>Ga0164241_10005200_pt1 | contig 12279 bp, 8 predicted proteins | sample OricomyardsoilBY_FD_108780 | JGI IMG/M metagenome (GOLD analysis project Ga0164241, IMG submission 108780) | Backyard soil microbial communities from Emeryville, California, USA - Original compost - Back yard soil (BY) | ecosystem: Environmental > Terrestrial > Soil > Unclassified | place: USA...
AGGTTTTCGAGCTTTAAATAGACCTGGCAGCCCAGAAGTCGAGAAAGCACGGCGCTCTCGCTGAGGGGCGTACGCCGCACCCTCCCGGCAATGCGGACCTGCGCGCGCTCGACATCGGCAAGCTGGAGCACTTTGGACGGAAATGTAGCAGACAGTTGGCAAGACGCGTTCGACCCGGTGCGCCCTTCGTGGCCAGACGCGTTCGGGGTTGGGACCCGGCACGCCCCCCAAGACCGAGACCGAGACCGAGACCGAGACCGAGACCGAGACCGAGACCGAGACCGAGACCGAGACCGAGACCGAGACCGAGAGCGGGACCGAGACCTGGCCGAGACCTGGACCGAGACCTGCGAACCCCGCTACTCAGCTTGACCAACCCCGCGAAAGTTCGTAGGATTTGGCGCTCTGATCCTTGCGTTTCGGCCCGGCTCCCGAAATCCTGTATCAGGGCAGAAGCCTTGTCTATCGAGCGCGAGAAGATTCTCCAGGCCGCCCAGAAGTACATCGAGAAAAAGAAGTACGACCGGGCGATCGTGGAATACCAAAGGATCGTTCAGGAGGATCCGAACGACGCTCGCACGCTTTTGAAGATTGGCGATCTTCAAGCACGCCTGTCGGCCTACCCCGAGGCCATCGCGACCTACGACCGGGTCGGCCAGTTTTACGCGGCGCAGGGCTTCGCCCTCAAAGCCATCGCCGTCTACAAGCAGATCCGCGAGCTCATCAAGAAGCACGCCCCTGATTTGGCGGATCGCTACGGGCACATCGTGCCCAAGCTTGCCGACATTTATACCCAGCTGGGCTTGACTAGCGACGCCCTCGCGGCTTGGGACGAAGTCGCCACGCGCCTGCAGCGTGCGGGCCGAGACCGGGACGCCATCGAGGTGTTCCGCAAAATGGTCGAGCTCGACGCCGGCAACCCGCTGCCGCATCTGCGGCTGGCCGAGGCGTGCTGCCGCGTCCAATCGCTCGACGAAGCGATCGAATCGTTCTGGACCGCGGCCGAGCTGTTGCTCAATCTCGACCGCGCCGACGACGCCTTGAAAGTCGTCGAGCGCATCCTGCATTTCCGGCAAGACGCGCGCTTTGCCCGCGTCGCGGCCGAGCTGTACCTGGGCCGCGCCACCCGCGAAGACGGCATGCAAGCCCTGGCCAAGCTCCAGATCTGCTTCCAGGCGGATCCGAAAGACTTGGAGACGCTCGGCTTGCTCGCGCAAGCCTTCACGCAGATCGGTCAAGAGGCGAAGGCGGTCGAAGTCTACAAAGAGATGGCTCGCCTCGCGCGCGAGCAGAACAAGACCGATCTGTATAGCCAGCTGCTCGGTCACCTGCGCCAAGTAGCCCCCAGCGACGATCAGGTAGCGGCGTTCGACAGCGTGATGCCGGCGGCGCTTTCGCAGCGGCCGCCCGAATCGTCGCACTCGTCGATCTCGGACTCCGACGTCGAGTTGCTCGAAGACTCGCAGAACTTCGACGTGGCGGCGTCGCCGCAGGTCAAGTTGCCCGAGCCGCGTCCGCGCATGGTCAGCGCGCCCGACGTGGTCGTCGTGGACGACCAGCAAGAGGTCGCCGAAGAGCTGAACGACCCCAGCTCGTTCGATGCGCGCGGTCACGCTCGCAAGGCCATCGTCGACGCGGAGTCGTTCCGCAAGCTGCGGCTGTATCCCAAGGCGATCGAGGCTCTTCACATCGCGCTCGAGATTGACCCGCGCTCGCTGGAAATCCGCGAAAAATTGCGCGAGCTGTTGCTCGAGGCACGCGAGACCGAAGCCGCCCAGCAAGAGACGATCAACGTCGCGCAGCTGTACTTCGAGGCAGGCAACAGCGCGCAAGCCGAGACGCTGCTGGCGCAAGTGCTGGAGGTCGATCCCGAAAATCACGACGCGCTGCTGCTGTGGGAGCAGTTGGCGGCAAGCTCTAGCCCGTACACCGAAGAGGTCGACGACGGTCGCACGCGCGTGCGCAGCGCTCACGACATGCGGCCCGACTCGCAGCCGGACGGCTTCGACCCGAACGAGCCGTTGCCCTCGTACGACCTCGAAGAAGCGTCGGTCGAGCAGGCCATGCACAGCGAGCCCGGCCGTAGCTCGGGCAAGCGCTCGCTGTCGGCGATGGACGATCCATTCGGTGGCCCGGGCGCTGCCGACGAGCCCCTGCCGAGCTTTCCGCTGAGCTCGCAGGCCGATGACGAGCTGGGCATCGGTGGTGAAACCACCACCGACATCACGGAGCTGGCCCAGTACGAAGACGAAGACGACGAGCAAGAGATCTCGATCGTCGAGGACTTCATCCCCCCGCCGGCACCCGCCGCCGCGGCCGCGCCCGCCGAGGTCAGCTACGAAGGCCTCGAGGACGTGCTGGACGAAGCCGAGTTCTTCGCCGCGCGCGGCCTGTACGACGACGCCAAGAACATTTTGCTGGAGCAACTGGGCAGGACGCCCAACCACAAGCTCGTGCTCGAGCGGCTGAGTGAAATCGACGCGATGCTCGCCAGCTCCGGCGAGAGCCAGACGAAAGAGCGCTCACAGCTCAGCGACCACGGCACCAGTCAGGGCTACGGCGTCGAGCAGTCGCTCGAAGCGCTGGACGCGCTGGAAGCAGCGCCGGAAAGCTTCTCGACGGAAGGCGCGCGACAGATGCTGTCGTCGACGCAAGACATCGACGTCGATCAGGTGTTCGAGAAGTTCAAGGCGGGGGTCAAGGCGCAGGTCGCCGACAACGACAGCGCTACCCACTACGATTTGGGCGTCGCCTACAAAGAGATGGGCCTGTTGCCGGATGCCGTCGGCGAGTTCGAGACCGCCGGCCGCGACGCCGCGCGCGAGTGCATGTGCTTCGCGATGATCGGCATGATTTACCTCGAGCAGAACCAGCTCGATCGCGCCGCCGAAGCCTACGTGCGAGCCCTTTCGGCGACGCAAAAGACGGTCGAGCAAGAGATGAGTCTCTATTACGACCTGGGCAACGTGTACGAAATGAAGGGCAAGAATCAGGACGCCCTGTACTACTTCCAAAAGATCGCGCGCCGCGACCCCGGCTACCGCGGCGTCTCCGACCGCATCCAAGCGCTCTTGCCAGCGCCGGCCCCTACCCCCCACAGCAGCGCCCGCGCCGCCAACGACGACGAGTTCGATCGCGTCTTCGACGATTTGTTCGAGTCGAAGTAAGTCGCGGTCACGGAGACGGGTGCCCTGTGAAAAATCTGGGGACTTTGATCGCCGTTACGGCGCGTATCAGCTTTGGCGGTCGACGATGGACGCCAGGAGCTCACCGGATGAGCACAGGGTGCCGTCGACGGTGGCTTCGCCGCGGAGCTTCCAGACGTTGGAGCGGTGGTGAAGGACTTCGACCATCAAGTCGAGCTTATCGCCGGGCGTGACGGTCTGGCGGAACTTCGCTTTGTCGATGCCCAGGAAATACATGAGGCTATTGCTGGTATCGAACGGCTCCGAGGCGTACGCCAAAATGCCGCCAATTTGCGCCAACGCTTCGATGATCAGCACCCCGGGCATGATCGGCCGCCCCGGGAAGTGCCCCTGGCACCACGGTTCGTTGTAGCTGACCATCTTGTGCCCGCGGTTCGATTTCCCGGGCACGATCTCGGTGACGCGATCCACCATCACGAACGGATAGCGGTGCGGCAAGATCTCCAAGATTTTGGAGATCTGAATCTTGATCGGTTTCTTGGTCAGCGACGTCCTCAGGGCGTCTTGGGCGGAGTCAAGACGGGCGGAGCCATCGGGGCTGGGGCCTTGGGAGCGACAGGGGCCGTGCCCTTGGCCGCAGGGGCCGCGCCCGAGTCGCCCGCGCCACCCGAGTTGTACATGGTGATGACGCGATCGGTCACGTCCAGGTCGCTGCGAACGTACGGCACGGCCTTCTTGTCGACGACGACATCGAAGCCTTCCTGGGTGGCCAGGCGGCGAATGATGTTCATGGTCTTCTGAAAGACAGGCTGCGTGAGCTCGCTCTGCTTCTTCTGAATGTCCTGGTTGTACTCCACGAACTTTTGCTGAAGCTGCATCATGTCGCGCTGCCACTTGTCGGCGCGCTTGGCCAACGCGCCCTTGCTCAGCACGTCGCGCTGCTTTTCGATGTCGTCGCGCTCTTTGACGAGATCCTCTTGCTTCTTGTCCAGCTCGTGCTGCTTGGAGTCGAACAGCTTCTTCAGCGTCGCTTGCGCGCGCAGGCCGTCCTCGGTCTCCATCACGGCGCGCTCGGTGTCGACGACGGCGATCTTGGTCTCGGCCTGGGCGGCACCGGGCGTGACGACTCCGGCGAGGCTCACGAGCAGGACGCCGAAAACACGGAACAAGCGGCTCTTCATGGTGCCCGGGACTTAGCCGCCGCCTAGAGAGCGGTCAAGCGGAAGGGGGCCAATTGGCCCGGATACCCGCCCGAATCTCGACGCCCCGGGGACCCTTCCGCGCCCAAGTGACTCAAACCAAGACGAAGTCTTCGGTCTCGGCCGCTTCGGAAGAGGCAGCGGTGGCCGTCTCCTGGTCGCGATGCACCGCCAGCTCGTACAGCTCCACGAACACCTTGGGGTGCGCGCGCGCCAGGCCCAAGAAGCGATCTCGCTGTAGAAACAGCGTCACGGTCGGATGGTGGGCGACGACGTCGGTGATGGCGGGGCGTCGCAAAATCAACGCCACTTCGCCGACGACCTCGCCGGGCCCCAAGCGCGCGACCAGGGTGGGGTCTTTGCCGTCGTTGTGCACGATGGCGACCTCGCCCAGCGCCACGATGTGGAGGCCGTCGGGCGGTGAGCCCTGCGCGACGATGCGGTCGCCCTGGTTGTACTGCTTGATGATGAAACGCTCGATCAACGCCGGGCGCTCGGACGGGCTCGCCGACTTGAGGATGAAGTTGGTGCGCACCAAGTTATCGAGCATGCGGCGCCGGCAAAACTCCGCGAACACGCGCCCCACCTCCGGAGCCTTGGCGGCGACGCGATCGAGCGCGGCCTTGCTGCCGACCAAGACCACGCTCGGACGACAGGCGGTCACGGTCGCGGTGCGGGGCGCCGACGACAGCAACGCCATTTCACCGAACAGCGCGCCGTTGCCCAGGCGCGCCAACGCCAGCGGCGCGCCGTCCGGCTTGATCGCCTTCTTGGACACGTCCAGCTCACCGCGAGCCACGATGAAGGCTTCGTTGCCGACGGTTCCCTCTTCGACCAACGCCTGCCCGTCCGCCACGAAGCGAACCTCGAATACGGCCACCGTCGCCTTGAAGCTGGCCGGATCGAGCGCCGAGAACAGCACTTGCGGCGAGACCGGCGCCGCCACCGCGGTCAGGCTGGCTTCGTCTTGCGCCGCCTTGGCGGCCTGCAAGATTTCGGCGGCGCGCGCCAGCAGCTCGTCGCCTGTCAGCTTTTCGTCCAGCGGCTCCGGGTCCTTCGCGGCGGACGCCATTTGCGGTGGCACGCCGCGCTTTTCGGCAATGCGGCTCGCGCCCTTGGCGAACGCCGCCGCCATGTTCTCCAGACCTTCGTCGACGACCAAGTCGGCGTCACGCAAGAGCGCATAGGCTGCGATCGCCAACGGCAAATTGCCGTCGAAAACCGCCAGCTCCAGCGCGGCCCGGAGCCCCGTCTCCAGCTCGGTCTTGCGACCCAAGCCGCCCAACAACCAAGCCGTCACGAAGGTGTTGAACGCGGACTGCGGCTCGCCTTCCAGGAGCGCGGCGGCGACGCGCAGCGCCGCTTCGCGGTCGTCGGCCAGCGACAGCGAAAGCGCGCGATCGATGGCGCGCTCCTCGACAACACCTTTGAGCGGGGGCACCTGCACCATGGCGTGACAGCATAGCCCGGTCAGTGATGGACCGGACAAGCCTCCCAACACCCCGACGTTTGTCGGAATTTTCAGGTAGGTAGGCCTGGTTAGCCGGGCCAGCTGGCCCGGACGCGCCGGCAAGGCTCGTTACGCGTCGTTATGGCGCTCAAAGTCCCCAGATTTTTTCACAGGAAGGGCAGAAGGGCAGAAGGAATGAACGGCCGCCACACAGGTTCGGCACGTGCGTCGCGCTGTCTCGAGCCGTTCCATTTGATTGGCGCTGCGACGCAAGCGACGGGACGACTCGGCGCCCACCCGCTCCCGCTCTGCCGTTCTGATCTTGATGTGAAAAAATCTGGGTCCGAAGATCGCCGGTGCAAGGACGTACTTTGACTTACTCGGGGCGCTTGTTGCCTTGCAGCTTGGTGAGGGCGGCGCTCATGGCGTCGGCGGCGGCGCTGACGCGGGGCACGACGAACGGGAAGTCCATACGGGTGGGGCCGATGATGCCGAGCGCGCCCGCGCTCTCGCCGTCGTCGTCGCGAAAGGGCGCGGCCACGACGCTGACGGGAGCGCCCACCGCCTGCGCCGCTTCTTCGCCCAAAAACACGCGCACGTTGTCGGAGCCCAAAGCCGAATCCAACAGCGCAATCAGCCGCTGGCGATCTTCGAGCACGCGCAACAGCTCGCGTGCGCTCTCGACGTCGCCGAATTCGGGCCGCTCCAGCAGGCGGGCTTGCCCTTCGATTTCGATGGTCAAACCCCGGCCCGCGCCTTCCGCGGCCGCGCGCACGAGCGAGAGTCCTTTTTGCGTCAACGCCCCCAGCTCGGCGGTCTGCTCGCGAATGCCGCTGACGAAGTGCTCGCGCACCGCCACCAGCGTGCGGCCCGACACGAACTCTTCGAGCATGTTGTGAATGCGCTCGAGCTCGGCGGGGCTGACCGGTTGCGCCAAGCTGATGAACCGATTCTCGACCGTGCCGTCGGAAAAGACGATCACCGCCAACAGCTCGCCCGGGCGCGTCTCGATGAAGCGCAGCTTGAGCAGCGTGCGGGTGGCGCTGCCGGCGCGCACCAAGAGCGCGGGCGCACCCGACAACAACGACAAGCGCCGCCCCGCTTCACGCAACAGATCGGTGCCGGGCGGTAACTTTTCGAACCAGCTGTCGATGTCGGCACGCTCGGCGCCCGTGAGCTGCCGCTGTTCCATCAGCGCGTCGACGAACAACCGGTACGCGGCTTCGGTCGGCACACGACCGGCCGAGGTGTGCGGCTGGCTGAGGTAACCGCTCTCTTCCAAGTCGGCGAGGACGTTGCGGATGGTCGCGGCCGATAGCTCGAAGCCGTATTTTTTCGTCAGGGTGCGGCTGGCGACCGGCTCGCCAGAGGCGATGAACTCCGTGACCGCGGCGTACAAAACCGAACGCGCACGCTTGGGTAAGGAGCTCACTCTCCAAATTTGGCCCCGCCGGGCCCGCCCGGTCAAACCCGAGGGTGAGGGGTGAGGAGTGAGGGGTGAGGGGTGAGTCGGCAGAGGGAGGACCGAGGGGTGAGACCGAGGGGTGAGACCGAGGGGGCGGAGCGGGCGTCCGAAAAGCCCACCCAAACCCGTTCGGCCGTTCACTTACTGAAACGCGACCGGTGGAGGTCTGCGAAATCCTTGACAGTTTTCGCATGGACGCCGATGATTTCGATCCGGCAAAAATCCGGACTAGTTTCATGACCGTGCCCGCTCATTTGGAGGACGCGTGACCACCACCCTGCTGGCCGTCGACGACAGCAAGACGATGCGAAAGGTGATCGAGATCACCTTTGCAGGCGAAGGCTTCAAGACCGTGGTTGCAGCCGATGCCGCCGACGCGGTGGCCAAGGCTCAGTCCGAGCAGCCGCAAGTGGCGCTCATTGATGCTGCTCTCGAAGGAACCAACGGCTACGACCTGTGCCGTCAAATCAAAGGCGCCTCGCCTTCGACGGTCGTCGTGCTGCTGTCGAACAAGGCGCAGCCTTACGACAAGGCGCGCGGTGCCGCCGCCGGCGCCGACGACTTCGTCGACAAGCCGTTCGACACCCAGCAGATGATCGACAAGATCACGACGCTGGCCAAGCGCGGCGCGCAAGCTCCCGTTGCCGCCGCCGCCCCGGCGCCGGTCGCAGCTCCCGCGCCGATGCAGCCGGTCGCGGCCAAGGCGCCCGAGCCACAACGCCCGCGAGTGCAAACGCTCGCTTACGGCAGCACGCCGGTGCCGGCGATGGCAGCGGCCGCGCCCGTGGCACCCGCCAAGCCGATCGGCGGTTCGCCCGCGTTTGGCTCGCGCGCGCCGACGGTCCCGGGAACGCAGGCTTATTCGCCGCCCGCGCCGCCCGTCGCCCCCGCCCCGTCGGGCAACGGCGCTCACGCCGAGTTCGCCAGCAAGCTGGGCGGTCTGGGCCTCACCCAAGTGCAAATCGACGCCGTCCTGTCGCTGTCGCGTGAAGTGGTCGAAAAGGTCGTCTGGGAAGTCGTTCCCACCCTGGCCGAGGCCATGATCAAAGAAGAAATCACTCGCCTCACCCGCGAGTAGCCATACGGCGCCGTAAGGGCGCGGTGTGGACCCAGATTTTTTCACGGAAAGGGCAGAAGGACCGAAGCGAGAGGTGGGGCGCCGCCTCGCTTCGGCGCTGGCGTTGCTCCTTACGAATCCGTGGGGCGCAACGCGATGGTCGAAGCGTTTTTGGCGCCCAGCATCCTTCTGTCCTTCTGCCCTTCCTGTGAGAAAATCTCGAGCCGTACGGGGTGGCCTGGGGACGCTACGGGAGTTTCTGCGAGGGGGGCTGCGGGGTGGCAGCCCATTCCGTCCATCCGAGGCGGTGCTATAGCGGCGTCCGCTATGGAAGAGCTTTCGAAGGCTTATGAGCCCGCTGATGTCGAACCGCGTTGGTACAAGCACTGGCTCGATTTGGGGGTCTTCGAAGCGGGCACGCCGCGGAGCGCGGGCAAGCCGACGTACGTCATTCCGATGCCGCCGCCCAACGTCACCGGCTCGCTGCACATGGGGCATGCGCTGGGCAGCACCTTTCAAGACGTATTGATCCGGCACAAGCGCATGCAGGGCTACGACGCCTTGTGGCAACCGGGCATCGATCACGCCGGCATTTCGACGCAGGTCGTGGTCGAGCGGCTGCTGAAGCGTGAAGGCAAGACGCGCCAAGACTTGGGGCGCGAAGCGTTCATCAAGCGCGTGTGGGAGTGGAAAGAGCAGAGCGGCGGGCGCATCTCGCAGCAGCTGCAGATCATCGGTTGTTCGGCGGATTGGCAGCGCAGCCGCTTCACGATGGATCCGGACATGTCGGCGGCGGTACGCGAAGCGTTCGTCAAGCTGTACGAAGACGGCCTCATCTATCGCGCTACGCGGCTGGTGAATTGGGACGTCGAGTCGCAGACGGTGTTGAGTGATCTCGAGGTCGAGATCGAAGAGAACGTGCAGGGCGAGCTGTACGAGTTCGCTTACCAGGTGATCGACGCCGACCCGACGACGGGCGCGACCGAGCTGGTGGTGGCGACGACGCGCCCCGAGACGATGCTGGGCGATACGGCCGTGGCCGTGCACCCCGATGATCCGCGCTTTTTCCATTTGCACGGCAAGAAGCTGAAGCACCCGTTCGTGGACCGCGAAGTGCCGGTCATCACCGACGCGGTGCTGGTCGACATGGCGTTCGGCACCGGCGCCGTGAAAGTGACGCCGGCCCACGATTTCAACGACTTTGCGACGGGCAAGCGCCACGGCTTGGAAGAGCTGAACATCTTCGACTTGGACGGCACGCTCAACGCGCAGGGCGGCGAGTTTGCAGGCATGGAGCGCTTCAAGGCGCGCAAGGCGGTGAAGAAGCGCTTGGCCGAGCTGGGCCTGGAGCGCGGCAGCAAGCCGCACAAGATGACGTTGCCGCGTTCACAGCGCACCAACAGCGTGGTCGAGCCGATGATCTCGACGCAGTGGTTCATGAAGATGGCGCCGCTGGCCGAGCCGGCTCTGCAAGCAGTGCGGGACGGGCGCATTCAAATCGTTCCCGAAGAGTGGGTCAAGACGTACGAGTACTGGCTGACCAACATTCAGGATTGGTGCATCTCGCGCCAGCTGTGGTGGGGGCATCAGATCCCGGCGTTTCATTGTCAGGATTGCGCGCACGTCACGGTGACGCGCGACGACGTGGCCACCGCCTGCAGCAAGTGCGGCAGCGCCAAGCTGGTGCAGGATCCGGACGTCTTGGACACCTGGTTTTCGTCGCAGCTTTGGCCGTTCGCGACGTTGGGCTGGCCGAAGCAAACCCCGGAATTGGCGCGCTACTACCCCGCCAGCGACATGGAGACGGGCTACGACATCATCTTCTTCTGGGTCGCCCGGATGATCATGATGGGCCTGTATTTCATGGGCGACGTGCCATTCAAGCGCGTGCTGTTGCACGGCATGGTGGTGGATGAGACCGGCGACAAGATGAGCAAGGTCAAGGGCAACACGCTCGACCCGCTCGACTTGATCCACGGCGCCTCGTTCGAGACGATGGTGCAAAAGGCGCTGCCGGATGCGCCGGTGGCCGAAGCGCTGACCAAGTTCAAAAAATCGTATCCATCGACGGCCCAGATGGGCAAAGGCTTTCCCGCGTACGGCACCGACGCCTTGCGCATGACTTTGTGCAGCTACTCGCCGCAAGCCAAGCGCATCGCGCTGTCGCCCGCGCGCGTCGATGGCTACCGCAAGTTTTGTAACAAGGTTTACAACGCGACGCGCTTTGCGCTGACGTATATCAAGGACGAAAAGCCGACCGGCAAGCCACCCGCGGCGCCGCAGCTGTTGATCAACCGCTGGTTGTTGTCGCGGATTTCGGCGGCCGTAACCGCGAGCACGGTCGGCATCGACGAGTACCGCTTGGACGACGGGGCCAAGGCCTTGTACGCCTTTTTCTGGGACGAATTGTGCAACTGGTACGTCGAGATGACGAAGCCGGTGTTCACGGACGGCAGCGCCGAAGCCCAAGCCGAGACGCGCGCCACGCTCGTGCATTGTTTGGAGGTCGTGCTGCGCGCGCTGCATCCGTACATGCCGTTCATCACCGAAGAGCTGTGGCAGCTGTTGCCCAAAGCGGCCGGGCACCCCGCGTCGATCGCGCTCGCCAGCTACCCGACGGCCGCTGACGGCCGGGTCGATGCCGACGCCGAGCGCGAAATGGGCTGGTTGATGGCCGCGATCAGCGGCGCCCGCACCGTGCGCAGCGAGCACGGCATCAAATTCTCACAACGCGTGCCCGTCGAGCTGCGCAGCGCCGACGCCAGCGTGCGCCACGTGCTGACCGACAACAGCCGTATGATTCAGTTCTTGGCCAGCACCGACGGCCCGCCCACCGTCGCCGAGCCTTCGGCCCAACGCCCGCGCGGCTCGACCGTCAACGTCGCCGGCGACGTCGAAGTGCTCGTCACCCTCAAGGGTCACATCGACCCCGCCAAGGAAACCGAGCGCATCGAACGCGAAGTAAAGCGCGTCTCCAAAGACATCGAAGTCATGGAGAAAAAGCTGTCAAATCCAAACTTCGTCGCCAACGCCCCCGCCGAAGTGCTCGCCGAAGCGCGCGCGTTGCTGGAGAGCCTGAAGCAGCAGAAAGTCCGCCTCGAAGCAGGTTTTCAGCTGGTCAAAGAGCTTTCTGAGTAGCTCAGTGCCGACGTCGGAGCGACCGTGATCGCGGTGCTCAAGGCCGGTAGCGCATCACGTACGAGCCTGTCGTGCCCAGGTCGATCAGGGGCGTGGCTTGGGCGGTATCGTAAGCGGTGGTGGCGGCGGCGGGGTATTGGCCGGTGGTCACGATGTCGCGTTGGCGAGGACCGCGATGGCGCGGCCGCGGTCGCTTTGCGGCCCGCCGGTGATGCTGACCCAGCCAAATTCGCCGGTGGGCGATTGGCAGAGCGTGAACGCGTCGCTGTTGCCGGGGCCGGCAGGGGTCGTGCCGCCGAACTTGCTGTCGACACCGCCGAAAGCGACGCCGGTGGAGAGGAGCGCCCCGCTCGGAGTTTGGACGATGTCGGCTTCGGAATCGTAATAGTTGTTCGTGGGGCGGACGGCGCGCAGCGTCCCGGCGGTATCGTAGTCGGCGATGAACAGCGACTTCGACGCGATCGTGGCCGCCCCGGGCTCGCCCGGGCTGAATACGGCACCGGGGTCGGCATAGCCGGTCGAGCCGTCACGCGGCGCTAGATACATCGAAGCGTGCCGGGCGGCGTCGATGGCTTGAGGAAGAGTGGCAAGAACCTGAGACTACCCTTGCGTCGCGGATGGACGAAGGCACGATCCGGCTTCCCGACGATCTTCAGGATGCGCCGATCGATGGGATCTCCTACAGCCTGTTCTAACTCGGTCGAGTGGGGCTGCAGAAGGTGCAGCTTTCACTAAGCCGCCGGCGATGTTGATGGATGCAGTGTCCTCTTCGCCCATCTAAGGAGTGGGCCATCGTAGACTTGCCAATCACCCTGCATTGGATC
>Ga0164241_10005201_pt1 | contig 12278 bp, 14 predicted proteins | sample OricomyardsoilBY_FD_108780 | JGI IMG/M metagenome (GOLD analysis project Ga0164241, IMG submission 108780) | Backyard soil microbial communities from Emeryville, California, USA - Original compost - Back yard soil (BY) | ecosystem: Environmental > Terrestrial > Soil > Unclassified | place: USA...
GATCACCCGCGTCGCCATGATGCCGGGGATGGCGCAGGCAAAGGAGGAGAGCAGCGGGATGAACGCGCGCCCCGACAGCCCGACGCTGGCCATCAGCCGGTCCATCAGGAACGCCGCGCGCACCATGTAGCCGGTCGATTCGAGCACGAGGTTGAACAGGAACAGGATCAGGATCTGCGGCAGGAACACCACCACCGCGCCGACGCCCGCGATCAACCCGTCGACAAGGAAGGAGCGGATAAAGCCCTCGGGCAGCGCGCCGCTCACGGCGTCGGCGAGCCAGCCCATCAGCGTTTCGATCCAGCCGATCGGCGCTTCGGACCAGGCGAACACCGCCTGGAACATCACGAACAGCAGCCCGAGCAGCAGCACCGGGCCGGCCACCGGATGCAGCGCGAGCGCATCGAGCCGGTGCGTCCAGCGCCGCCCCGCGGTCTCCGAAACCGTCGCGGCGAGCGCGATCTGGCGCGCGCGACGCTGGAGCACGACGATATCGTGCTGGACACCGGGACCCTGGCGCACGCGAGTCGCGCCGCTCTTCACCACGTCGCCGAGACGATCCTTGAGCGCCTCCAGCCCACGCCGCCGCACCGCGACGGTCGGCACCACCGGCACGCCCAGCTCGCGTTCCAGCGCGGCGGTGTCGAGCGTCAGCCCGTCGCGTTCGGCGAGATCGATCATGTTGAGCGCCACCACGATCGGCAGCCCCAATGCGATCAGCTGGAGCGCGAACCGCAAATGATTGTCGAGGTTCGACGCATCGACCACCACCACGATCGCGTCGGGAAGGCGCTCGCCTTCCTGCCTGCCGATCAGCACGTCGCGCGTCACCGCTTCGTCGGGGCTCGACGGATCGAGGCTGTAGGTGCCGGGCAAGTCGAGCAATTCGACCGGGCGGCCATCGGGCAGCGCCATCCGGCCCGCATGCCGCTCGACCGTGACGCCGGGATAATTGCCGACCTTCTGGCGCGCGCCGGTCAGTGCGTTGAACAGCGCGCTCTTGCCGGCATTGGGATTGCCGACCAGCGCGACCAGAGGCGCAGGGTTCATATCAAGCCGATGCGGAGACGTGAATGGCGCCGGCGACATGGCGGCGAAGCGCGACCGTCATCCGCCCGATCCGGCACGCCACGGGCCCGCCGAGGATCCCCGAATTCCGCAACAATTCGACTTCGACGCCTTCGTCGAGCCCCAGCTCGCGCAGCCGCCGCGCCTCGGGCGCAGTGAGCGTCGCCCAATCGACAGCCGCCACCGTCGCCGCCTGCGAGGGGGCGAGCGACGTCAGGCGCGTGGTCAGGGGAATCGCAGTGGCCATGTTCATGATGCGACTGATTATCAATAACGAGAGCGTCGCGCCAGTGTCTCGTTACACCGCCGGATAGCGCAACCGCCCGATGAAGCGCGACAGGCTCAGCCGGTGCGTGTCGCGCCCCAGCCATTTCGCCTTGGTCTTCTCGAAGCGCATGATTCCCTCGATCCGCCGCCCGAGAAACGCGCGGGTATCCGCCCAGCCTTCGCTTTCGTCGCTCAGGAACACCGTGACCGTCGCGGCATAGACCGAGCCGAGGATCGCGCGTTTGGTATAGTGGTTATAGTCGGTCGCAGTATCGCCCGCGAGGCGCCACATTACATCCGCCGAGCGCCAGCCGAGCTTCGCGGCAGTGGCGAGGTTCTGCGGCATGGCGAGAGTCGCGACCGCGCGGCGCAGCGCCTCGCGGTGGCCGGCGACCAGCTCCAGCCGCGTCTCGACCAGCGCGGTGATCCGCTCGCGCACTTTCATCGCCGCGAGCTGCTCCGGCGTGAAGCGCGCCGCCATCGCCGTGTCGATGCTCGCGAACCAGGCGTCGATCATCTCGACCGCGCCGCCGGGAAAGGCGATCGCCGCGATCGCGGGTTCGATGCCGAGCGCCTTGGCCGCCGATTCGACCGCGTCGGCGTTCCAGCCATCGAATGCGGCATTATCGGCCACCAGCGGGGCAAGGCCCAGGCGGATTTCGTCGAGGGTCGGATCGGGCGGCAACATCACGCGGCTCCTTCGCCGACCGACTTAGTGCGGTCTTCGCCGGGCGCAAGCCGCACCAGCACCAGCGCGACCGCCACCATCACCGCGCCGAGGAAATCGGGCCAGCCCAGCCGCTCGCCATAGGCCAGCCAGCCCACTGTCCCCGCGACGATCGGCTGAGTGAGCAAGGCGATCCCTACCACCAAAGGCGAGAGATGCCCGATCGCATAGATCATCAGCCCCTGCCCGATCACCTGGCTCGCCAGCGCGAGGCCGATCAGGATTCCCCAATGATGCGGCATGATCGCCTCGCCCAGCAGCCACGCGAAAGCGAGCAGCGGCAGCGCGCTGGCGAGGCTCGACAAGGCCAGCGCGGGCAGCGGCGCCATCGATTCGCGCGCGCGCGCCATCAGGATGAAATAGACGGTGTAGAGCGTCCCCGCGAACAGGCAGAGCAGATCGCCGAACAGGTTCTTCGCATCCACCTGATACGAGCGCCCGAGCAGCAGCATCGCGCCCACCGCCGCCAGCGCCAGCGCCGCGCCCTGCATCCGCGTCGGCCATGCGCGCGCGACGAGGAACCCCCAGATCGGGAACATCAACGTCGCCGAATTGCCGAACAGAGTCGCATTGGCGAGCGTGGTGCGCAGGATGCCGAGGTGCCAGCTCGCCAGATCGGCGGCAAAGGCAATGCCGCCCACCAGCAGCGTCACCCACAGCGCGCTCGCCCCGGCAAAGGGCCGCCGCCCGAAAGCGAAGGACAAGGCCACCAGCACCGGCACCGCCAGCGCGATCCGCCAGAACGCCGCCGCCACCGGCCCGACATCGGCCAGCCGCACGAACCACGGCCCGAACGCCAGCGCCATGTTCCCCGCGAGCAACGCCGCGACCGGAAGCGCATTCGCGGTTTGCGGCGGCATAGCTTTTGTTGTGGCCGGGGAATCGTGCATGGCGCCCTGTAGCGCCCTATCTCGTGCAAACCAGAGTTTCCGTCAGCCGAGTGTTTTTCAGGGAGTTTCCATGCCCAGCCTGTTCGACCCCCTCGATCTCGGCGCGATCCACGCCCCCAACCGCATCCTGATGTCGCCGCTCACGCGCGGCCGCTCGACTCGCGAGCATGTGCCCACGGCGATCATGGCGGATTATTACGTCCAGCGCGCCGCGGCGGGGCTGATCATTTCCGAAGCGACCGGCATCAGCCGCGAAGGGCTCGGCTGGCCGTTCGCGCCGGGATTGTGGACCGAGGCGCAAGTCGAGGGCTGGAAGCCCGTCGTCGAGGCGATTCACAATGCCGGCGGGCGGATCGTCGCCCAGCTGTGGCATATGGGCCGAATCGTCCATCCGGACTTTCTGGGTGGCGCGGCGCCGCTCTCTTCCTCGGCCACCACTGCGCCGGGCGAGGCGCACACCTATGCCGGCAAGCAAGCCTATGGCCAGGCCCGCGCCGCGACCCGCGACGATATCGCCCGCGTGCTCGACGATTACAGCGCCGCCACGCGCAACGCGCTCCGCGCCGGGTTCGACGGAGTCCAGCTTCACGCCGCGAACGGCTATCTGATCGACCAGTTCATGCGCGACAATTCAAACTTCCGCGACGATGATTATGGCGGGTCGCCGGAGAACCGCACCCGCCTTCTGCGCGAAGCCACGTCGCGGCTGATCGCCGAGGCCGGCGCGGATCGCACCGCGGTGCGCTTCTCCCCGAACGGCGAGGTTCAGGGCGTCGACGACAGCGATCCCGAAAGCGTTTTCGTCCCCGCCGCCCGCTGGCTCGACGATCAGGGCATCGCGTTTCTGGAGCTGCGCGAATCGAAGCCGGGCAGCAGTTTCCGCCCGAGCGAGGAGCCGCGCCTCTCGCCCGCGATCCGCAAGGTGTTCAAGCGCCCGCTGATCCTCAATCAGGATTACCGCCTCGCCAGCGCCCAGGCGGATCTCGACTCGGGGCTGGCCGACGGCATCGCCTTTGGCCGCACTTTCCTCGCCAATCCCGACCTGGTCGAGCGCCTCCGCCGCGACGCCCCGCTCAACCGCGCCAATCCCGCGACTTTCTACACCCAGGGAGCCGAGGGCTATCTGGACTATCCGTTGCTCGAAAGCGCCTGAGCTTCCTCCAGCCCGTCGAGCCAGCCGGTGATGCCGGTGCGGAGCGGCTTGCGCGCGTTCGCCACCAGCACCGCGCCGACGATCAGCACCGGGAAGCCGATAAGGGTGAAGATCCCCGCGACCGCGCCGCGCATCGGGGCGGATCGGGATGGCGCAGCGGGCGCAAACGCCTCGCGCGGCTGGAGCCCGGTGCGCGCCGGGCGCCGGGCCGCGGCGATCCGCGATTGCCGGGCGGACTCGTCGCCGGTCACTGCCTCACCGGTCAGCGTATCGACGACCACGAGACGCCGCCCCTTCTCCACCACCTTGTAGCGCGAGGGGGGCATGTCCATCGGTTCAGCCGAAGCGGTGCTTGAGGTCGAGCATCGCCACCGCCGCCCGGGCCGCGCCGCCGCCCTTGTCTAGCTGTTCGGCATCGGCGCGAACGATCGCCTGGGCCTCGTTCTCGACGGTCAAGATGCCGTTGCCGATGGGGATGCCATCGAGCGTCAGCGCCATGATGGCGCGCGCGCTTTCGTTCGAGACGATCTCGAAATGATAGGTCTCGCCGCGGATCACCACGCCCAGCGCGACATAGGCGTCGTAATCGCCGGTCTCGACCGCCATCGCGATCGCGGCGGGCACTTCGAGCGCGCCGGGCACGGTCACGACCTCATAGTCATGCCCCGCCTCCTGAAGTGCGGTACGCGCGCCGTCCAGCAGCATGTCATTGAGGTGCGCGTAGAAGCGCGCCTCGACGATCAGCACCTTGGCCATTACGCTTCATCCTCGGTGATCGGACGTTCGCCGACGATCGACAGGCCATAGCCGTCGAGCCCCACCAGCGTGTGATGCGTATTGGTGAGCAGGATCATGTCGCGCACCCCCAGCTCGGTCAGGATCGTCGCGCCGACGCCGTAATCGCGCAGCTCGTCCATATCGGCGGGGGCCAGCGCGCCCGAACGCGCCTGGAGCGCCATGGTGAAGCCATCGGGCCGCGAGCGATTGATCACCACGACCACCCCCGCGCCTTCCTCGGCGATGATCTCCATCGACCGGCGCAGCAGCCCGCCGCGCTTGCCGCCTTCGCCAAACATATCGGCAAAGGGCGACAGCGCGTGCATGCGCACCAGCGTCGGCTTGGCGGGATCGACCTTGCCCTTGACCAGGGCGACCTGCTCGCTCTCGGTCGCCTTGTTCCAGAAGGTCATCGCGGTCCAGTCGCCGCCCCATTCGCTCGCGAACCGGGCCTCGGCGCGCTTCTCGACGAGATGGTCGTGGCGGCGGCGATAGGCGATCAGATCACGGATCGTGCCGATCTTGAGGTTATGGAACTGCGCGAACGAGACGAGATCGTCCATCCGCGCCATCGTGCCATCCTCGTTCATGATCTCGCAGATCACGCCCGAGGGATTGAGCCCGGCCAGCCGCGACACGTCGACCGCAGCCTCGGTATGTCCCGCCCGCACCAGCACCCCGCCGTCGCGCGCGACCAACGGAAAGACATGGCCCGGCGTCACGATCTGGTCCGCGCCCTTCGATGCGTCGATCGCGACCGAGACCGTGCGCGCGCGGTCGGCCGCCGAAATGCCGGTGGTCACTCCGTCGCGCGCCTCGATCGACACAGTGAAGGCGGTTTCATGCCGCGTCCCGTTGGCGCGGCTCATCAGCTCGAGCCCCAGCGTCTCGACTCGGTCCTTGGTCATGGCGAGGCAGATCAGCCCGCGGCCGAACTTCGCCATGAAATTGATCGCATCGGGCGTCGCCATCTGCGCCGGGATGATGAGGTCGCCCTCATTCTCGCGGTCCTCGTCATCGACCAGGATGAACATCCGGCCGTTGCGCGCCTCGTCGATGATCTCTTCGGGCGAGGAGAGGAATGCGTGCTTCAGGCGCGCGAGTTCAGCTGCTTTTGCCACGGAGCGCCTCCATGCGCTGCAAGTAACGCGCGAGCACGTCGATTTCGAGGTTGACCGCCTGTCCCTGCGCCAGCGTGGCGAAAGTGGTGACCGCGGCGGTGTGCGGAATGATGTTGAGGTGGAAGTCGACGCCGTCGCCGGTGTCCTCCACGGCATTGACCGTCAGCGAGACGCCGTCGACCGTGATCGATCCCTTAGGCGCGATGAAGGGCGCGAGTTCGTGTCCGGTGGCGATCACGACATGGTGCGATCCGCCGATTTCCTCGACTGTCTTCACGGCGCCGATGCCGTCGACATGGCCGGTGACGATATGCCCACCCAGCTCGTCGCCCAGCCGAAGCGCGCGTTCGAGGTTGAGCTTGCACCCCTCGGCCCACATGCCGGTGGCTGTGCGCGACACGGTTTCGCCCGAGACATCGAACGCGACCTCGCCCTCGCGCTTGTCGACCACCGTCAGGCAGACGCCCGAGCAACTGATCGACGCGCCCAAGTCGATGGTGGCGGTATCGTACGCCGTTGAAACCCGGACGCGCAGGTCGCCTTGCGTTTCCACGGCCTCGATCGTGCCGATATCGGTGACGATTCCCGTAAACATTATTGGGCCGCGTAGACCTCAAGCCGGTCGCTGCCAAGCTGTCGCGAATCAGTGAGCGTCCACTTGCCGTGCGCGTCGGCGAGCGCGCCCAGCCCGATATCGCCGAGCGCATCGCGGCCCGAGCCGATCAGGATCGGCGCGCGATAGAGCAGCAATCGGTCGACCAGCCCCGCGCGCAGGAACGCCGAAGCCGCCCCCGCTCCGCCTTCGACCAGCACATGATCGACTCCGTCGAGACCGGCGATTTCGGCGGGATCGGTCAGCACCTCCCAGCCGCTTTCGTCATTCCAGCGAAAGCCCGAATCGAGCTTTTGCCGCGACAGCAGCAAGCGGCGCGGCGAGCGATCCCCGAGCCCCGCCAGCCTGACATCGAGCGCCGGCGAATCGGCTTCGAACGTCCCGCGCCCGACCAAAATCGCCTCATGCCGCGCGCGTTCGAGATGGGCGTGGGCGCGCGCCTCGGGTCCGGTGATCCAGCGGCTCTCGCCGGTGGCGGTCGCGATCCGTCCGTCGAGCGAGGTCGCCAGCTTGAGCGTGACGAAGGGCCGGCCCTTGGCCTGGCGCGTCAGGAAACCCGCCATCGCCGCGCGTGCACCGGCTTCGCCGACGCCCTCGATCACCTCGATCCCGGCCTCGCGCAGCCGCGCCGCGCCCTTGCCGCCGGTCCGCACATCGGGATCGCCAAGCGCGATCACCACGCGCGCCACGCCGCGCGCGACCAGCAGGTTCGAACAGGCCGGCCCGCGCGCGGACATGTGCGCGCAGGGCTCCAGCGTGGTGTAGACCGTCGCGCCGCTGGCCGCGTCGCCCGCCGCTTCCAGCGCCATCGCTTCGGCATGCGGACGCCCGCCCGGCTGAGTCCAGCCGCGCCCGATGAGGCGGCCCGCTTTCACGATCACGCAGCCGACATTGGGGTTGGGCGCGGTCCGCCCGCGCGTGCGTTCGGCCAACGCCAGCGCCGCGGTCATCCAGCGCGAATCGCGGTTTTCTTCAGGGGGGCTCAGAGGCCCCACCCGCTCAGCGTATTGTCGATCTGCTGGAATTCCGCCTGCCGTGCCTTCTGCTTCTTGTCGCGCTCGGCCTTCAGCTTGGCGCGCTTCTCATTGTCGATCTTCATCTGCGCTTCGATTTCGGCGTCGCTGCGGTCGAGCGGCCAGCTCTGGAAATAGGTGATGTTGGCCTTGTACTCGGGGAAGAAGCGCGAATCCTTGAAGAAGCCATAGATGATCCCGGCCACGAGCACGGCGGAGATGGCGAGCGCCCCGATCTGGTGGCGCTTGCGGGCGCGCAGGAAGCTGCGCAGATCGCGGATCGCGGGGCCGGGGGCGAGTTTCTGAAGGAAGGGCATCGCGGACACAGATAGGGGCGCGGGAGCCTGGGAGCTAGAGGCTCCCGCGCGAGAGGGGTGCTACTGGTTCTTCATTTCGAAGCGGACGTTCATCACCTTCCAGCTTTCCTCGGGCTGGCCGCCCCGGCTCGCGGGCTTGAAGCGCCAGCTGCGGAGCGCCTGGCGCTTGGTCGCCTCGAAAAAGGCGGGGCTGGTGGCGCTGACCTGCTCGACGGCTTTCACTCGGCCATCGGTGCCGATCAGAACGCGGATCGCGACCTTGCCGTCGCGTTCGAGGCGAATCTCCGACATGGGATAATCGGGCTGAAAGGCGGCGGCATAGCGCGAGTCGATCTGCGCCGAGAGCAGAGGCGGGAGCGGCGGCGGCGTGCGCGTGACGATATCGTCGCCCTTGGGCTGGCCCATGTCGATCGGGGGCGCCTTGAGCGGCGGATCGTCGCTGGTCTTGACCGGGTTGGGATCGGTCTGCGCCTTGAATACCGGATCGGGCGCATAGATCGGATGCTCCTGCGAAATCTGCTTCTTGCGCGGCTTCACCGGATCCTCGGGCGGCGGCGGCTTCTGCTCCTCGATCGCCGTACCGATCAGGACATGGTCCTTGATGATCGCACCAATGCTGGGCGCGATGAACAGATAGAGCGCGGTCAGCAGCGCCCCGTTGACGATCATCGCCGCGCCGAAGCCGACGGGCTTGATGCCGAAGGGAAGCGAAGAGCGAGTCGAGTACATATTGGCCTCCTTCTCCACGATGCCGGTCGAACGCCGGCCACATTGTGATGATACAACGTCACACAATGCAGGTAAAGAGACTATGTATCATGGGTTTTGTTCCCCGGACGGCGCACTTTTCTTGCTCCCCGGACGGGCGCCGGACGGAGGGATCAGGCCGAAGCGAGGCGCTCGATCGCCCGTTCGCGCCCGATCAGCGGCAGCAACGCCCCCATGTCCGGGCCATGATCGAGGCCGGTGAGCGCCTGACGCAGCGGCAGGAACAAGGGCTTGCCCTTGCGGCCGGTCGCTTCCTTGAGCGCGGCGGTGAGCGCGTGCCAGGGATCGCTCGACCAATCGAGCGCCGCCGTGATCGCCGCTGCCTGCCGCACGAAACCGCGATCCTCATCCGATATGCGCGCCTCGATGGGGCCTTCGACGACTCGCCACCAGTCGGCCGCATCGGCGACCGCCGACAGGTTCGGCCGGATCGCCTCCCATGCGGCCTCACCCATCCCCGCGGGCAGGCGACTCGCCACCGAAGCGAAGGGCAGCTGATGCACGATCCGCGCGCTCAGCTGGGCCAGTTCGGCTTCGTCGAAGCGCGCCGGGGCCCGCCCGAACCGTGTGAAATCGAAGCTCGCGATCAACGGCGCCATATCCACGAACGGCTCGACCGGATCGCTCGTCCCCAGTCGCGCGAGCAAGGCGATAATCGCCTGCGGCTCGATCCCCGCCTCGCGGAAATGATCGACGCCCAGGGAGCCGAGCCGCTTCGACAGCTTGCCCTCCGCGCCCGTCAGCAGCGCGGTGTGCGCGAAATGCGGGATCGCGCCGCCCAGCGCGGCGAACATCTGGAGCTGCGTCGCGGTGTTCGACACATGGTCCTCGCCGCGCACGACATGAGTGATCCCCATGGCGATATCGTCGATCACCGAGGGCAGCAGATAGAGCCACGAGCCATCGGCGCGGCGGATCACGGGATCGCTCATCAGCGCGGGATCGAATTTCTGGTGCCCGCGCACCTCGTCATCCCATTCGATCGGCGCGCCATGATCGAGGCGGAAGCGCCAATGCGGGCGTCGGCCCTCTGCCTCGAACGCCACATGCTGGCTCGCGGTGAGGCTGAGCGCCGCACGATCATAGACTGGCGGCAGCCCGCGCCCGAGTAGCACCTTGCGCTTGAGGTCCAGTTCCTGCGGGGTTTCATAGGCGCGGTAGACGCGGCCCTTGTGGACCAGTTCCTCGAACCGGTCTTCGTACAGTTGATGGCGCGCCGACTGGCGCTCCTCGCCATCCGGCGCCAACCCCATCCAGCCCAGATCGGCGCGGATCGCATCGACGAACGCCTCCTCGCTGCGCTCGCCATCGGTATCGTCGATCCGCAGCATGAAAGTCCCGCCATGCGCGCGCGCGAACAACCAGTTATGGATCGCCTGACGCAGATTGCCGATATGCAGTTTGCCGGTCGGGCTCGGCGCGAAACGGGTAACGACGTTCATTGTGCGCACCTAAGGCCGATTGCCGGCTTGCGCCACTGCGATCCCACAGTAAGGGAACTGCAACACTGGCCGCGCGGGACACGCCACATGAAACTGATGTCGGGCAATTCGAACGCGCCGCTGGCCAAGGCGATCGCCGACTATCTCGAAATCCCGTTGACCCGGGCCAATGTCCGCCGCTTCGCCGACGAGGAGATCTTCGTCGAGATCCTCGAAAATGTCCGCGGCGAGGACGTGTTCGTGCTCCAGTCGACGGCGTTTCCGGCGAACGACAATCTGATGGAACTGCTGATCATGATCGATGCGCTGCGGCGGGCGTCGGCCAAGCGCATCACGGCGGTCGTCCCCTATTTCGGCTATGCCCGTCAGGACCGGAAGCCCGGGCCGCGCACCCCGATCTCGGCCAAGCTGGTCGCCAATATGATTACCGTCGCCGGCGCCGACCGCGTGCTTTCGGTCGATCTCCATGCCGGGCAGATCCAGGGCTTTTTCGATATCCCGACCGACAATCTCTATGGCGCGCCGGTGATGTCCGACGATATCCGAGCGCGGTTCAGCGGCAAGAACCTCATGGTCGTTTCGCCCGACGTCGGCGGCGTGGTGCGTGCGCGGGCGCTGGCCAAAAGGCTCGACAACGCCCCGCTGGCGATCGTCGACAAGCGCCGCGAGCGCGCGGGCGAATCCGAAGTGATGAACATCATCGGCGATGTCGAAGGGCGTTTCTGCATCCTGATCGACGATATTGTCGATTCGGCGGGAACGTTGTGCAACGCCGCGGCCGCGCTCAAGGCGGCGGGGGCCGAGGACGTGGTCGCTTATTGCACCCATGGCGTGCTGTCGGGCGGCGCGGTCGCGCGAGTCGATGCGTCTGAACTCAGCGAACTGGTCATCACCGATTCGATCGGCAACCACGCCGTGATCGCCGACAGCCCCAAGGTCCGCCACCTCACCATCGCGCCGTTGCTGGCCGAAGCGATCAAGCGGATCGCGGATGAAACCTCGGTATCGTCGCTGTTCGACTAATTCCCCGTTCGCCCTGAGCTTGTCGAAGGGCGGCTCTCCACAAGCGGATCGTTCACGGATGGCCGGGCTTCGACACGCTCAGCCCGAACGGATCAGGCGATGGCTTCCCAGACCAGTGCGACTCCGACCAATATCATCAGCCAGTAGATCGCGGTGTAGAAGCGATCGGGCGCGATCCGCCGCACCAGCCACACCCCCGCCAGAGTCGATGCCACCGCGACCGGCAGCAACGCGGCGGCGGTCAGCAGATTCTCGCGCGTGAACTGGCCGAGCGCCAGATAGGCCGGCACCTTGATCCAGTTGACCGCCGCGAAGAAGATCGCGGTCGTCCCGACCAGCACCTGCGGCGCGAGCTTGCGCGGCAGGACCCACAGCTGGAAGGGCGGCTGGCCGGCATGTGCGATCTGGCTGGTGAAGCCCGAAGCCACGCCGAACAGCGATCCGACCCATTCGGGCATCCGCGCGGTTTCGCGCGGCAGGGCATTGCGGGCGAGCCAGAGCCGGTACGCTCCGAACAGCGCCGAGATCACGCCGACCGCTGCCATTACCGCCTCGGGAGTCACGCTGGCGGCAAAGCCATAGCCCAGCGCCACCCCCGCCGCCGCGCCGGGTAGCATCCAGCCGAGCACCGGCCAGTCCACCGTACGACGAAACGCGAAGACGCCCACCACGTCCTGCACGATCAGGATCGGCAGCATGATCGCGGCGGCCTGGACCGGATTGACCACGAACGCGAGCGCCGGAAGCGAGAGCGCACCCATGCCCGAAAACCCGCCCTTGGCGAGCCCGACCAGGATCACCGCGGGGATCGCGACGGCGTAGAAGGTCCAGTCGGTGATCAATGCCGCTTCAATCCCGCCTTGAGCCGCGCGGCGCGCGGCGCCCACAGGAAACCGAAGCTCACCGCGCCACGCCGGGTCTCCACCGCATGATGGAGCCGATGCGCCTGGATGATGCGCTTCATATAGCCCGAGCACGGCACGTACCTGTGCGGCAGGCGAGCATGGACGATGACGTCATGAAAGCCGAAATAGATCGCCCCATAGGCGGCGATGCCCGCCCCCACCCATGCATAGCCCGCGCCCCAGCTCAGTTGCAC
>Ga0164241_10005202_pt1 | contig 12274 bp, 14 predicted proteins | sample OricomyardsoilBY_FD_108780 | JGI IMG/M metagenome (GOLD analysis project Ga0164241, IMG submission 108780) | Backyard soil microbial communities from Emeryville, California, USA - Original compost - Back yard soil (BY) | ecosystem: Environmental > Terrestrial > Soil > Unclassified | place: USA...
ATCCTCAAGGTGGGTTCTGAAAAAGTTACAGACGATAAGCATCACTAAGTGATCGGCAATTGATAAATGACTATGCAAGCTGACAAGAACTTTCTCGTAGGAATATTCGACGATGAAGACATACTTTTGGATGGTGTTACCCAGATCCGCAAGGATGGCGTAAAGATCCATGAGGTTTATTCGCCATTTCCGGTTCATGGTCTTGATGAGGTGCTCGGCTATCGCCGCAGCCGCCTTCCCAAAGCCGCCTTCCTGTTCGGATTAACAGGTACGTCTCTCGCGTTGTTTACGCAGATCTGGATGCTGGGCTACGACTGGCCGATGATTATCGGTGGTAAAAATTTCGCATCGCTGCCTCCTTTCATTCCCGTGATTTTCGAATTTACCGTATTGCTCGCTGCCCTGGGAATGGTCGGAACCTTCATGATCGCAAGTGACCTGAAACCTTACAAATGGCCGCGCCAGTTTGACCTGCGCAGTACGGAAGACAAACACGTGATGGCTGTCGATCTTGCCCTGAACAAAGGCAAGACGAAGGAAGAAATCACCCGCATACTGAAGGCAGCCGGTGCTTCGGAAGTGAACGACAAGAATTTTGATTAATCTGAGAATATCGAATATGCGAATGCGCTATCTATCGATTTTGGTTACTGGCCTTTCAGCGTCTGTGATGCTGTCATCCTGCGGCGCCGGTGGCGATAACCAGGGTTTGGAATATGCTCCCAACATGTATCATTCTGTTGCCTACGAACCGTACACGCAAATTGTCGATGAAGAGGCGGGACGTTGGCTCACTTCTATTGAGTATCCTGATGGCCACGCCGAATTCTTCAACTCTAATAAAATCAATGGGCCTTACCGCATGAATATGCGTGAGTCCCCGGCGAACACCGTACCGCGTAACAAGCAGGGATGGTTGCCCTATCGTCTGGGTAAAGACAGCCTGGCCTACGCCTCTACGCTGAAGAGCCCGCTGGATTCAACAGCGCAAATTGTAGCGGAAGGAAAAATATTGTATGAGACGTATTGCGACCATTGCCACGGACCTAAGGGAGCCGGCGATGGCAAAGTGGCTGCAGGAGCCGATAATCCGGATGCACCGGGACAGAAAAAAGGAAACTACAACGGTGTGCCTGACTACAGGTCAGCAGCACTGAAGGACATCACTGAAGGACACATCTTCCACGTGATCACACACGGAAAGAATCTGATGTGGGCGCACGGCTCGCAGATCAATCCGGAAGATCGCTGGAAGATTGCCAAGTATGTTAAGACACTTCAGAAGTAACGGACCAACAGATAAAGGACAACAAGACAATGGCTCATCATCACGTAGAAGTTAAGGAAGAACTTTATGAATTCAAGCCAGCGACCCGTAGCAAGCTTTATATTGTATTGGTCGTAGGGATTGTTTTGGCCGCTATCGGTCTGTTCACGGCCGGAAATGGTTCGGAACACGGCGCGGCTGAGGGGCACGGCGGTGGCCACGCGGCGGTTGCCACGGAGAAACTGGTGGCCAGCGCGGATCAGGAATCACCAACTTCTGCCGAACAAGCACAGCCTGAGCATGGGGCGGAAGCGCATGACTCTGCAGCAACGGGACACGAAGCAGCACCTGAACACGGCGAAGCGCACGCACCTGCGGCAGGACACGGAGAAGCCGCTCACGCCGGTGCAGAACACCACGGCAGTCCACATTGGCTCAAGCGCCTATACACTACGTTGTGGATGCACAACATTTATTTCGTTGGATTGGGCCTTATTGGTCTTTTCTTCGTCGCTATTCAGTATGCCGCTCAGGCCGGATGGTCGGTGGGCATCAAGCGTATAGCGCTCGCGTTGGGTTCATGGCTCCCTGTCGCCGGTATCCTTACGCTGGTACTTTGGTTTTTGGTAAAAGGGGATATGTTTCACTGGTCGCACGCTGACGTGTACGACACAAAGAGCGCCAGCTACGATAAAATCATCGATGACAAAGGACCATTCTTCTTCTGGCCCCTGGCTGGCGGAACGTTTCCTTTGTTCTTCATCTTCCGGATGGTGTTGTTCTTCGGGCTCTGGTACTGGTTTTACCCCAAGATCAGAAGAAACATGCTCGCAGAAGACCTTGATCCGTCTACACAATACTGGTATAACATCCGCGGTACGTCGGCATGGTTCCTGGTTTTCTTTGGCGCCAGCTCTTCGATAGCAGCCTGGGATTGGGTGATGAGCATCGACACGCACTGGTTCAGCACCATGTTCGGTTGGTATGTATTTGCAAGCTGGTGGGTAACCGGTCTGGCGACAATCACGTTGATTGCTGCCTTCCTCAAGGATGCAGGTTATCTGAAGATCGTGAACTCGAATCACCTGCACGACCTCGGTAAGTTTGTTTGGGCGTTCTCCATCTTCTGGACGTATATCTGGTTTGGCCAGTTCCTCCTGATCTACTATGCACACATTCCTGAGGAAACAGTATACTTCGTAGAGCGCATGCGGCAGTCCGCTTACGCCTGGGTATTCTACACGAACCTCATTCTGAATTTTGTGCTTCCGTTCCTGCTCCTGATGACGCGCGATGCAAAACGCCAGATCTCCACACTCAAGGTGGTTTGCCCGATCATCATTGTCGGTCACTGGTTTGACTTCTACATGATGGTTACACCGGGTGTAATGCAACACGATGGTTCCATTGGACTTCTGGAGATTGGCGTGTTCCTCATCTTCATCTCAGTATTCCTGTTGTTTGTGCTGAATAGCCTTTCCAAGGTTCCTTTGTTCGGCAAGAATGACCCGATGCTCGAAGAAAGTCTTCATCACCACATTTAATCTGAAAATCTGATATGATGAGTTTGATAATTTTCATTGGTGTTGTACTGGTCCTGGTGATCCTGTTCCTGATATTCAGGGTGAGCAACCTGGTCGGTATTGCAAAGGGAAAGGAAGAGGAGAAGGGAGGCACCTGGAACAAGGTTAATGCGGCACTCTTTGTGGTTTTTTCGGTAGCCGGTCTTATCTGGTTCTTCTGGTATTCATTCGCGCACTTTGACGAATATACATTGCCGATCGCTTCGGAGCACGGCAAGCGCACAGACACACTCTTCTGGGTTACGATGTGGATCACGGTAGTGGCATTCGTTATCATCAGTCTTGTGATGTTTGCTTTCATCTTCCAATACCAATACGATCCTAAGCGCAAGGCTAAGTTCTTCCCGGACAATCACTATCTCGAATTGACCTGGACGATCATTCCTGCTATCGTGTTGTCGGTGCTGATCTTTACTGGTCTTCGTGCCTGGAACGACATTACGGCTCCTGCATCGAAGGATGCTGAAGTCATTGAAGTCATCGGTCAGCAGTTCGCCTGGACCTGCCGTTATCCTGGAGTAAAGGACAACGAGCTGGGCAAGGTGAACTACAAGCTCATCGATAACGTGGGCAATGAATTTGGTCTGGACCTCGCCGATAAGAAGACATTCGATGACTTTAAGTCGCTCGAATTGCACCTTCCCGTGGGCAAGGAAGTATTATTGAAAATCCGCGCGAAAGACGTATTGCATAGCGTATTCCTTCCGCATTTCCGCGTGAAGATGGATGCCGTGCCGGGTATGCCCACGCACTTCAAGTTCAAAGTAACAAAGACGACGCAACAGATGCGCGATGAAACCGGTAATCCCAACTTCAACTACGAGTTGGCTTGTACCGAAATCTGCGGACAGGGACACTTCTCCATGCGCATGCCTGTAGTAGTCGAAGAAGAGGAGGCTTATGAGCGCTGGAAGGCTTCACAGGAAACCTGGTTGAAGCAGAACCCGGACTATCTGAAGCAGGTGCCGGCGAATTTGAGAGAGGCTGCAATGATAAAGGCTGGACTGGAGAAAGATCCTGGAACGTCTGTGGCCGCAGTTAACGAGTAAGGGACCTAAAGATTTCAAGCACATGGCAACTAGCAATATTCACACGCACCACGATGCACATGCACACGATACGCACGAGGAGCATGAGCATCACCACGGCAATTTCTGGACGACCTACATCTTCAGCGAGGATCACAAGGTAATTGCCAAGCAGTTCCTTATTACCGGTATCTTCTGGGCATTGCTGGGAGGTACATTGTCGGTAATCTTCCGTCTGCAGCTGGGCTTCCCGGATATGAGCCTGGAGTGGCTGCGTCCTGTCCTCGGCGGCTGGATCACTGCGCAGGGCAAACTGGATCCTGAATTCTACCTCGCGCTTGTTACGATGCACGGAACCATCATGGTGTTCTTCGTGCTTACAGCCGGTCTGAGCGGTACCTTCTCGAACTTCCTTATCCCTTTACAGATCGGTGCCCGCGATATGGCATCTGGTTTTATGAACATGCTTTCTTACTGGTTCTTCTTTGTATCCAGTGTGCTGATGTTCATTTCTTTGTTCTTGTCGACAGGTCCTGCGGCGGGTGGATGGACAATTTATCCTCCGTTGAGCGCGTTGCCACAGGCCATCAAAGGTTCTGGTACGGGGATGACCTTGTGGCTTGTAGCCATGGCCATATTCATCGCCAGCTCGTTGTTGGGTAGCATCAACTACATATCGACGGTAATCAACATGCGTACGAGAGGAATGTCGTTCACGCGATTGCCCCTTACGATCTGGGCGTTCTTCTTTACCGCCATCATTGGTATCCTTTCGTTCCCTGTGTTGTTCGCAGCAGCGTTGTTGCTGATCTTCGACCGTAGCTTTGGAACCAGCTTCTACTTGTCAGACATCTACATCGGTGGTGAAGCACTGGCGCACGATGGGGGAAGTCCGGTGTTGTTCCAGCATTTGTTCTGGTTCCTCGGTCACCCTGAAGTGTACATTGTGTTGTTACCTGCGCTCGGTTTGTCATCAGAGATTATCGCGACGAACTCACGCAAGCCTATCTTCGGTTACAAAGCCATGATCGGTTCGATGCTCTTCATCGCGATCCTGTCGTTTATCGTGTGGGCTCACCACATGTTTGTAACAGGTATGAATCCTTTCCTGGGTTCGATCTTCATGCTTCTTACGCTGATTATCGCAGTACCTTCTGCGGTGAAAATATTCAACTACGTAACGACGCTGTGGAAAGGTAATCTCCGCTTTACTCCGGCGATGTTGTTCTCCATCGGTCTGGTATCGTTCTTTCTTACAGGGGGTATTACCGGTATCTTCCTTGGTAACTCTGCGGTGGATATCCAGTTGCACGACACGTACTTCGTTGTGGCTCACTTTCACCTGGTAATGGGTAGCGCTTCATTCTTCGGAATGATGGCGGGTGTGTACCACTGGTTCCCGAAAATGTTCGGACGTATGATGAATGCAACGCTTGGATATATCCACTTCTGGTTGACGTTCGTCGGTGTTTACCTCGTGTTCTTCCCTATGCACTATATCGGTATCAAAGGTTTCCCACGTCGTTATTATACATGGACGAACTTTGATTTCGCACAGGGATTCACAGATCTTAATATGCTGGTAAGCATCGCGGCTATTCTTACGCTGGCTTCTCAGTTCATCTTCCTGTTCAACTTCTTTTATAGCATGTTCCGCGGGAAGCTCGCTCCGGCCAATCCATGGGATGCAACCACGCTGGAGTGGACCACACCCCGCAATCCTGGTCACGGCAACTGGCCTGGTGAAATCCCTCATGTATACCGCTGGCCATACGATTATAGCAAGCCTGGTGCGAAGGAAGATTTTATTCCACAGCACATTCCATACTCTGAAACACCGGAGTCAAATTTCCCTCACGAAAATGACCTGATCAAGCTGGAGACCAGCAATGGGGAGGGAGCGATTGTGGTGGAGGATAAACACTAGGAGGAGTTAACAATTATTAATTAATAGTTAATAATTTTTGGAGGCGCCTTCGGCGAGAATAGAAATACATTTTGGGGGCCTTTGGGCCCCCAGGTGTTTGGGGTAATTAAGAACGAAAAGGAACGGTGTTGACGGGTGGTAATTAATAGCTTTTGTCCATGAGGTCATTTCGCCGTCTGTCGCTTTCAACACTTATCGCAGTGTACGTACTGATCCTGGTAGGGGGTGTGGTACGAAGCAGTGGGTCGGGAATGGGTTGCCCGGATTGGCCTAAATGTTTTGGCAACTGGGTTCCGCCGAAAAGCCATGAGGAACTGCCCGAGAATTATAAGGAGATTTACGCCGATTACAGGCACAAGAAGAACATCCGGTTCGCCAAATATTTGTCTGCCATGGGTATGCAGCAGACTGCGGACGCGCTGCTCAACGATGAGTCTATACGCACAGAGAAGGATTTCAACCCGGTCAAGACCTGGATCGAGTATGTGAACCGCCTGGTGGGTGTTGTGATCGGGTTCATGATCTTCGCGGTATTTATTTATTCCCTGCGTTTCTGGAAGACGATCAAACGATTGTCGGTGATCGCGGGAATCACCCTTATCCTCGTCGGATTTCAGGGCTGGATTGGTTCATTTGTTGTTTCGTCAAATCTCACGCCCTGGACAATCACTGTGCACATGTTCCTGGCACTGGTCATTGTAGCTCTCCTGGTGCTGCTTATACACGAGAGTAATTTCGGGACGGAAATTAACTCTTCACTCGGTTTCTGGTGGCTGCTGGCCTGTATGGCGGTGCTGCTGGTGCAGATTCTGTTGGGTACACAGGTGCGCGAGGCAGTCGATCGGGTTGCTTCAGTTTTTCCTCGTGATTCCTGGGTGACAAATCTTGGGCACGCCTTTTTTTTACATCGTTCTTTCTCGTGGATTGTCGTAATTCTCCACGTTGGATTAATCGTCAAATTGCACAAAACTCAGGCGCCAAAAGTTTTCGCCCTTGGCCTAATCGTGCTAATTTTGGGCACGTTATTGACGGGCCTTGGTATGGCGTATCTTGGAGTCCCAGCGGTGCTTCAGCCAATACATTTACTGCTCGCCACGGCGACGTTCGGATTGCAGTTTTTGTTCCTGCTGAAGCTCAACAGGAAGCAGCCGGAAGCGGTGGCAGCTATACGGTGAATCCCGTGCTCCCGGCCTGATGGCGAAGAAGTAGAAGAACAAATGGTAAGAGTGACTATAAGTACATCATGGTAGGACAGGTTGACAATCTCACGGGACGCTCGCTGGCAGTAGCCAAAGTTCGGGCTTGCCTGGAACTGCTGAAGTTCAGGTTGTCTTTTCTGATTTCGTTCTCCTGCGCCTTTGGTTTTGTACTCGCGTCTCACGAGGTGAATTACAGAACACTCACCATGCTCTTCATCGGAGGCTTCCTGATGTCCGGTGCTTCGGCCATCATCAATCAAATCATTGAAAAGGACCTCGACAAGCTGATGAGCCGTACCATGAGTCGGCCACTGCCCACGCATCGCGTAACCGTACAGGAAGCAGTGGTTCTTGCCGTTGCCTGTTTCTCCGCCAGCGTCCTGATATTGCTGACTTATACCAACGTACTGACTACTGCTCTTTCGGTGTTGTCGCTCATCCTGTACGGGTTTGTTTACACGCCGTTGAAGCGCGTAGGACCTGTCGCTGTTTTTGTGGGCGCATTTCCCGGCGCCTTGCCGCCACTCCTGGGCTGGACGGCGGCAACCGGTGGTATTTCTCACGAGGCGCTCATCATCTTTGGTATTCAGTTTATCTGGCAGTTTCCGCACTTTTGGGCTATCGCCTGGGTAACCGATGAAGATTATAAGAAGGCGGGATTTAAACTGCTGCCTTCAGGTGGACAGAAGGATGTAAGCACAGCGATTCAAATCATGATCTATACGCTTTTCCTTATTCCGCTGGGATTGTTGCCCGCGACATTCGGAATCACAGGGATAAACTCAGCTATTGTTGCGACCGTGTGTGGTGTCCTGTTCCTGGCACTCACGTTCTCGCTGATGAGGACGGGCGACCGTAAGGCCGCTTTGAAGATCATGTTTGCTTCGTTTCTGTATCTGCCTATTGTGCAGATCGCGTATATGCTCGACAAACTTTAAGAGGGGAGAAGATGGCAACAGAGATTAAGATTGTAGAGGAAGCCAACCAACCGATGGCTATGAACCCGAAGAAATTCGGGATGTGGTTATTTATCGCGAGCGTGACCATGATTTTTGCCGCGCTTACGAGTGCCTACATGGTGCGACAAGCGGCAGGCAACTGGATGGTATTCGAATTGCCATCGCTTTTTGGCGTAACTACAGCGATCATTATCGTCAGCAGCCTTACGATGCATTGGGCATACGTGTCTGCGAAACGCGATAACCTGGAGATGACGAAGCTGGCAATCAGCATCACCACCCTGCTGGGTATCGCATTCCTGGTGGGGCAGTGGATGGCGTGGGGGGACCTGGTTCGTGAGAATGTTTATTTTGTAGGCAATCCCTCTGGCTCGTTCGTTTACGTGCTGTCGGGTGTTCACATGGTTCACATTATTGGCGGCGTTGTATTCCTGCTCATTGTGCTGGTGTCGACGTTCCGTTTTAACGTGCATTCAAAGCGCCTGGCACAGATTGAAATGTGTGCCACCTACTGGCATTTTTTGGATGCGCTTTGGCTTTATTTGTTTGTTTTTCTATTATTGAACCGCTGAAAATGGCCCTGTTTTCGGCTTGTTTTGAACAAAGATTTTGCCAGGGGTAAATTAGACTGAACCAATCGTATAAAGGAATATATGGCAAGTACACATGCAGCAGCGGCTCCGGGCAGGAGCGAATGGGATGGTGGGGTATCACCGATGGGCGCCAGCTATGGCAAGCTCATGATGTGGTTCTTCTTATTGTCCGATGCATTTACATTTTCCGCCCTGCTCATCACGTATGGGCTGGTGCGCTCTTCGCATCATGGATACGTAGGTGCTGTCGATGATTTTGTTTTCAGCCAGGCGTATTGGCCGATTCCTGAAATCGTTTATCAATCCATTCCTTTCTTCCACGGCGTAAAGGCGCCACTCGTGTTTGTGGGTATCATGACGTTCATCCTGATCATGAGTAGCGTCACGATGGTGTTGGCAGTAGAAGCTGGCCACCGGATGGATCGCAAGGCAGTAGAGAAATGGATGTTGTGGACGATCGTTGGTGGTATTGCCTTCCTCAGCTGCCAGGCTTGGGAATGGACTCACTTTATTCACGGCGTTGAAATCGACGGAGCGCTCGTACATGCCGGGTTGTCTCATAATCCTTATGGCCCTCCGGACTTTGCTGCATTCTTCTTCTTCATCACCGGTTTCCACGGCTTCCACGTATTCAGCGGGGTTTGCCTTAACTTCCTGATCTATTACAACACGGTTATGGGCGTATACGATCGTCGCGGCCACTACGAAATGGTAGAAAAGGTCGGCCTTTACTGGCACTTTGTCGACCTGGTATGGGTATTTGTATTCACGTTCTTCTACCTGGTATAGTTTTAAATTATCAAATCATCCAATCACCAGATCAACAAATAATATGAGTCACAGCGAACACGAAACAGAGATCACTGTAATCCCGCCGGACAGAGAAAAGATTGCCAAGCTCTGGAAAGTGGCTGGAATCCTCGGCATTGTAACGGCGATCGAATTTTTGATCGCGTTTACCATGAACGCAGGCCCACTGAAGACCTCAATCTTCATAGCCCTTACGATCGTGAAGGCAGCCTATATCGTGGGTGAGTTTATGCACCTTCGCTACGAGGTGAAATTGTTGTTCTGGTCGATCCTCATCCCCCTGATCTTCATTGTGTGGATGCTGGTTGCTTTCATCTATGAAGGCCTGGCTATCGGCAGTGTGAGGATGTAAGCTAACGATGCCGTCAGCACGGCTTATAAAATGTTAAAAAAAGAGGCCTGCACGCGGGCCTTTTTTTATGGTCGTGGAAGACATCGGTTGGTTGATTCGACTGAGGTTGAATATTCAAGGGTGAAGAAGCGTGTTACGATGTTCGTTACAAATAAAAATTGTTTCTTCACCATCGTAGTAAAAAGAAGAACGGATACCGGTAGTGACGACGTCCTTACGATGTAGTACACGAATGGGAACTGCTGCTTCATCATTCTGGTAAAAAGAAGTACGAATACCGATCGCGACGTATCCGTTACGCGGGATGGGCAGGAAACCGCAAGGACGACGCGCGATGGAGGCGATCTTATAGTCTGTATGACTATAAGATACATGGATTTTAACAGAGAGCAGACATGAATAAGACAAAGATAACTTTTCTGTTTCTGGCGTTTGTGCTGCCGGTAGGCATCTTCGTTTTTCTGAAGCTGTTCGGACGCAATGAGTTTGACGTACCTCCGCTCTATGTCCACGATGCGCCCCCGAAATTATCGGGGTGTGTGGCGGCAAGTCATCCATATCATGTGCCCGACAGCATTAGGGCTTCTTATACTTCTGCAAACGACAGCCTCACGATCATCTATTTTCAGCCACTAACCAGCGAGGGGCTTAATCAGTTGGACCGCGTACGCGAGCAGACGGCCCATGATCCGGTGCGACTAACGGCCGGGGAGCTTTCAACGGCATCGGCTGTTGTAGACTCAGCATCGGTTCGGCGCTGTGCTTTTTTTCTGGATGGCGCGGTGAATGTGGTCATGATCGATAAGCGTGGACTCATCCGCGGGCAGTACACCGCCGACGACCGTGAAGAGATCGACCGGCTACTCACTGAAGTCACGATACTTCTCAAAAAGTATTGAGCCAGTTGCTTCTCTGAAATCGAGTTAGGGAGCGGCCACAGTCGGCCAGAAAACGCAAACTATTGCGGATAGCCGACGCGTTTGACTTATCTTTGTCGCAGTGTCAGGCGCTCATGAGGCTGGCATTAAATCAAGTATAACGACCAATGAATTCGTCACCGCTCGACAAAAAAAGGGACCCGTACCAGTTGCTGATTGTGATTGTTTCTATCGCTATCCCGATTGTGGTAGGAGTACTGTTCCGGGTCAGAATACCCGGCTACAACCTGTCGGTGCTGCCTCCCATCTATGCGACAATCAATGGCCTTACGGCAGTACTTCTGGTAGCGGCTTTCCTGGCCATAAAGAATGGAAAACGCGAGCGCCACGAGCGCTTGATGAAAGCGTGCATGGTGCTGTCGGCGGCGTTTCTGGTGTTGTACGTGCTGTATCACATGACTAGCGATTCTACTCCGTATGGGGGAGACGGGCCGATCAAATATGTCTACTATTTCATCCTCATTACGCACATTTTGCTCTCGGTAGGTGTTGTACCTTTAGTGCTGTTTACGTTTTCGCGCGGAATCAGAAGTGACTTCGCGCGGCACCGCAAACTGGCAAAGGTGACCTTTCCGATCTGGCTTTATGTGGCCGTAACGGGTGTAGTAGTGTACTTGATGATTAGTCCATACTATAACAATTAGCAATTAATAATTCGGGGCGGCCGCCTTCGGCGGTAGGGGATGAGGGAATGGGGTATTCGGTAGAGTTTAGATTTCAAATTTAGGGCAACTAGTTTCCGTATTCATGAAAAGGTTTATTTCGGTCATGTTCGCGTTGTTGGTAGCCATTAACGCTTCCGCACAGTGCGCGATGTGTCGCTCTACACTCGAGAATAATTATTCAAGTGGTAATCCGGGAATAGGGGCGGGGATCAATACAGGAATACTTTATTTGTTGTCCATGCCTTATCTGGCCGTTCTGATCATCGGTTATTTTTGGTACAGGACGAGCCGGAACGGTCAAAAGCTCACACATCGCGTAGAACATTGAGCGTGAGCCGAGGCAGGGCAGTACGTAAGTATTTGTCATGCCGAATGATCGTCTGTTAATTTTGATAAACCAGCTATCATGTCCAGAAGCTATCTGAGTGCCGTACTGAATGCGAAGTGTCCGAAGTGCCGGGAAGGCGCCATGTTTACGTATCCGGCCAGCGATCTTACGCATTTCACGATTATGAATGAGCGGTGTCCCGAATGTGGTGTACGCCTCGAGCCGGAACCAGGATTTTACCAGGGCGCTATGTATGTGGGTTATGGATTTACGGTTGCGTTAATCGTGATTGTCGGACTTGCGCTCTATTACACCATCGATCCGTCAGAGTGGACGTATATCGCGGTCGTTATAGGCATTGCCATTGTTGGTGCGCCGTTGAACTATCGATACTCGCGCGTACTGTACCTATACATGTTCGGTGGTTTAGGTGTCAGGGGCGACGTGAGGAAATAGGCACATTCGCTGTTGTCTTAAATTCAGGACAATCATTCTGTGGCCTGAAATAGACGTTCATGACTGGCATCTCATTGCAAGTGCAACGGTAAGCTATCGAAACTCCCACGTACTTTATCTATACATGTTCGGTGATTTAGGTGCCAGACGCGACGTGAGGAAATAGGCA
>Ga0164241_10005203_pt1 | contig 12268 bp, 9 predicted proteins | sample OricomyardsoilBY_FD_108780 | JGI IMG/M metagenome (GOLD analysis project Ga0164241, IMG submission 108780) | Backyard soil microbial communities from Emeryville, California, USA - Original compost - Back yard soil (BY) | ecosystem: Environmental > Terrestrial > Soil > Unclassified | place: USA...
CCCATTTGCCCGCGGAGCGGGGAATTGGGGGCTGTCCCCATTTCATTTCCTGAAGCGCGCGCGACTTTGAGGGAGCAGAGCGGGTCAACCCTCGGAAGGCGCGCCCACCCTCACCGCACTGACCCCGCATGCTAGCGAGCGGAGCAGGTCCCCATTTGCCGCTGCCGAGGGAAGAGGCGCCAGCTCCCGGTGGGCAGGCGAACCGACCAACCAAACCGTCCCCGTCCGCCAGGAGACCCCCAACGCACGACCTCCGCCACCCCAACCCCCAACAGGCCCGTCCCCGTTTGCTAGGAATCGAGGAATGTCCCCATTTACAACTGCGAGCGCAGGAGCAGTGCCAGCCGCTCGTTGACCCTTCTTCCCAGCGTGCGGCCGCGCCACTTCTTGAGCACCATGCGCCGTGAGTGCTGGATGTCCTCATCGATGAGCCGGATCTGCTCGCGCGCCAGTTCTTCACTGAACACGTTGAGGTTGGCCTCGTCGTTGAGGCGGAAGGAACGATCGTCGAAGTTCGCCGAGCCCACCGAGCTCCACACGCCGTCGATGACCAGCACCTTACAGTGCATCATCGTCGGCTGGTATTCGTAGATCTGGATGCCGGACTCGAGCAGCGCGCCGTACAGGCCCTGTGCGGCCCAACGACCCACTTGCGCATCGGTAAAACGCCCGGGTACCACGATGCGTACGCGTACCCCGCGCCGCGCCGCTGAACACAATGCCTCGACGGTGAGCTTGTCCGGCACGAAGTAGGCGTTCTCGATGTCGATGGAAGTCTTGGCCGCCGTCAGCGCCAGCAACACCATGAGATGCATGCTCTCCGACCCACCCACCGGTGAGCTGCCGAACATCTGCGCATCCATGTCGCCCGCGGGCACGAGCTTGGGGAAGTACTCGGCGCCGTGCAGCACGCGACCGGTGGCCTTGATCCAGTTGTCGACGAAAACCGCCTGCATCTGGGCGACCACCGGCCCCTCGGCCTTGAAGTGCGAGTCGCGCCAGGGCGGCAGCCCCTTGAGGCCATCCTTCCATTCGATGCCCATGCCGACGCCGCCGGTGAATCCCAGCTTGCCGTCGATCACCAGCAACTTGCGATGCGTGCGGTTGTTGAGCCGGCCGAGGTGATACCAGGACGGCGGGTGATACACGTGCAGGTCGCACCCGGCGGCGCGCGCCGCCTGCAGCAGGTTCTGGTTCATGGTCCGGGAACCCAGCCAGTCGAGCAGCATGTGGACCTGGACGCCGCGGCGCGCGGCGGCGGACAGCTCCTCGACGAACGTGGCGCCGACGCCATCGCGGAACACGAAGGTCTCGAAGGTGATGTTGGTCTGCGCCGTGCGGATGGCGTTCAGCATCGTCGGATAGATCTGCGATCCGTTCACCAGCGTGGTGATTCGGTTGCCCGGCACCAACGGCGGCCCCAGCAGGATGCCGAGTGCGCGGCGGAAGTCGGCATCACCACTGGTGTACAGCCGGCGCGGGCGATACAGGAGGCGTCGCTCCGTGGTCTTGAGATTCGCGCCGATGGCGAGCACCAGCGCGGCGGCCAGCAATGTGGAAAGTACGACGACGAGAGTCACGTGGGTTTATGGATGAGAGCCGATCGCATTGGCCGTGGGAACGTCCTGACACACATCCGCATGATCCATTGCTATCGAGGATTGCCGCAAGCGCCTAACGTGAATGCCCATTTTAAGAGGAGTACGCAGCATGGCCAGGGCAAAAGCGAAGGGCAGAGCAAGGACGGGCGGGCGTCGCGCCGGCACAGCAAAGGATGCGATCGCGTTGCTCAAGGCCGACCACCGCCAGGTCGAGCAGTGGTTCGGTCAATTCGAAAAGGCGCGTGACGAGCAGCGCAAGCTCGAGCTGGCAACCAGCATCTGCAACGCGCTGAAGGTGCATGCCACGATCGAGGAGGAAATCTTCTATCCGGCATTCATCGAGGCAACGGACGACAAGGACCTCCATCACGAGGCCATCGTCGAGCATGACGGTGCCAAGAAGCTCATCGCCGAGATCGAAGCTTCCGGGCCGGAAGACGACTTCTACGATGCGAAGGTCACCGTGCTCTCCGAGATGATCAAGCATCACGTCAAGGAGGAAGAGCAGCCGGGTGGCATGTTCGCCGAGGCGCGCAAGTCGGACATGGACCTTGCAGCGCTGGGCGAGCAGCTGGCGGCCCGCAAGGCCGGGCTGGAAGGCGAGATCGGCGCGGCGGCCGTGTCGCCGGGCGCGCGGCGTGGCCGCAATGGCGGGTCGCGCGTCGCGAGCCGGCACTAACTACCTCGCGGGGCCACGGAACCGGATCCCCGTGCCGCGATGTCGGCACCGGGATCCGGCAGCACGCGGCCAAGGCGCAGCAGCTTCGGGTGCCAGTAGCCGTTCGGCGCGAGGAAGTCCCGGACCGTGCGCCAGTTCGGCTGGTACTGCGCCGCCACTTTCAGCGCCACCACGGCGGGCATGGCCAGCAGCATGCCGGGAATGCCCCAGAATCCGTAGCCGAACCACACCGCCAGCAGCACCACGAGGCCGTTGACCTCGAAGCGGCGACCCACCGTGAGCGGCTGCACCAGCTGTCCTTCGATGAGGTGCAGGCAGAGGAACACGCCGGGAATCATCAGCGCGTGTCCGAGGCTCTCGAAGGTCACGAGGGCGGCGATCGCCAGGATGAAAAACGCGGCGATCGGTCCCAGGTAGGGTACGAAGTTGAACAGCGCCGCCATCACACCCCAGAGGATGGCGTTCGGCATGCCGAGCGCATACATCGCCAGCGCGGTGCAGATTCCGAGACCCACGTTGATCAGCGCCACGGTGCCGAAATAACGACCCACCTCGCTGCGGATGGCGTCGGTCAGCCGCAGCGTGCGTACGCTGGCTTCATTTCCCGAAAGTGTCGCGCCCAGCCGTGCCAGCAGCGGCGGCCCGCCGATCAGAAAGAACAACGTCAGCGGAATGATGGTGAGCCACCCGAGCAAGGACTTGCTGAGCGAGATGGCGGTGCTCTCTCCGGCGACTGGCGTCACGATGGCGGGTTTGCCGGAGACTGCGGAACCTCCCTGGGTGAGTTGACTCGCGCGCTCGGCGACCGCATCCACGCGGTCGAACATTTCGCGCAACGGCTTGAGCCTCGGGTCGATCTGGCGCAACGTCTGCGGCGCGCGCGCCAGCCAGGCCGTGGCGGGGCCCCACGCGGCGTTGATGGCCACGGCCACCGAGGCGCAGACCACCAGCATGACCAGCGCGGCCGCGAGGCCGCGTCGCAACCCCCAGCGTTGCAGTCGATCGACGACCGGCGTCAGCAGCAGCGTGAAAAACACCGCCATGGCCACCGGGATCAACACGTCCTGGGCCAGGTACATCACCACGCCCGCGCCGATGATGGCTACGAGCCACACGGCCTTGACGAGCTTGGGATCGGGACGTTCGTCCTGGGTGTCGGGCATCGTACGAAATGTCGGCGATACACCGACGCCGCGACAGGCGCGGGCGCCGTGGGCCAGCGACGACTTCGGCGCACCACGAGGTCAGGAAGGTCTGACAGCAAGTCCGAGGTCAGCGTTGGATACAATCGCGCATCCCTTGCAGAGATTTTCGCGGAGGCAGTCATGGAACAGAAGTCGCCACGACGCATCGTCGTCGCCGACGACAACGAGGATTCCGCGGAGAGCTTCGCGATCCTGCTGTCGTTCTCGGGTCACGAGGTGCGCATTGCGCACGATGGCGCGGCCGCGCTGGACGCGGTGCGCGCGTTCCGCCCGGACGTCGCCTTCCTCGACATCGGCATGCCCGGCCTGACCGGTTACGAAGTCGCGCAGGCCGTGCGCGCCGAACCCTGGGGCCGCGAGATCAAGCTGATCGCGGTGACCGGTTGGGGCCAGCCGGACGATCGGCTGCGCGCGCGCACCGCGGGCTTCGATCGGCACTTGATCAAACCCATCGATCCCGCCGAGGTCGATCGCCTGCTGGATGCCTGATGCCGGGTAGTTAGGCCGAGTGGGCCGGGCATGGGCTGCGGCACCGTACGTCGCGGCGCGGATGGGTTTCGGCGACTTCCCGCAGCCACCGCCCATGGGACTGTAGGGCAGGAACTACACCCGGGGTAAACCTGTCAGACTTCAGCAATGATAGGGCGGCGTGTTGCGGCATTGCTCTGCGTGCTGCTGGGGCATGCGCTCTTCATCTTTGCGTTGCGCACGCAGCGGCCGGAATTGGCGGAGCGCGAGGCCGAGTTCGCCAGCGAGCCCATCACCCTGTATCTGCCGCCGCTGCCACCCGAGGAATCCCCGGCGCGGCCCGCGCAGGCACCGGCGCCGGCCGCGCCACGGCGTCCCCAGGCGCAGGCGCCGGTCGCTGCGCCCGCCGCGCCCGCCGCACCGGCGGAGTCTTCGGCGATCACGCCTCCGGGTCGCGTCGACTGGCCGCTGGAAGGCCAGAAGTCGGCCGAGCGCGAAGTGGCGCGCCAGATGGAGGCCGAACGCGTCGCCAGGATGTTCGCGGGTCCGGACGGGACCTGGGCCTCGCTGACCAAGCGTCAGCGCTCCCAACTCAACAAGTTCCGGTGGAAAAAAGGCGTGGTGGTCGAGTACGACGCCGACGGCAACCTGATCTACCGCATCAACGACGGCTGCATGATCATCAACGGCTTGATCGCCTGCAAACTCGGCAAGGCCAAGGTCAACGATCACATGTTCGACAACATGCGCGAGTACTTCGACGAGCTGCGCCTGCCGGAGACCGACCAGGGCAACGGCACCGAGCCCGAGGCACGGCGCCCGGCGAACTAACGGTCCTTGCGAAAGGCCTTGCCGCCCTTGTAAGCGCCCTTGGCGCCGGCGGCCTTGCCGACGTACTTCTTCTTGAAGCCACCCGGCTTGGCGCCGAACGAGGGTTTGGCACCGAATGAAGGTTTGCCGGCGAAACGCGGCTTGCTCGCGTAGCGTGGCCGTTCGACTCGCCCCGTGTCCGGATCGACTGCCGGAGCGGTGCTTTCCGCGGGCGCAGCTGCGCCTTCCTGCTTGAAGCGCGGCGTGCCCTTGTAGTTGCGTGACTGGGAACGGCGGCTCTCGTAGGGCCGCGGCTCACCGGCCTTGTCGAAGCGGTTTCCGCCGCCGATGTACGGCCGTTTCGCACCCGGAGCCGGACGACGCTCATCGCTTCCTGCCTCTTCGGCCATGCGATCCGGTCGCATCGACCGGCCGGAGAACTTGGGTTTGTCCGGCTTCGAATCCACGCGCTGGATGCGGATCGCCTCGCCGCGAATGCGCACGTCCTGCAGGCTGGACATCATTTCATCGGGCAGCGTGGGTAGATCCACGTAACTGTGATCGTCGCGGATGTCGATGTGGCCGATGTGGCGGCCCTCGATGCCCGCTTCGTTGGCGATGGCGCCGACGATGTTTCCCGGCAGCACGCCGTGCGCGTGGCCGACCTGGATACGGTAGGTTTGCGTGGGTTGGCTGCCGTCGATGCGCGGCGGCGCCTTCTGTTCGGGCTCGGCTTTCTGCGCCAGGAACAAGGGAGTGCCGCCCTGAACCATGCTGGCGAGCGCGGCGGCAATCTCGATGGCGGGAATGTTGCCTTCGGTTTCCACTTGCTCGAGCAGCGACTGGAATTCCTTGCCGGCGCCGGACAACACGGCCGCGGTGATCTTTTCCTTGAACTTCACCACGCGCAGCTCGTTGACGTCCGCGACGCTCGGCATCTTCATTTCTTCGATTTTCTGGCGCGTCACCCGTTCGATGATGCGCAGCATGTTCCGCTCGCGCGGACTCACGAACAGGATGGCATCACCCTCGCGCCCGGCACGGCCGGTGCGGCCGATGCGGTGCACGTAGGTTTCGGAGTCGTACGGAATGTCGTAGTTGATCACGTGCGAGATGCGCTCGACGTCGAGCCCGCGCGCCGCGACGTCGGTGGCGATCACGATGTCGATCTTGCCGTTCTTCAGCTGCGCGATGGTTTGCTCGCGTTGCCTCTGCTCCATGTCGCCGTTGAGCGCGGAGGCCGCGAAGCCGCGTGCTTCCAGGCGCTGCGCCAGTTCGACCGTCTCGATCTTGGTGCGCACGAACACCAGGATGGCGTCGAACTTCTCCGCCTCGAGCACGCGCGTGAGCGCGTCCAGCTTGTGCAGGCCGCTGACCAGCCAGTAGCGCTGGCGGATCTTCGGCGCGGCTTCGCCGCGCGACTGCACGCTGATCTCGCGCGGGTCGCGCATGTGGGTCTGCGCGATGCGGCGGATGGCGTGCGGCAACGTGGCCGTGAACAGCGCCACCTGCTTGTCTTCCGGCGCCTGCTGGAACAGGAATTCGATGTCGTCGACGAAGCCCATCTGCAGCATCTCGTCGCCTTCGTCGAGCACCAGGAACTTGAGTGACTCGAGGCTCAGCGCGCCGCTCTTCACGTGGTCGAGCACGCGGCCGGGAGTTCCGACCACGACGTGCGCGCCGCGCTTGAGCCCCTTGAGCTGCGGGGTGTAGCTCTGGCCACCGTAAATGGGCAACACATTGAAGCCCGGCATCTTGGCGGCGTATTTCTGGAAGGCTTCGGCCACCTGGATGGCGAGCTCGCGCGTGGGCGCCAGGATCAGCGCCTGCGTGGCGCGCAGGTCCACGTCGATCCTGGAGAGGATGGGCAGGGCGAAAGCCGCCGTCTTGCCGGTACCGGTCTGGGCCTGGCCGAGCAGGTCGGTGCCTTCCAGGATGACCGGAATGGTCTGGGCCTGGATCGGCGTGGGCGTTTCGTAGCCCACGTCGCTGAGGGCGGCGACGACGGCGTCGCTCAATCCCAGCACCGCAAAGCTGGGTTGGGAAGGGGTTTCTGACATGGGGGCGCCCACCGGGAGGGGCGCGCAATGTACTCGGAATCCGGCCCGTCGGCACGGGATTCGTCAGTTGCCAGGGGAAACGCTACTGCGAGCGTGCCAGGCCGGGTTCCGCGCCCGGTTGTTCACCGCTTTCGACCTGTTCCCAGCCCTGGTCCCAGGAATCCACCTCGTAACGGCGCGTCATCGGGAAACTCGCCGGACGCAGGTATTCGAAGCGTTTGTCGTAATCGAGCTTGGTGGCGTAGCGCGGTTCGGTCTCGAGGATGGTGCCAGCGGTGAGGCTGCCGAGGATATTCAGGCGGCCGATCTTGCCGCGGTCCGCGGACTCGATGCAGAAGCGGCGGCGCGCGAACAGCGCCGCATGGATGTTGAGATCGCCGGTGCCGGTGATCTGCGTGCGCGCCACGCGGATGTCACGCCCGGAGATCAGCGCGAGGAAGTCGCGCGAGATGACCGTGTCGCGCGGGTCCTTGAGGTACACGATGTCGTCTTCGATCTCGATGTCGGTGGGCGAGTACACCGTGAAGATGCCGGCCACCGTTCCGCGCACGTACAGCTTCGCGCCCTTGTCGGCGATCAGGTACTGCGGATTCTGCGAGGGCTCGGCGCGTTCCAGCGGTCCTTCGCCATTCGCGAGTCGCCAGGCGTAGCTGCCATCGGGATTGAAGATGATGCGCGTGTCGGCGGCGAATATGCGGCGGTCGGCCTCGTTGCCACCGGAGATCACGTCCGGCATGTCGCGCGGCAAAGTCACACGTTCGGTGCGCGTCTCCACGCCGCCCTGGAACACTTCCTTGTTACGGCGCCGCGGGAAGTCGTCGATGGTCATGCTGGCCGCGGCCGTGGTGACCTTGCCGAAGAAACGCGGCTCGACGCCGCCGGTGAATGCGAGGCCGATCTCGGTGTTGCTGTGGAAGCGGCCGTCGATCACGTCGTCGTGCAGGCGGATGTTCGGGTCCCAGTGGTTCACGAGCTGCGTGAAATGCGAAAACGCCAGTCGCTTGAGCGACAGGTGCGTCTTCATGCGTTTGCCGTCCTTGTTGGTCATGACTTCGGCGATGACCTGCTCGAGGCCGGTGCTGTCGGCCGCGGGCTGGCGCATGACACGCGCCGAATATTCCTGGCCGTCCTGCTGCCAGGTGAGCTCGGTGTTGGTCATGTTGGTGTCGAGCAGCTTCTGTGCGAGCTGCTGCACGTTCTTCGTGAGCATGACCTGTTCTTTCTGCGGCACCGTCTCGGCGGGCTGGGCATTCGGCGTGGTGATTGCGGCCACCATGCCCTGGGACTCACCCGTGGTGGTGAGCACCGGGCCTTCGGCCGGTGGCAGCTCGGCACTGGCCGCGGCCGGTGCCAGCTCTTCGACCTCGGGCGCGCTCTCCAGCAGCGGCACGGAGTCGGCCAGCATCGGCGCGTCGAATGTCTCGCTGCCGGTGCCCGGGTCATCGAGCACCTCTTTGACAGGATCGGGAGCCGGCTGCGGCAGCGCGGCCTCGGTGAGTTCCTCGCTCTGCGGCCCGGTGCGCGTTTCGAGCTGCACCGAGAGCTCCGGGATGTCGCGATCGTCCTCACCCGCGCTGTAGAGCGCGCTGCCGAAGACCAGCAGCAAGGCCAGGTGCACGACCAGGGAGATGCCGAGAGTAGTGCTGATGTCCCGGTTGGTGGTGCGCAGCGAAGTCCAAAACGATGCCGCAGCTGCGCGAATTGTCATCGCAGCGTTTCGACCTGCCGTTGCGAGCGCGGGCGAGACCACCCGAGACCTCCGGTTCTTCTTATCTCCCGAGCCTTATCTTGCTCCGATCATCTGGGTCGGTCGACCGGTATTTGGCGGCCAAGTCCTATTTTGAAGAGGACTCACGGATTCGACTGACGGCGAACGGCGCTGGGATCGCCGGTGGGCGGCGGCGCGTGATCTTCAGCGGCGGGCGGTCCCAGGATTTCCGTGAGGATGGGTTTCAGCGCGTCGGCCCAGAGCTGGTACGCCTGCGTGGTCAGGTGCAGGCCATCCTGCGCCATGCCTTCGCGCAGCCGGCCATCCGGCGTGGCCAGTTGGTCGTTGATGTTTATGTAACGTACCGATTTTCCGTCGGCCAGCGTGGCGATCTGGCGGTTGGCGGCGTCGATGACGGGCATCACCGCCGGATTGTCGTCGCGCGGCGTGATGCCGGTGACGATGACCGTGGCACGCGGCGCGCGCTTGCGGATCTCGCGCACCAGCGCGCGCACGCCACCGGCAACGTCCGCGGCGCGCGCCTCGGTGTCACCAATGGGCGTCGAGTTGCCGACATTGTTGGTGCCGGCGAGTACCACGACCACCTTCGGGTTGACGCCATCGAGCTCGCCGTTCTGCAGGCGCCAGATCATGTGCTGCGTCTTGTCGGCGCCCCAACCGAAGTCGGCCGCATTCCAGCCATTGAAGTTGGAGTTCCAGTTGGCGAGGAAGTCCTTGTAGTGCTCGTCGGAGGTGCCCCACCGGCGCGTGATCGAGTCACCGACGAAGTACAGGTCGATCTTGCCGGCCGTGCGCTTGGCCAGCAGTTGTTCGTGAGCCAGCTTCGAATTGTTGTCGGTGCGCGGCGCGGCCACGTCGGCGCGTTCGATAGGAGCGCGTCCCGCCACCAACGCCGACAGCCAGTCGGCCGAGGTTTTGGTCCACGGCATCGACTGCTCGGGTGTGGCCAGGTGGTTGTGAGGTGAAGTCGGCATGGGCGCGGCCTGCTTCGGTGCCTGGATCTGGTTGAAGGCCGCCCAGATACCCACCGGCGGCGTCACCGTGTCGATGAAACCCATGGCCACCAGTGACGGCACCTTGATACGCGCCGCGCAGTTCACCGTGTCGAAGTACTGCGCGGTCTCCAGCACTTTCGGGTCGTTCACGTCCCAGAACGGATAGCCGGTCTTGCGGCCGTGGGCCGTGCCGTTGGCATCCGCGCCCGCGGGTACGTTGATCAACATGGCCGTCACCTTCGGGTGCAGGCCCGCGGTACACAGGCTCTGCTGGCCACCCATGCTGGTGCCCATGACCACCAGCGTCTTGCCGTCCCAGTCCGGGCGGCTCGCGAGGTAGTCCACGGCGCGGATGTCGGCGAGATACATATAGAGGAAGTAGTTCTTGTCGCGGTTGCGCGTCTCGATGGTGTTGTATGACTTCAGCTCGGCCGGCAACGCGTCGTAATACTCCTTGGGTTGGTCGGGCATCACGTCGTGAGGCTCGACGTTCACGGCCAGCCAGCCTTCGGCGGCGCGGTCCGTGACCCAGGGTTTCTGCAAGGGGTAGGGCGGGCTGGCCCATTGCAGGATCACGAGGCCGGGATATTTCTTCTTGTTGGTTGGATCGTGCGGCTTCGCGACCTGCGCCCAGACGTGTTTGCCGTCGAGGTGATTCATTTTCAGGATGGCGAAGTCGACGCCGTCCTTTTCGCTGGGCTTCTCCGTGAGCTCCGGCTTGGCGGGCAATGCGCGCAGTTTTCCGATCTTCGCCTTCCAGAAGGCGTCGAAGTCCGCGGGCGCCGGGATCGAAGGCTGGATTTTCTCCGGCGCCACCGCGGCGCCCAGCGCCTTCGGCTTCGCGCCCGGTGTGTTCTCCGTGACCTCGACGTACACCATGCCCGGTTGATCGAGCTTCGCCTCGATGCGGGTGGGCTTGCCCGGCAGGATTTTCCCTTGGCCGATCTCGTCGAGGTTGTTCCTGCGGATCACGTAGCTCGCGCTGGGCGATCCCCAGGGCAGGGTGACGTACCAGCCGGCGGTCTCGCCGAGCGCGTAGATGTTGGTGCGCTTGTAGGGCACGTACAGCGGCCCCGCCGATTCGTCCGCGCGCGCCGAAAGCGCGCACAACCACAGGACCGCGGCCAAGGTCGCGCGATACATCTTCATGGTGATTCCCTCAGGCCCCGATGGGCTTGGTCGCATTTTTTTGTGCTTTCAACACCAGCTCGGTGGCCAGCAGCGCCTGTTCCTGGTTTTGCGCGACGTCGCTGCGTTCGACCACATCGCGCACGAAGTGCGGGCCGAAGGGCAGGGGCACCTTGTCACAATTGATGTAACGCGCCGATTTCTTGTCGACGATGAACAGGTGATTGCCACCCTTGGCGACGGCCACGTTGGTGTATTTGCGCAGCTCGATGTAACCCTCGGTGCCCAGCACGAACAGGCGGCCGTCACCCCAGGTGTCGAGGCCATCGGGCGTGAACCAGTCGACGCGCACGTAACCGGTGCCGCCGTTGCCGGTCATGACCATGTCGCCGAAGTCTTCGAACTTCGGGTACTGCGGGTAGGCGAAGTTGCCGGTCTGTGCCGCGACCACGTGCGCTTGCGTGCTGCCGGTGTAGTAGACGAACTGGTCGGCCTGGTGCGAGCCGATGTCGCAGAGGATGCCGCCGTAACGCGCCTTGTCCCAGAACCAGGCAGGCCGGCTGGGCGCATTCACGCGATGCGGCGCGAGGTTCACCGTCTGGACCACCTTGCCGATCGCGCCTTGCTGGATGAGCTCCCCGGCGTGCACGGCGGAGCGCACTTCGAGGCGCTCGGAATACATGATGGCGAACTTGCGCTTGGTTTCCTTGATGGTCTTGCGCACTTCGGCGAGCTGCTCGAGCGTGGTGATGCCGGGCTTGTCGGCGAGGTAGTCCTTGCCGGCTTTCATGACGCGGACGCCGAGCGGCGCGCGCAGGTCGGGAATGGGAGCGCCGAGCACCAGCTGCACCGACTTGTCGTGCAGGATCTCGTCTTCACTGGCGGCCAGCTTCACGTCGCCGAATTCCTTGCGGTACTGCGCCACTTGCGCCGGATCCGCGGAGTAGAACGACACCAGCTCGCCGCCGCCGCGCAGGATGGCGCGCGTCATGCCATAGATATGTGCGTGATCGAGGCCGATGGCGGAAAACTTGATGTGATGCGTCGGGGTGATTTCGGCCCTGGACGTGTTGGCCTCGTCGACCGTGCCTGCGCCTGACAGGCCGGGAGTGGATGCCGCCTGCGCCATCGCGGCGCCCGACATGCCCGAAAACATTCCTGCGATGCCTGCGGCCTGCAGGAAATCGCGTCGGTTCGATCCGCTCATCGATAAGTCCCCCGTGTGCATGGAGGGGCAACCATACCGCAGCGACACCGAAATGGGGACATTCCTCGATTGCTAGCAAACGGGGACAGGGTGGGGAGGCGGACGCGCCTTCCGAGGGTTGACCCGCTCTGCTCCCTCAAAGTCGCGCGCGCTTCGAAAATTTCCGGAGGAAATTTTCGGCGATGGCTCGTCGGAAGCCTACGGGCCTTCACGTCAGTAAAAATGGCTGCGCTGAGAGTCAATATGGCGGCCCGTAATGGCTTCCTCCTCGCCGCGCTCCATTAGGTCGCCAAGAGAGTCCGCCGTGGACAGGCGTAGCGGCAAACCACGCCGTCCCCGTCTGCCAGGAGACCCCAACGCACGACCTCCGCCGCCGCAATCCCCAA
>Ga0164241_10005204_pt1 | contig 12267 bp, 12 predicted proteins | sample OricomyardsoilBY_FD_108780 | JGI IMG/M metagenome (GOLD analysis project Ga0164241, IMG submission 108780) | Backyard soil microbial communities from Emeryville, California, USA - Original compost - Back yard soil (BY) | ecosystem: Environmental > Terrestrial > Soil > Unclassified | place: USA...
CGAAGAGCCGACGACGACCACCACCACGACGACGAACGTCGAACCTGGTGGCGAGGGGGTCGCGCGATAGTGCAGTGGACGGGATCGAGGGCGCAGGGGCGACGTCGTGACGAGTGAAGGGGGTCTGGTCGCCGGGCGCTACCGCATCGGTTCGCGGCTGGGCAGCGGCGCCATGGGGATCGTGTGGCAGGCCCACGACGAGCGCCTGCACCGTACCGTGGCGATCAAGCAGCTGCTGTTGCAGGCCGGCTTGACCGACGCGCAGGCCGATGAGGCGCGCCGAAGATGTATGCGGGAGGGGCGCATCGCGGCGCGGCTCGCGCATCCCAACGCGATCACGGTCTACGACGTCGCCGAGCAGGACGGCGACCCGTGGCTGGTCATGGAGTACCTGCCGTCCAAGAGCCTGGCGACGGTCCTGTCCGAGCGCGGCACGCTCTCGCCTCAGGAGGCCGCCCGGATCGGCGCGCAGATCGCCTCCGCGCTGGTGGCCGCGCACGCCGCGGGCATCGTGCACCGCGACATCAAGCCGGCCAACGTGCTGCTCGGCGACGACGGCACGGTCAAGATCACCGACTTCGGGATCTCCCGGGCCACGGGCGACGTGACGGTCACCGCGACCGGCATGCTCGCCGGCACGCCCGCCTACCTCGCGCCCGAGGTGGCGAAGGGCCAGGACCCGACGCCGGCGGCGGACGTCTTCTCGCTGGGCTCGACGCTGTACACGGCCGTCGAGGGCCATTCGCCGTTCGGGCTGAGCGAGAACACGCTGGCGCTCCTGTACGCGGTCGCGGCGGGCAACATCACGCCGCCGCGGCACGCCGGACCGCTGACCGCGCTGCTGATGCAGCTGCTGCGGGTGGACCCGGCCGAGCGGCCGTCGCTGACCGTGGCTCGTGACGGCCTGACCGCGGTGGCCGAGGGCAGGCCGGCGCCGACCGTCGACACGACGAGCGCGCCGACGAACCGGATCGCCGGCAACCGGATGCCGCAGGCGCCGATCGGCCCGCCGACGCCACCGCGGCCGAGCCAGCCGCCGTGGCAACCCGGCCCGCCCAAGGACAACACGCGGCTGGACGTGCACCCGTTCTCCGAGCCGTCGCCGAGCGGCCCGGGCCCGGCGCTGCACCGCGAGCCGATGCCGTCGGGTCCCACCCAGCGACCGCGCCCACCCGCGCGGCAGAGCAGCCGGGCGCGGTCGGTCGCGCTGACCGTGCTCGCCATCGTCGCGGCCATGCTGGTCGGGATCCTGGTGGCGACGCTGCTGTCCAACGCGAAGGACGACAACAACGGCGACGGCGGGCAGAAGAGCTCGCAGCAGGCACCGCCGTCGTCCGAGAAGCCCAGCGGCAAGGACTACGAGCAGGCGATCCGGGACTACTACGAGCTGCTGCCGGAGAACACCGATGAGGCGTTCGACCTGCTGACCGGTCGCGCGCGGGAGAAGTCGGGCGGGAAGCGGACGTACACGCGGTTCTGGAACACGATCGAGTCGGTGGAGGTCGAGCAGACCGAGTCCGAGGGCAGGAACGTCGCCGCGGTCCTGCTGTACGAGACCAAGAACGGCCGCACGTCCCGCGAGACGACCTCGTTCGCGCTCGTCCAGGAGGACGGTCAGATCAAGATCGACAACTTCGTCCGCCTCGACAACTAACGGTTGCCCGCGGCCACCGACTTCGCGGCCCTGGCCAGCGCGTCGAGCAGGCAGCGCACGGCGGGCTGGTCGGCGACCGACTCGCGCACCACGGCGTGGATCACGCGCACCGGCTCCGGCCTGCGCACCCGGCGCACCACCACCCCCGGCCTGCGGTGCTCCACGCCGAGCAGCGGGACCAGGCTGACCCCGAGCCCGGCGGCCACGAAGCCCTGCGCGCACGCGTAGTTCTCCGACTCCACCACGATTCCCGGGCTGAACCCGGCCGCCGCGCACGCGTCCAGCACGACCTGCGCGCACTGCCCCGGCGGCCACTCGTTGCCGACCCACGGTTCCTCCGCCAGCTCCGCCAGGTCGATCACGCGGCGGCTCGCCAGCGGGTGGGCGCGCGGCAGCACCAGCCGGAACGGGTCGTCGAGCAGGTGCACCATCCGCACGCCCGGCACCGGCGGACCATCGGGCGCCAGCACGGAGATCGCCACGTCCGCCTCGCCCTGGGCCATCTCCGGCGGCGGGCCCGGCTCGATCAGCTTCAGGTCCACGTGCACGCCCGGGTGCTCGCGGCGCAGCTCCGCCAGCGCCGGCGGGACCAGCGCCTGGCCGGCGGTGACGAAGTAGCGGACCGCCAGGTGGCCCGTGCGGCCCTCGCGCAGGTCGGCCAGCGCGAGCTCGGCCTCGGCCACGCGCTCGCCGATGATCTCCGCGTGCTCGGTGAGCAGCCGGCCCGCCGCGGTGGGGCGGATGCCGCGGCCCGCGCGCTCGAGCAGCGGCGTGCCGGCCTGGCGCTCCAGCGCGGCCACCTGCTGGCTGATCGCGGAGGGCGTGTAGCCGAGGTTGGTGGCCGCCGCGGTGACCGAACCGCTGGTCACGACGGCCCTGAGCACCTGCATCCTGCGCACGTCGAGCATGGCCCGACCTTACAGAATCACTGAACGGTCGCTGCACTTCTTTTCACTTGTCCTGGATGGTCGCTGCAGGCACCGTGGACCACTGGGGAGACAGGACTGAGAGGAGGCATGGGTGCGCGGGTCGCTGCTGCGGATGGGTCTCATCGCACTGTTCTGGGGTTCGAGCTTCTTGTGGATCAAGCTCGCGCTGGCGAGCCTGTCGCCGGTGCAGATCACGTTCGCGCGCCTGGTGCTGGGCGGCATCGTGCTGCTGGCGCTCTGCTACTGGGGCGGCCGGCGGCTGCCACGGGACCGGCGGACGTGGGCGCACCTGGTGGTGGCCGCGTTCTTCGGCAACGCCCTGCCGTTCCTGCTGTTCGCGGTCGGCGAGCTGACCGTGCCCAGCGGCGTCGCCGGCATGCTCAACTCCACGACCCCGCTGTGGGCGCTGCTGATCGGCATCCTGCTGGGCACCGAGCGGGACCTGCGCGCGGTGCGGATCACCGGCCTGACGCTCGGCTTCGCCGGCACGCTGCTGATCTTCGCGCCGTGGGCGGCGGGCGGCGTGGCGAGCTGGGGCGCGCTCGCGATCCTGGCGGCCGCCGTCAGCTACGCGATCAGCTACACCTACATCGGCCGCCACCTCTCGGGCCGGGCCGGGGCGCCGGTCGCCCTGTCCGCCGCGCAGATCCTCACGGCCACCGGGATCACCGCGCTCGCGCTGCCGGCGGGCGGGCTCGCGCCGGTCCACTGGCACGTCAGCGGCATCGTCGCGGTGGTCGTGCTCGGCGTGTTCGGCACCGGGCTCGCGTTCGCGCTGAACTACCGCCTCATCGCCGACGAGGGCGCGACGCAGGCCGCGACGGTCGGCTACCTGCTGCCCGTGGTCTCGGTCCTGCTCGGCGCGCTGGTGCTCGACGAGGAGCTCAGCGCGCGCGTCATCGCCGGCATGGTCGTCGTGCTCGCGGGGGTCGCGCTGACCCGCGTGCCCCGCCGCGCCGTCCCGGTGCCCGGCGCCGAACCGGCGCCGGTCGCCGGGGTTTCCGGCGCTGCCCGCTAGTGGCGCGGGTAGCGCTCGGTGCGGTCGCCGTAAGGCTGCTGCTCGCCACCGAACAGGTCCGGCGCCCCGACCGGCGGCTGCGGCCCGGTGTGCGGCCCCGCCCCGATCGTCCCGCCCGACCCGATCGGCGGCTGCTGGCCCGTGCTCGGGCCGCCGGGCCGGTAGCCGGGCTGCTGGTACTGCTGCTGGGGCTGCTGCTGCGGGGCGGCCCGCCGCTGCGGGGCGGGCTCGGCGACCGGCTCACCGCCCGCCCGCGGCCGCACCACACCGGCCGCGACGACCAGCACCAGCGCCAGCAGGGCGAAGATGAGGTAGGTCTGCAGCTGACCGGTGTCGTCCTTGCCGAGCAGTTGGTACGCGCGGTAGCCGGCATAGCCGCCGAGGCCGAGACCGGCCACGACCAGAATCACCTGGACCGTCACCAGGAACGTTCGCATGGCCGGGACTGTATCTCCGCGCAACCCCGTTGCGGCAGAGGAGAACAGCACGGTTCAGACAAGCCTTCGATCAGATGCCCACCGGGACAACTCGTAGCGGTTCGACAGCTGGGTCTTGCGCAGCACGCTGGACACGTGCGTCTCGACGGTCTTCACCGAGATGAACAACTCCGCCGCGATCTCCTTGTAGGCGTAGCCGCGGGCGAGTAGACGCAGCACGTCGCGCTCGCGCGGGGTCAGCAGGTCCAGCTCCGGGTCGGAGATCGGCGCCTGACCGGGCCGGTCGGCGAACGCGTCCAGTACGAACCCGGCCAGCCGCGGCGAGAACACCGCGTCACCCTCGGAGACCCGCACGACCGCGCGGACCAGCTCGTGGCTGGAGATCGTCTTGGTGACGTAGCCGCGCGCGCCGGCCCGGATCACGGCGATCACGTCCTCGGCCGCGTCGGACACCGACAGCGCCAGGAACACCACGTCGGTGTTGTCCGCCCGCACCCGGCGCAGCACCTCCGCGCCGCCGCCGTCGGGCATGTGCACGTCGAGCAGCACCACGTCCGGCTTGCGATGCCCGATGCCCGCGACCGCCTCGCCGACCGTGCCGGCCTCGCCGACCACCTCGACGTCGTCGGTGATCGAGTCCAGCTCGGCCCGCACCCCGGCGCGGAACAGGCCATGGTCGTCGACAAGAAACACCCGGACGGCCCGCTTCTCGTTCTCGCTCACCGGCATCCCCTTCTACGCGTTGACAACGGCTCGCGGCATCGTCAGCGCCACCTCGGTGCCCTCACCGGGCGCCGTGCGCAGCCGCAGCTCGCCGCCGTTGCGCTCCATCCTGCCCCGAATGGAGTCCGCGAGGCCATGCCGGTCTGCCGGAACGGCATTCGCGTCGAAACCCTTGCCCCGGTCGCGCACGAAGATCGTCACCTTTTCCGGCTCCACCTCGGCGTACACGCTGACCTCGGAGACCTCCGCGTGCTTGGCGGCGTTGACGACCGCCTCGCGGGCCGCGAACACCAGTCCGGTGAGCCGTTCGTCCAGCTCGCAGTCGCCGACGACGACCTGGCCGACCTGGATCGCGAACTGGTCCTCCACCTCGCCGCACGCCTGCGCCACGGCCTCGGCGAACTTCATCGCGTCGACGCCGTCGGACTCGTCGTCGCCGTTCTTGCGGCCGTAGCCGGCCGGCCCGTACAGCCAGCCACGCAGCTGGCGTTCCTGGCCACGGGCCAGACGCAGCACCTCGCGCGGCGCCTCGGACTGCTTCTGGATCAGCGCGAGCGTCTGCAGCACCGAGTCGTGCAGGTGCGCGGCGATCTCGGCGCGCTCCTCGGTGCGGATGCGGGCCCGGCGCTCCTCGCCGAGGTCGCGGACCAGCCGCAGCCAGAACGGCACGGTCAGCACGGCGACGCCGACGAGCGTGGCCAGCACGGACAGCAGCGCGAACTGCATCTGGTCGAGGTCGACGCTGCGGATCAGGAAAACCACGATGCCAGCGATCACCAGCGCACCGCCGGAGAGCACCCGGATCAGCGCGCTGCGGCCGCCGTGGCCCAGCACCGCGCCGAGCACGCCGCTGCGCGCGCGGCGGCGGGTCGAGTCGTCGGCCTCCCGCCAGACCAGGGCGATACCGACGAGCGTGACGCCGATGCCGCCCGCCACCCAGCCGTTGAGCGTGCCGGAGAGCGTCCCGGCGCCGATCGCCAGGCCGATGCCCAGCGCGAGCAAACCGCGGGCCTGCTGGCGTTCCTTGCGGGAGACCTCTTTCTGCGCCTCCTCGCGGGTCTGCTGCTGCACGAACACCCAGAGCAGGCCGTAGGCCAGCACGCCGGCGCCGCCGAGCGCGGCCAGCACCGCGAACGCCATCCGCACCCAGAGCACGCGCACGTCGAGGTGGTCGGCGATGCCCCCGGCGACCCCGGCGACCGCGCGGCCGTTGCGCCTGCGGCGCATCTTGACCACGTCGTCGGCCGGGACCGGCGGGTTCGGCTGCTTGCGCTCGATGTCCGCGGTCATCACCACCTGTACTGGCACGACCTCATCGTCACATGTCAAGCATGCCGCGTTCATCCGGGAAATACCCGGGGGTCAAACATCAGGGTCGCTCCCTGATGTGCGGCGCGGACCGGCGACGCATGCTTTTCATCGTGAGTGGGACACAGCAGACCTCGGGCATGGCCGGGGTCGAAGACACGGTCAAGGACTTCTGGGCGACACGTCCCAGACGGCCGCGGCGGGGTCGCAAGATCGCCGGCGTCGCGGCGGGCATCGGGCGGCGCTACCGGATCGACCCGACGCTCGTGCGGGTGGGATTCGTCGTCGCGTCGGTGTACGGCGGTGCGGGAATCGTGCTGTACCTGCTGGGCTGGCTCTTCCTGCCCGAGCAGGACGACGAGGTCTCGCCGTTCGAGTCGATGATCGGCCGGGGCCGCAGCGCCACGTCGAGCGCGTTCACGGTGCTGCTCTGCCTGGCCCTGATCCCGGCGGTGAGCTGGTTCTTCGGCGGGTTCTTCCCGGGCTTCCCCGGGTTCCTGAGCGTCGCGGTGCTGGGCGGGGTGCTCTACCTGCTGCACCGCAACCGGGGACACCTGGGTGAGCCCGGTCCGGCGCCGGAGGCGGCCACGATGCCGCTGAGCACCGAGCCCGCGGTGGACCCGGTGACCAACGAGCCGCCGCCGGTCGCCGAGCGCCGCGCGGACGACTACGAGGACACCGACGTGCGGGACACGCCGCCTGCCTGGGACCCGCTGGGTGCCGCGCCGTTCGCGTGGGACCTGCCGGAGCCGACGCCGCAACCCAGCCGGGAGGACGACGAACAGCCGCCCGCGCCGCGCCGCCGCAAGTCGCGCATCGGCCTGCTGACCGCTGGGGTCGGCCTGATCACCGCGGCCATCCTGTCGTCGGTGATGGGGGGCTGGATCACCGCGCAGCACATCGTGGGCATCGTGCTGGCGATCCTCGGCGCCGGCATGGTCATCGGGTCGTTCCGCCGCGGGGGGCGCGGGCTGATCGGCCTGGCGATCCCGCTGTCGGCGATCGGCCTCGCGATGACGCTGGTGTTCCCCAGCGGGGTGCACGGGGGCGTCGGCGACATCAGGGCCACGCCGACCTCGCTGTCGGACGTGCAGCCGAGCTACGAGCGTGGCGCCGGCTCGATCGACCTGGACCTTACGGAGCTGCCGGCGTCGGGCTCGGTGGACACCCGGGTGCACCTGGGCCTTGGCGACGCGAAGGTGATCGTGCCGGAGGGGGCGAACGTCGACGTCAAGTGCGAGGCCGGGCTCGGGGACATGAAGTGCCTCGGCCGCGACCAGTCGGGCACGGACAACAGTGCGCAGATCGAGAACGACCTGGGTTCGGACGGCAGTGCGGGCCTCGACGTTCATCTGACGGTCGATGTCGGAACGGGCAGCGTGGAGGTGCGCCGTGGCTGAGAAGACGCGTGACACGGAGACCCGGCGCCGCTGGCCGGACGTGATCACCCTGCTGTTCGGCCTGGCCACCCTGGTCGTATCGGGCTACGTCCTGAGCGACGGCAACCTGTGGCTGCCGTCGGTCGACCCCCGCTGGCTGATCACGGGCTCGGCGTTGCTGGTCGGGATCCTGCTGCTGGCGTCGTCGATCAGGCGGAAGCGCTAGCCGGCGCCGGTCCCACTTCGAGGGCGGTCTCCCTTTCCGGGGGGCCGCCCTCGCGTCATGCCGCGGTCGTGACGCGGCGCTGCAGGTCGGTGAGGACGCGGGCGAACTGGTCGGAGGGCAGCACGTCGAGCGGGCCGGCGGGGTCGTCCTGTCCCTTGGCGTAGCCGCGCAGCGGCGCCGCGAGGTGGCGGCCGTCCTCGAGGTGCAGGACCAGCCGACGCACGCCGTCGGGCTTGGAGGGCATGGCGTCGACGACGGCCACGGTGGCGAGCGGGACGGAGTCGGTGCGCAGGACGCGGCTCAGCCAGACCCGGCTGGCGCTGACGTACACGCCGCGCCGCCGGTAGCGCCACCACAGCAGGGCCCAGAGCGCCAGCAGCGCCAGCCCGACGACCCCCAGCGCGAAGGGGTACGACCCGACGATCATCCCGCGCACAAGCACGGCGGCGACGAACAACCCGACGAGCCAGGAGGCCGCGGCGCCCATCGTCCGGCGCGGCCGGGGCCCGTATCGCACGCGGCTGTTCATATCCACTCGATCGTCCCCTGCAACTCGGCCCCTCACTCGTGCGGGTCGAGATCCTACTGCCGCGCGTGCCGGATTCTCACGGCTTCCGGGAGAGGTTCGGCTCTCGATCCGGCCGGGGATCGGCTTTCGCCGCTTCGAGCGCCGGTCACTCCCACTCGATCGTGCCCGGTGGCTTGGACGTGACGTCCAGGACCACGCGGTTCACCTCCGGGACCTCGTTCGTGATGCGGGTCGAGATGCGTTCCAGCGCGTCGTACGGCAGGCGGGTCCAGTCGGCGGTCATGGCGTCCTCCGACGAGACCGGGCGCAGCACCACCGGGTGACCATAAGTTCGGAAGTCGCCCTGGACGCCGACGGAATGCACGTCGGCCAGCAGGACCACCGGGCACTGCCAGATGTCGCGGTCGAGGCCGGCCGCGGTCAGCTCCTCGCGGGCGATCGCGTCCGCCGCGCGCAGGATCTCCAGCCGCGCCGCGTTGACCGCGCCGATGATGCGGATGCCCAGGCCCGGCCCGGGGAACGGCTGGCGGTGCACGATCGTCTCCGGCAGCCCAAGCTCCAGCCCGACGCGTCGCACCTCGTCCTTGAACAGCTCGCGCAGCGGCTCCACCAGCTCGAAGGCCAGGTCGTCGGGCAGGCCGCCGACGTTGTGGTGGCTCTTGATGTTCGCCGCGCCCGAACCGCCGCCCGACTCGACGACATCCGGGTAGAGCGTGCCCTGCACCAGGAACCGGTAGTCGCCCGCCGCGCGCAGGTCGCGTTCGGCCTGCTCGAACACCCGGATGAACTCGCGGCCGATGATCTTGCGCTTCTGCTCCGGGTCCGTCACGTCCGCGAGCGCGTCGAGGAACCGGTCCGCCGCGTCGACGGTCACCAGCTTGACCCCGGTCGCCGCCACGAAGTCGCGCTCCACCTGGCCGCGCTCGCCCGCACGCAGCAGCCCGTGGTCGACGAACACGCACGTCAGCCGGTCCCCGATCGCGCGCTGCACCAGCGCGGCCGCGACCGCCGAGTCGACGCCGCCGGACAGCCCGCAGATCGCGCGCCCGGACTCCCCGATCTGCTCCCGGATCCCCGCGATCTGCTCGTCCACAATGGACGCGATTGTCCACGAAGGACGGAGGCCAGCGATGTCGTGCAGGAACCGGCGCAGGATCTCCTGGCCGTGTGGGGAGTGCGCGACCTCCGGGTGGTACTGCACGCCCGCGAACCGGCGCGCGCGATCCTCGAACGCGGCCACCGGCGCGCCGTCCGACGACGCGGTCACGGTGAACCCGGGCGGCGCGGCCGTCACGCTGTCGCCGTGCGACATCCACACCGGGTGCCGCGCGGGCAGGTCCGCGTGCAGCACGCCGCCGTTCGCGCCCAGCTCGGTGCGCCCGAACTCCCGGGTGCCGGTGTGCGCGACCTCCCCGCCCAGCGCCTGGGCCATCGCCTGGAACCCGTAGCAGATACCGAAGACCGGCACGCCCGCCTCGAACAGGGCCGGATCGATCGCGGGCGCGCCATCGGCGTACACCGACGACGGGCCGCCGGACAGCACGATCGCGAGCGGGTCGCGGGCCAGTAGCTCGGCGACCGGCGCGGTGTGCGGGACGACCTCCGAGTAGACCTGCGCCTCCCGCACCCGGCGCGCGATGAGCTGGGCATACTGCGCGCCGAAGTCGACCACGAGGACCGGCCGGTGCTGGTGTTGCGTCACACGGGAAGCATGGCACGGGCCCGGGGAACTACGGTGGAGGGCATGAACGCTACAGAGCCGCACCTGCCGACCCCACGGCCCGTCTACATCGCCGGGCACGCGGAGCAGAGCGAGCAGACGCTGAGCGTGCATCACCCCTACGACGGGGACGAGATCGCGACCGTCTGCGTGCCCAGCGCCGAACAGGTCGAGCGCGCGGTCGCCGCCGCCGAGGCCGCGACGCGAACGTTCCGCACCACGCCCGCGCATGTGCGTGCGGCCGCGCTGGACCACGTCTCGCGCTCGATCGCCGCCAGAGCGGACGAGGTCGCGGAGATGATCACCGCGGAGAACGGGAAGCCACTCAAGTGGGCGACCATCGAGGTCAACCGCTGCGTGTCGACGTTCCGGTTCGCCGCCGAGGAGGCCCGGCGCTTCTCCGGCGAGCTGCAGCGGCTCGACACCGACAAGACGGCCGAGGGCCGGCTGGCCGTCGTCCGCCGCGTCGCGCGCGGGCCCGTGCTGGGCATCGCGCCGTTCAACTTCCCGCTGAACCTCGTCGCGCACAAGATCGCCCCGGCCATCGCAGCCGGCGCGCCGATCATCGTCAAGCCCGCGCCGCGGACGCCGCTGTGCGCGCTGCTGCTGGGTGAGTTGCTTGCCGAGACCGACCTGCCCGAGGGCGCGTTCTCGGTGCTGGCCGTCGGCAACGAGGAGACGGTCGAGCTGGTCAAGGACCCGCGGCTGCCGGTCGTGTCGTTCACCGGCTCGGGCCCGGTCGGCTGGTCGATCATGGACAGCGCGCCGCGCAAGCAGGTCGTGCTCGAGCTCGGCGGCAACGGCGCGGCGATCGTGTGCGCCGACTGGACCGACCTCGACTTCGCCGCCCAGCGCATCGCCACGTTCGGCAACTACCAGGCCGGCCAGTCCTGCATCGCCGTGCAGCGCGTGCTGGTCGACCGCGCGGTCGCCGACACCTTTGTGCCGAAGCTGCTCGACGCGGTCAACGCGCTGCGCACCGGCGACCCGCACGACCCCGACGTGGAGGTCGGCCCGCTGGTCGACGAGGCGGCCGCCGAGCGCGTCGAGACGTGGGTCGAGGAGGCCGTGTCGGCGGGCGGGAAGCTGCTCGCGGGCGGCAAGCGCGACGGCGCGACGGTGTCGCCGACGGTCCTGTCCGAGGTCCCGCACGACGCGAAGGTGTGGACCGAGGAGGTCTTCGGCCCGGTGCTGGTCGTGTCGGTCGCCGACAGCCTCGACGATGCGTTCGCCCAGGTCAACGACTCGCAGTACGGCCTGCAGGCGGGCATCTTCACCCGCGACGTGCAGACGGCGTTCCGGGCCCGCGCGGAGCTGGAGGTCGGCTGCGTGATCGTCGGCGACGTGCCGTCGTTCCGGGCCGACCAGATGCCCTACGGCGGCGTCAAGGGCTCCGGCTTCGGCCGCGAGGGCGTCCGCAGCGCCATCAACGACCTGACCGAGGAGCGCGTCATGGTGCTCACCGGCCTAGAGCTCTAGGCGGTCGGCGACGCGAGGTCGATCGCGAACAACGACGCCAGCGTCTGCGCGAGTGCCTCGGTCATCGCAGCCAGGCCGTGTGGGGTGTGGTCGTAGATGATGGCGCGCCGGTGCCGAAGGTCGAACGGAATGTCGTCCGGATACTGGCTCAACATCAGCACCGGCCGGCCCATCGTGTGCGCCATGCCGATCTCGTACATGACATTCGGGTTCTTCCCCGTCAGGTCGGCGATGACGAGCTCGGCCGCCGCGATGCCATCGCGGACGTCGTCGATGATGACGCCGGTGCCGAAAATCTCGTCGGCGCGGATGATGCTGCAGCCGAGCCCGGCAACGGTGGGCTTCACGCGGCTCGCATAGATCGTATCGAACGGCTCGCGGAAAGGACCGACGTAGAAGCAGTGCCGAGCCTGCGGCTCGATCTCGGCGTCCGTGCCCGCGGCCCGCAGCAGCGCCTCCTCGATCCGCGCGTTCATCGCCGGGTGGTTGTACTCCCGCAGGATCTCCACGCAGAGCACGATGCATTCGTCGCAGATGTTCAGCCCGTCGGCGGAGCCGTCTTCCGGTCCTTTGATCATGTGCGTGACCTGTCGGGTGTTCTTTCCGCAGAAGTCGCACACATGAACGTCGGCGTCGTTGACCACGACTCCTGACTTTATCGGCCTAGAACTGTGAGTCCCTGGGTGAAGGCGAACACGCCGTCCGGGTCGTAGCGGTCCGCGACCTGGCGCAGCTTGTCGAGGTTGGTGCCGTAGTACGCGTTCGCCCACTGCGGCATGGCCGGGTCGATGTAGTTGACGTAGCCCGTCGTGCCGGTGAGCTTGCCCAGGCCGTCGCGGACGTCGCCGACCGTCTTGGCGGCCGC
>Ga0164241_10005205_pt1 | contig 12267 bp, 12 predicted proteins | sample OricomyardsoilBY_FD_108780 | JGI IMG/M metagenome (GOLD analysis project Ga0164241, IMG submission 108780) | Backyard soil microbial communities from Emeryville, California, USA - Original compost - Back yard soil (BY) | ecosystem: Environmental > Terrestrial > Soil > Unclassified | place: USA...
CGACTCCGAGGACGCCGCCGCCGTCGCCGGCCGAGCGGTCGAGCATCTTCTCGAGCTTGTCGATGTTGTTGTGGCGGTAGGGGCGCAGCTTGGCGCCGGAGAGGCGGCAGCCGTCGAGGATCGAGGCGTGGTCGCCGGAGTCGCAGACGACGGTGTCGCCCGGGCCCAGGATCGTGCCGATGCAGCCGACGTTCGCCTGGTAGCCGGTGGTGAAGACGATCGCGTCCTCGGTCCCCATCCACTCCGCCAGCTCACGCTCGAGGTCGACGTGCAGCGGCGTCGTCCCGTTCAGCAGGCGCGAGCCGGTAACCCCGGTCCCGTAGGTCTCGAGGGCCTCGCGGGCGGCATCCTTGACGCGGCGCTCGCCGGTCAGCCCCAGGTAGTTGTTGGAGCCGAGCATGATCGTCTCCCGGCCCTCCATCTCGACCACCGGGCCGGCCTGCGAGGTGAGCAGGCGGAAGTAGGGGAGAAGATCGTGCTCCTTGGCCGCTTCGAGCTGCTCGAGCCGGTCGTGGCTGCGGGCCTTCTCGAAGACGTCGACCGGGGCCTTCGCGGTCTCGCTCATCGAGCAGAGTGTAGGTTGCGGCCCCAATGGCAAGCGTCTCGATCCGGACTGCGCGCAATCCCGCCGCGCTGAAGCGGTTCATTGACCTCCCCTACCGGTTGCATGCGGGTACGCCTTGGGTCCCACCGCTGCGGATCGAGCGCTGGGGCTGGCTCAATCGGCACCTCAACCCCTTTTTCAAACACGGGGAAGCGGAGTACTTCCTCGCCTGGCGCGATGGTCGCGTGGTCGGCCGCGCCAGCGCCCAGATCGATCACGCCTTCAACGAGTACCACGACAGCCGCACGGGGATGTTCGGATTCCTCGACCTGGAGGATGACCCCGAGATCCTGGCGGCGCTGCTCGACGCCGCTGCGCATTGGCTGCGCGAGCGCGGCTGTGACCGCATGGTCGGTCCGATGGACTTCTCGATGAACGACGAAAGCGGGATCCTGATCGAGGGGCATGAGCTCGAGCCGATGATTCGCCAGCCCTGGCACCCGCCCTACTACCAGCGGCTCTGCGAGGAGGCTGGGCTGGAGAAGGCGATGGACCTCTACTCCTGGGATATCGAGGTCTCCAACCGCGGCACGACCCTGTTACCGGTGCTCGAGGAACTGGACCGGAAGGCCAAAACCGAGCACGGGGTGACGATTCGCAAGATGTCCCGGCGCCACATGCGCGCGGAGATGGACGATTTCGCTGAGATCTACAACGCCGCCTGGGCCGATAACTGGGGCTTCGTGCCGTACTCGAAGGAGGACCTCGACGCCTACGCGCTCGACCTTCAGCTCGTCTACATGCCGGAGTGGTTCATGGTCGCCGAAAAGGACGGCGAGACGATCGCCATCGCGATCACGCCGATCGACCTCAACCAGGTCCTGAAACGGATGCGCGGCCGGATCCTGCCGACCGGCTGGTGGCACTACCTCAACAAAGGCCGGATCTGCGACCAGGTGCGGATCGGCTTCCTCGGGGTCAAGCCCGAGTACCAGCACACCGGGGTCGCCGCCGCCCTCTACATAGCCCATTTCGAAGCCGCCGAACGGACCAACCAGAAACGCGGCGAGGCGGGCTGGATCCTCGAGACCAACGAGCCGATGAACCGCGGCCTGGAGGCGATGGGAGGCAAGATCGTGAAGAAGTACCGCATGTATGAACGGGCGCTTTGAGGACCCTGTGAACGTCCGCTAATTGCGGTGATAGAGGGGGAGGTGACCTGGGGGCTCGCTAGAGTCGAGGTGGTGAGCGATCTCCACGTGGATGGCGAAGTCGTGGCTGAGGAAGACGCCGAGCTGCGGGACGCGGAGCCGGTGCGGGCGCTGCCGCTGCCTTATGTGGAGCCGGCTTCGCCTGTTCTGCGGACCGAGGTTCGCAGTGCTGCCATCGCCGCCGCCGGTGGGGTCCTGGCCGGCGCCGCGACCGTTGCCGCCGTGCGGGCCGTCAGCTCGGTCGGCTCGAAGACGCGCTCCCCGCGCCGGCTCTCGCGCCGCCGCGACCGCCAGAACGTCGTCGCCAGCCGCTCCTTCCTCGTGGACGTGCACCTGCTCGGCAGGTGAGCGTGCTCGAGGCAGAAGTGCGGCCGGCATCGCCTTACCGGCTGCCGCGGGGGAGCGATGACTGCACGCTGCGGATCGAGGGCGGGGTCGCCACGCGGCTGCTCCACGTCGAGGGCCGGCCGGTGCTGGTGCGGGCCTGGCAGCCGGCGCCGGGGCGGGTGCTGCTGCGGGCGCAGCCGGTCGAGCCGGGGGCGGTGACGCTGCCGCTTCCGGGGGAGCCCGATCCGGCACCGGCCGGCCCGGATCGGCTCGAGCTGGCGATCGAGCGGATGCGGTTCGTGCTCGGGGTCGACTACGACCTCGGCGAGTTCCACCGCCGCTTTCGCCGCAACCCCCTGCTGGGGCCGCTGATCCGGCGCCTGCCCAGCTTTCGCCCGCGGCGCCGGGTCTGGGCCTGGGAGGCGCTGGCCGCGGCGGTGGTCGGGCAGCTGATCGAGGCCCAGCGGGCCGTCGGCATCGAGCGCCGCATCGTCGGCCGCTGGGGGCCGCGGCTGGGCGAGGGGCGAGGAGCCCTGCGCGACGTTCCCGACGCCGCCACCATCGCCGGCCGCGCGCCCGCCGAGCTGGCCTCGATGGACCTCGCCCCGGTCCGGGCGGCGGCGCTGCGGCGGGTTGCCACGGAGGTCGCCGCCGGTCGCTGCCGGCCCGACTCCCCCGCGGCCGACCGGCGACTGCTGGCGCTGCCCCAGATCGGTCCCTGGACGGTCCAGTGCCTGGCCCTCTTCGGGCGTGGTGACATGGATGCGCTGCCGGCCGGGGACCTCGGCTACATCAAGCTGGTCGGCCGTCTCGCCGGCCTCGGCCGGCGCGCGACCGTCGCCGAGGTGGAGGAGTTCTACGCTTCGTTCGAGCCCTTCCGGGGCCTGGCGGCGACGCTGACGCTGGCGGCGCTGCAGCGGACGGTGGCCCAGGGCCGGCCACTGCGCTTCGCCGCCTGAAGAACCCCGCCGCGCCTGCACGAGTTCGTGCCTGGACGAACGTGGGGTCAAGCGTCTGGACGATGTGTCGATAACGACGCGGATGGCGGCGAAAGGGGAAAGGAACTGGCCCGATCACGAGGTCAACGAATTCCTCGATCAGATCTCGGCCGTCGGGCAGGACTACCGGCGGCTGATCGAGCGGTTGCCGGTCATCGTCTACACCTCGGAGATCGGCGAGCAGGGGGAGTGGCATTACGTCAGCCCCCAGGTCGAGGAGATCCTCGGCTACGCCGCGGAGGAGTTCAAGGCCGACCGCGGCCTCTGGGCCCGGTTGCTGCACCCCGACGACCGCGAGCGCGCGCTCGAGCTCGAAACCGAGGACTTCCTCGGCGACCGCAACACGCGCCCGGTCGAGTACCGGATGTGCACCCGCCGCGGCGGCGTCGTCTGGATGCTCGACGAGGCGGTGCTGGAGGCCGACGAGAAAGGGATCCCGGTCTGGCACGGCGTCCTCTACGACATCACCGAGCGCAAGCAGGCCGAGCAGGAGCTGCAGCGGGCGCTCGCACAGCAGGCGGTCGTCGCCAAGCTGGGGGAGCGGGCGCTGCAGGACGGCGACCCGGAAACGCTGATGCACGCCGCCACCACCCTGATCGGCGAAGTCGACGGCATTCACAGCGCCTGCATCTGGGAGCTGGGCCGCGACGGGCGCCGCCTCAGGCTGCTGGCCGGCCTCGAGGACGAGGTGGTCGGCGCCGGCCGCCGCGTTTCCGCCGCCCGCGACTCCCACGCCGGGGCCGCGCTCGATTCCGGCACCCACGCGATCGTCTCCGACTGGGCCAGCGAGCAGCGCTTCACGATGCCCCCGGTGCTGCGCGTCTTCGGCGCCGCCAGCAGCCTGGCGGTGATGATCGACGGCAAGGACCACCCGTTCGGGGTGCTCGACGTCCACGCCACCGAGCCCTTCGGCCTCGCGACCAAGGACGTGCCCTTCGTCCAGGCGGCGGCCAACGTCCTCGCCGACGCGATCGAGCGCCACGCGGCCGACCAGGCCCTGCGTCACCGGGTCCTGCACGACGCCCTTACCGGCCTCCCCAACCGCCTCAGCTTCGTCGACGCGCTCAACGACTCGCTGAAGCGGGCGACAGTGTCGGGCTCGCCGATCGGGATCCTCTTCCTCGACCTCGATCACTTCAAGCTGATCAACGACAGCCTCGGCCACCACGCCGGCGACGCGCTGCTGCGGGCGGTGGCGCCGCGGCTGCGCGCCCACCTGCGGCCCGGCGACGTCGTCGCCCGCTTCGGCGGCGACGAGTTCGGCATCCTGATCGACCGCCTCGCCGACGAAGAGGAGGCGGTGGCGATCGCCGACCGCGTCGCCGCCGCTTTCACCCAGCCCTTCTCGATCGACGGGGTCGAGCACTTCGTCACCGCCAGCATCGGCGTCGCCATCGCCCGCCCGGCCGACCAGCGCGGCGCCAGCGCCGAGATGCTGATCCGCAACGCCGACGCGGCGATGTACCGGGCCAAGGAGGGCGGCCGCGCCCGCTGCGTGCTGTTCGACGCGGCGATGCGGGCCAACGCGATGCGCCGGCTAGAGGTCGAAAGGGAGCTGCGCCACGCGCTCGACCGCGACGAGCTGGCCCTCCACTACCAGCCGGTGGTCAGCCTGCGTTCGGGCGAGATCAGCGGCCTCGAGGCGCTGGTCCGCTGGCAGCATCCGACCCGCGGCCTGCTGGACCCGGCCGAGTTCGTCCCGATCGCCGAGGACAGCGGCCTGATCGAGCCGATCGGCCGCTGGGTGCAGGAGCGCGCCTGCCGTCAGATTCTCGCCTGGCACGAGCAGCGGCCGGACGACCGCCCCTTCGACGTCGCCGTCAACCTCTCCGCCCGCCAGGTCGCCCACCGCGACCTGCCCAGCATCGTCGCCGAGATCATCGCCCGCACCGGCATCGACCCGATCCACCTGCGGCTGGAGATCACCGAGAGCGTCCTGGTCGAGGAGTCGGCGACGGCGATCGCCTCGCTGGAAGAGCTGAACGAGATCGGCGTGCGGCTGGTCCTCGACGACTTCGGCACCGGCTACTCCTCGCTCGCCTACCTCAACCGCTTCCCCTTCCACGCGCTGAAGATCGACCGCTCCTTCGTCGACGCGCTCGGCATCGAACAGGAGCGCACGGCGATCGTCGAGGCGATCATCGGCATGGCCCGGGCGCTCTCGCTGGAGGTGATCGCCGAGGGCGTCGAGAACGAGGTCCAGCTGGCGGAGCTGAGCCGGCTCGGCTGCGACTACGCCCAGGGCCACCTATTCCACGCCGCGATGCCGGCGGCCGAGGTCAGCCGGCTGCTGGGCGAAGGCGCGCTCGACTACTCGGGTATATCGCCCGAGAGGTAGGCGTTGCTGAGCAGCTCGCTCGGCTCCGGCAGCGAGGAGATCAGCTCGTTATCGCGCATCCAGCCGGTGAAGGTGCGCCACTCCTGCGGGTCCATGTACCCGTACGGCTGTCCCGGGGTGCGTGCGCCCAGCAGCGGCAAGGTCGCCTCGACCTCGGCTTCGGTCAGCTTGCGGTCGAGGCCGTTATTGGCCTCGAGGACGGCGTCGACGGCGGCGTTGGGGCGTTCGACGGCGGCGTCGGTGCCGCGCTCCAGGGCGGCGATGAAAAGGCGGAACTTTTCCGGGTCCGCGGCCAGCGCCTTGCGGTTGGCGACCAGGACCAGCTCGTCGTAGGTGGGGACGCCGAGCTGGTCGACCGGGGTGACCACGGGGTCCTTGCCGCGCTGGCGCAGGTCGACTCCCTCGACGTTGCGGAAGCCGCCGAGCATCGCCTCGGCGCTGCCGCCGAGCAGCGCCGGCAGCAGGCCGAAGCCGACGTTGACGGTCTTGACGTCGGCGGGAGTGAGCTTGGCCCGTTCGAGGATCGTCTCGAGGAAGGCGTCCTGGTAGGGGATGCCGGCGGTGGCGACGGTCTTGCCGCGCAGGTCGGCGACGCCTTTGATCCCGGATTTCTGCAGCCAGATCATCGAGGTCAGCGGCTGGTTGACCAGCGCCCCGATCGCGATCACGTCGAGGTCGTTCTCATGGGCCAGCGCCACCTCGGGCTCGTAGGAGATCGCCAGGTCCGACTGTCCGGCGGCGACCAGCTTGATCGGCGCGGCGGGATCGGAGGGCGTCTCGATGCTGACGTCGAGGCCCGCTTCGTCGAAGTAGCCGAGCTTCTCCGCCATGTAGATCCCGGCGTGATCGGGGTTGGGGTAGAAGTCGAGCGTCAGCGCGAAGGGCTGGGCCTCGGCGCCTTCGCCCTCCGACTTCTCGCCGCAGGCGGCGAGCCCGAGGGCGAGGGCGAGCAGCGCGACGGCGATGGCGAGGGCCGGAATTCGGGGTGGCTTCATGCCCCGTGTTCTATCGCCAAGTGACGACGCGTCGCTCCGCGAGGGCCAGGAGGCCGAAGAGCGCGACCGAGATCGCCGCCAGAACGGCGCTCGCGGCGAACGCTCGCGCGGTCTCCAGCTGCGAGGTGTCGAGGCGGATCAGCCAGCCGAGGCCGGAGTCGGCCGCGACCCACTCGCCGAAGACCGCGGCGATGACGGCGACGGCGACGGCGATCTTGACGCCGCTGAACGCGTAGGGGAGGGCGCTCGGGGCCTCGACCCGGTGAAAGATCTGCCAGCGGGAGGCGTCGAGGGTGCGCATCAGCTTGATCGCGTCGGGGTTCACCGAGCGCAGCCCGTCGAGGGCGTTGACGGTGATCGGGAAGAAGCAGATCAGCGCCACGATCGCCAGCTTCGGGCCGATCCCGTAGCCGAACCAGACGATCAGGATCGGGGCGACGATGATCGTCGGGATCGCCTGCGTGCCGACCAGCAGCGGGTAGGTGGCCCGGCGCAGCGTCTCCGAGAGGTGCAGCAGCACGGCGAAGCCGAGCCCGGCGACCAGGGCGCAGGCGATCCCGAGCACGACCTCGCGCAGGGTCACCCAGGCGTTTTCGGCGAGCAGCGAGCGGTTCTCCCAGAGGGACTCGGCGATTTCGGCCGGGGAGGGGATCAGGAAGGGTTCGAGGCTGAGCGCTTCGGCGACGACCCCGGTGGAGGCCGCGATCTGCCAGGCGCTGAGCAGGGCGGCGATGACCAGGCCGGGAAGGAGCCAGGCCTTCATCGCATCCCCGCATGGAGCGCGCGCATGGCTTCCTCGCGGACGGCGACGAAGGCGGGGGCGGTGATCGCGGCGTCGCGGTCGGGCGCGCGGGGGTGGGGAGCGCTGAGCTCGGCGACGATCCGGGCGGGGCGGTCGGAGAGCACCGCCACCCGGTCGGAGAGGTAGAGCGCCTCCTCGACGTCGTGGCTGACCAGGATCGCGGCGCGCGGGTCGCTGCCCAGGGCCGCGGCCAGCCACTCCTGCATCTCCGCCCGGGTGATCGCGTCGAGCGCGGCGAAGGGCTCGTCGAGCGCCAGCAGCGGCTTGCCCGCGACCAGCGTGCGCAGGAAGGCGACCCGCTGACGCATCCCCCCCGAGAGCGCGGCCGGCGCTGTCCGCTCGAAGCCGGCGAGGCCGAAGCGCTCGAACAGCTCGCGCGCCCGGCGCCGCGCCTCGCTGCGACCGAGGCCGCGGTTGCGCAGCGCCAGGGCCGCGTTGTCGAGCGCCGAGTACCAGGGCAGCAGGAGGTCGCGCTGGGGCATGTAGGCGCACTGGGCGAGGCGCTCGTCGGCCCGCTCCGCGGTGCCGACGGCGATCGTGCCGGAGCTCGGCTCGAGCAGCCCGCAGACCAGTTCCAGCAGCGTCGACTTGCCGCAGCCCGAGGGCCCGACCAGACCGATCACGCCGTTCGGCTCGAGCTCGAGGTCGAGCCGCTCGATCGTCCGCAGCTCGCCGTAGGAGTGGCCGAGGCCGCGAATTGAGACAGACATCCCTGGTATCCTGGCGCACTCCGCGCTCCTGACCAAGGAGGTCAGGAAAGTCGATAAGTACCCCGCGCGGAACTCAAGAGGCGGCAATGGACCCGGCAATAGTCATCTTCGGCTTCGGCATCGGAGCAATGGTCGGCATGACCGGCATGGGCGGCGGCACCCTGATGACGCCGCTGCTGATCCTGCTCTTCGGGGTCAAGCCGGTGACCGCGATCGGCACCGACATCTTCTACGCGGCGGTGACCAAGACCGTCGGCGGCTGGCGCCACCTGCGGATGGGCACGGTCAACATGAGCCTGGCGCTGTGGATGGCGGCGGGCAGCGTGCCAGCGTCCGTGATGGGGGTCTGGGCGATCTCGATCCTGCAGAGCAAGGTCGGCGAAGAGGAGCTCGACTCGATCGTCTACGCGCTGCTCGGCGGCACCCTGCTGATGGTCGGGATCATCACCCTGGCGCGGGCGCTGATCCTCAGCAAGCTGGTCGAAGAGCGCGACGACTTCGAGCTCAAGCGCCGCCACAAGATCGCCGCGGTCGCGATCGGCGCCACCACCGGCTTCGTGATCGGGATCACCTCGGCCGGATCGGGCACCGTGATCGCGATCCTGCTGATCGCGGTCTTCCGCCTGACGCCGAAAAAAGTGGTGGGCACCGACGTCTTCCACGCCGCGATCCTGCTCTGGGCGGCCGGCATCGCCCACTGGGTCGACGGCAACGTCGATTTCGTCCTCGCCGGCAACATCCTCCTCGGCAGCGTGCCCGGCGTGATCGTCGGCTCGCATTTCGCCGCTCGGGCGCCGACCGGGTTCCTGCGCTCCGCCCTCGGCGTCGTCCTGATCGCCTCCGGGATCGTCACCGTGCAGAAGGGCGACCCCGTGGTCTGGCCGATCGCCGCCGCCGTGGCCGGCATCGGGCTCGGGCTGCTGATCTGGTTCCCGCGCTGGTGGAACGAGCGCCGGCAGAAGCGCGAAGCTCTGGAAGCGAAGCAAGAGAGCGACCGCTCCGACGATCTCGCCCCAGACGTGATCGGCTGATTGATTTACTAGCTGTATGCGCGTTTCAGCCAAGGCCGACTACGCGGTGCGAGCCGCCGCCGAGCTGGCCGCCGCCGGCGAGGGCCCCGTCAAGGGCGGCGTCCTGGCCGAGGCCCAGGACATCCCGCTGCAGTTCCTCGAGCACATCCTGCTCGAGCTCAAGCACCAGGGCATCGTCCGCGCCCGCCGCGGCGCCAAGGGCGGCTACTGGCTGGCCAAGCCGGCCGACGAGGTCACCGTGGCCGACATCGTCCGCGCCGTCGAGGGCCCGATCGCCCACGTGCAGTCGACCCCGCCGGAGTCGATCGAATACCACGGCAACGCCGAGTCCTTGCAGAAGGTCTGGATCGCGGTTCGCGCCAGCCTCCGCACGGTGCTCGAGAACGTCACCCTCGCCGACCTCGTCTCCGGCGACCTGCCACCCGTGGTCGACGAGCTCACCGCCAATCCCGACGCCTGGGTAGCCAGCACCGGGACCAAGGAAATGGCCACCAAGGGCGACTAGCGCCTAGTCGGCGGCGGGGACTCCCCCGGCGACGACGTTGACGAAGTTCTCCAGGTGGCGGGTGGTCCAGCACTCGAAGGTGCCGTCGCAGTAACGCTCGTAGGCGGCCATCACCGAGTCGCCGTAGTTCCAGTAGAGCTTCGGCTCGGGGTTGAGCCAGAAGAGGCGGCCGGCGCGCTCGGAGACCTGGGCGAAGATCTCGGCGTGGGGCTCGCGGCCGTTGGTGCGGGCGTCACCGAGCACGATCACGGTCGAGCGCGGATCCAGTTCGTCGGAGATCTCGGTCAGGAACTCGAGCCAGACGCGGCCGTAGTCGGTGTAGCCGGAGACGTCGGCGACGCCGCCCTCGCTGGAGATCTTCTGGGCGACGACGGCGAAGTCGCGCTCGTGCTCGAAGACGTCGGTCACCTCGGAGATCCGCTCGATGAAGACGAAGCTGCGCAGTTTCCGGAACGAGTCGTGGAGGGCGTGGAGGACGGAGAGGAAGAAGACGCTGGCTGAGGTGACCGAGGTGGAGACGTCGCAGAGGACGTAGATCTCCGGCCGCCGCGGGCGCTTCGGCTTGTATTTGAGGCGCAGCGGCACGCCGCCGGTCTCCAACGAGGTCCGCATCGTCCGCCGCACGTCGACCATCGCCGCCTTGCGGTGCCCGCGCTGCTCCTGCCCGAGGGTCGCCAGGCGCCGCTTCATCTGCGAGACGGCGCGGTGGACGGCGGCGAGGTCCTGGGTCGGGTTGGTCGGCAGGGCGCGGTCGAGCTCGGCCAGGGGGCGGGAGGGGGGCAGGGTCTCGGTGCGCTCGATCAGGTCGCGCTCGAGCTCGCGCCGCAGGTGGCGCTCGAAGCCGGTCAGCTGGGCGCGGTCGATCGGCGGCAGCTGCTCGCCGTCCTCGCCGGGCGGTTGCGGGCCGGCCGTCAGCCCCAGTGTGCGGCGGATCCGCTGTACGTCGACGCCGACCACGCCCGAGCCCTCGCCGCGGCCGAAGGCGGCGATCGCCAGCCGCGCCAGGTCCCGCATCCGGTCCTCGTCCCCGGCCGCGATCGCCTCGCGGATCTGCGCCCGCAGCGCGTCCATGTCGATCCGCTCGCCGCCTTCGCCCCCGTCGCCACCCTCGCCGCGCTCGCTGATCTCACGCTGGATCGCCTCGCCCTCGGCGGCGCGGAAGAAATAGCGCTCGAACAGCAGCTCGAAGACGCGGCGGTCGTCCTGGGACTTGGCGATCGTCGTCGCCAGCGCCTCGCGAAAGTCGTCGGGCGAGGTCCACTCCACCTGCTCCAGGGCGGCGAAGGCGTCGAGGATCTCCGAGGTCCCGACCGCAACCCCCTCGCCGCGCAGCTCCTCGCAGAAGCCGAGCAGCTTCGCCGCCAGCCCCGGCGGCCCGGCGTCAGCCCTGGGGCCGTAGGGGGTCGGCAAGTTTCACCCCGACCCGCTCGGCGACCAGGTCGATGTCGGTGCGGTGCTTGACGATGATCGACATCGACTGGACGAAGGTCTCGCGGTCGATGTCCTCGGCGCCCATCAGCAGCAGCGTCCGCGCCCAGTCGATCGACTCGGCGATCGAGGGCGGCTTCTTGAGGTCGAGGGCGCGCACCATCTCGATCACCTCGACCAGGCGCCGGGTCAGGGTCTCCGCGAGCTCGGGCACGTGCAGGCGCACGATCTCCATCTCGCGCTCGACCCCCGGGTAGTCGAGCCAGAGATAGAGGCAGCGCCGCTTCAGCGCCTCGGTCAGCTCGCGCGAGTCGTTCGAGGTGAGGACGACGATCGGCATCGTCGTCGCCGAGATCTGACCCAGCTCCGGGATCGTGATCTGGAAGTCGGAGAGCAGCTCGAGCAGCATCGCCTCGAACTCCTGGTCGGTCTTGTCGATCTCGTCGATCAGCAGCACCACCGGCTCGGGGCTGGAGATCGCCTGCATCAGCGGCCGCGTCAGCAGGAAGTCGGGGCTGAAGATGTCCTCCTGCACGTCTTCCCAGCCGGCCTCGCCGCCCGCCTGGATCCGCAGCAGCTGCTTGCGGTAGTTCCACTCGTACATAGCCTTGGCCTCGTCGAGCCCCTCGTAGCACTGCAGTCGCACCAGCTCGCGACCGCTGGCGCGCGAGAGCGCCTTGGCCAGCTCGGTCTTGCCGACCCCCGCCGGGCCCTCGACCAGGACCGGCTTGCCGAGCTTCTGGGCGAGGAAGGAGACCAGCGCCGCGGGCTCGTCGGCGAGGTAGCCGACCTGCGCCAGCGCCTCCTTCACCTCTGCCACAGAGCCATCGGACATGGCGGCGATGATAATCCGCCCCCGTGCTCCTCGCCCTGCCCCTCGCCGACCTCTTCCCCCGCGGTCCCGGCCCCTACATCGCGCTGATGCTGGCCGGCTTCGCGATCGGCATCCTCGGCCACGTCTTCCGGGTCAAATGGCTGGTCGCCGCCGGCATCGCCCTGATCTTCCTCGGCGCTCTGCTCTTCCCCCTGGCGGCCAACCTGACGACCGAGAACCGCCCGCCGCCGATCGAGGAATCGCGCGGCGACTCCGGCGCCTAGCGGGAGGGGACTACCATCGGCCGATGGGCCACCTGGACGAGGTCGACCTCAGCCTCGCGCTCGGCCGCAAGGAGGAGGAGCGGGAGCTGAAAGCCGCCTGGAAGCGGCTCTCGCAGCTGCGGCTGACCCTCGGTGGGTTGATCGGGAGGAGAGAGCTGGGGCCGCCGCTGTGCGTCGTCTTCGAGGGCTGGGACGCCTCCGGCAAGGGGGGCGCGATCAAGCGGCTGACGGCACCGCTGGACCCGCGCCACGTCCGCGTCGTCCAGTTCGCTGCGCCGAG
>Ga0164241_10005206_pt1 | contig 12266 bp, 13 predicted proteins | sample OricomyardsoilBY_FD_108780 | JGI IMG/M metagenome (GOLD analysis project Ga0164241, IMG submission 108780) | Backyard soil microbial communities from Emeryville, California, USA - Original compost - Back yard soil (BY) | ecosystem: Environmental > Terrestrial > Soil > Unclassified | place: USA...
CGACAAGCCCCACGGCGTGCTAAAGACGCGCGCTCACGCCGAAATTGTCCGCGCTTTCTCGAAGGAACCTCACGCTATGTTCGATCTCACCGGCAAAGTAGCGCTCGTCACGGGCGGCTCTCGCGGTATCGGTCGCGCGGCAGCGCTCGCGCTCGGAAAGCAGGGCGCGCAGGTCGTAGTCAACTACGTCAGCAACGAGGCGGCGGCGCGCGAAGTAGCGGAGCAGATCCAGGCCGCCGGTGGCAAGGCCGAGATCGTGCAGTTCGACGTCGGCAACGGCGAAGCGGCCGAAAAGGCGATCGCCGAGGTCGCCAAGCGCCTCGGCCGGCTCGACGTGCTGGTGTGCAGCGCCGGCATCGCGATCGACGGCCTGCTGTTGCGGCTGAAAGACGAAGATTTCGACCGCATCCTTTCCGTGAACGTGAAAGGCGCCGTCGCCTGCGCCCGGGCCGCGACCAAGGTCATGATGCGCGCCAAGACCGGCCGCGTCATCTTCCTGTCCAGCGTCGTCGGCGAGATGGGCAACGCCGGGCAAACCGCTTACTCCGCTTCGAAGGCGGCGCTGCTCGGGGTCACGAAGTCGATGGCCCGCGAGCTGTCGTCGCGAGCCATCACCGTCAACGCGATCACGCCCGGCTTCATCGACACCGACATGACGGGCGCGCTGACCGACGAGCAAAAAGCCTCCATCAACTCCGCCATTCCGCTCGGCCGCACCGGCAAACCGGAAGAGATCGCGGCCGCTGTCGTGTACCTGGCTTCCGACGAAGCCGGCTACGTCACCGGACAGGCCCTGCGTGTGAACGGCGGCATGTATATGTAACTCTTCAGGTTTTAGCTTGCAATGGGGTCAAACCCAGAGCGGGCACGAGCCTTGGACGTGCGACGGAATCAAGTTAGGTTCGAAATCCCTGCAAATGGGGCCACCTCTCTGCTAGGAGGCGCCCCTGGAGGCATCGAGGCACATGGCTGAAGGTCGGAACGTAACCGCCGAAGTAAAGCGGATCATCAAAGAGCAGCTCGACGTGGACGAGAAGGACATCAAGCCGGAGTCTACGTTCATCGACGACCTCGGTGCGGACTCGCTGGGTCTGGTGGAGCTGGTCTTGGCCTTCGAAGAAGCCTTCGAGATCGACATCCCGGACGAAGATACCGAGAAGATTCGCTCGGTTCAGGACGCTGTCGACTACATCGAAAAGCACCTGGCGGGCTGATCTCAGAGGCCGTGGGGCCGAAAACCGCCCCACGGCCCCCTGGCAGAAGCGCCAGTTGGCTTTAGGCAGCTGAAGGAGCACATGGAGCGGATCGTCGTAACAGGAATTGGTCTTGTCACTCCGAACGGAGTCGGCACCGATGCGAGCTTTCAGTCGTTGATCAACGGCCGGAGCGGCGTAGGCCCGATCACGCAGTTCGAGGCGACGGAGCAGTTTTCGACCCGCATCGCGGCAGAAGTGAAGAACTTCGACCCGGCCGCGTTCATGGAAAAGAAGAAGATCAAGGAGGTCTCGCGCTTCATCCCGTTCGCCATCGCGGCGACGCGCATGGCGCTCGAGCAAGCCGATCTGAACTTGACCGAGGAAGAGCGCGACCAAGCCGGCGTTTACATCGGCGTCGGTCTGGGTGGCCTCGAGAACCTCGAGCGCTGCACCATCACGCTCACCAGCAAGGGGCCGGGCAAGGTCAGCCCATATTTCATTCCCTCCTTGATCGCCAACATGGCGGCAGGGCAGGTTTCGATCGCGTTCGGTCTGCGTGGCCCGAGCATGGCCCACACCAGCGCCTGCTCGTCGAGCGCGCACGCCATGGGCGAAGCGCTGCGCATGATGCAGCGCGGTGAGTCCGAGGTCATGGTCGTGGGCGGCGCCGAGGCCACCATCACCCCGATCGGCATCGCCGGCTTCGGGGCGATGTTCGCGCTCAGCCGTCGCAATGACGACCCGGAGCGCGCCAGTCGTCCGTGGGACAAGGGTCGCGACGGCTTCGTGTGCGGCGAGGGCGCCGGCACCCTGATCTTCGAGAGCCTGTCGCGGGCGAAGAAGCGCGGCGCGCGGATCTTGGCCGAAGTCTCCGGCTACGCCGCCACCAGCGACGCCTACCACATCACCAAGCCCGCTCCCGATCACGCGCAGGCAGCGCGCGCCATGCGCCAGGCCTTGAAAGACGCCAAGGTCAACGCAGAGCAGATCGACTACATCAACGCCCACGGCACCTCCACCCCCGTGGGTGATACCGAAGAAGCCAAGGCGGTCGCCAACACGTTCGGGGCCCACGCCCTGGAAAAGAAGCTGTGGGTCAGCTCGACCAAGAGCATGATGGGCCATTTGCTGGGCGCCGCCGGCGCCGTCGAAGCGGCGGTGTGCATCAAAGCGATCGAGACGGGCGTCATCCCGCCGACGATCAACCTCGAAGATCCCGACACCGAGGTGCCGCTGGACTTCGTGCCCAACAAGGCTCGCGAGCGCCGCATCAAGCGCGCCATGAGCAACTCGTTCGGCTTCGGCGGCACCAACGCCACGCTGATCTTCTCCGCCTTCGAGGGCTGAGGTCGCGCGCCCGGTCCGCAGGCTCCCTCGATGCAGTGCCCCTACTGTCGTGAAATGGAGAGCCGCGTCGTCGATTCGCGGCTCGTCGCCGGCGGCACCGTTACCTGGCGCCGGCGCGAGTGTGACGGCTGCAAGCGGCGCTTCACCACCTACGAGCGAGTGGAGACCACGTTGCCGACGGTCGTCAAGAAAGACGGCCAGCGTGAGGCCTTCGATCGCACCAAGCTCTTGCGCAGCCTGCGGATCGCCTGCAACAAACGCCCCGTCTCGGCCGAGGCGCTCGAAGAGCAAGCGGAGCAGCTCGAGCGCGAGCTGGGCGAGAGCGGCGACAAAGAAGTGTCGTCGCTCGTCATCGGTGAGCGGGTCATGGCTCGCCTCAAGGCGCTCGATGAAGTGGCTTACGTGCGCTTCGCCAGCGTCTATCGCTCCTTCCGCGACATCGACGAGTTCATGAGCGAGATGGGCAAGCTGGTCCGCTCGCGGACCGACTAGTCATGCCGAAAGACGTCGTTTCCGAGCTGATGCGGCGGGCGATCACGCTGGGCGAGAAGGGCGACCCCTCCCCCAACCCCCACGTCGGCTCGGTCGTGGCCGACGATCAGGGCAACGTGCTCGGCGAGGGCTTTCACCAGTCCACCGGCATGGATCACGCCGAGATCGTCGCGCTGAAAGCGGCGGGCGACAAGGCGCGCGGCCAGACGCTTTACGTGTCGCTCGAGCCCTGCAATCACACCGGCCGCACCCCGCCATGCGTCGACGCGATCTTGGCCGCCGGCATCAAGCGCGTCGTGATCGGCTGCTCCGATCCCAACCCGCGCGTAACTGGCGGCGGCATCGCGCGCCTGCGCGAGGCCGGAGTCGAGATCGTGCAGGGCGTGCTCGAGGCCGAGGCCCACAACCTGATCAAAGCTTGGTCCAAGTTCATCATCAGCGGCCAGAGCTACCTGACGTTGAAGCTCGCGATCTCGCTCGACGGGCGCATCGCCACCCGCACCGGCGCCTCCAAGTGGATCACGGGCCCGGAGTCGCGGCTGCGCGTTCAGGCGCTGCGCGCCGCCCACGACGCGGTGATGGTCGGCGTCAACACCGTGCTCGCCGACAACCCGCGGCTGACCGTACGCGACGTGCCTGGGCGCAGCCCCGTCCGCGTGATCGTCGACAGCAAGCTGCGCATCCCGACCACGTCGCAAGTCGTGCAGACCGCGACGCAAGTTCCGACCTGCATCGTGACGACGATCGCCGCCCCCAAACCGCTCGAAGAGAGCCTGCAAGCGCTGGGCGTCCGCGTGATCCGCGTCCCGCCCACCGCCGAAGGTCGTTGCGATGCGACGGTGATGTTGCGCGAGCTTGCCGCGCGCGAGGTGGTGAGCGTGATGTGTGAGGGCGGCTCCGAGCTGGGCGGCAGCCTGCTCGCGAGCGGGCTGGCCGACGAGCTCCACGTCTTCGTCGCCCCCCTGCTGCTCGGTCCTCGCGGGCGGCCCGGCGCCGTCGACTGGGCAGGACCGGAGAATCCCTCCGACGCGCCGCGCATCGATCCGCCGCGGTGGGAGCTATGTGGCGGCGACGCCTACGTGTGGGGCCCGCTGAAGTATCCCAAGAAAGCCGCGCGCACGAACCCGGGCTGACACCGCCGCTACCGGCGCCGCCCCGCCCCCGATTGCCCGGTCCAGGGCGCGGTGTTACGTTTGCGTTTGCGATGGCACTGCTCCCGATCCTGAAATATCCCGATGCGCGCCTACGTGAGGCGGCCAAGCCCGTGGCGGAAATCACGCCCGCGGTCCTCGAGCTCATCGAGAACATGGCCGAAACCATGTACGACGCCCCGGGTTGCGGCCTAGCCGCCAATCAGGTCGGAGTGCCGCTGCGCATCTTCGTGATCGACGCCGCCGCCGAAGACGAGCCGAGCGATCTCAAGGTCTTCATCAACCCCGAAATCCTCGAGCTCGACGGCGTGCAGACCTGGGAAGAAGGCTGCTTGTCGTTTCCGGGCGCCACCGAAGAGATCAAGCGCGCCGAGCGGGTGAAGGTGCGCGCCCTCGGTCGCGACGGTAAGTCGTTCACCCTCGAAGCCGACGGCCTGCTCGCTGTCGCGATTCAACACGAAAACGACCACCTCAACGGCGTGCTCATGATCGACAAGCTCTCTGCGCTCAAGAAGCGCATGATGAGCAAGAAGGTCGAAAAAGCCAAAGCCGCTGAAGCGGCCGACGCCCGCGCCTGACCGCATCCTCGCCGCGCGCTCGCCCCCGTCCGTTGGGCCAACGACGACGTTCCCGCGCCGGCACGAACGTCGTCCGTCTCGGCTTCGGCGGGTGGAGACTCGAGACCGCTTGGGAAACTCGGCGAGGCCGAGCGCCAGCTGCCTACCCCAGCACCAAAGACGCCGACGTCCCAGCAGCCCCATGGCAATGAAAACCAAACCCCATCTAGATAGGCGCTCCGCGCCTATCTAGATGGCGGCCTCGAGAACAGCGAAGAATCTAGGTTTTCGCCGCGCGCGCGCATCGCCTCGACGACCTGAGGCACGTTACCGCTGGCAGAGAAGGTGCCTTCCACCGCTCCACCGGCCGCCGTGCGATCCGGCAAGAACGTGAAGATGTCTTGCATCGCGATCTCGTCCGCCAGCGCTCCCGTGAGCTCGACGATACGAAGCACGCGCACCCGGTCGTCACGCAGGCGCGCCACCTCGACCACGACGTCGTAGGCGCCCGCGAGCAGCTCGCGCGTGGCGCGGATGCCGAGCCCGGGCCGCGCGGCGGCAATCTCCGCTGCGAGCCGCATGAGCGCCCGCTTGATCGACGTCGCGTGGCGCAACGCCAGCACGCCGTCGACGCCCGACGCGACCATCTCCGTCACGGCTGCCGTGACCTCGGGGCTGCTGAGCCGCGCCGCGAAGCGCACGCCCGGAATCGCCGATTTGACGGCCAAAGCCCGGCGCGCCTCCGCGACCGAGCCGAGCCCGAAATCGACGGCGACATCGGAGAGCGGCGCCACGCCGTCTCCGACCCAAACCGAGCGCGCATCGCCCTGGGAGCCGATCAGCGCCCACAGCAGCTGCTCGGCGGAGCCGTCGTGACCGCCGACGACGAGCACGTTGACGCGCCCGACCAGGCAGTGCCGGAAGAAGGTGGCGATCGCGCGCGAGATGACGCCGCGCCGCACGAGCTCGTCGAGCGTGAGGGCCAAGCGCTCCGCCTTGCGGATGTGCAGCGACGCCGGTTTGCCGTGGGTCCCCGGATCCACGGAGATGCGCGCGCCGCCGGCAGAACGAAACTCGACCTCACTGCCGCCGTCCACCGCCGCCGCGTGCAGGCGCGAGATGGCCCAGCCAAGCGAACGCTCGGAGCTGAAACCGGGCTCGATCGGTATCGTCCGCCCGCCACGCGCGGCCACCATCTGGTCGAAGCGCACGACGCCGATCTCGGTGACGGACGTGTCGGACATCAGGTCACCGATCGGCCCGAGCTCGAGCAGCTCTTCGCGTGCCAGCTCGAGCAGGCGCTCGGGCGCGAGGTTGAGCGCGGCATCTTTGGACGCGACGATGCGCGACACTGCTTCGCGCAGCACCGGCTCGAGTCGATCGCCCAGATCGGCTGCGGGCAGGCCAGCGAAAGCCTCCGCCCCGAAACGGTCGACCGCGGTCTGCACCACCGCCTGCAGGCTGCTCGTGAGCGAGCTGCGCTCGTAGCTCGGCGCGTCGTCTTGCGTGGTGCGCCCCACGTGATGAGTACCGGTCGTCTCGTTCACGGGGAAGCTTCCCGGTCGCACCGGAGCCTCCGAGCTACTCACCGCCGACGGGCTGCGCGTCGGCTCGCCGGTGCGCGCCGGTGCGGGAAGCCGTGACAGCTCGTCGTCTTCCGTGGTGCGGCGCGCCGGCGAGGCGGTAGCGGCAGGGGCCGGCCCCGTCGTCGACACTTCGTCCGAGCTCGACAGCTCGGGCCGGCGGGCGGGCTCGGCGAGCGGGGCCGATACGTCACCGCCGCCGCCCGGCAGCTCGATGCGCAAGACGAAGTCGCCCACGTAGATGCGATCGCCCTCGCGGACGATCGTCGCCTGCGTGATGCGACGGCGATTGACGTACGTGCCGTTCGTGCTGTTCAGATCCGTGACGATGAAGCGGCCGTCACGGTAGAGCAGCCGCGCATGCCGCTTCGATACGTTGCCCTTCGGCAACATCAGCTCGTTGCCCTGCACGCGCCCGACGGTCAGCTCGGATGTCTCGAAAGTCTCTCGGCGCTCCGCCCCGCCCTTTTCATGGATAACCACGGCAAAGACCGGAGCCTGGGCGGTAGAGGTCGGAGAAATCACGAGGCTAAAGGATTACCCGAAACAGCACCCCCCGTGTAAGTCCGAAGTATCGGCTCCGGAGCGGCGAGCACATTTGGCTAGCGAGCCTGGGCAGGCTACTCGGCGGCCGTGACGTGCTGGCGATTCTTGACGTCACTCGTGACCAGGGAGAGCAACTCACCGGCCAGAGCCATCACGTCGCGCTCGCTGAAGCCACCGGCGCGAAACTCGCGGTAGATGTTCTTAGCGAGGATTGCGACGGCGCGAGGATCTTGCGACGGTTCAGTAACTGGTTGCGCCATTGTTCCGATTTCCTCTTGGACGGGCGCCCTGTATCCAAGAATGATGCCTAGCCGTGGCGCCGCGAGACGGGCAGTAAATGCGCCAAAAACCGCTAGTCAGCTCCAGAGCCGCGAACTATGTTACGCAGCGGAGCCGCGAAATGTCACTCGGATGGCGCAGACAATTACGCGCACACTGAAACTGGTCAAACCACTGTCAGGCTCCAATTCGAGCCTGCTCGTACCGCTTCAGGACGTCTCGGCTCGGACGCTCGAGCGAGCAAACCGTGCTCGTGATCAGCTCGCGACCGTCGTCGCCGAAGTACAGCGCCTCCCCGATCGAGGGCAGATCCAAGACCGGCACCGCCGCCCCGTTCTTGTGAAAATGCACGCCGCCAGACAGCCGCCGGCCGATGGCCAGGTGCGACGGTAACCACTTCAGTGAGCTTCGGTCGCGGACGGCGACGCAGCGGTCGCCGCGGAAGTGGTATTCGGTGTTCTTCGTCAAAAACACGCGGTTTTTCCTGCGTTCGGGGCCCGAATAGCTGGCAGCTTCGTTCATGTTCGCAATTAGAGGAGAAGCCATGGAGGCCGGACAACTTTGGGCTGCGATCGGCCGCTCTTCTCGAAGGACTTGCCTAACCGTCTCGCCCCAGGCGCGCGGCAGGCGTTTTGATCGTGACGGAGAACTTTCCTGGCCGGCGCGGCGCCGTCGTACGCTCTCCGGGTGAAGCCGCGAGCGCGAGGGCCTGGTCTCAAGAAGACGCACGCGCTTCCGATCGTCAGCAGTCGCAAGGTCGAGCTGTGGCAAAGCTCCGACTACCGATGGCGCGAGCTGTTCGAGGGCGCGGACGTGATGAGCGAGGGCGCGACGCGCGACGAGCCGGACGGCAAGATGTACTACGGGTCGACCAGCATCTTACTGCCGTTCTCCTCGCGCGGCGGGCTCGTGCCCGACGCTCAGGCCGAGCAGATCACGCGCCTGGCGCTGCGCGATCCGCACGCGCGGCTGCGGGCGACCCGCATCGCGCGGCTGGAGGCGCAGGTGCGATCGGCGGCGCCGATCGGTCGAGTGCGCGCCGAGCTCAGCACGAGCGTCGCCGCTCACGGCATTCAGGTGAGCGTCGAGGTCGAAGCGCGCGTTCATAAAGAGCGCGGCGAGCGCGAGCGCGAGCACGCGCCGCGCAAGACCGGCTCGGCGCCGCCGCGCGGCAAGCGTGGCGTGCACGCGTAGACGCCGCGCACGCGAGCGACGCGCGTCACGACGTGCGTGAGTCAAGAAGTAATTTCGCGTGCGCAGCGTGCGCGCGCGCGGCGAGGCGTTCACGTCGCGACTATCAAATCGCGGGTAGATCGCGCGGAAGAGCAGGAGCGCTTGACAGGGGGCGCCGTGCAGAAAATTGTTCGACTTTGCTTTCGAAGCGCACGGAGAGAAGTAAGTTTTGGAGAGGCGGGTCTCGGACAGCGTGATGAGCCGTAAGAAGCAGCGCGAGCGCGACGACAAGGTCATTCACGTCGTATTCGGCCCCGGCGGTGGCCGGGTCGAACGGCGTGATCCCAAGGCCGTCGACACGACGTCGGAGCCCCAGAGCGGGCGCGAGCCGCTGACCGATTTGTTCAGCGGCACCGAGATCGCTCGTCTGCTCGCCGTCACCCCGGCGCGCCTACGCACGCTGGATCGCGCCGGCGTCGTGTCCCCGACCGGCCGCCGCAAGGGCCGCCGCGCCTACACGTTCTCGGATCTGATCGCGCTGCGGACGGCCCAAACCCTGCTTTCGCAGCGCGTTCGCCTGCGCGACGTCACGCGCGCCGTGAGCGCGCTCAAGCGCACGCTGCCCAAGGTCGCTCGCCCCCTCCAAGAGCTGCGCATCGTCTCCGACGGTCAAAGCGTCATCGTGCACACCCAAGACGGGGCGTTCGAGCCGCTCACGGGGCAGATGGTGCTCGACTTCGAGGTCAAATCCCTTCGCGATGACGTGGTGCGCGTGCTGCGTCCGTCGGCGGGCCGTGAGCGCGCCCGCACCGCCTACGAGCTTTACCTGCGCGCCAGCCAGCTCGACGAAGACCCGACGACCATGGACGACGCGGAGCGCCTGTACGGAGAGGCGATCGGTCTCGATCCGTGGCTGGCGATCGCTTACACCAACCTGGGGAACATTCGCTTCCGACGGCACGACGCGGAAGGCGCGGAGACGCTGTACCGGCGCGCGCTCGAGATCGACGTCCGTCAACCCGAGGCGCAGTACAACCTCGGCTATGTGATGCTCGAGCGCGGCGAGCCGGAGACGAGCATTCCGCTGTTTCACGGCGCCATCGAGGCCGATCCCAAATTCTCGGACGCGTACTTCAACCTCGCCATGGCCTACGAGCAAATCGGCGAGACCCAGAAGGCGCGGCCGTTTTGGAAGAGCTACATCTCGCTCGAGCCGTCCGGCACCTGGACCGAGATCGCTCGGCGCCACTTATAAGCGGCGTCAGAGCTTGCGATGCGTCAGGCTCGGCAGCGACCGGCGCACCGCTTCGAGCCGCGACCGCTCCAGGGTGGCGGTGACGACCCCGACGCCGTCGGAAGCCTCCGCGATCACCGTTCCCCACGGATCGACGACCAGGGAGTGGCCGTAAGTGTGCCGGCCGCCCGGGTGCGCCCCGTGCTGCGCCGCCGCCACGACGAACGCCTGGGCCTCGATCGCGCGCGCTCGTAGCAGCACGTGCCAGTGGTCTTTGCCGGTGTGCAGCGTGAACGCGGCCGGCACCAGCAGCACCTCCGCCCCTTGCTGGCTGAGCGCGCGGTACAGCTCCGGAAAGCGCAAATCGTAGCAAATCGATAGCCCGAGCTGGAAGCCGCCGACCTCCGCCACCACGACCGCGCTGCCGGGCGAAGTGGCGTCGGACTCGGCGTAGCTGCCGCCGCTGCCCAGCTCGACGTCGAATAGGTGGATCTTGCGGTAAACCGCGACGTCTTGGCCGTCGGGGCCGACCGCCAGCAGCGTGTTGTGTGGACGCTGCGCGTCGGCGGTCAGCTCCGGAAAGCCCCCGCCGATCACCGACAGCCGATTGTCGCGGGCCAGGTCTCGGAGCGCGGCTGCGATGCCACCTCCCCCGAGCGGCGCGGCGACGCGGCGCTTTTCCGCCTCCGGGCCGAAGAAAGCAAAATTTTCGGGTAGCAGGACGACCTCGGCCCCGCGACGTTTTGCCAGCTCCACCAGCCGCCGGCAGGCGTCGAGATTTTGCTGCACGTCGGCCTGGCTGTTCAGCTGCAGCGCCGCCACCACCAGCTCGGCTTTTGCCATGGGGGTTTCATAGCTTATGCTGGCGTCCGTGGAAGCCCCCACCGGCGCCATGCAGGAGTTTCGCGGCAGCCCGAGCCAGCCGCCGCGAAAGCGGCACGCCGGCCTGGTGCTGCTCTATGCCGACACGTTCCGCGAGCTGCCGGCGGCCTTTCTGCTGACGGCAGAGCGCCACGTCATCGGGCGCGACGCTGGCAGCGCCGATCTGACCCTCAAGGCGCCCGCGGTTTCGCGTGTTCACGCCGAGGTGGTGCGCGAAGGCCGTCGCTTCGTGCTGCGCGATCTGGGCAGCCGCAACGGGGTGATCGTCAACGGTCGCAAGGTTCAAAACATCGAGCTCGAGCCGCTCGACGAGGTGCGGATCGGCGACGCCATCTTCAAGTTCGTCGAAGAAAACGCGGACGCGCTGGCGCGCTACCGCATCGACGGCGCCTTGCCGGCGGGCCAGAGACGCCTGGCGCAAAAGCCGAGCGCGCTCGCCGGCGGCTATCAAATCGACGCGATCACGGCCGAGATCGAGCGCGTTGCTCCCACCCCGCTCAGCGTGATCGTGCGCGGTCCGAGTGGCACTGGCAAGGAGGTCATCGCCAGCGAGCTGCATCGCCTGAGCGGACGGCGCGGCCGGTTGGCGGCCGTCAACTGCACGGCGTTGCCGCAAAATCTGATCGAGAGCGAGCTGTTCGGCTACAAGCGCGGCGCCTTCTCGGGCGCCGATCGCGACAAGCCCGGTCTCATCCGCCACGCCGAAGGCGGCACCTTGTTGCTCGACGAGATCGGCGACATGCCGCCCGAGGCGCAGGCCAAGCTGCTCCGGGTGCTGCAGGCGCGCGAGCTGCTTCCGCTCGGCGCCACCACGCCCGAGCCGGTCGACGTGCGCGTCGTCGCGGCCACCCACCGCGACCTCGAGCGGCTGCAGCGCGAGGGCAAATTCCGCGAAGATTTGTTCGCGCGGCTCAACGAATACTCCGTGGAGCTGCCCGCGCTGCACGAGCGCAAAGAAGACGTGTACCTGCTGACGCAGACGTTCTTGGCGCGCCACGGCGGCGTGGGCAAGGCGCCGTCGTTCGCGTTCATGAGCGGCCTACTCCACTACGATTTTCCGTACAACGTGCGCGAGCTCGAAGCGTGCATCAAACGCGCGCTCGCGCTGTGCGACGGCGCGACGCTCGAGCCGGAGGTGCTCCCCGAAGCCGTCCAGGAGACGATGGCCGACTATGGGCGCGAAGGCCACCTGCGTCCCAGCCAACCGCCGGAAGATCCCGAGGCCCAAGGCGCGCCCGACGAGCCGGCGCTGCGCGAGCTGCTCACCAAGCATCAAGGCAACGTCGCCGCCGTCGGTCGTGAGCTGAGCAAAGCGCGCATGCAGATTCACCGCTGGATGAAGCGCTACGCCATCGACATCGCCGACTACCGCCCCGAAGACTGACGTCGCTCCGGGCGGCCACGGCGCCGGCGTGTCCCCAATCTCCGCTCGGCGCGCCTCGCCGATCCTCCGATCGTCTCGCGAGAAAATCTCGATCGCTCGTCGTGGCCGGGATTCGCGACGGCAGCTTCTGCGAGGAAAGCTGCGGCTTGGCAGCCCCTGCCGAGCGATCGTTCCGCGTCGGCCCGGTGTCCGAAGCGACGTCCCAAGGGTTGACGCCAGAGGGAGAACGACGCTAGCGAATCGCGGTCGTTCGCTTGGCGCGGGCGGCGGAGACGGAAGATTGGCCCAGAAACGTAGCAAAAGTGGCGCGGGTGGCCCCCCCCAACGGGGAAGTGGCCCCTCGGAGCGAGGCAAGGGTGCAAAACGCGGCGGGGGAACGGACGGGGACGGCGGCGATACGCGCCAGGAAGAGCCGGCCGCGCTCCACGAAATCGCCCAGACC
>Ga0164241_10005207_pt1 | contig 12263 bp, 15 predicted proteins | sample OricomyardsoilBY_FD_108780 | JGI IMG/M metagenome (GOLD analysis project Ga0164241, IMG submission 108780) | Backyard soil microbial communities from Emeryville, California, USA - Original compost - Back yard soil (BY) | ecosystem: Environmental > Terrestrial > Soil > Unclassified | place: USA...
CGTCTTGCCTTCAAGCGTCAGCGCGACGTTTGCGCCGACTTCATCATTCTTTTCATAGTTCTCGACAAAGGCATCAACCACACCCTTGAACTTCGGATCATATTCGCCCTCAAGCAAACCGGCCTTCGTCTCGCGCGAAAATTTTGTCAGTGCCATTATTTTTCTCCCTGATTTTGTTTTCTGTTTTTATTTCGGATTCTGCGACGGCGCGTAACCATCACGCACCAATACCGATTTGATCGCGGCTCCGATGACGGCGCGACCCTCGGCGTTCAGGTCAAGCCCGAACCAATCAAACATTTTACCATTGGCAACATCCGCACCTGTCGTGAGATCAGCCGCCACGTCAATGAAATGAAGGCTCGGATCTTTGGCCGCGTATTCAGCAATCAGAGCGTTGGCACGCTTGCGACCAAGCCAGCGCGACTGACGCATCGGCTGGGGCAGGATCGACACGAACTAACCGGGTGCGGTCACATGCGCTTTACGCAACGCTGTCACAAAGGCTTCAGTATCCTCAAGCACATCTTCGGGACGACGTTCATGCGCGCCTGACATATCACTGCTGCCTGCCATCATAACGATAGCGCGCGGGCGATAAGGCACGACGATGCGGGGAATGTAATAGGTGATGTGTGAAATCTGTGCGCCGCCGAAACCGCGTGCGATAACGGGGATCGGCGACATATCGCGCGCAAGGCTTGTCCATTGGCGCACATGATCGTCACCCAGAAAAAGCACAGCACCGCGCGGCGGCGGATTGGAGACATCGCGGCGCTCAAAGCCCGCAATGTCTCCTGCCCAATAGGTCGGATCGCCTGTCGAAAGCAAGACATAGAGGAGAAAGCCGAAAAGTGCGGACGCGACGAGAAAAACCATCCCGCCGATCATCAATACCGTTCGCCGCATCGGCCTCCGCCCCCTCTTATTTACTCAGTACAAAGACAAAATAGATGTCGCAAGCGTTTAACGCTGCGGCACCAGCACAATTTTGCCCTGCACTTTGCGCGCGGCCATATCATCAAGCGCCTCGGCCACTTCCGAGAACTTGTACTGACGCGAGACATGGGGCTTGAGTTTGCCCGCTTTGAACATGCTCATCAGCTCTTTCAGATTTTCCTGATGACGCGCAGGCTCGCGGCCTGTGAACGCACCCCAGAAGACACCGACGATCTGACAACCTTTGAGGAGCGCGAGGTTCAGCGGAATTTTCGGGATCGGACCGGCAGCAAAGCCGACAACGAGATAACGGCCTTCCCAATTGGTGGCACGCAGCGCGGGTTCGGCATAATCACCGCCGACGGGATCATAGACAACGTCGGCACCATTGCCGCCCGTGAGTTCCTTGATCTTGTCGGTCAACGCGCGCTGCTGATCTTTGTCGAGCGTGCCTGTGGGATAGACGAAACCTTCATCCGCGCCGTGATCACGCGCGACTTTGAGTTTTGCTTCCGACGACACACCGGCGATGACGCGGGCCCCCATGGCCTTGCCGAGTTCGACAGCGGCAAGCCCCACGCCACCGGCAGCCCCCAGCACGAGCAGCGTTTCGCCCGGTTTGATATTGGCGCGGTCTTTGAGCGCGTGATGCGACGTGCCGTAAGTCATCAGAAAGGCCGACGCGGTGACATAATCCATTTCAGCGGGGATCGGCGTCACGCGCGCTTCATCAAGCGCGATTTCTTCGGCAAAACCACCCCAGCCGCACGAACCGATCACGCGGTCGCCGACTTTGACCTTGGTTACCCCCTCACCGAGCTTCGTCACGATGCCCGACACTTCACCGCCCGGCGAAAAAGGAAGCGGCGGCTTGAACTGATATTTATTCTCGATGATGAGCACATCGGGAAAATTGATGGCAGCCGAGTGAACCTCAAGCAGAACCTGACCCTTTTTAGGTTCGGGTGAAGGGAGCTCTTCGATGACGAGGCTCGACGGCGGACCATATTCCTTGCACAGCACGGCTTTCATGGGCGTTCCCTGTTCTTATGCGACAGACTGCTCTTGGCGGCATCCTGTCCCGGTCAAATTGATCTGTCTTTGGACAAATAGTTGTGAGGTGAGATTTACCACATCGCTTGCCCACCCCGCCATAAAAGCTCGCAACTTATGCATGTATGCGGCGTGGAACATGCCATTTCACCAAGAGCCGCTGGAATTTGCTTTTTAACGCCGTTAAGGTGGGTTCAACATTAAAAGTAATCCCATGAGCCCACCTCCCGACATGCGAGCTTTCCTGATGCTGAACTGCACACGCCTTCTTGCCGCCCCTTTGCTTGTCGCTTTCGCTCTGATGACAGGCCAGATGATCACGGCGGGCGGGGCGCTGGCCGCTGACTCACCAAAGCTTCTCGGGAAATTTGACGATTGGGCCGCCTATACCTATGGCTCGGGCCGCGATAAAATTTGCTATGTGCTTTCCGAGCCCAAAAAGCAGGAGCCGAAAGCAGCGACGCGCGGCGACGTCTATTTTATGGTGACACACCGTCCCGGCCGCAATATCCGCAACGAAATCAGCATGCGCATCGGCTATCCCTTTGCCGCAACGTCAAAGCCTTTCGCCATGATCGGCAAGGACCGTTTCCAGATGTTCTCCGGCGTCAGCCAAGGCGGTGAACACCAGAACTGGGCCTGGCTCGACAACACCAAGGAAGAGGGCACAATGGTCAAGGCGCTCCGCGCGGGCTCCGACATGGTGATCAAGGGCACGTCATCGCGCAAAACGCTGACCACCGACACCTATTCGCTCAAAGGCAGCAGCGCGGCCCTGAGCAAGATCGACTCTGCCTGCAAATAGGCCGGGCCTGTATAGATTAGGCCTGCAAGTAAGTCCGTTTCCGGCCTGTTTCTGCGGCATTTGAGCCCGCTCAGCCTCTCATTGGCTGTAAAGCCCCCATTTATGTTATGAGAAGCTCGTTGAGCGCCTTTCCCTTCGGGGACAAGGCCCTCGTTTCGTTTCCGGTTCTGATGCATGACGACCCGTCTCGACATAGCGCATAAAGCGTCTGACGCCCCGACAAGCGCATCCGTAAGCTCCGCCGCACCAAAGCGCGTGAGCCTGCTCGGGCTCGACCGCGCACAGCTTGGCGATGCTTTGGCTGAAGCCGGCGTGCTGCCCCGCGAAATAAAAATGCGCGTCGGGCAAATCTGGAACGGAATTTATACGCGCGGGCTTCAGGATTTCTCCGGCATGACCGCGCTGTCAAAAGACCTGCGCCAGAAATTCTCCGACACATTCACGCTGGCCCGACCCGAAATCGTCTCCGAGCAAAAATCGGTCGACGGCACGCGCAAATGGTTACTGCGGCTCGCCTCAGACAAGCCCGGCATGCCCGGACCCGAAGTTGAGGCGGTCTATATCCCCGAAGAAGGACGCGGCACGCTGTGCATCTCCAGCCAGGTCGGCTGCACGCTCACCTGCACCTTCTGTCACACGGGCACACAAAAACTCGTGCGCAATCTCACTGCCGGAGAAATCGTCGGGCAGTTGATGGTGGCGCGCGATGCGCTCAGCGAATGGCCGAACTCGGGCCGCAACTCCGATGACCGCATGGTGACGAATATCGTTATGATGGGCATGGGCGAGCCGCTTTATAATTTCGACAATGTGCGCGCCGCGCTCGATATCGTTTCAGACGGCGAGGGTCTGTCGCTGTCGAAGCGCCGCATCACGCTTTCGACCTCCGGCGTTGTGCCCGAAATTGTCCGCGCGGGCGATGAGATCGGCTCGATGCTGGCCATCTCGCTGCACGCCGTGAACGACGAAACCCGCAACAAGCTCGTGCCGCTCAACAAGAAATATCCGATTGCGGAGCTTCTGGAAGCCTGCCGCAATTATCCCGGTCTTTCCAATGCCCGCCGCATCACATTTGAATATGTGATGCTCAAAGGCGTCAACGATAGTATCGAAGACGCGAAATCATTGGTGCGTTTACTCAAAGGCATTCCGGCCAAGATCAATCTCATTCCGTTCAATCCCTGGCCGGGTTCGCCTTATGAATGTTCCGACTGGCCGACGATTGAAAAATTCGCCGACGTCGTAAACCGTGCAGGCTATGCGAGCCCCGTGCGCACACCACGCGGCCGCGATATCATGGCGGCCTGCGGACAGCTCAAAAGCGAAACGGTGAAGGCGCGCGCAAGCGAACGGTTCAAGACGGCGCAAGTCGAAGCCTAACTTTTTTTCGCCCATTCGATCGCGGTCTCAAGCCGGTCATTGCCCCAGAAAAGTTCGGAGCCGACCAGAAAGCTCGGCGCACCGAAAACGCCGCGCGTGATCGCTTCTTCGGTCTGAGTTTTAAGTCGCGCTTTGTTGGCGTCCTCGCCCGCGCGCGCCATCACGGCACCTGCATCTTGTTTGAGCGATGTGAGGATCGCGGCCAGCACCGCCTCATCCGCAATATCTTTCTGCTCGGCAAAATTCGCCAGATAAACCGCACGGGTAAAATCAGCGCCCCACCCTTCATCCGCACCGATCAGCGTGATGCGCGCCGCCTTCAGCCCGTTCTGGGGAAAGCCGACCGGCTCCTTCAAAATAAGCCCCTCCGCTTCGCAGATGCGCGCCATATCGCGCCACATATATTTGCCCTTGGTCGGGTAGATATTGAACGGGCTGTCATTCCAGCCCTGCGCGCCGAAAATAGGAGCAAGCAGGAAGGGCCGCCAGACAAGCGCCACGCCGGCGGCCTTGGCGAGCCGTTCCACCCGCATGGCAGCGGGATAGGAATAGGTTGAGGCATATTCAAACCAGAATTCGAGCGTCACGAGCGTCTCCCTTTTTGACAAAGATGGGTGCGCAAACGCGTTCTGTCGAGACCCGTTAACCCAAATGAACTTCGCAAAACGCGGGGAAAAGCGTTAAATCACGGGCCAAATGTCGCGTGAGGGGCAGACCTCCAGCGCTTCACTTGCCGCCCCCCGCGATTTGCCTATAGTGCCGCGAAATACGCTTGGCCTTTGCAAACGGGAACTGACATGAGCGGCGCGAAAAAAGACATCAAGAAAGTGGTCCTTGCCTATTCGGGTGGTCTCGACACTTCGGTTATTCTGAAATGGTTGCAGGAAACCTATGGCTGCGAAGTCGTGACCTTCACGGCAGACTTAGGCCAAGGCGAAGAGCTGGAGCCCGCGCGCAAGAAAGCCGAAATGCTCGGCATCAAGGAAATCTTCATCGACGACCTGCGCGAAGAATTTGTCCGCGATTTCGTCTTCCCGATGTTCCGCGCCAACGCGCTTTATGAAGGCATCTACCTGCTCGGCACGTCCATCGCGCGGCCCCTGATCGCCAAACGCCAGATCGAGATCGCCGCCATGACCGGAGCGGATGCCGTCTCCCACGGCTCGACCGGCAAAGGCAATGATCAGGTACGCTATGAAGTGAGCTACGGCGCACTCAACCCCGACATCAAAATCATCACGCCCTGGCGCGAATGGGACCTCAACTCCCGCACCAAGCTCATCGAGTTTGCCGAGAAACACCAGATCCCCGTCGCCAAAGACAAGCGCGGCGAAGCGCCCTTCTCGGTTGACGCGAACCTTCTCCACACATCATCCGAAGGCAAGGCGCTCGAAGACCCCTCGCAGGAAGCGCCTGATTTCGTTTATCAGCGCACCGTCTCGCCCGAAGACGCGCCCGACAAAGCGACCTATATCGAAGTCGGCTTCAAGGGCGGCGATGCATCCTCCATCGACGGCGTGGAAATGTCGCCCGCGACATTGCTCACCCGCCTCAATGAACTTGGTGGTTCAAACGGCATCGGCCGTCTTGATCTCGTCGAGAACCGCTATGTCGGCATGAAGTCGCGCGGCATTTACGAAACACCGGGCGGCACGATCCTTCTTGCAGCCCATCGCGGCATTGAATCGATCACACTGGATCGCGGCGCGATGCATCTTAAAGATGAGTTGATGCCGCGCTATGCGGAACTCATCTATAACGGCTTCTGGTTCTCGCCCGAGCGCGAAATGCTTCAGGCGCTCATCGACAAGAGCCAGGACTCCGTTACCGGCACAGTACGTCTGAAACTCTACAAGGGTAATGTTTCTGTTGTTGGCCGCTCCTCCCCCTATTCGCTCTACTCGATGGCACATGTGACCTTCGAAGACGATGCCGGCGCCTATGACCAGACAGACGCCACCGGTTTCATCAAACTCAACGCGCTGCGTCTGCGTCTCCTTGCAGCGCGCAACAAACGGATAAAAGGCTGATGCGTATCGAAGCCATCTCTATCGGCGTCAATCCCCCCGAGGACGTCAACGTCATCATCGAAGTGCCCCATGGCGGGCATCCTGTGAAATATGAAATGGATAAAGCGTCGGGTACGCTTTTTGTGGACCGTTTCATTCACACGGCGATGCAGTACCCCGCCAATTACGGCTTCATCCCGCACACGCTGTCGGACGACGGTGATCCGGTTGACGTGCTCGTGGTGAGCCGCATTCCCGTAGTGCCGGGTGCCGTCGTGCGCTGCCGCCCCATCGGCGTGTTGATGATGATTGACGAGGCAGGCAAAGACGAAAAGATCATCGCCGTGCCGGTTGAAAAGCTGAACCCCTATTACAAAAACACGCGCAACTACACAGACCTGCCTGAAGTCTTCATCAAACGCGTCGCGCATTTCTTCGAGCATTACAAAGATCTCGAAGAAGGCAAATGGGTAAAGGTCGAACGCTGGGGTGATGCCGCCGAAGCAGGCCGCCTCATCATGGACGGCATCGAAAAGGCCAAAGCGAAGGGCTAAGCCTCACGCATCTATCGAAAAAGCAAGAACGCGGCTGATCTCGGTCAACGAGCAGCCGCTTTCTTTTTGCCATGTGTCGAAGGCCGCCTGCACCGCGCGCAAAGCTTTCGCCGATGTCACCGGCTTGTCTATGACGCCTGCCTTGATGAGTGCGGCGGTGACGGAGGGCGACAGAATGAAACTATCGACACCTGAGAAGCGCAAGAAATATTGAGCGGATGCACCCGACAGACGGCTGCCGCGTTTCTTCAGAACATCGAGAAGGTCCACATAATTCTCAGGCTTTGACGCGGCAAAGAACGCACCCGCAGAACCATATTCTTTAGCAAGCTCAACAACAAAACGTGCGTTCTCGACTGTCGCCTTGATCTTCGCCCCGTTACGCACGATCCGCGTGTCAGAGGCCAGACGCCCCAGATCTTCGCCGGAATAAAACGCAACCCGATGCGGATCAAACCCGTCAAAGGCTTCTTCAAAGCCCGGCCATTTTGCTTCGATCACCTTCCAGACAAAACCCGCCTGAAAGACAGACCTCGTCATCGCGGCAAGCCAGCGGTCATCGGAAATCTTCCTGAGCGCCGCCGCCGTTTTCGGCTTGGCCAGATGCACTTTCAGCGCAGCTTCGCCGCCTTGTTTCTTCACAGCACGCGCTCTGATCGCCTTGAATGTTTCCATCATCGTCCCCCGTTAAGGCAGCGACCACACAGCTTCAAGCCCCAAAACATTGCGCGCCACATCCTGCGCAAGTTCACCACCCGCACGCGCGTTGGTGAGGATCACAACACCGGCCCGCCGCCGGGGGTCCATCACCATCAGACTCTCAAACCCCATGACAGAGCCCCGAGACCAATAGGTCACGACATCCCCGTCACGCCGCATGCCCGTCACCAGCGACCAGTAAAGATCGGGGCCCGCCGTCACCGGCTCTGCAAAAAGACGCGCGCGCATATCACGGCTGAGTTTTTGCCCGTCCATCAGCGCGATCATAAAGCGCGCCATATCAGGTGCCGTGGTCCGCAGCGACGTTGCTGCATCGGGTCGGGGCTCACCGCGCAACGCGCTCATACGCAAAACCGGCACGGACCATTTGAGTGCCGGATAAAATCCGCCAAGCGCGATAAGACCGGCAAGCGCCACAATAAGACCCTCACGCCCGCCGCCGCCCCGCGTGATCACACCGTCGCGCGAACGCGCAAGGCCCGCGACATAGAGAAGGTAATAGGCAAAGCCCGCGAGGAATAAAATAACCGCGATGCAGATAAGCGCCACACCGATGACAAACAAGGCGGTGACCGCACCAAAACCCCACCAGACAACGGCCATCGCAAAAAGAGCAGCTCCCGCAAGCGGCCAGATGAAATCAGGGCCTTCAAGACGACGCTGAAACATGAACCATGAAATCGCCCAGAAGGCAGCCAGCACAGCAAGGAAAGCGAGCGCAAAAGGCAGGCCGAAAAGCATGAGCAGAAAGCGCAAGGGCACATAACCTCGCGCCAATTGCTCGCCGGATTGAGCGAGAAAATGCGATTGCGTGAGACCAAGCGGCTCAAACACCTGCGCCCGCATCACCTCCTCAAATGACGCGCCGCCAACCGCCTCCATCACATGCTGCAAATAAAGAAAGCCGTTGCCGGAAAAGGCAAAACCCGTACCCGGTTCAAAATCAGCGGAACGCGAGGGATGCGCCGCATTGTCACCAAGCCCTGACGTGTGCGTCAGCACCTGCCGCAATGTGATCGTCGCATTGTCATCATCGTTGCTCAGCCACGGCGTGTCGAGATCGCGCGACAAAGGCGCATCGAGAAAGAGGAGCTTGTCATCCGCCATGCGCAACGCGCCGTAAGCAACAAGATTCTCACCCAGCGCACCGGCCTCAAACAAAGTGGTCGGCGTCACGGGAACATCGGCGCTCTTGTCTGCCTTGCCGAACGTGCCTGTATAAACGATCTCGCCGTCATGGACGATGGCAACCGCGACGCCCGGCACATCAAAATTTTTCATCCGGTTCGGCACATAGATGCCGAGCGCGCGCGTCATCTCATCGGCTTTCCACGACAGCATGCCGCCCGCCGCCCGCGGATCTTTCTGCGGCCCGTCAGCACGAGCCATCTGCGGCAGGAGAACCACAAGCGCCAGCAAAAACGACGCGACAAGACCCAAGCAAAATTGACAGGCACGCCCCGCAAGCGTTAGCTCTGGAGATACACATACGCGGGAGAGTTGATGTCTGTGTTCGGAGAAAAGACGCAAGGCTGAGCGGACGAAAGTCTGAACGGATCCTTGCAGGAAGCGGCGGGCAAACCGGCCCCCGACGACGCGGCGCAAGACGCCCGTGTCTGAGGGATTGCGCGTGGCCCGCCTTCTGTAGCTTTTCTCCAAGGCGTTTCTTCCCATGCCCAATAGTCTCATTGGCGCCAACAGCTATGTTGGCAATGTCTCAAGGTCTGAGCAACGCGTGCTTCATGCCCTCGCTCAGGGTGCTTCTATCCGTGTTGAAAAGGATGATAAAGGAAAGATCGCGGCGGTCATATGTGTGACACGTGAAGGCTGGGTTTTATCTGACTGCACACTCGCCACTTTCCGGAGCCTCAGACGCCGCCGGATGATCGGTTCGCACATGGGCGGGCCCTACCGGATCACCAAAGCAGGTCTCATCGCCGTGCGCGGCCAGCCGGACAACAGATAAATCGGTGAAGGTCAGATCGGCGCATCAAGCGGCAGACGGGGCAACTGACGGCGCAGCCCCAGAGCCTCGATGCGCCGGATGGTCTCCGCATCCAGTGGGCCGCGGGCCTCCGCCTCAAGAGCTGATTTGAGCTCGGCGCGGTTTTTGACGCCCAGAACCAGCGTATCGACCCCGTCGATGGCGAGCGCATAGGCATGCGCAAGGTCTGCCGGATCACGTCCGAGCTCGGCAGCCAGCGCACGGTAAGGAGCAGCTTTGGCAAAATCGAGCTTCTCAGGGTGATCATCTGCAAGCGGACGATCCAGCGCCGAAGTCAGCGCACCGGCCTGCACAGCACGGATACCCATGACACCGACATCATTGTTGACCGCTGTGCGGATGATGTTGCGCGCTTCGACGGGTTCTTCATAACGGCGGATCGCACCGGCGCTGTCGAGCAAATTGGTGATGGCCTGCACGACCTGCGGTTTGGGATCGGCGCGCAATGCTTCCATGATCGAACGCGGCAGTCCGATGCCGGTAACACCCCATGCACCGATAAGACCTTTGGCTTTCAGACTTTCGAAAGCGGGAACAATCTCACCCTCATAAACAGACCACGGCACGGCACCATAGGTTTTATAGTCGCCTTCATTCTCGTAGATGTAATCGTCGGGATGAATGTTTGAGTGGAGGAAAAACACATCCGCCTGTTCGCGCTTCAGCGTTTTCAAGCTTTGCACAACGGAAGCCTCAAGCCGTCCGGCAATATTGGCAAAGTGGCGCGAGCCCAGCATGTTCTTCGTGGTCACGCGCACGCCGTCGGGCCATTTGCCGTCAAAGGCCTCACCGACAACACTTTCGGCTTCGCCGCGCCCGTAAAGCGGCGCGAGATCCAAAAGCGTGATGCCGTTTTCAACCGCGAGGCGCACGGTCGCCACAGCTTCTTCGCGCGTCGTCTCGCCCCAGGCCTGACCCAGACCGCCGCCGCCAAGCGTCAACGCACTGACAGGCCAGAGAGTGCCGAGCTTGCGCATTTCCATTTGTTTATTCCTAGAGCCCCTCGGGGACAACCACACCATGCTGACGACAAGCGGCGACCACCGCATTCCGCATGAGGCAGGCGACTGTCATAAGACCGACGCCGCCCGGCACAGGCGTGATCGCACCGGCCACAAATTTGGCGCCCACAAAATCAACGTCGCCCACAAGACGTGTTTTGCCCTCGCCTTTTTCCGGCGCGTCGATGCGGTTGATGCCGACGTCGATGACAATGGCTCCGGGTTTGATCCAATCGGCTTTCACCATCTGCGGACGCCCGACAGCCGCCACAAGAATATCGGCTTGCCGCGCAATGGCCGGAAGATCGGTTGAGCGCGAATGTGCAATCGTCACCGTGCAGTTTTCGTTGAGCAGCAATTGCGCCACAGGTTTGCCGACAAGATTGGAGCGCCCGATGATGACAGCATGCTTGCCCGCAAGTTTGCCGCCCGTCGCATGGCGCGCCATCAACACGCAGCCCTCAGGCGTTGCGGGCACCATGGCAGGCAATCCGCTCGCAAGCCGTCCGGCGTTTAACGGATGGAGGCCATCTGCATCTTTCTTCGGATCAATCGCATCAATAATCGCCTGCTGCGAAATATGATCGGGCACAGGGAACTGCACGAGGAAGCCGTGCACAGCGGGATTGGCATTGAGCTCGGCAACTTTCGCCAGCACCTCGTCTTGTGTTGCGGTCGCGGGAAGCTTGATCTCGAAACTGTTCATACCCGCTTCGAGCGTCGATTTATGCTTGCTCGCAACATAGACTTCGCTCGCCGGATCGTTGCCGACGAGAACGACACCGAGGCCCGGTGTGAGATTGTGTTTGGTTTTGAGGATCGCAACCGCTTCGGCGACACGCGCCTTCAACGCCGGAGCGAGAACCTTGCCATCGATCAATGCGGCTTCTGCCAATTCTTTTGTCCTTTAGTTTTCATCGCAATGTACCGCCAGTAAAGAACCGAGCGTTGCAGGATCACCCTCGATGGCAATCAGCTTGTTTCTGTCCGTCGCGCCCGACACCACGGCCAATGCGGATTTCGGCAGGCCCAAGAATTTGGCGAGAAGTCGGATGACCGCTTCGTTCGCCTTGCCCTTGTCCGGCACCGCACGCACCGTGACCCGCAAAAACGCCTTGCCCGCCGCATCAACGCTCACAACACCGATCCGGTCAGACGCGGCCTTTGGCGTGACACGCAGTGAAAGCAAAACGCCGGTTGTCGTCTCCCGCCAGGCTGCCAAGAAATCACATGCCCGCGCCCGTCAGCGACAGCACGATCTGATAGAGGAACTGCGGCACATAGATGAGCGCGAGAAAAAGCACAACCGGCGACAGATCAATGCCGCCGAGGTCGGGCATGAAGCGCCGGATAGGTGCAAGCGCCGGTTCGGTCAGGCGATAGGTCACATCCATCACGGTGTAAACGAAACGGTTCTGCGTGTTCACGACATTGAAGGCAATGAGCCAACTCAGCACGATATTGACGATCACCACATACATGTAGAGCTGACAGACGGTGAAAATGAGTGAGAAAAGGGTGTTGATCATTGGCCCCTGCGATGCGAGCCGACATGGGCGTCGGTCTTGGCGGCGAGCGATGGCGCGCCCTGATGAGCCCAAGATGTAAAGCGCCTGAGCCTCAGGTTCAAGCGGCTCCGCAGAGGCGCGGGCCCGCCCCTGCGGTCTTCACTAAAATCAGCCGCCCGACTTGACAGAAAGCGCCATGCCGCCTAAAGAACCGGACCACTTTGGGGCCGTAGCTCAGTTGGGAGAGCGCCTCGTTCGCAATGAGGAGGTCAGCGGTTCGATCCCGCTC
>Ga0164241_10005208_pt1 | contig 12262 bp, 8 predicted proteins | sample OricomyardsoilBY_FD_108780 | JGI IMG/M metagenome (GOLD analysis project Ga0164241, IMG submission 108780) | Backyard soil microbial communities from Emeryville, California, USA - Original compost - Back yard soil (BY) | ecosystem: Environmental > Terrestrial > Soil > Unclassified | place: USA...
CGGTGCTGGACGCGGCGACCGCGCTCCGGGCCGACGCCGTGGCCGGCCGGGGCGGGCTGCTGTGGGTGGAGGGCGACGCCGGCATCGGCAAGACCGAGGTCCTCGACGCGGTGGTCGACGCCGCCTTCGACGACGGCATGCGCGTGGCCCGCGCGGCCGGCGCGGAGGATGGGGCGGAGATCCCGTTCGGCACCGTGGCGGCGCTGCTCGCGGACGGCCTGCGCGGCCGGTCCGCCGCGGAGCGTGCGAGCGTCCTGCGCGGGGCCGCCGCGCCCGCCGCCGGCCTGCTCGGCTCGACCGACCCCGGCGACGGCGGACCGTCGATGGCCAGCGCGACCGCCTGGGCCCTGACCAACCTCGCCGCGGACGGACCGCTCCTGCTCGTGATCGACGATGCGCACTGGGCCGACCCGTCCTCGCTCCGTACGCTGCGGCTCGTCGCCGGCTGGGTGAGCGACCTCCCGGCCGCGATCGTCGTCGCCGCCCGACCCGTCCCGGACCGCGCCACCGCCCCGGCGCTCGCCGTCCTGCGCGCGGCGGCCGAGCGCCCCGCCGAGCACCTCGGGCCGCTCGGCCACCAGGGGATCGCCGCCGTGATCCGGGCGAGCGGGTACCCGGACGCCCGCCCCGAGCTGGTCGAGGCCTTCGCGGTCGCCAGCGACGGCAACCCGCTGCTGGTGCGCGAGCTGCTGGCCACGCTGCACGCGGACGGCATCGGCGACCGGCGCGCCGCCGAGCGGCTGACCGCCACCGGCGCGACCGGCCTGGCGACCTCCCTCGCCCGCCTGCCCGCCGCGGCGCGGGACACGGCGGAGGCCCTAACCGTGGCCGGCGCCGACGCGACGGAGGCACTCGTCGTCGCGCTGACCGGCCACGACGCGGCCCGCGTCGCCGCCGACCTGGCGGCGCTGCGGCAGGCGGGCCTCCTCGCGCCCGCGCCGTCCCTGGCCTACACCCACGCGGCGATCCGGGCCGCGGTGCGCGCTCGCCTCGCGCCGGGCCGGCTGGCGGCGCTGCACGCCGCGACCGCCCGCCGGCTCGACGCCGCCGGTGCCCCGCCCGCCCGCATCGCCGCGCACCTGCTGGCCGCCCCGCCGACGGGGGACGCCCGCGCGGTGGACGTGCTGGTCGCCGCCTCGGCCGAGGCCGCGCGCCTCGGCGCCCCCGAGCTGGGGGCGCCCGCCCTGCGCCGCGCTCTGGAGGAGCCGCTCGACCCGCCGCGCCGCGCCGCCGTGCTGCTCGCGCTTGCCGCCGCCGAAGCCGCCGAGGGCACCGAGGAGGCGGGAGCGCGGTACGCGGAGGCGCTCGACCTGCTCGAGGATCCCGTCGCCCGCGCCCGCTGCTTGGCCGCGGCCGCCGAGTGGCACACGGGGCGCGGCCGCACCCGCCTGGCCGCCGCGCTGCTGGAGCGCGCCGAGCAGGAGGTGCGGGCCGGCCATCCCGAGCTGGCGCGCTCGCTCGAGGGCACCCGCCTGGCCGTGTCCACCCTCGACCTGGAGCTGCGGCCCCGGGTGCAGCGCCACCTCGCCGAGCTCGTCCACACGCCACCGGTCCACCCCACCCCCGGCGAGCGCGGACTGCTCGCCCTCCTGGCCTGGGAGCAGGCGCTGGCCGGCGTCTCCCATGACCAGGCGCTGTCGCTGGCCCGCGCGGCACTCGACGACGGCCGGCTGCTGGCCGACGAGACCTCGGACGGCATCAGCATCTACGTGGCGGCCGGCGCGCTGCTGATCGCCGACAGCCTGCAGGAGGACGTCGCGCTGCTCGACGCCGCGCTCGCCGACGCGCGGGCGCGCGGCTCGATGAACGCGTTCGCCAACGCGTCGTTCTGTCGCGGCTGGCCACTGCTGCACCTCGGGCGGGTGGACGAGGCCGCCGCCGACTTCGAGCTGGCGCTCGGCACGATGCGGCTGGGGTGGGAGACGTACGTGCCGGTCGCGCGGGCAGGCCTCGCCTCGGCGCTCCTGGAGCGCGCGGGCCCGGCCGAGGCGCTGGCCGCCCTGCAGCTCGACGACACGCGGGCGAGCTGGGGCGACACCTCGATGTTCACCACGACGCTGGTCGCCGCCGCACAGGTGACGGCCGCCGCCGGGCAGCACGAGCGGGCCCTGGCGCTCGCCGAGGAGGCGGGCGAGCGCCTCGCCGCCCTCGGCTGGCTCGGCCCCGGGCACTCGGCCTGGCGGCCCGTCGCCGCCATCAGCGCGGCGGTCCTCGGCGACCATGCCCGCGCCCGGGCGCTCGCCGACGAGGAGATCGAGCGTGCCCGGCGCTTCGGCGCCCCGCGAACGCTGGCCTGGGCCCTGCTCGGCGCCGGCCGGATCCAGCCGCGGGACGAGAGCGTCGCGACGCTCCGCGAGGCGGTCGCCGTGGCCCGCACCTCGGAGGCCCGGCTCGTGGAGGCGCACTGCGTGGTGGCCTTGGGGGGCGCGCTGCACGCCGCCGGGGACGTCGAGCCGGCGCGGCAGACGCTGCGCGAGGGCCTGGACCTCGCCGACCGGACGGGCGCGCGCACGCTGGCGGCCGGCGCGCGAGCGAGCCTGGTGGCGGCCGGCGCCCGGCCGCGGCGCGCCCGCCTGACCGGCCCGGCGGCGCTGACGCCGGCGGAGCGGCGAGTCGCGAAGATGGCCGCGGAGGGGCTCGCCAACCGGGAGATCGCCGAGGCGCTGTGGGTCACGGTGAAGGCGGTGGAGTTCAACCTCAGCCGGGCGTACGCCAAGCTCGGGGTGCGAGGCCGGGACGGATTGGCGGGAGCGTTCGCGGTGGAGACACAGCCCGGTCCATGATTGGCCGCCGGCCGCACGGGTAGGTTCCGCCCGTGCCCGACGACAACGACGCGCCCGACGCCTTCGGCAACCGGCCCTCCCCGGGGCCGCCAGCGTATCCGCAGTCCTCGCCGTCGTCCGGCCCGGCCGGGGCCGAGCCCGGCGGGACCTCCTCCCCGGCCTCCGGCGGACCGGCGGCGGGCTGGTACGCGGACCCTGCCGGCGGCGGCGGGCAGCGCTGGTGGGACGGCCAGCGCTGGCACGGCGTCTACGGAGACACCGGCCCCTCCGGGGGCGGGTCGGGCGGCCAGACCGACGGCTTCGCGATCGCGGCCCTCGTGTTCGCGGTCATCGGCGGGGTCCTGCTCGCGGTCATCTTCGCCCTCGTCTCCCTGAGCCGCATCAAGAAGGGCAAGCGCCAGGACGGCCGGGGCATGGCCATCGCCGCGCTGTGGGTCAGCGGCGGCTGGGTCCTGCTCTTCGCGATCATCGCCACCCTCGCGATCACCGGGGTGCTGGACGACAACAACGTCGACAAGTACAAGGGCGAGAAGCGCGAGGTCGCCCGGGTCATCGACTCCTTCGAGGAGGAGGCCGACGAGGATCCCGACGCGGTGTGCGCGCTGATGACCCAGGACCTCCAGGACACCCTGGCCCAGGGCAGCGGGTCGTGCCCGAAGGCGGTCGGCCACGAGGACGGCGTCCAGGCCGAGCTCGACGCCAAGTCGATCACGCTCGACGGCGCCGACCGTGCGACCGCGGAGGTCGACGAGGACGGAGACCTGCTGCAGATGCGCTTCGTCCGCGTCGACGGCACGTGGAAGATCGACGAGATCACCTCGAAGTAGCACGGTCGCGTGGGGTGCCCGGTGGCGCCCCCGCCGCCGATGCGGCATGATTGACCCCGTGACGAACCTCGTCGCCATCGCCGACCGACTTCCGGGCGCTTCCAGCGTCCGCGTCGGCGTACTCGTAGTCGCCTAGGCGACGACGACCGCCGGGCCCCGCGCCCGAGCCGACCGCCTCGCCCCATCCATCTCGTCTCTCCACAAGGAGCAGCTCGTGCTTTCCCTCGTACTCGTAGCCCCCGCCACCACCGACCAGATCACCATCGTCCATGCAGAGAGGAGCCGACCGTGCGCGGTGCCGACGCCCTGATCCGAGCCCTGGAGCGCGAGGGGGCAGACACCGTCTTCGGCCTGCCCGGCGGCGCCGCGCTCCCCATCTACGACGCGCTGCACGACAGCCCGATCCGCCACGTGCTGATGCGGCACGAGGCGGGCGCCGGCCACGCCGCCGAGGGCTACGCGCGGGCGACCGGCCGGGTCGGCGTCGCCCTGGCGACGTCCGGGCCCGGAGCCACCAACCTGGTCACGCCGATCGCCAACGCGCAGATGGACTCGACCCCGGTCGTGTTCGTCACCGGCCAGGTGCGCACCGACCTACGGGGGACCGATGCCTTCCAGGAGGCCGACGTGCTGGCCATCACCGCACCCATCGTCAAGCACTCGTTCGGGGTGCGATCGGCCGATGAGCTCGCGGACGCGATCCACGAGGCGTTCCACGTCGCCCGCACCGGGCGGCCCGGTCCCGTGCTGGTCGACGTGCCGTCCGACCTGGCCAAGGCGCCGGCGCGGGACGCCGTGACCGACGTGCGGGAGGCGCTGCCTGGCTACCGGCCGCACGCCCGGCCCGACGCCACGCAGGTGCGCCGGGCCGCGGAGGCGATCACCGTCTCCCGGCGACCCGTCCTGTACGTGGGCGGCGGCGCGGTGCACGCGGGCGCGACGGCCGAGGTCGCTGCCCTGGCGGAGCTGGCGGACCTGCCGGTGACGACGACGCTGATGGGCCTGGGCGCGTTCCCCGGCGCGGATCCGCGTGCGCTGGGGATGCTGGGGATGCACGGCCGGCGCACGGCCAACTGGGCGATGGACGAGGCTGACCTGATCGTGGCGGTCGGCGCCCGCTTCGACGACCGGGTGACGGGCGACGTGGGGCAGTTCGCCCGGGGCGCGACGATCGTCCACATCGACGTGGATCCGTCGGAGATCGACAAGATCGTCCCGGCCCGGATCCCCGTGGTGGCCGACGCGCGGACGGCCCTGACCGCACTGATCGCGGCGTACCGCCCGCTGCGCTCGGCGACGGTGTCGCGGGCGCCGTGGTGGGAGCGGATCGCCGCGTGGCGAGCCGCGGAGGACGAGACGAACGGCCCGGCGGCGGGCGTCGACGACGGGGCGATCGATCCCCACGCGGTGCTCGACGCGCTGCACGCCGCGACCGGCGGAGAGGCGATCGTCACCACCGACGTCGGCCAGCACCAGATGTGGGCGGCGAACCGGCTGCGGTTCGATCGGCCGCGACGGTGGATCACCAGCGGCGGGCTGGGCACGATGGGCTTCGGCCTGCCGGCCGCGCTGGGCGCCCAGGCGGCGTGCCCCGACGCCACCGTGGTGTGCGTGACGGGCGACGGGTCGCTGCCGATGAACGTGCAGGAGCTGGCGACGGCCGCCGCCGAGCAGCTGCCGGTGAAGATCCTGCTCCTGAACAACGAGCGGCTGGGCATGGTCCGCCAGCAGCAGGACATGTTCTGGGACGGTCGCCGGACGGCCAGCGACCTGCGGGGCCCGGCGGGCGGCGTGGACTTCGCGGCGCTGGCCGCGGCGTTCGGCGTGGCCAGCCGGACGGTCGAGGACCCGGACGGCGTGGAGGACGCCCTGGCCGCGACGCTGGCGGAGCCGGGCCCCGCGTTGCTGGACGTGCGGATCGCCTCGCACGCCGATGCGCTGCCGATGTTCCTCCCCGGAGGCGCGGCCCGGGACATGGTGGGCTGACCGGGCCTCCGGCGGGACGTGGCCATCGCCCAGCGCATAGGCTGGCGCGATGGCCACCGTCCGCGATGACCTCGCCGACGCGCTACGCCCGCGGACCGGCGGCCCGGAGGCGACCGTCCCGACCGACGGCTACGCGATCGCCGCGCTCGTCACCGCCCTGTTCGGGTTGCTGCCGCTGCCGCTCGCGCTGGCCCTGATCGCCCTCAGCCGCACCCGCCACCGCGGGACGCGCGGCCGGGGCTTCGCGATCGCCGCGCTGTGGATCAGCGGGGCGTGGGTGGTGATCACGGCGTTGCTCGTCGTCGTCCTGCTCGCCGGCTTCCTCAACGCCCAGAACGCCGACGACTACACCGGCACGAAGCGGGAGGTCGCGGTGATCATCGACCGGTACGAGGACCGGCTCACCGACGACGACGCCACCGGCATCTGCGACCTGATGACCACGCCGCTGCGCGACGCGCTCGTCATGCAGAGCGGCTCGTGCGAGGCGGCCGTCGGCTCGGACGACGGCGGGCTCTTCGCCCACCTCGACGCCAGGGAGATCACGATCACCGCTCCGGATCACGCCGTCGCCCTGGTCGAGGATCCACACGAGACGTTCCAGATGACGTTCGTGCGCGAGGCGGGCCAGTGGCGCATCGACGAGATCGGCGACGCGCCGTAGAGACAGAGCCCTGGCTCTTGGCACAGGATTCGCTCCATCCGTGACTTGTGCGACGAGCGTCAGCAGTCGATCTTCGAAAGGGTCTTGTGGACCATGCCGTCGAGCGTCTCGTTCAGGCTCCGCATGTTCCCGACCGGGTTGGCCTCCCAGTCGAAGCCTTCCGGCCGCCCGAGATCGAGCTGCGCAGCGAGCGCCTCGAACGTGGCGGTTCCGGTCCAGACGAGCCGGCGCTCGCTGCCGGAGAGGGAAGACACCTGCTTCCGCATCGACGCGACGTCCGCGAGGATCGACTGCACCTCCTCGGTGACCTTCGCGTTCCGCACTCGCGCGGCCGGTGTCGCGCGTAGGCGGGCGATGGTCGCATGGATGTCCGCGCGCCCCGAGCACACCGCCGCTCGGGCCTTCCGTTCGGCGACCCCGTCGCCGCAACCGCTGGCGCAGAGCACGGTGGCACCGACCACCGCCAAACCCGATCTGAACATGCCTGCGACTCTAGCTGTCCCGCGCCACGAGCCCCAGGACCATCCGGCGCATCGCCGCCACGACGGCGTCGCGCTCGCCGGGGCCGCGCTCCAGCAGCCACAGACCGAGCCCGGCCAGGGAGCTGCGGACGAGCTCACCCAGCGCGGGCAGCTCGTCCTCCGGCACGTGCGGGGCGAACTCCCGCAGCAGCGCGACGTCGGCGGCCCGCTGCCGGTCGTGCAGCTCCCGCACCAGCGCCGCGACCTCGTCGTCCCCGCTGGCGTCGTGCAGCAGCAGCCGCACGAACGGGTGGCCCTCGACGTAGGCGAACCACGCCTCGAGCATCGCGTCGAGCCGCGCGGCGAAGGGCCGGTCGGCGGTGGCGAGCAGGGCGTCGAGCGGCGCCGCCGCGAGCCGGTCGCGGTGCTCCTCGAGCAGGTGCATCACCAGCGCCTGCTTCGACGCGAAGTGGCGGTAGAGCATCGGCTTGGTCACGCCGGCGCGCCCGACGATGTCGTCGATCGTGGTGGCCGCGTACCCCCGCTCGGTGAAGAGGACGGTGGCCGCCTCCTCGATCGTGCGGCGCCGCTCCGCCGCAGGCAGGCGGCGTGGAGCGGCGGGCGAGGTCGACATGACGGCAAGGCTACCGTATGGTTACCCAATGGTAACTTCGGTGCATCTCGCTGACGTGGGCGCCCGCGCCGCGCTGCGGAACCTCGTCCGTCCTCCCCGGCCCGCCGACGTGCCCGGGCTCCGGTACGCGGAGTCCGTGGCGCCCGCCCCGCTCGGAGCCGGGCTGCTGCCCACCCCGACCCCGGGCCGCGCCGGGCTGATCGCCGCCTGGGACGACGACGCGGCCCTCGACGCCTTCCTGACCAGCGGGCACGCGACCGCCCGGACGCTGGCCGGCGGCTACCGCATCCGCCTGCGGGCGACCCGGATCGTCGGCGCGTGGCCGCCGCTCGGCGACGTGGCCGAGACGCTCGAAGCCGGCACGGACGAGGGGCCGGCCGCGGTCCTCACCCTGGGCCGCCTGCGGCTGCGACGCGCGCTCCCGTTCCTGCGCGCGAGCGCCGGCGCCGAGCGAGATGCCCTCGCCAGCCCCGACCTGCTGCTCTCCACCGGCCTGGCCCGACCACCCCGGCTCGTGGCCACGTTCTCCGTCTGGCGCGACGTCCCGACGATGCGCGCCTACGTGGACCGCGAGGGCGGTGGGCACCGGACGGCCACCGGCGCCCACGGTGCCGAGCCGTTCCACCACGCGTCGGCCTTCATCCGCTTCCGCGCCTACGACCAGGTCGGGGCGTGGGGACAGGCCGGGTAGGGGTGTCCTTCGCGCCCCGCTAGCCGGTGCTAGCACTTCGCTAGCGCGGGCTAGCAGGGCCTGACAGAGGACCCCGCACCCGCGCCGCCCGGCCTCAGGCGTGCAGCGCGTCGCCGCTCTCGGCGACGAGCTCGGCGTAGCGGCCCGCCGCGTTGACCAGCTCGTCGTGGGTGCCGCGCTCGACGACGACGCCCTGGTCCAGGACGATGATCTGGTCGGCGTCGCGGACGGTCGACAGACGGTGGGCGATGGCGATCGTCGTGCGCCCCTCGGAGAGGGTGTCCAGCGCCGCCTGCACCTGGCGCTCGGTCTGGGTGTCGAGCGCGCTGGTCGCCTCGTCCAGCACCAGCACGGGCGGGTTGCGCAGGACGGTGCGGGCGATGGCGATGCGCTGCTTCTCCCCGCCCGAGAACCGGTAGCCGCGCTCGCCGACCACGGTGTCGTAGCCGTCGGGCAGGCTGGCCAGGAGGTCGTGGATGCGGGCGACGCGCGCCGCGTCCTCGATCTCCGCGTCGGTTGCGTCGGGGCAGGCGAAGCGCAGGTTCTCCCGCACCGTCGCGTGGAAGAGGTAGGTCTCCTGGGCGACGATCCCCACCGTGGCGGCGAGGTCGTCGAACGACAGGTCGCGCACGTCGATGCCGTCGATCGAGACCGTGCCCGCGTCGACGTCGTAGAGCCGGGCGACCATGTACCCCAGCGTCGTCTTGCCCGAGCCCGTCTCCCCCACGATCGCCGTGCGGGTGCCGGGCGCCACCTCGAAGCTGACGTCGCGCAGGGTGGGCCGGCTCTCCTCGTAGGCGAACTCCACGTGCGACACGGAGACGGCACCGCGCACGCCCCCGGCGGGCAGCGCCGCCGGATGCTCGGGCTGGCGGATGTCGACCGGCAGGTCCAGGTACTCGAAGATCCGATGGAACAGCGCCATCGAGCTCTGCACGTCGACCGACACCGAGAGCAGCGACTGGATCGGGAAGAACACACGGGTCTGCAGCGTCGTGAACGCAACCACGGTGCCGATCGAGATCGCGTCGGAGCCCGAGGCGAGCGACTGGCCGGCGAACCAGTAGACCAGCGCCGGCATCACCGCGAACGCGATCTGCACCGTCGCCATCCGCCAGCGCCCGGCCATGCGCGAGCGCACCTCGAACCCGGCCAGCTCGTCCGACTCGCGCGTGAAGCGATCGACCAGCTCCCCCGAGCGGCCCATCGTCTTGCCGAGCAGGATCCCCGACACCGACAGCGACTCCTCGACCAGCGACGTCATGTCCGCCATGCGGCTCTGCTGGATCGCGGTGATCTTGCGGCGCTCCACCCCCACCCGTCGCGTGAGCCACACGAAGAACGGCAGCAGCGCGAACGAGAACAGCGCGAGCCGCCAGTCGAGCAGGACGAGCGCCACGACCGTCGCGAGCACGGTGGTGACGCTGGAGACGATCGACGTCGCGGTCGAGGTGACGACGTTCTGCACCCCGCCGATGTCGTTGGCGATGCGGCTCTGCACCTCCCCCGTGCGCGTGCGCGTGAAGAACGCCAGCGACATGCGCTGCAGGTGGCGGTAGACGGCCACGCGCAGGTCGTGCATCACCCGCTGGCCGACCACGTTGGACAGCCAGGTCTGCCCGACGCCGAGCGCGCCCGTGGCGACCGAGATGGCGATCATCCCCGCGACCAGCTCGGTGAGCAGCGTGGTGTCCTTCTCGGGGATCGCGGTGTCGAGCACGCCCCGCAGCAGGAACGGGGTGATCATGCTCAGCCCCGCGGAGACGACGATCAGCACCAGGACCGTCGTGAGCCGCCCGCGGTACGGGCGGAACAGGCGCGTGACGCGGCGCACGTCGGAGGACGACAACGGCTCCGCCTCGGGAGGGGCGATCAGGTTCTGGGGTTCACCGCGGGCCACCGACCGATGGTACGGGCCGGGGCCCGCCGGCAGACCACGACGCCCGCGTGACAAGCTGCGCGGGCGATGGCCGCCACGACGAGACGCAGCGCCGGGATCCTCCTGCACCGCCAGCGCGACGGGGCCATCGAGGTACTGCTCGGCCACATGGGCGGCCCGTTCTGGAGCCGCAAGGACGAGCACGCCTGGTCGATCTTCAAGGGCGAGCACGGCGAGGACGAGGAGCCGCTCGCGGCGGCGCTGCGCGAGCTGGGCGAGGAGACCGGTCTGCCCGCGCCCACCGCCGCGCCGCTGCCCCTCGGCGAGGTCAAGCAGTCCGGCGGCAAGCGCGTGACGGCCTGGGCGATCGCGGGCGACGCCGACCCGCAGGAGATCGTGAGCAACACGTTCACGATGGAGTGGCCGCCCCGCTCCGGCCAGCAGGCCGCGTTCCCCGAGATCGACCGCGCCGAGTGGTTCGACCTGGAGACGGCGCGGACCAAGCTCGTCAAGGCCCAGGCCGCGTTCCTCGACCGGCTGGCCGAGGCGCTCCGCGGCACCTGACCGGCACCTCCCCGCCGCGGCCAGACCCGCGTTGCCAGATTTTCACCGCACGTTCTCGGGTCCGTCACAGGGTGACGGGCGGCAATCGACACCCTGGCCGGCATGCCCAATGCCGTCAGATCTCGCCCCATAGCGTTCGCCCTCACCCTGGCCGCGCTCGTCTGCCTGTGGCTCGCCGCGGGCCCGAACCCGGCCCGGGCCGCGGACCCGCCCGCCGGCGACCACCTCGTGGTCAGCCAGATCCCCAGCGTCGCCACGGCGCAGGCCGTCACCCTCAAGCGCCTCGACGGCACCGGCGCCTCCGACGGCACGGGCTGGACCCTGCCGACCACGACGAGCGGCGCCAACAAGCCGTTCACGCTGCAGGGCGACTCCAACGCCGTCGGCGGCGTCACGCGCTCGGCCGACGGCCGCTACGTGACGATGGCCGGCTACACGGCCGCGGTCGGCGGCTCGGCCGCCGGCTCCGACGCCCGCGTCGTCGCGCGCGTCAACTCGGTGGGTGACGCCAACACGTCCACCACCCTCGGCACCGCCTTCACCACGCAGAACATCCGCGGCGCCGTCACCAACGACGGCTCGTCGTTCTACATCGCGGGCAACGGCAACACCAGCGCCCCCCTCGGCGCGCTGCTCTACGCCCCCGTCGGCTCCACCTCGCCGACGGTCATCGCCTCCCGCACCGTCCCCAGCTCGAGCAGCAACTCCGCGCTGAACAACTCCCGCACCGCGGTCATCGCCGACGGCAACGTGTGGTTCAGCAGCGAGAAGGGCACCGCCGGGCTCTACCGCACGACGGGCCTGCCGACGTCCGGCCAGACGGTCAGCAACCCGCTGGCGTTCGGCAGCGACGGCGCCGGCATCATCTCGATCGCGCTGCTCAAGCACGACGCGCTCGCCTCGACCTCGGACGTGATGTACGTCGTCCGTGAGACGCAGGGCATCTACAAGTTCTCCTGGAACGGCACCTCGTGGATCAACCAGGGCTCGGTCGACTCCGGCTCGAGCACCGCGTACGCCGCCGTCACCGCCAAGGTCGACGACGCGGGCGACTTCCGCCTGTACGCCACCAAGGGCACCGGCGCCGGCAACTCCGTCGTGACGATGACCGACAGCGCCGCGTACAACGCCGCCCCGTCGATGAGCAGCCAGACGACGCTGGCCACCGCCGCGAGCGGGCAGGTCTTCCGCGGCGTCGCATTCGCCCCGACCGGCTCGGCCACGCCGCCCAGCGCCGCCGATCCGACCATCAGCCTGTCCGCGCCGCGCCTGGAGGGCACGGCGGGCGACGCGACCAACCCGACGGTCGACGTCACGGTGGCTCAGACGGGCACCGCCGCCGCGGACCTCACGGTGACCGCGACCGCGTCGAGCAGGCCGTCGGTCGCCGCCGTCTCCGGCGTCACCGTCACCGGCAGCGGGGCGACCCGCACGGTGTCGGTCACCCCGGCCGGCGTCGGCTACGCGAACATCACGCTGACCGTCACGGGTGCCGACGCCAAGACGGCGACCGCGACGCTGGGCTACGCGGCCTCGGCCGCAACGACGTCCCCGTCGACCAGCCGCTTCCTGACCGGGGCGAGCGACGCGTCAGCCGCGATCGACGTCGGCGACGGCTACGTCCTGGTCGGCGACGACGAGGACAACGTGCTGCGCCTGTACAAGGCGAACACGTCCGGCGCGCCCGTCAAGACGTGGAACGTCACGTCCGCGGTCGGCGGTCCGGAGGAGATGGACATCGAGGCCTCCGCGCGCGTCGGCAACGTCGTCTAC
>Ga0164241_10005209_pt1 | contig 12260 bp, 11 predicted proteins | sample OricomyardsoilBY_FD_108780 | JGI IMG/M metagenome (GOLD analysis project Ga0164241, IMG submission 108780) | Backyard soil microbial communities from Emeryville, California, USA - Original compost - Back yard soil (BY) | ecosystem: Environmental > Terrestrial > Soil > Unclassified | place: USA...
AAAGACAACGAAATGGTTGTTGGGTTCAGGCAGCTGCTGGGAGCTATGGAGTTTGCCTCACATATTCTTTCAACGATTGATCCGCTGCATCCGGTTCCGCGATTGACGCTGCACGCTGGCCCCTTTGCATTGGATCGCGCAGAGGGTATGATACATTATCCGGCTACCATCGACGGAGTTGAGTCTCCCATCGCCGTGATCGAGCAGTTGAAAGGGATACACCACTTTACACCGAAGGGATCCGTCTATGCGTCGGGTAATTTTGGAGCCCTCTTGGCCCTGGACCCCACACGTTACAAACTTGCTTTTGTTGACATCCTCCGTGAAATGGATGGAGAAGCGATCTATCCTATTGATGTCTTCAGTGTGGTGTTGCTCCATCTCTCCAAACTGACAAATCGCTAACTTTGATAAAACGAAGTTTATGAGCGCCCGTGTACAGATCAATCTTCCAGAGTCTTTCCTATATAGCACGGTAGTTATGGTACGTTCTTCCGATCTCAATTATGGCGCGCACGTCGGACATGATCGCATGCTGACACTCATTCAGGAAGCACGCATCGATATGTATCGCAGTTTTGGCTATAGCGACGAAAGGAGTTTCGAAGGACCAGTTGGACAGGTTATCGCCGATGCTGCGATTCAGTATAAGTCGGAGTGTTTCCTGGGAGATGAGTTATTCATTGAGATCGGTATTGGCGAATCGTCTCGATCTGGTTTTGATATGTACTATCGTGTTACGAACCGTACGAAGAGCAAAGAAGCAGCGGTGGCAAAAACAGGTATCGTATGCTTCGACTATGCGCGTCGTAAAGTTGCTCCTATTCCTGACTCTCTTGTTCAAAACCTAAAGCTTCACAAGCCGTCATGACCATAAAGCAGGCTCAGGAACTGGTCGATCAGTGGATAAAAACTCACGGTGTCAGGTATTTCAATGAGCTGACCAATACGACGATCCTCATGGAGGAGGTGGGTGAGGTGGCGCGCATCATGGCACGACGTTACGGAGAGCAGTCTGAGAAGGAGTCCGATAAGAATAAGGACCTGGGAGAGGAGATGGCAGACGTCTTGTGGGTGTTGATTTGCCTCGCAAATCAAACGGGAATTGATCTCACCAAGGCCCTCGAAGACAACATACAAAAGAAGACAGCGAGGGATAAGGATCGTCATCATCAGAACCCCAAGCTGAAGGGTTAATCAATTAATAATTAGCAATTAATAGTTAATAATTTTGAAAGGCGCCTTCGGCGTTCTTGGAAAGACCCGAGGTTAATTTCCAGTGTGACGAGTCGCTAAAGTTTCAATACGCCGTCCTTGAGTATAGGCACCACGTTGTATACATCGTTGGTAAGACAGAATTCTATGTCTTTCACGACATTAAGTTTTGCCAGACGCTTCACGTGGCTGGCATTGGCAAGAAACGCCTTCATATCGTTCCTTGCGCTGAGGTAAAGTTGTTGTGCGGCGCGCGGCGCGTCACACTCGGGCTCAAATTCGCCTTCCAGCAGTGACATGAGTGCGCCTGCAAACAGGGTATCCTCCAGGTTGAATTTTCCTTTCCATCCTGCACATACAATCAGCACATTGTTGTCCTGCTTACGTAAATGCGTGGCGACGGCGGAAAGGTTAAGAAAGGCTCCGATGATGATTTCACGGGCCCCCAGTGATTTGGCGATGGCCTGTGTTCCATTCGTGGTGGTGAAGGCAATCTGACTGCCCTTCACTTCCTCCGTCATGTACTCGAAAGGAGAGTTGCCGTGATCAAAACCTTCCACCATTTTACCATCGCGTTCGCCGGCTGTCTGGTAGCCTTTGGCCTTCATGGCGCGACATTCTTCCAGGTTGGCGAAGGGAGTGATGCTAACCACTCCGTTGGCCAGGGCAGTCACCATACACGACGTCGCGCGAAAAATGTCAACGACTACCACCGAGCGGTCGGCCACAGAATATAAGTGCAAGAGGTCTGGCGTCAGGCAGACGTCAACGGTTTTAATAGACGTCATTCAGATTAGATAAATGGCAACTTGACAACCTCTGCTTTCAATGCTTTTCCCCGGACGTCGACGTAAACAAACGACCCTGGTGTGGATAGTGCCTTATCGACATACCCTAGACCAATGCCGGTGCCCAGTACCGGCGACATCGTTCCGGAGGTAACTTTTCCAATCACCGTTCCAGCCTCATTCTTGAGTACATAATCGTGACGCGGAATACCCTTGTCAATCATTTTAAAGCCCACGAGCTTGCGGTTGACACCGGTTTCTTTCTGAGCCTTGAGCGATGCGGAATTCGTAAAGTCTTTAGTGAATTTGGTGATCCACCCCAGGCCGGCCTCGAGTGGTGACGTAGCGTCGTCGATGTCATTGCCGTAGAGACAAAAGCCCATTTCCAAACGAAGTGTGTCGCGTGCGCCAAGGCCTATTGGTTTGATGCCAGCATCCTTGCCTTTCTCGAACAGGGAGTTCCAGACCTTTTCGGCTTCCTTGCCTGGCACGTAGATTTCAAATCCACCGGCGCCAGTGTATCCCGTGTTCGAAATAATAACGTTGGGAACGCCGGCGAATTCACCAATAGCAAAGTGATAGTATTTGATCGTGCTGAGATCCACGGGCGTTAAAAGCTGAACTACATCTTTTGCCTTCGGTCCCTGCACAGCAAGGAGGGCAATGTCTTCAGAGATGTTTTTCATCTCCACACCTTTCGTGTTGAATTTCGATATCCAGTTCCAATCCTTGTCGATGTTGCCGGCATTGACTACAAGCAGGTAGTCTTCGTCCCGGATTTTGTATACGATAAGGTCATCAACCAAACCACCCGTCTCGTTCGGAAGACTGGAGTATTGTGCCTGGCCATCGATCAGTTTGGATGCATCGTTTGTAGTTACGCGCTGGATGAGGTCAAGGGCGTCAGGACCTTTTAGTGAAAATTCACCCATGTGGGACACATCGAACACGCCAACGCCATTGCGCACCGTCATGTGTTCTTCGATGTCAGACGAATAACGGACAGGCATGTTGAATCCGGCAAAGGGTACCATTTTGCCACCGAGTTTTACATGAACGTCGTTTAAAGGTATTTTCTTAATCTCCATACAATTATGTATCGGCTTATGTTATAGGTATAGGTCTCGGTTGACCGTGGTTATTGAAGGGCTTTCGCTTTCTCAATCGCGGAAAGCATACTTTCTTTTACCTTGGTCACTTTTACCATTTCCTGATTTAGGTAATTGCGGGCTGCCGCTGCATCGGTGCTTCCTTCAGCCGGCTTGAACTGACGCATCCATACCATCATGCCTTCGTTGGCGTTCTCGAGTGAATCGATAGCCGTCTGAATCATGACCTTTTGATCGTTGGGAAGGGAGGGAGTTTTCGCGATTTTGTCCTTCAGCGACTCGGACAATTTGAACATTTCATCCATTCTGGGCATCACCAGATCGTGCACCGCCATAACACTGTCGTACAGGGGCTTGTTTGGGTCTGTGGAAACGGTTGGCTCTTCGCTTTCGTGATGAGCGTGTTCTTCGCTCTTTTTGGTGCAGCCGGTGAAGGAAATGGCCAGGATTAAGAGTGCCGGAAGAAGGGTTTTTCTCATGATTCAGAATTTACCGCCAAAGGTAATAGTAATGATGAAACCCGTTTCCTCGCCCAGGAGAAATACGACTAACAAGCATTAGTTTTTTATGTTTTGGGGATAGTTGTTTCTTAAAAGGCCAGATTTCTTTTTAAAATATTCATCAAACATCCCGGACCATCTTGCAACTCAAGTGGAAAACACCTTATCTTTGGGCACTTCAGAAAAAGATATGAAGATCAGCAATATCACTTTTTACTTTTACTATTTCTTTTTTAGGACCCGAACGGGACTTTAAGAGGAGTGTGTTGCTGACAAAAAGATAACAAAACTCAGAAAGTCCCGGAAACCCCGGGACTTTTTGTTTTAAGGGCACTTTAGAAAATGGCAAAGAAGAAGAAATTAAATGTGGCAATTCAGGGGATCGCGTCCAGCTTTCACGAGGTCGCGGCACTCACGTATTTCGATCAGCCCATCAACACGCTGGAGTGTCTTTCATTTCATGCATTGTGTGAACAACTGAAGGCAGGCGATGCCGATTACGCCGTGATGGCCATCGAGAATTCTATTGCCGGAAGTATCCTGCCCAACTACTTTCTGTTGCAGGAGTACCATTTCAGCATCGTGGGAGAACTTTACCTGCCGATACACATGCATCTCCTGGCCTTGCCCGGCGTGAAGCTTTCCGACATTCGTGCGATCGAGTCTCACCCTATGGCTATACGCCAGTGTACAGAATTCCTCTACAGTTTGAAGGATGTAGAGATTCGCGAAAGCGACGACACGGCTTTATCGGCCAAGCGGGTCAAGGAATTGAAACTTAAAAACACGGCGGCCATCGCGAACGAGTTTGCCGCGAAGCGTTACGGACTCGAGATCCTCGAGAAGCGGATCGAAACACATAAAAAGAACTTCACCCGGTTTCTCATTTTAACCAAACGAGGCAACGGTAAGGCTGAGTCGAACAAGGCGTCGCTGTGTTTTGAAGTAGCGAATGAGGTGGGTAGCCTGGCGGAAGCGCTGATGACCTTCAAGAACAACAGCATCAACCTCACCAAGATTCAATCCATACCGATCATTGGACGACCCAGTGAGTATTCCATTCACATCGACGTAGAATGGCGCCGGAGAAAGAACTACGAAGAGGCGATGCACCAGGTGCTGCAACAAGTGAAGAACCTGAATGTACTCGGAGAATACAAGAAGGCAAAAATTGAATACAAATAGCGACTGGAATTTGTCGCATCATCAACAAAATGGCGAGCCATGATTAAAACAGCGAACAGGATATCGACGGTAGAAGAGTACTACTTCAGTCGCAAGCTGGCAGAAGTGCGCAGCCTGGATTCGCCCGAGTTGAGGGTGATCAACCTCGGCATAGGCAGTCCGGATCAGGCACCCTCCGCGAGCACGATTGATGCGCTCGTAACGTCGGCCCGAAACCCTGCACATCACGGCTATCAGAATTACAAGGGTATCCCCGCATTGCGCCAGGGTATTGCCGGGTTTTATCAGCGTACCTATGGGGTAACGCTGGATCCTGAGACGATGATCCTTCCTCTTATGGGTTCGAAGGAAGGCATCATGCACATAGCCTTGGCGTTCGTAAACGAAGGTGATGAGGTATTGATACCGAATCCGGGATATCCTACCTACTCGTCGGTAGCCACGCTGGTAGGGGCTACCTTGCGACCTTACGCGTTACGCGAAGACCTGGACTGGGGCATTGATATTGAAGCGTTGCGAAAAAGCGACCTCTCGAAAGTGAAGCTGATGTGGGTGAATTTCCCGCACATGCCTACGGGTCGTACGGCAAGTCGCGACGAGTTGAAGGAACTCGTTGACCTCGCGCGTGAAAAGCAATTCCTCATCGTGAACGACAATCCATATAGTCTTATACTCAACGATAACCCCATGAGTATTCTGTCCATCCCGGGCGCTGATGAGGTAGCCCTGGAGTTGAACTCATTGAGCAAGTCGCACAACATGGCCGGCTGGAGGATTGGTTGGGTTGCCGGGAACAAGGCTTACGTAGATGCTGTGTTAAAAGTGAAGAGTAACATGGACTCTGGTATGTTTCTGGGGTTACAACACGCGGCCGTTGAGGCGCTAAAGAATGGAGAAGAATGGTTCCGCGAACTCAACGGAATGTATATGAAGCGCAAGCAGGCGGCAATGCGAATCCTCGACTCGCTCGGGTGTACCTATTCGAACCGGCAGTCGGGACTGTTTGTTTGGGCGAAAGCGCCCGCTCATGTCGTCGACGTGGAAAAATGGATCGATGAAGTCTTGTACGGTACAAAGGTGTTCATAACGCCTGGCTTTATCTTCGGCGACGCAGGCAAGCGATATATCCGTATTTCACTTTGCTGCACAGCCCCCATGCTGGATGAAGCACATTCGCGCATCAGTGCTTTTTTAAAGAATAAATCATCGAAAAAGGAACCTGCACAGGCTTAACGCGATGAAGGCAACAATAATCGGACTTGGACTTATTGGAGGATCGATCTCGCTGGATTTGAAGAAGGCGGGATTGGTGACGCAAATTACCGGCGTGGATCAAAATCCGAATCACAGCGAGCAGGCGTTAACGCTTGGCCTGGTGGATGAAATTGGTCAGTTAACTGATATCAAGTCTTCAGATTTGATCCTTCTCGCCATACCAGTGAGTGCCATGGTGAAAATGTTGCCAGGCATTCTTGATGTCGTGCAGGGCCACGCCGTTGTCATTGACACGGGCTCCACGAAGAGCCAGATATGCAAAGGGGTGGCAAATCACCCGCGGCGTGCACAATTCGTGGCAGCCCATCCTATTGCCGGTACAGAGAATTCCGGTCCAGGCGCGGCGTTTTCCGGATTGTTCAGAAACAAGACTAACATCATTTGTGAAAAGGAGCGCTCATCGGCCGAGGCCCTGGAGTGTGCATTAAAAGTTTTCGATGCGCTGGGTATGAATACCATTTTCATGGAGCCAGAGGAACACGACCGTCACGTCGCGTATGTGTCGCACTTGTCGCACGTAAGTTCTTTTCTGCTGGGACAAACCGTCCTGGACATCGAACGCGACGAGAAAAACATCTTCGACCTTGCGGGCAGCGGTTTTGCTTCCACAGTGAGGCTTGCAAAAAGTTCTCCGGATATGTGGGCGCCGATCTTCGAACAAAACGCCGAGTATCTCAGTCAGGCGTTGTTGGAGTACATCATGCACCTGCAACGGTTTCAGTACTACCTGATGAAGCGCGACGCGAAGGAATTGCATAAGATCATGACCGAAGCCAATCGCATCCGGGAGATTCTCAACGGCATCGAGTTGAAACAACCGAAGTCGACATCGATCAACAAACAAGCTTGAATCAAAATAATCATCAATCAACACAGCAAAAAAATAACACACAGATATGAAGAAAGTATTGCAACTCGAATCCATCAGCAAGTGGCTGCCAACGGCCAGCAAGCCGATTATCATCAGCGGTCCCTGCAGCGCTGAGACTGAAGATCAAACCATCGCGACGGCGAAACAACTGGCCGCCACGGGACGGATACACGCTTTGAGGGCCGGTATCTGGAAGCCCCGTACAAGACCCGGCCAATATGAAGGCGCAGGAGAAGAAGGATTGAAGTGGCTTGCCGCAGCGAAGAAAGAGACAGGCCTTCCTATCACTACAGAAGTGGCGAACGCCGCGCACGTCGACGCTGCGTTGAAGGCTGGCGTGGACATTCTGTGGGTGGGAGCGCGCACCACAGTGAACCCTTTCTCCGTTCAGGAGGTGGCTGACTCACTGAAGGGTGTAGACATTCCAGTGATGGTTAAGAACCCCATCAACCCTGACCTCGAACTCTGGATCGGCGCCTTGGAGCGCCTGAACAAAGCTGGCATCACCAAGATGGCAGCCATTCATCGCGGCTTTTCATCTTTCGAGAAAGGTCCTTTCCGCAATGCGCCGATGTGGGATATGGCGATCGAATTGAAGACGCGCATTCCTGAACTGGACATCATCTGTGACCCAAGTCACATTGCCGGTAACCGTGAGCTGATTTCGTTCATTTGCCAGAAGGCACTTGATCTCGACATGGCGGGACTCATGATCGAAAGTCACATCAATCCGGACGCAGCGTGGAGCGATGCAAAACAACAGGTAACACCGGCCGCTTTAACGAAGATCGTCGATGGTCTCGTGGTGCGCACCGTTACCTCGGACAACAAAACTTTCAAGGATACGCTGAGTATCCTTCGTGAACAGATTGACCACCTGGATGATGAGATCATGTCGAAGATGGCTCAGCGTATGAAGATCTCCGAGAAGATCGGACAATACAAAAAAGAGAATGGGGTGACCATACTTCAGGTGAATCGCTGGGAGGAAATTATTCAAACCCGAATTACGCTTGGCAAGGCGATGGGCCTGAATCCACAGTTCACCACCGAATTGTTGAAACTCATTCACGAAGAGTCCATACAGATTCAAACGAAAGTAATGAATCAAACGGAAGCACGCGTTTAATATCATCTGTGATTAGCAATACTTTCGGAAGGTCATCCTGTGTGGATGACCTTTTTTACTTTGATGGCACCCAGGTTGATTTGCGCATGCCTACATTAGCCTTAAATTCAGCAGCTAAGTAACATTGAGCACCTCTGAAATCCGGGGTGCGTAATTCTATGGGATATTATATTATTATGATCATTTCAGTAATGGCCATCCTCGGTATCATGGCGGCCATGTACTATTCTCAGACAGCTCTCCGGCAACAACGGGAGGATGCGTTGATCAAAGAGAATGATCAGTTGAAGCAGGTGCTTAAAGATCAACAGGAGTTGTTGGAAGATGAGCGGGTACGTATCGGTCACGACCTTCACGATGACCTGGCTCAGCTGCTGGCGGGTACGCGACTGGCGCTTGGCAATCTTCGCCTGGAGCCCACGTTGTCGGGCCGAAACAAAAGTCTTCTTCTTCGCATTGATCACGACTTGAATGATCTGCTGAACAGAATTCAAAACATCATCTGGAATCTTTCACCGGCGGAACTTAGTGAGAAGGGCTTATCACATGCCCTATGGAAAATGTGCGACCAACTGAAAGAACTGCGTTCCTTCTACATCGACTTCCTCGAAATGGGTATGGCGCGACGACTGCCGGCGGCGGATGAGCTTCTGCTTTTCCGCATCGTTCAGGAAATTGTTAATAATGCTATGCGTCACTCGCTGGCCTGGAACATCAACATGAAGATGTACTGGACGGAAACAGTTCTGAAAATCGAAGTTAAGGACGACGGCATCGGAAAGGAACGCGCGTCGTCCAACAAGCGCGAAAAGGGTCGTGGACTTCCCGGCATTCAAAAACGCGCCGAACTTATTGGCGGCAACGTAACCACGGAACCCATAGCGAAAGGCACCTTGTTTGTTGTCTCCTATCCGCTGAATGACGCACCGATACGTTCTTTAGAACAAGGTACCTAAGACTTCACAATGCCATTGCTTATTGCGTAGTGAATGAGTTCGTTGGTATTGCGGGTGTTTGTTTTCCGGATGATATCCTTGCGATATCCCTCAATGGTGTGTTCGCTGAGGTAGAGCTTCTCGGCGATATCTTTTGTGCTGAGACCACGACACAGCAATACGATCACTTCAAATTCACGTGCCGACAACTTAATGCGTGGCGGATGATTAATGCCATCCGGATTGGCCTGAATAACAATGTTTACCTTTTCATTGTAGTAGTTCTTGTCGTCCATGACCGCCGATATCGCTGAAAGAATTTCCTGCTGATGGGTCGACTTTTTAAACAGTATGCCGGAAACTTTTGTCCTCATCAGGTGGAAGATCATGGCTTCTTCATCAAAGGCAGTGAGCGCAATTACCTTTGTAGGCAGGTTCTGTTTGTGAATGAAATCAATAACTTCAAAGCCGTCTTTAAGCGGCATTCGAATATCGAGAAGGGCAATGTCGATGGGATGTGCAGACAGTGTACGAATAGCCTCTTCTCCGTTCTCCGCTTCTCGCACGCTTTTAACCAAATTGGTCTTCTCCAGCATAGCACGAAGACTCTCACGCATGAACAGGTGATCGTCTGCAACCAGTACAGTTATTAACTTCTTCACACTTGTGAGACTTTCGGGGCTGTCCATCAAATATACATCGTTCAAAATGTTACCGAGTTATTTGAATTGATCAATGAATATGCTGAACAAGTTGTTGCACAGTAGTTGCACAAAGTACGTGCGTAATCTGCAAACATCACATGTCAATTAAAATCCTTTTATATAATTATTATGTGATTGAATATTGTTACGACACACTTCCACCCCCGGTTTTCAGGGGTTTTAATATGTCCCCTTGTTTGGGATATTTTTTAGGTACTATCTTTAGCAGTTATGTGTTGACTATTACCGCTTGCGATCTTTAGTCGAATACCTTGGGCTCCAATAGGTTTAATTATTTCGAAACCATCGCCATTCTTAGGTGACGGATTTATCGGATGGTTCGATCATGCGCAGCGCTTGTGATATCATCGCTTAACGCCGTTAGCAGCATGATACAAATAAAGCCTCTGACTGGGTAAAGAGGCTTTATTTTTTATGTCGCAGCTCATCGAAAGGAATACATCGACAGATCGTTATTTTGTTGATATTTCCCTGAAATTCCATTCCCAATGCAAACGCGTTCCTGGACCAGATTGGTCGCTATTTCTGCGGCCCTGCTGGTCGTAATTGTCGGTACTTTTTATGCTATCAATCTGAAGGGGAAAAAAACGCCGGTGCTGGCCATGAACCCAGCATTTGCCGAGTATATCAGCGGCTATACGTCAGGTGTCGTAGGTTCTGAAGTTACCCTCAAAATTGCGTTCGCTCAGGAGATGGTGGATTCGGCCAGCGTCGGTGCGCCTACGTCAGTAAAGTTATTTTCATTTACACCTTCCGTGCCCGGTACCGCCGTATGGATCGATACCCGTACCGTTGAATTCCGTCCCACAGAGCGCCTGGCTTCCGGACAACTATACGAAGCGACGTTCGATTTGTCCAGACTTCGCGAGATGCCCGACGGACTTGAGGAATTCGAGTATAGCTTTCAGGTGATTCCGCAAAACTATGATGTTGTCGTCACCAATGTGAAACCCTACGTTATGTCGGAGTTAGGGAGGGTAAAGGTGGAAGGTGTTGTCGCCACTGCTGACTACGCCGAGGCTGCGCGGGTCGAGAAGATCCTAACGGCTAAACAGGATGGAAAGCAATTAAAGATACAGTGGTCGCACGCAGGTGATGGACGTGACCATGCTTTCACGATCGAAGAGGTTTCCCGCGTCGCGTCGCCCGGCCAGGTGATGGTTGAAGCCAACGGCAGAAGCATTGACGTGGAGAGAAGCACCGAATTACAGGTACCGATTCCCAGGCTGGGAGACTTTAGGATCGTGAATGTGCGGATAGACCAGGGATCAAGTCAGCACGTCGTCGTTCAGTTCTCGGATCCGCTTGCCGCACGTCAGGCTTTGGATGGCCTGGTGGACTTGACGGATGCTGGTACTGTCGATCTCGAGGTCCGTGACAATGAATTGAACGTATATCCTTCAGTTCGTCAGGCTGGTCAAAAGAATCTGATCATCAGCATGGGGATACGCAACACGCTGAACAAGACTTTACGTGCGGATACGACGTTGCAAGTGCAATTCGAACAAGTTGAGCCCGCCGTTCGTTTTACGGGTAAGGGTTCGATCCTGCCTGCAACGGACGGGCTGGTGATGCCTTTTGAATCCGTCAACCTCAAGGCAGTCGACGTTCGTGTCATCAGAATATTCGAGCGCAATATCCTGCAGTTCTTTCAGGTGAATGGATACGATGGTTCTACTGAACTCAGGCGCGTCGGAGTACCGGTGCTGCGAAAGACGCTGTCGCTGGAAAACATGGGTGTATCGGAGCTCGGGAAGTGGAATCGCTTCACCTTGGATTTAACGAAGTTGATCACACCCGAGCCGGGTGCGATTTATCAGGTTCAGCTGGCGTTTAAAAGAAGTTACCTCGCTTACGCGTGTCCGGATGGTGAATCGAATGATGCCGCCATTAACCCGTCTGAGGAAGAATGGACAGATCAGGAAGGTGAAAGCAGCAGCTGGGATTCATACGATGAATATTATTACGGTTCTGATTACGATTGGGAACAACGCGATAATCCATGTCACAATTCATACTATGTCGGTAATAGAAACATCACAAAGAATGTATTGGCTTCCGACCTTGGCCTGTTGGCGAAAAAGGGAGCTGACGGGTCTCTTTTGATCTTTGCCAATGACCTGAAAACTACCATGCCCCTCAGCGGTGTTTCATTGGAGGTGTATGATTTTCAGCAACAGTTAATCGGCACAGTGGCCACCGACGGCGATGGAAAGGCAACGGTGCCAACGCCACGCACGCCTTATATGATTATCGCAAAACAAGGGGCGCAACGCGGCTATCTAAAGATCTCGGACGGAGAATCGTTATCCATTAGCAACTTCGACGTTTCAGGCGAAGCAGTAAACCATGGTCTGAAAGGTCTTCTCTATGGCGAGCGCGGGGTATGGCGTCCGGGTGATTCCTTGTACCTGACTTTTTTGCTCGAAGATAAACTTAAGCTACTGCCGCCTACCCATCCCGTTGTGCTGGAGCTTCAGGACCCCCAGAACAGGGTCACTGCGCGAATCGTGCGCAGTAATGGAACC
>Ga0164241_10005210_pt1 | contig 12255 bp, 11 predicted proteins | sample OricomyardsoilBY_FD_108780 | JGI IMG/M metagenome (GOLD analysis project Ga0164241, IMG submission 108780) | Backyard soil microbial communities from Emeryville, California, USA - Original compost - Back yard soil (BY) | ecosystem: Environmental > Terrestrial > Soil > Unclassified | place: USA...
CGCGAGTCGGCAGATGGGCTCTGTGGCGATCCAGAGCCGTGCGGCGCCCGGCAGGCGCCGCGGCCAGCATCACTTGATGCCCAGCTCCCGGTTCGCCCAGGGAATGAAGTACTTCCAGTTCGGGCCGTCGGTGTGGCCGCCATCGTGCTGGCGCCACGCGAGCGTGCCGTCGAGCACGGATTCGTTCACGGCCGGCATCACCGGCTTGTTGTAGTCGTCGCCGCGGCCCACCTTCATCAGCTACGGCGTTCCCGAGAAAGGCGACGCGAAGTGGCTGGATCAGCAGGGCAGCTTCATGGCGGCCATCGCCGCGCAGCCCGTGTTCCGGCTGCTGGGTGCCCACGATCTGGGGCGCTCCGATGATTACCGCAGCGAGAAGATGCCGCCGGTGAACACCAGCCTGCTCGATGGCCAGCTGGCGTGGCGCCAGCACGATGGCGGCCACACCGATGCGCCGAACTGGAAATACTTCATTCCCTGGGCATCGAAGCAGTTGAAGCTGCAGTGAGTGCGGGCCACCGATGCGGCGCGGCCGCGGCGCTGGTGCTGATGCTGGCCGCCTGCGCGCATCGGCCGCCGGTGCCGGCGATGCATGGCGTGCCGCGCAGTGATGCCAATTCCGCGCTGGCGCATCAGCAATTGCTGCAGAAGGCGCATGCCGGCCACATCGATCTGTACTTTCTCGGCGATTCGATCACCCGACGCTGGGGCGCCACCGACTATCCGCAGTTCCTGGCGCACTGGAACCAGAGTTTCCATGGCTGGAATGCCGCCGACTTCGGCTGGGGCGGTGACAAGGTCGAGAACATCCTGTGGCGCATCGAGAACGGCGAGCTCGATGGCGTGAATCCGCGCGTCATCGTGCTGATGGCCGGCACCAACGATGTGGGCAGGGAATTGCCGGCCGACGGCATCGATGCGGCCGCGCAGCGCATCAGCGCGCAGATCGCAGTGCTGCTGCAGGCGGTTCGCGCACGCGCGCCCGGCGCCGTGGTGATACTGATGGGCATCCTGCCGCGCGAGGACAATCCCGCCGTGATGCCGGTGATCGACGGCATCAACCGCCGCATCGCGGGCCTGGCTGATGGCCGGCGGGTGCGCTATCTCAGTATCAACGATCGCCTGCTCGATGCCAGCGGGCGGGTGCGCGAGGGCCTGTTGATGGACAAGCTGCATCCGGCCGTGCCCAGTTATCGCATCTGGGCGGACGCGCTGACGCCGCTGCTGACTGCGTTGCTGGGTCCCCGCAAGTCCGAGGATCTCGCGCCGCCGCCGACCGGCGATCCGTCGGCGGCGCGGCCGCGCTAGTTCGTCTCGAGAGCCTGTGCGTCGCTCACGGCGCCCTGCAACTGAAGTTCGTGGCCTCGTCGATGCTGCCCTGACCCTTGTACCGCGCCACCTGCGGGTAGGGACACAGCGGCCGTGTGCGCACGGTCCTGTTGTCCACTACGCGTGATGCCGCCAGAGACTGTGGCGCCTTGCCTTTCTCGACCCAGTTGATCAGCGCGGTGACCGCATCGAAGCGGTCGGTGCCGATGCCGCCGCTGCAATGGGTCATTCCCGGAACCATGAACAGGCGGGCGAAGTCGCTGGTCTTGCTTCCGTAACGCTTCGTGAGTTGTTCGTAATACTCGACGCCAGCCATGGGTTCCAGGATCTGGTCGGCCCAGCCGTAGGTCATCAGCACCTTGCCGCCGCGCTTGCGCAGCGCGTCGAGGTTGGTATTCGTAGCGTTGGCCTTCGCCGCCCAGTCATCGAGCAGCGGCACATCGCGATCGAAGTTGAAGCTGCGGGTGTCGTAGTCCGGCTTCGGCGGCGTGTGCACCAGATAGCGCATGGTGCCTTCGCCGAGATTGAAGTCGGCGGCCTTCGCGCCCGGCTGGGCCGGCACGATGGTGCCCATCCAGGCGCTGGCCGCGCCGCCTGCGTTGCCGAAGCCGCCGGCCACCACGCCTTCACTGCCGGGCATGAAGCCGGGAAACAGTGATTTGCCGTTGCTCACCGGACCACCGTAGATCTTCATCACGGTGTCAGCCTGCGCGGGGGTGAGGCAGTTGGGCGCATCGGTACCTGCCGCGCAGGCGGGCACCTGCGTGCGCGCATCGAACCTGCACTTGCGTGGATCATCGATGAGGCCGTCCTTCAAGCCATCGACCTCGTCGCAGGCGGCCATCACGCGTTCGGCCAGCAGCGCCAGTTTTGGTGCGGTCAGCGCAGCCGCTTCCAGTGCGCGCTGATTCCACATCGTGCCGAGCGCATAGCCGGTCTGGTTCACCCACGGCGCATTCGCCAGCACGCCATCGAAGTCTTGCGGATAGCGCTGTGCTTCGATGAGTCCCTGTCGTCCGCCATTGGAGCAGGAGTTCCAGTACGACTTCTGCGGCGGGCGGGCGTAGTAGCGCTTGACGATGTCCTTGGCCGTGGTGGCCGTGACATGCACGGCGCGATAGGCATAGTCGATGGCCTTCTGCGGATTGCTCATCACGAAGGTGCCGCCCGGCTCTTTGCGCGAATCATGGCCGGTGTTGGTCTGCGCGAAGGCGAAACCCAGTTTCAGCGCTTCATCGCGCTGCGTCGTGCGGCCGCGGTCCTGCAGCGATTCGCCGGCGTGGCCGCCATTGCCGATCATGTAGAAACGGCCGTTCCATTTTTCCGGCAGCGCTACTTCGAAGGCGACTTCCGGAGAAATCGTGCCGGTGAGCCGGCAGTACTTCGGCACATCACCCGCGGCGGCGACGTCGGTGGCGTGGATTTCCAGCAGCTCGTTGCCGCGGTATCTGGCCATGTCGGCGCACATCTGCTTCGCGGTGTGGTCGGCGCGTGAATAATCCACCAGTGCGGCTTTCACGTCCGCGAAGGCCTGGGCGTTGACTTGGGGCGGGTGGCCGAGCAGGCATATGGCAAGGCCGGCGATGATCCAGGGCGATGACGCGCGCGTCATGGACGCGATGGTTGGGTCGTTCATGATTTCCCCCGCGGACGGATGACGCAGGGTAACAGGCTGGAGGCCTGGCGTGAGGGTGGCGCTCGATGCCATTCTCGTCACGCATAACACCCGGGAATTCCGACGCGTGAAGGGCCTGCGGGTGGAGGACTGGATAGCGGGCCGCTGAGACCGGGTGATAAGCAAGAGAGTTCCGCTGCATCGTCGTTGACAGCGCAAGTTCAAAGCACCGGGCCGCGGCAAGTTACGGAAGCCGCCTGCATGACGGTATAGTGCGGCGGCATCATGGACGTGCAACGATCTGGTGTTCGCAAACGACAGTATCGGCGCCAGCTACTGGCCGGTTCGGCCGTGGTTGGGCTGGGATTGCTCGTGTGGCTCGCATTCAGCATGGCGGGCCGGCCCGGCGCCGTCGACAAGGAGCTGGTCTGGAGCGGCGAGGTCCGACGCGGCGAATTCGCGCACGAAATCACCGCTGCCGGCAGCCTGGTGGCGCCGGAAATCCGCACCGTCACCAACCGCAGCGACGGGGTGGTGGAAAGAGTGCTGGTTCTTCCCGGCCATGTCGTGGGCCCCGAAGATGTGCTGGTGGAGCTGAGCAGCCCGACGCTGGGCGATGACTTGCAGAAGGCGCGCTCCGCGCTCGATGCCGCGGAGGCCGACGACCGACTGCAGCGCGCCCAGGCCGAGAACGAAAACCTCAATCAGCAGGTGACGCTGGCTGGCATCGAAGCGGATTACACGACCGCGCAGTTCGAGGCCGATGCGAAGCAGAAGCTGGCGACCACGCGTGCGGTCTCCGAGATCGACCTGCGCAGTGCCGTGCAGAAGGCGCAGCAGCAGAAGCGGCGGCTCGACGCCGCCCGGGCGCAGTTCGAACGCTATCCGCAGACGCGCGCCGCGCAGGATGCGGCCGCAGCCGCCAAGCTGGACCAGCAGCGCCGCGAAGTGGCGCGTCTGACCAGACAGATCGCGGATCTGAAAGTGCGCGCGGGCTTTGCCGGCGTGGTGCAGACCGTCGACGTCGAAGTGGGCAAGCGCTTGACCGTGGGCACGCAGATCGCCCGCGTGGTGAATCCCAAAAATCTCATCGCGCGCGTGAAAGTCTCCGAGCGCGATGCGGCGCTGGTGCAGGTGGGGCAGGAGGCGCGGCTCGAAATGGGGCGCAGCACACTCACCGGCAAGGTCACACGCGTGGAACCGACGGTGCAGGATCGCCTGGTCACCCTGGATATCGCGCTGAGCGGTGACGATCGCACCGGCCTCAGGCCGGATCTGTCGGTGACGGCACGTATCGAAATCGCACGGGTGCCCGACACACTGGTTCTGGATCGTCCGGCCGCGCTGCGCGACGACCAGACGCAGGCGCGGTTATTCCGGCTGGACGACGGCGGCAAAAGCGCCACGCGCGTGGAGGTGCAGATCGGGCGCATCTCCGCGCGACAGGTCGAGATCGTGCGCGGATTGAAAGCCGGCGACCGCGTGATTCTCGCCGACACCACCGAGTGGGCAGACGAGTCGCAGATCCGTATTCGATAAGAATCCAGGGAGGGATGACCCGTGACCGAAGCCAGCAGGCTGATCGAGCTGAAGCAACTGCGTCGTGTGTATAACACCGAGGAGGTCGAGACCCACGCCCTGGGAGGCATCGATCTGACCATCGATCGCGGCGAATACGTCACGATCGAAGGCCCGTCGGGATGCGGCAAATCCACACTGCTCACCGTGCTCGGCCTGCTCGACGAGCCCACTTCCGGCGAATACATCCTGGCTGGCGTGCCCATCAGCGAAATCGATGCGGAGGAGCGCGCGCGGCTGCGCAACCGGGAGATCGGCTTCATCTTCCAGAGCTTCAACCTGATCCCGGAGATGACGGTGGCGCAGAACGTGGCGCTGCCGCTGACCTATCGCGCCGGCGTTGCCGCCGCCGACATGAAACAGGCCGTCACCCGTGCGCTGGAGCGCGTGAACATGGCGCATCGCGCCGGGCACCTGCCCACGCAACTCTCGGGTGGTCAGCAGCAGCGCGTGGCCGTGGCGCGCGCGCTGGTGGGAAATCCTTCGCTGATTCTGGCGGATGAGCCTACCGGCAATCTGGACGTGGCCAATGGCGATCAACTCATGGCGCTGCTCGACCAGTTGCACGGCGAAGGGGCGACGCTGATCACCGTGACCCACAATCCCGTGTACGCCGAGCGTGCGAGCCGGCGCATCCACATGCTGGACGGTCGCCTGCGGGACCAGACATGAAAGGTCTGCTCGAGGATGTGAAGCACGCGCTGCGCGTGTACCGGCGTACGCCGATGGCCAGTCTCATGGTGGTCGCGGTGCTGGCCATCGGCATGGCCTTTGTCACGGCATTTCTCTCGCTGTATTCGGATCTGATCCTGCGTCCCGAGCCGGGCTTCCAGCGCGGCGGCCGCATCGTGTCGGTGGGCGTGAGCGATGGCCGCAACGCCGGTGGATTGCCGCTCGATCTGTACGATCGCATCAACGAATCCACCCACACGCTGGAGGCCGTCGCCGGTTCCAATCCCATGTCGTTCAGGGTGGGCGCCGAGAAAGAACAGAAGATGGGCGAGATGGTGACACGCCAGTTCTTCCCCGGACTGCGCCCCAAGCTGGTATTGGGCACGGGCTTCAAGGAACCGGATCACGCCGAGGATGGCGAGCCGGTGGTGGTGATCTCCTGGCGCTACTGGCAGGACACGTTCGGCGGGCGCAATGACGTGCTGGGCAAGACGATCTCGATCTCGGGGCCGCCCAGACCTTCGCCGCCACCGGGCGCGAACTTCACTCCGCCGCCCGAAGAACCGCCGCGCGACTTTCGCATCGTGGGCGTGATGGATCGCAGCTACACGGGTACCGTGCCACCGCAGGCGCCGGAGCAACCCATTTTCTGGATTCCCATGGAACGTGCGCTGTCGATCATGATGCCGGGCGTGCCCGCCCAGGCCCGACGTACGGTGTACAGCCAGTTCAGGGTCCGCGGCATCGGCCGGCTGGCCAGCGGCTCGAGTCCGGCAGCGGCGACGCGTGAACTCAATGGCCAGTTCAAGAATGAGGAAATCGTCAAGCGACCGGGCGCGAAATTCGAAGTGATGGACCACATCGTCCAGAACATCTTCGTGCAGCGCGAGACGCAGCGGCAGTTGCAGATGTTTCTGGCCGGCAGCGTGCTGCTCGCGCTGGTCGCCGCCGCGAACGTCAGCCTGTTCCTGCTGGCGCGCGCTCCCGGCAGGCGCCGCGAACTGGGCATCCGCATGGCCGTGGGCGCGCCACTCAAGCGCCTTGGCCGGCAGCTTGCCAGCGAGGCGACGGTGCTGGTCATTGCGGCGGCGGTGCTGGGGCTGACGCTGAGCATCTGGCTGGCGAAGTTCCTGCGCGGACTGTCCTTTTTGCGCCAGGCGCAGTGGCGTGACGTGACGCTGCTGGACTGGCGCGTGCTGGGGCTGGTGGGCGTGTTCCTGCTGCTGGTGACACTGCTGGTATCGCTCGCGCCCATCGCGGGGCTGAAGCGGCTGGGCATCGCGGCCAGCAGCCGGCTGGTATCGGCGCGGGCCACCGTCGCGCAGCGGATCGCCGGCACGATGCAGATCGCGGTGGCCGGCACGCTGGCCGGTGCGGCCATCGCCTTTACCTGGCATCTGGCCCGGGTGTTGACCGCCGATCCGGGCTATCGCACGCAAGGCGTGTACGCCGTGGCCTATTCGCTGACCACGGCGGGTCGCGGGATCAGCATCAACATGGGACGCGACGGCAAGGTCACTGTTGGAGGGGTGGTTGACGCCGCGCGCCGACACGATGCCTTCGCAGCCATCCCTGGTGTCACGGCCGTTTCACTGGCCAGCGCGGCGCCCGGTCTGCCGCTGGGTTTTGATCAGACCACCGTGGCGGATCCGAAGGATCCCCAGCATCCCGTACGTGTGCGCTCGATGGTGCTCGACCGTCATTACATCGAACTGCTCGGTCTGAAGCTGGTGAATGGCCAGAACGTGCGCGATGACGACCCCGGCGGCGTACTGGTGAACCAGGTCTTCGCGCGACGCTTCTTCGGCCGCGACGATGTGGCCGGCGAACTGCTGCCCGCCGAGCTGCGCCCCGCGGATCCTTCAACCCTGCGCGGTGGCCCATTCGTGCCCACCCTGATTGGCGCCACCCATATCGTCGGCGTGGTGCGCGACCTGTCGTATCAGAATCCGCTCGATGACATCGATCCGATGATCCTGTCGCCCGGTGGAGTGTCGTTCGCCGGGATATCCATCCTCGAAAGCCGGCTCCCCAAGGCGGCATTGCAGAAGCAGGCGCAGGAGGCTTTGCGTACGCTCGACCTGAAGATGATGGGGGATGTCCAGTCGCTGGCGAAGATCCACAGCGACATCCTGGCGCCCGACCGCGCGCGCGGCCTGCTCACCATCACCACGGCGGTGATCGTGGTGCTGCTCGCGGCTTTCGGCTTCTATGGCACGCAGCGCTACCTGGTCACAGCCGGCCGTCGCGAATATGCGATCCGCGCTTCGCTCGGCGCGGGTCCGCGCGCGCTCGGTCGATTGGTGCTCCGGCGTGGCCTGATGCTGGGCCTGCCGGGTCTGGTGCTTGGCACACCCCTGGCGTTCATCGTGGTGGCCTGGCTGCGCGATGATTACGTTTCGCGGACCGTGTCACCCTGGATCGTGACGCTCTCGGTCGTGCTCGGTCTGCTGGGCCTGCTGCTGCTGGCAAGCCTGGGTCCGGCGCGGTTCGCGCGTCGCACGCAGCCGGCGCCGCTGCTGCGCGAAGACTGAAAAATCACTCTTTCGCAATCATTCCTGTCACCGTCGCGCCAGCCTCGGCGGTGCTCAGCGCCTTGCCGCCCGCGGCGATGTCCGCGGTGCGCAGTCCTTGATCCAGCGCCTTCGCCACCGCGCGCTCGATCGCCACTGCCTCGGCTTCAAGTTGCAGCGAGTGCCGCAGCAGCAGCGCGGCGCTGAGGATGGTGCCGATGGGATTGGCAATGCCCTTGCCGGCGATATCCGGCGCGGAACCGTGGATGGGCTCATAAAGCCCGCGTTTGCCGTCACCCAGTGACGCAGAAGGCGACAGTCCCAGCGACCCGGCGAGCATCGAGGCTTCGTCGGTGAGGATGTCGCCGAACATGTTCTCGGTGACGATCACGTCGAAATCCGCCGGCCGGCGGATCAGGTGCATGGCCGCGGCATCGACCAGGATGTGCTCCAGGGCCACGTCGGAGAATTCGCTCTTCATCACCCGCGTGACCACTTCGCGCCACAGCCGTGAGGTGTCGAGCACATTGGATTTATCGATGGAGGTCAGTTTGCGGCGGCGCGCCTGCGCGAGGCGTCCGGCCACGCGCGTCACGCGCTCCACTTCAGCGGCGCTGTAGCTGCAAAGATCACTGGCTTCGGTGGCGGTGCGGGTCTTGGCGCCGAAGTAGATGCCGCCCGTGAGTTCGCGCACGAACACCAGGTCGACGCCGCGCACCACCTGCGGCTTCAGCGTGGTCGAATCCTCCAGCGCGGGATGCACGGCCACCGGGCGCAGGTTGGCATACACGCCCAGTTCCTTGCGCAGGCGCAACAGGCCGGCTTCGGGCCGCAGCCTGGCATCCGGTGCCGACCATTTCGGACCGCCAATGGCGCCCAGCAGGATGGCATCGCTGGCAAGGCAGCTGCGCAGCGTCGCGGCGGGCAGGGGATCCTCGTGCCGGTCGATGGCGATGCCGCCGAAATCCTGTTCCTCCAGCACGAATTCATGACCGAAGAGCTGCGCCACCTTCTGCAGCGCGCGCACGCCTTCGCGCGTGACCTCCGGACCAATGCCATCGCCACCGAGTACGGTGATGTTCGCCTTCATGAGCTTCCTCAGCGGACCGTGTGACGCTGTTCGTAGGCCGTGATCGCGTCGTTCTTCGACAGCAGGTAGCCGAGCTGGTCCACGCCGTGCATCAGGCAGTAGCGCGCGAAGGGTTCGATGGGGAAGGTCACGGCCTTTCCGCCCGGCAGCTTCACCGAGCTGCTCGCCAGGTCGACGGTGACTTCCACGCCCGGATGACCGATCAGCCATTGCAGCGTGGCGTCGTCCACGATGACCGGCACCAGTCCGTTCTTCAGCGCATTCGAGCGGAAAATGTCGGCGAACTCGGTGCTGATCACGGCGCGGATGCCGAAGTCGAGCAGTGCCCAGGGTGCGTGCTCGCGCGATGAGCCGCAGCCGAAATTGCGGCCGCCCACCAGCACGGTGCAGCCTTGCGCCGCGGGCTGGTTCAATGCGAAGTCGGGATTGGGCCGGCCGTCGGCCAGGTAGCGCCAGTCCGAGAACAACTGCTTGCCCAGGCCTTCCCGCGAGGTGGTGCGCAGGAAGCGGGCAGGAATGATCTGGTCGGTGTCGATGTCGGTGCGCGGCAATACAACCGTGCGCGATGTGATGCTCGTGAAGGCTTCCATGGGTCTACAGCAGGTCGCGTGGATCGGTGATGGTGCCGCGGACGGCCGATGCGGCCGCGGTGAGCGGGCTGGCCAGCAGCGTGCGCGCGCCCACGCCCTGCCGGCCTTCGAAGTTGCGGTTGCTGGTGCTGACGGAATACTGCCCCTTGGCCACGGTATCGCCGTTCATCCCCAGGCACATGGAGCAGCCGGATTCGCGCCATTCGGCGCCGGCCTCGATGAACACCCGGTCGAGGCCCTCGGCCTCGGCCTGCTTCTTGATCTGCTGCGAGCCCGGCACCACCAGCATCTGCACGCCGCGTGCGATCTTGCGGCCCTTGAGCACGCTGGCCGCGGCACGCAGGTCCGACAGCCGCGAGTTGGTGCAGCTGCCGACGAACACCACGTTGATCGGGCTGCCCGCGAGTTTCTGGCCGGCACTGAATCCCATGTACGACAGCGCCTTGTCGAACACCGGATCATTGCTGTTGACCGGCACGCTGCCGCTGACCGCCGCGACCATGCCCGGGTGCGTGCCCCAGGTGATCATGGGCACGATGCTGTCCGCATCGAGGGTGACTTCGCGATCGAAGCTGGCGCCCTCATCGCCGACCAGCGTGCGCCAGTCGGCCACCGCGCGTTCCCACTCCGCGCCCTGCGGCACGCGCGGGCGGCCTTTCAGGTACGCGAAGGTGGTTTCATCCGGCGCCACCATGCCGGCGCGCGCGCCGGCTTCGATGGACATGTTGCACACCGTCATGCGCTCGTCCATCGACAGCGCGCGAATGGCCTCGCCGCGGAATTCGATGACGTGGCCCGTGCCGCCACCCACGCCGATCTTGCCGATGATGGCGAGCACCAGATCCTTGGCCGTCACGCCAGGGCTGAGACGGCCGGTGACATTGATGGCCAGCGTCCTGGGCTTGGTCTGCAACAGGCATTGCGTGGCGAGCACATGGCCCACCTCGGTGGTGCCGATGCCGAAGGCGAGCGCGCCGAAGGCGCCATGCGTGCTGGTGTGGCTGTCGCCGCACACGATGGTCTTGCCCGGTTGTGTCGCGCCCAGTTCCGGGCCGATCACATGCACGATGCCGCGCAGGCCGCTGCTGAGATTCAGCAGCTCCACGCCGAACTCGGCGCAGTTGGTCTCGAGCGCACGGACCTGCGTCGCGGCGGATTCGATGGTGAAAGGCTTGCCGCCGAACACCTGCTCGGTGCGCGTGGGCGTGGAGTGATCCATGGTGCCCAGCGTCAGGTCCTTGCGACGCACCGGCAGGCCGCGCTCGCGCAGCACACTGAAGGCCTGCGGCGTGGTGACTTCATGGATGAGATGCAGGTCGATGAACAGCACCGCCGGTGTATCGGCGGTCTGCGGCACGACCTCGTGTCTTTCCCAGACTTTCTGGAAAAGTGTCTTCGGACTGCTCATGAATGCGCTCCTAGGCCGAAGCCATGCGCCGGGCAGGGGCCTCTACCGGTTCCAGCCAGCCGTACTTGTCGGGCGTGGCGCCCGTGAACAGGCCGAAGAAAGCCTTCTGCAGGATTTCGGTGACCGGCCCGCGACGGCCATTGCCGATGGCGATGCGATCCACCGAGCGGATGGGCGTGATTTCGGCCGCGGTGCCGGTGAAGAACAGTTCATCGGCCACATACAGCATTTCGCGCGGAATGGCGGCTTCGCGCACTTCATAGCCGCGGTCGCGCGCCAGGCGGATGACTGAATCGCGCGTGATGCCACTGAGGCCCGCGTGCGCAAAGCCCGGGGTATAGATCACCCCTTCGCGGATCACGAACAGGTTCTCGCCCGCGCCTTCGCTGACCGTGCCATCCGCCGCAAGGCCGATGCCCTCGACGAATCCCAGGCGCTTGGCTTCCATGCTGATGAGCTGGCTCGAAAGGTAATTGCCCGCGGCCTTGGCCATGGCGGGAATCGTGTTGGGTGCCATGCGCTGCCATGACGACACGCACACATCCACGCCCTCGGCTTCGGCCTCGGCGCCCAGATATTTGCCCCATTCCCAGGCCGCGATGGCCACATCCACCGGCGGATCGATCTTCGGCGCCACGCCGATCTCACCGTATCCGCGAAAAGCCACCGGACGCAGATAGGCACCGTTCTTCAGGCCATTGACAGTCACCACCTCGCATTGCGCGGCATTGATCTGCTCTGGCGTGAACGGAATGTGGATGCGATAGATCTTGGCGGAGTCGAACAGCCGCCGGGTGTGATCCGCGAGGCGGAAGATCGCCACGCCCTTCGGCGTCGCATAGGCACGTACACCCTCGAACACCGACGAGCCGTAGTGCAGGGCATGCGACAGTACATGTACCGTCGCCTTTTCCCAGGGAACCAGCTTGCCGTTGAACCAGATGTACTGCGTTGCTGCGATGGGCATGGCTTTCTATCTAACCTCCTAGGCGCGTTCGTCGGACAGCCAGGGCATGCGCTCGCGCAGCTTGACGCCGACTTTCTCGATCTTGTGGTTCAGGTCGGCCTTCATCAGCTTGTTGTACTTCTTCAGGCCGGTCTTGTTCTCGGCGATCCAGCGGCGGGCGAACTTGCCCGACTGGATGTCCGTCAGCACCGCCTTCATTTCTTTCTTGGTCTTGCGGTTGATGATGCGCGGACCGCTGATCATGTCGCCCCACTTGGCGGTGGTGGAGATGTACTTGTGCATCTTCGCCAGGCCGCCTTCATGCAGCAGGTCGACGATGAGCTTCAGTTCGTGCAGCACTTCGTAGTACGCGACCTCGGGCTGGTAGCCCGCTTCGGTCAGCGTCTCGAAACCCTTGAGGATCAGATCCGACGTGCCGCCGCACAGCACCACCTGCTCGCCGAACAGATCGGTCTCGGTCTCTTCCTTGAAGGTGGTCTGCAACACACCGCCG
>Ga0164241_10005211_pt1 | contig 12253 bp, 9 predicted proteins | sample OricomyardsoilBY_FD_108780 | JGI IMG/M metagenome (GOLD analysis project Ga0164241, IMG submission 108780) | Backyard soil microbial communities from Emeryville, California, USA - Original compost - Back yard soil (BY) | ecosystem: Environmental > Terrestrial > Soil > Unclassified | place: USA...
AGTGCAAACATCAGCAGCATTTCCGTTGTCCATCTCCCTACCCCTTTTATCTGTGTGAGGTAGGCAATCACTTCTTCATTCTCCATCTTAGCCAGTTTCTTTGCATCCATACCGTGTTCTATTTCAAACTTTGCTACATTCTGCACATAGCTTACTTTGGCATTACTCAGGCCAATAGCTCTTAGTTTCTCAAACGGTGCATCAACAATTTGTTGTGGCGTAGGCTCTCCATCAAAGAGGGTAATAAACCGGTCTTTAATCACCCTTGCTACTTTTACCGATAATTGCTGGCTCATTATAGAATAGCAGAGATAGAGATACAGTGTCTTCTGTTTTTTTAGCGTGAAAGAACCATGTGTGGCAATAAGCTTCTTCAGGTTTTTATCTTTAGAAAGATGAGGGATATAATGCATAGAATAAATGTATGAACTTTGGCGCATGGAAAGAGTTCCTTTCATCACAAAAGATGGCTGCTTATATTATGCTATGTAAGTGATTGCTTTGTATAAATAAAAATTGCCCGCCCTCCCCGCAAAAGAGAAATGCTGCGGGCAATAAAAAAATAATTATTTCTAAAACGAATAACTCATGCCGCCATCTTTTTCATCCTTCAGGGCAATGCCGAGCTCTGTTAATTGATTTCTTATTTTATCAGAAGTCACAAAATCTTTTCTTCCTTTCGCTTCTTTGCGAATATCTATGATCAGTTGCATTAATCCCTGCAACAAATTATTATCACTTTCATTAATTCCTTTCAATCCAAGAATATCTTCCAGCCACACCTTCATTTCGCTTTTCAATCTTTCAAATGTTTCTTTGGATAATTGCGAAACAGAAATCAGTTTATCATGTATTGCATTAATAGTATGTACCATCTCAAACATATTTGCCAGCACTTTTGCCGTACTTATATCATCATTCATAAACTCACTGAATTCTGATACCAGCCTATTCACCTCTGTATCCAACTCAACCTCAATCTTAACCTCAACCTTAGCCTTTACCTCACCCTTCTCTTCTTCTACCCACTCCATCTTCTGCAATTTTTCATAGGCTTCCCACAAACGTTTCAATCCCTTTTCTGCCGCCAGCAATGCATCATTGCTAAAATCGAGTGTACTTCTATAGTGTGTTTGCAAAATAAAAAAGCGTATCACCATCGGGTGAAATGCTTTTTGCAATAAATAATGATCGCCGCTGAACAGTTCAGTCAGCTTTATTACATTATTATAGCTCTTCCCCATCTTCTTTCCATTGATGGTGATCATATTATTATGCATCCAATAGCGAACAGGTGCCGAATGATTGCAGATAGTACTTTGTGCTATTTCACTTTCGTGATGCGGAAACATAAGGTCCATACCTCCACCATGTATATCGAATTGCGCCCCGAGGTATTTTGTTGCCATCGCAGAGCATTCAATATGCCATCCCGGAAAACCTACACCCCATGGGCTTTGCCAGCGCATAATATGTTCCGGTGATGCATTCTTCCATAAAGCAAAATCGGCGCGGTCTCTTTTCTCTTCCTGTCCTTCCAGCTCTCTCGTCGTTTCCAGCAAATCATCCATCACTCTTCCGCTCAGTTTACCATAATCATGTGATGCTGCATATTTCTTTACATCAAAATACACAGAGCCATTCACTTCATACGCATAGCCCGCTTCGATGATCTGTTGTATCATACCAATCTGTTCTACTATATGCCCTGTCGCAGTCGGCTCTATAGAGGGTGGTATGGTATTAAAGCGTCCCATCGCCCAATGGAAAAGGTTTGTGTACTTCTGTACCAGTTCCATCGGTTCCAGTTTTTCCAATATCGCTTTCTTCGAAATTTTATCTTCTGCTTCACGGCCTTCTTCTTCAAAGTGGCCTGCATCTGTTATGTTGCGCACATATCTTACTTTATATCCCAGGTAAGTAAGATAGCGGTTCACCACATCAAACGTAATATAAGGGCGTGCATGTCCCAAATGGCTTTCCCCACTCACAGTAGGCCCGCACACATACATACCCACATGGCCCGGTGTAATAGGCGTAAACACTTCTTTCTGTCGGCTGTAAGAGTTATATACTTTTAGTTCGCTCATTGGGATTTGTAAGTTGAAATTTTAAGTTCTAAAGTTTAAACCTGGAAAATTCTTCCAGTTTTTGCGTAAGAACAAAACTTGTTAATTGTTAACTGTTCCTTGTTAATTTATTACAGCAACAACAATATATAGGAGAAGCCTTCATGGCGCCGAAGATACAATTTTGCCTTTTATTTTTTCAGCGTGATATCTGCCACCAGCATATAATGATCGGAATAGCGCTTCAGGTTACGGTCAAATTGGAGAATATTAAAATTATCATCCGCAAAAATATAATCAATACGCAACGTTGGTGATAAAGCAGAAAAGGTACGTCCAATACCAAATCCTTTTTTCAAAAAAGCATCCTGCATATCACCACGTACAGTCGCATAGGTATAAGAGTTCGGAATATCATTCAGGTCAGCACAAAAAACAGACGGATGAATCTTTTGTTCCATCGTTTCTTCAATAATATTGGCTTGAATACTACGGTTCACAAACCCTCTCTTTAATTTAGAAACGATTGTGCGGGAGTTAGCAATTATACTATCGTTGCCGCCTTTTATTTCATCTATTTTATCATAGTCTTCTTTGCGGAATTGTAAAGACTGCAGATGCGTTGTATAAAAACTGATCGTGTCTTCGTTCACGCGTATATCTGCCCGCAAGAGCACTTCTCGTAGCGTAGGCCTGGGATAGCGTACAATCTGAGTATCTATAATAGGATGTTTAGAAAAAATAACCGAGCTGTTATAATGTCCCGGGCCATCGGGATCAAAAGAAAAATAATAATACGGATACCCTAATTTTTGTACAGCATAAATATTATTATAAAAACCCGGAAGCACAGCACTATGGAATTCCTGCAGGCAAAGTACATCAGCATTTTGTTGCTGAAGCAGTTCCAGCATATGTAAGCGTGTGTGGCTGCCTTCATTATTATTTTTCGCCAGCTCTATAAAGCGGGCTACATTCCATGTCACCACACGAAAACTACCTTCTGGTTTTGTATTACTAAACCCACCAGATACATGAAAAGCAAAAAAAACACCGATACTTTTTGCACCCAATAGCAATGAAAGCGCAGAAATTAGCGCCCATTTTTTCTTAACGAACAACCACCCTACTAAAAATAAAATGATGAATAATAAAAGAAAGGGAAATGCCAAACCAAGTAATGAAACAAACCACCATGTGCGGGGATTGAGATAAGGAGCGAGGCAGGCCAATAAAAAAATGAATGCCAACACTATATTAGCGAAAACCAAAAAGCACCTTGTAAAAATCCGGAACTTGCTGCTCATCGATACGAATTTCACGAATTAAAGCCAATTATGAAAAAGCCATTTACAAGGAAAAGATACTATTCTAAAAATCCTCCTTGCTCGCTTTTTTCAGCAATTCTTTTTCTTCATCTGTGAGGGAGCCATAGCCGTCTGCATTTATCTTATCGAGTATCTCATCGATACGGCTGGCTGTAAGGTTAGGCGTTTTTTTATAGGGGGCTGCGGTAGTTTTATAAAACAATTCCTGTCTTATATTTTTACCTTTCTTCGGTTTATCAGGGTTGAATAAATTATTGACCCAATCGAAAAAATTATTCATCCAGCGGCCCCAATCATATCCCCGCTGAAATGAATAGATAAACAGGTAGCCGGTAATACCGCCGGCAATATGTGCTATATGCCCGCCGGGATTATCTCCGGGAATAGTTGCCAGGTCAATCACGAGGTATAATGCGGTAATCACCCAGATCGGAATACCCCCATTGAGCATAGGAAACAACCTGTAACCAGGCGCTACAGCTGTAGCCGCCAGCGAAATACCCATTACCCCTGCAGAGGCTCCGAGAGCGACAGCGTCATGATGTTGATGTAATGCGGGTAAAAAATTAATCGCTAATACAAACGCAACAGCGCCGGCAAAAGCAGAATATAAAAAGACAGGGAAAATTTTGCGGTTGCCGGTAAGGTCTTGCAAAATATAACCAAACACCCATAGCCATAACATATTGCCCAGTACATGCCATACGCTTGCATGGGTAAACATATGTGTCAGGATTGTCCATGGCTTTGCAGCTATATCACTAACATTCGCCGGCAACACAAACCATTTCAATACCTGCGCATTAAAATAAGATACACCTTCATCCTTTCCATATTTCAGAAAGTAAATAGCCTGCATAAAGGCGAGGATGATGTAAATGATCAGGTTGATCGCAATCAGCAGTACCAGGGTATTGGTTCGCTCGGCGAAGGATAGGCGTTGGCGGTAATTTTTTTCCTGGTATTGCATAGCACACATTTCCTCTGTAAAATTAAGCGCTTCTTGTGATGTTAGTATAACGTTTTACGATTGGTTTTGTTCCAGATAAGAATAATGATAATTCCAGCAAGTGCACCGCCAAGGTGGGCGAAGTGGGCCACATTATCGCCAGCAGAATTTCTAACCCCTAGCCAAAGCTCAAAACCCGCATATATTAATACGAACCATTTGGCTTTCATTGGAAATAGAAAGTAAACATAAATAAGGCTGTTGGGAAATAAATATCCAAATGCTGCCAAACATCCAAATATTGCTCCCGAAGCGCCTACTGTTGCTTCGTTTAATCTAAATCGATTACTATACTCCCACTGATCTTTAATTTCCTTTGGCATTGCCTGGAAAGTTTCCCAAACAGGCTTCAATTCGAAATAAAGAACACCTAAATGCAGTAAAGCTGCTCCCAGTCCACAGATGAGATAAAATTGTAAAAAGCGCTTTGCTCCCCAGTAATTTTCCAATAGGCTACCAAACATCCACAAAGCAAACATGTTAAAAAAAAGATGGTCGATTCCGCCATGCATAAACATATGCGTAATCAATTGATAAGGCTTAAAATATACAGAACGTACATCATGTAATGCAAACATGTGATCGATATCAAAATTTGCATTACTGCCGAATGTCACCTGGGCAACATACACGAGTACATTTATTATTATCAGGTTTTTAACGACAGGAGGAAATCTATTCGGGCGTACATATCTAAAATCACTCATGACACAAAATTAACCATTCTGTTTTTTAAGCTTCAGTTGCACAATGTTTTCAATATGCAGGGTATGCGGAAACATATCTACGGGTTGAATCACTGTTACTTCATATTTTTCATCCAATAACTGCAAATCTCTTGCCTGCGTAGCAGGATTGCAACTGACATATACCACTATTGGCGCTCCTATTTCTAAAATCTTTTTTACCAGTTTCTCATGCATGCCTGCTCTCGGTGGGTCGGTAATAATTACATCCGGCCTTCCATGCGTAGCAAAAAATGCATCATCACAAATATCAATGACATCACCTGCGTAGAACATTGTTTTGTCTAAATTGTTCAACGCTGCATTTTCTTTAGCATCTTCTATAGCAGCAGCAACCATTTCAACCCCAATTATTTTTTTGGCATCCTTACTCGCAAAAATGCCTATGCTTCCGGTACCACAATACAAATCATACACTATTTCATTACCCGTCAGCTCTGCGAGGTCTCTTGTTACTTTATATAATTTTTCTGCCTGCTTCGTATTGGTTTGAAAAAAAGATTTCGGGCCAATTTTAAATGAAAACTCTTCCAACTTTTCTATCACATATCCTTTACCATGATAGGCAACCGGCTCAAGATCGAACAGGCTATCATTCTTCTTTGTATTGATTGTATACAGCAATGTTGTTATCGAAGGGAATAAGGATAATACATGATCTAACAACTTTGTTCTCTTTTCTTCATCTTCCTCTCCAAAAACAATATTCACCATCAGCTCGCCTGTAGCGCATAAGCGTACCTGCATAGTGCGTAACAAACCATGATGATTTCGGATATCATAAAAAGTATAATCATTAGCGATGGCAAATGCTTTGATCGCTTTGCGGATTTCATTGGTAGGCTCTGCCTGTAAATAGCATACATCAATATCTACCAGTTTATCAAACATACCCTTGGCATGAAAGCCAGCTACATTGGAATCGCTGCTGATCGTGGGATCATTTAATTCTTCCTTGCGTAAATATCTTTTGTTGCCAAACGTATATTCCATTTTATTCCGGTAATACCTCGTTTCTTCTCCACCAATAATTGGTAATATTTCTGGCAATGATACCTTACCAATGCGTTGCAGGTTATCACGTACCTGCCTTTGTTTAAACTCCAGCTGTTTTGTATAGGGCAACATCTGCCATTGGCAACCACCACATACGCCAAAATGCGAACAGAATGGCTTTACCCTGTCTTTTGAATACGAATGAAAAGTAACAGGCGTGCCTTCCGCCCAGTCTTTTTTATTTTTTCCTAAGCGCACATCCACTACATCACCGGGAATAGTCGCTTCTATAAAAATTACTTTGCCATCTACCCTTGCCAGCGATTTCCCTTCGGCCGCATAATCTTCCACCGTTACATGTGGCAACACAATATTTTTCTTCTTCTTTCTCATTCGCACAAAAATAAGTGAAACGCAGTAGCTTACCTGCCAACCCTTAACATCGTATTTACATCTTTTTGCTGTTTTTGGATAACTTTACAAATTATTCCTACGCATGAAAAAACTGTTGATTCTTCCATTTATCCTCCTGGCAAGTGTAGTACTTGGGCAAACGGGTTATGAAATAAAAGTAACACTCAAGCCTTTCAAGAATCAATTCATTTATCTCGGGCATTATTCCGGCAGCCAATTTCCATTGATAGATTCTGCAAAACTCAATGATAAAAGCGAAGCCGTTTTTAAAGGAAAAGAAAAACTGGGCGGAGGTATCTACATTGTCGTTTATCCATCCCGCGATCGTTTTTTTGAAGTACTGATTGATAAACAACAGCATTTTTCAGTAGTTACCGATACTGCTACGCTTACAAAAAACAAAACCTTTACTAATTCACCAGACAATGTACTGTTTGAACAATACCAGCAGTTCATGAATAAGAAAGGAAAAACGATTGACTCTGCGCAGGCAATATTAAATGCAGGAGCCAAAGGAAATGATTCTATTATATGGTCGAAGAAAATGACTGATGCCAACACGGAAATAACAACGTATAGAAAAAGCTATATTGATAAACATCCCGGCACTTTATTGACGACATTATTTTACTTAATGCAGGAACCACAGATTCCACCCGCAGCACAACATCCCGGAGGTGTATATGATTCTGTGTATGCATTACAATATTTCAAACAACATTATTGGGATGGTATCAATTTCTGGGATGACCGTATCAGCCGCACTCCTGCAGTATTGTTTGAAGAAAGGCTCGATAAGTATTTCAGTAATCTTGTATATCCTTCTGCAGATTCGGTAAATAAAGAAATAGACTGGATGTTGGGCTATGCAAGTGTAAGCAAAGAGTTAACACGCGTACTACTGGTAAAATTTGTGAACCGCTATCTCAACATGAAATATATGTGGGAAGATGCGGTGTTTGTCCATTTATATGAAAAATATTTTTCTAATAAACCATATGAGTGGCTGACTGCCGAAGGAAAAAAAACCATAACAGACAGGGCGTACAGCCTGATGGCGAATATCATGGGTAATCCCGCAGAAAATATCATTTTACCAGATACTGCTTCCGTCACAAAAATGCTGTACTCCGAAACCGGAAAGTTTACATTGGTTTGCTTTTACGATCCTACCTGCGGGCATTGCAGGGAAACATTGCCCATCATCGATTCTATGTACGAGGCAAAATGGAAAGCACTAGGGCTGAAAATATTTGCTGTAGCAAAAGAAACGGATGGAACACGCAAAACATGGTTAGACTTCATCCACCAGAACCATCTTGAAGACTGGACCAATGTATTTTACTCCAAAGAAGAAGAACAAAAAAGGATAAACAGCGGCGTTCCGGGATATTCTCAATTATATGACGTACAAACCTTTCCTACGCTTTACCTGCTGGATAAAGACAAGCGGATTATGGCTAAAAAACTAAGCTGGGAACAGGTCGATGAAATATTGAAATTAAAATAGGAAAACGGCTGATTGTCATTCAATAAAATCAGCCAATTTTCGTTATAAAGCCACCGAAATTCATTCTTATGAGAAACAGGATACTTAGTATTGCTTTTTTGCTTTCTCCTTTTATATCATTTTCACAGGTACTTTTTACCTATGGCAATCATAAAGCCGATGCAAAAGATTTTGTCCGCGCCTTTACTAAAAACAATGAACAGCCTGTCGCTAATAAGCAACAGCTGATGCAGGAGTACCTCGATGCATACATCAGTTCCCGTTTAAAAATACAACAAGCATATGACCTTCGGTTTGATACACTTCCGCAAGTAGTAAGTGAAGTAGAAAATCTTCGCGCACAGATTATCGAAAATTATATGGCAGACCCTTCTGCCATTGACAGGCTCGCCAAAGAAGCATTTACGCGTAGCCAGAAAGATATTCATGTAGCCCATATTTATATTGCCGACAATGGCGATACCATTGCCATGAATAAAAAACTCTCCTCTGTTCTGGCGCAATTACAAAAAGGGACCGACTTTCTTTCTGTAGCCCAACAGCTATCAGACGATCCTGCGGCCAAACAAAACAAAGGCGACCTGAACTATATTACTGTGTTTACATTGCCATATGAATTTGAAAATATAGTTTACAATACAGCTGCAGGTAAGTATTCAAAACCTTACCGCTCCATGGCAGGCTATCATATTTTTAAAAACCTGGGCGAAAGAAAGGCATTAGGAAAAATAAAAATCCAACAGATATTATTAGCATTTCCACCCAATAGCAATGATGCAGGAAAAGCCAATGTAGCGAAGCTGGCTGATTCATTATACAAAAGAATACAAGCGGGTGAAAATTTTGGGAAATTAGCAGCCCAGTTCAGCAATGATAATATCAGTTCAAGCGCTGAAGGAATGGTACCGGAAATAACTGTTGGCCAATATGATCCTTCATTTGAAAAAATAATCTGGTCACTGCAGGATGGTACTGTCAGCAAACCCATTGCTTCTGCATATGGTTATCATATTGTAAAAACAATTTCACATACGCCTATTGTTACTAAAGCAAATGACTCAGCTAATAACCAGGATTTAAAATATAAAGTAACGGCTGATGACAGATGGAAATCTGCCCGTGATTTTATTTATACAACAGTAAAAACCAAAGCTGGCTTATCAAAACTTTATACAAGTGATGCAGTACTGTGGGCATTAAGCGATAGCCTGCTCGAATATAAATCAGCAGGTATCGGCAGGGCAATGAATCTTACGTCTCCATTATATAAAATAGGTGACAGCACCTTAACTGTTACTGATTGGTTACATTATGCACAGATGAACCGTTTCCGTACAGACAGAAATGGCTTAAAGTCATACCCGGTGCTGATGGATGAATTTGTAAAAAATGTTTTATATCAATACTACAGGCAACACCTGGAGGAATACAATGATGATTTCCGTATACAGATGAGTGAGTTTAAAGACGGCAATATCTTTTTTGAAATAATGCAACAGCAGGTCTGGAATAAAGCCGCTGTAGATTCAGCAGCATTACTATCATTATTTGAAAAAAATAAAAGCCAATACGATTGGAAACAAAGTGCTGATGCAGTATTGTTTTATTGCGCTGATGAAGCCACTGCGAAAGCTATTGCGGATAAAGTAAAACAGAAGCCGGCAGATTGGAGAAAAATTGCAGAAGCGATGAATGATAGGGTCATTATAGATTCGGGCCGTTTTGAATGGCCACAAATACCAGGGCTGGATAAAAAGACGCCAACTCCTAACCTTACTACAGCTCCGGTAGTTAATACCAATGATAATACAGCTTCATTTGCACATATACTGAAAGTGTACACTGCCAGTACGCCACGTACATTTGAGCAGGCAAAAGGATTGGTGATGAATGACTATCAGCAAATCCTCGAAGAGAAATGGATCAATGAATTGAAGAAGAAATATCCCGTAACTATTGATGAAAAAATGTTCGCCGATATTTCTAAATAATTACAGGTCTTTTACTACGCTTGCTACAATATGTGGTTTGCCCAATGTGTAGTAATGTAAAACGGGTACACCGTTTTTCTTCAGGTCTTTTGATTGGTGTAATAACCATTCCTTACCTACCTGTTCCACTTCTTCATCTGTTTTACATTTCAATATTTCATTGGAAAGGTCAGAAGGAAGATCGATATGGAATGTTTTAGGTAATACAGTTAATTGCTTCCTGTTATAGATAGGTTTCAATCCCGGAATAATCGGAACGTTAATACCAAAATCGCGGCAGGCTTTTACAAATGCATAATATTTTTCATTGTCAAAAAACATCTGCGTTACGATATAATCTGCACCACCATCTACTTTCGCTTTCAGGTGTTTGAGGTCGCTTTGCAGGTTCGGTGCTTCAAAATGTTTTTCAGGATAACCGGCTACACCAATGCAAAAAGTAGTTTTAGTAGTCGCTTTTAAATCTTCTTCCAGGAAAACACCTGCGTTCATATTCACTACCTGTTTCAACAAGTCTGATGCATAACGATGGCCATTCGGTTCTGCTTCAAATGCTGTTTCATTTTTAGCAGCATCACCCCGTAGCACAAGTACGTTATCAATGCCCAGGTATTGCAGGTTCAACAAAGCATCTTCTGTATCATTAATACTAAAGCCACCGCAAATAAGATGGGGCACAGTATCCACGTTGTATTTATTCATAATGGCTGCACAAATACTTTCTGTACCCGGCCTTTTACGAACAATTACTTTTTCAAAACTGCCATCTGTTTTTTTCTTGAATACATGCTCGCTACGATGGTAGGTTACATTAATAAAAGAAGGTTTGAATTCCATTAAAGGATCAAGGTGCTTGTATAAGGCTTCAATGCCTTTTCCTTTTAAAGGAGGCAGTACTTCAAAAGATACCAAAGTACCTTTTGCATTATTGATATGGTCGATTACTTTCATTGGGCGGCAAAGCTAATACAGAAAAGGCTGATTTAAAAGGGTTCTTTTGACAGAGCCTGAACTTAAAAGGATATTATAAAATGCCTGAAGGCTGCTATTATCAGCTATACAGCCCTTATTTTTGCCACATGTCAGTGTCTATTTATGCCAAAAACCTTGTAAAGCGATATGGTAGCCGTACAGTGGTAAACAATGTATCCTTTGAAGTAAAACAAGGAGAAATTGTAGGATTGCTCGGCCCCAATGGTGCAGGCAAAACCACATCCTTTTACCAGGTAGTAGGATTAGTGAGGCCGGATGATGGCAATGTTTTCCTGGATGAACAAAACATTACGCCACTTGCCATGTACAAAAGGGCAAAATTGGGCATTGGCTATCTGCCACAGGAAGCTTCTGTATTCCGCAAGCTGAGTGTAGAAGATAATATCATGGCCGTATTGGAAATGACTGACCTTTCTAAACAACAGCAAAAAGAAAAAATGGAATCGCTGCTGGATGAGTTTCGCCTGCATCATGTACGTAAAAGCAATGGTGATGTATTAAGCGGTGGTGAAAGAAGAAGAACAGAAATCGCAAGGGCGTTAGCAGTTGACCCAAAATTTATTTTACTCGACGAGCCTTTCGCCGGTATCGACCCGATAGCTGTAGAAGATATTCAAAGCATTGTTGCCAAATTAAAATATAAAAACATCGGTATTCTTATTACTGATCACAACGTAACAGAAACTCTTTCTATATGTGACCGCGCGTATTTGTTGATTGATGGAAAAATATTCAAACATGGAACTGCCGAAGAGTTGGCTGACGATGAGCAGGTACGTAAACTATACCTCGGCCGCAACTTTGAACTAAAACGCAAAGACTGGATTTATGAAGAAGCGCAAAAAAGCATGGCTTCTTCTCCATCCCCAGAAACACCCGATGAGTTATAATTTCCCGTTTTCCAACATTTTCTTTCCGTTGCATCGTATATCGAACTGATTCTTTATTTTGCCCTCCAACTATGAGCCTGCTGAGCCCTGCTATATCATCGCTTGCCCGTATGCGCCTTTGGCGGATAGAAGGCTGGAAAAATAATCCCGCTGATGCGCAGCGTGAAGTATTACAGGACCTTGTTACTTCAGCCCAATACACGGAATTCGGAAGAAAATACCAGTTTCACGAATTATTTAATATCCGTGATTTCAAACAAGCTGTTCCCATTCATGAATATGATGACCTGAAGCCTTATATCGAACG
>Ga0164241_10005212_pt1 | contig 12253 bp, 12 predicted proteins | sample OricomyardsoilBY_FD_108780 | JGI IMG/M metagenome (GOLD analysis project Ga0164241, IMG submission 108780) | Backyard soil microbial communities from Emeryville, California, USA - Original compost - Back yard soil (BY) | ecosystem: Environmental > Terrestrial > Soil > Unclassified | place: USA...
AAAAAATATACAGCCATATTGCCGCTTTCAGGTATCCCATAAGAACCCAGTGAAGCTTTAATGCCGGCTATATAATAATCTTCAGCTGAGCCTAAAGCGCCTTTGGATATCCAGCCCCTGTTTATGGCTTCCGCTATATTGAAACACATTTCAGGAAAGCCGATCTGAATACTGGGTTCACCCGTGTAGGTATCATAAAAATATTTCCTGTTAATAAGTGAATAATTGCCGCTTGTTGTTTTTGTATACATCGTGCCAAGATCTTCGCCCGGGCTCGCTCCAGCAAATGCATCAAAACTGGTAGGGCTTGTGCCTGCACTTACTTTTGCTGATGCGGGCTCTGATGTTACAAACACGCGGGGATCTTTTAATTTGGTTAATAACCCAACATAGGTTGCAGAGGTATTATAACGCAAGGCATCGAAACCAAAATTACCGGGGTTCATAGGGTAGGGGTTGGTTGGATACAGGAACGAATACTGCAGGTTATCGGCACTGCTTTCCATTACAGGATAAGTTGCAGGATCATTAATGATCTTTGTAAACCTGCTTTTAAGGTTTAAGTCTGCATCATCAACCTTTTTGCTTAAGTTGATCAGCAAACGCAAATGCAATGTATTTACTGTTTTTTGCCATTTGCCCAGGTTGTTGTCAAAATAAATATCACCATCCATTGTTGCACCACCCGTAATTAAAGAAGCAAGTTCTGTATTGGCGCTATCCAGCCAGCTAAATGCGTTTAAGAAAACATTTTTTTGTGCATCATATACCGGCGTAAGGTTGCCTATGCCCAATTCTGATTCTGATACAGGGATATCTCCCATCTCCAGACTCATTTTTGTGTACAGGTAAGCTTTGAAAAATTTGGCCATTGCGGAGTAAGCATTTGTTTCAGGAAGCCCGCTGTTGCCGGCTTCTTCAACCATTTTAGTTACATTTTTCAAAGTTGCATAGAAGTTATCCCCCGAACCAAAATTATATTCATTATTGCCATAGTAATCGTAATTGCAGCAATAATACTGGCACCATCTTTCCTTCATGGTATATGGCGCTTCAAACATATCGTTCAGTACCCCATTTAATAATAAAGAAGGAGGGACTGATGTAGGTTTATTCGGATTATTATTTAATTCATCAAAACTCTTTTTGCAACTTGTAATAACCGTTATAATAAAGAGTGCGATAGTTATATTGATAAATACTTTTTTCATTTCAAACTGTTTGTTTGGTTAAAATGTTACATTAAGGTTCAGGCCAAAACGACGCATGGTAGGTGTTTGTAATCCTGTGCTACCGGTTGAATAATTATACTGGTCGAGATCTACATCTTTAAAGCGTTCGTCTTTATAGAAATAGATCAGGTTTCTTCCGATAAGCGATATCGAAATATTTTGGATAAAGCTGTTGTTGCCCAATACAGATTTGGGAATGGAATAACCAATCGTTATTTCACGCAGCTTGGCATAGGTTTTACTCATCAGGTTGCCTTCGCTAATGCCATAGTAACGGCTTGAATAAGCCTGCACGCCGGTAGTTTGTGTGTTGGTTTCAAATTTTAAATCGTCATAATTCAATATTTCGCCGGTTTCAGAATCATAGTTAATGGCCACACCATTAGATACTATTACGCCTTCACCCACATATACGCCTTTGTAATTACTGTTGCCTGCATTTTTATCATCTTCAAGCCTGGCTACACCAAAAGCGCCCTGCACTGTTTCCATATTGCGACCACCACGCATGGTTCTTGCATGCATATCGTCCGTTGTTACACCGCCAACACTACCATCAAACTGGAAACTGAACGTGAAGTTTTTATAGTTGAATTTATTATAAATGCTCCACTGGAAGTCTGCATTAAGATACCCCAGGAATTGGGGGACAGCGTTAGATATAGGCCTGCCACTTGCATCATTTATGATCTGCCCATCCTGTGTTTTTACAAAAGCACCTGCATATAAGGCATCTACCCTGTCGCCTTTGCGGTAGAACCTGTTATATACATCCTGGCCTGGCGGTAACTCTTTATATTTATCCTGGAAGGTGCTCCAGTTAACCAATACATCCCATGTAAAATCTTTTTGTTTAACGGGCGTTCCTGTTAGTGATATTTCATACCCTGTCTTTTTTGTTATCAAAGCATTCAGGTAATAATAGTTATAACCTGTTGCAGAAGATATAGGGTTTTGAAGAATGCGCGGTCCGTCAATATACTGGAAAGCCGTAAAACTTAAACCCAGGCGATTTTTCAGGAAGCGGATATCAACGCCTTCCTCATAGTTAACACGGTTAAAAGTTTTAATATCAGGATCATATAAATTATCAGAATATTGGGCTGCCGTCTGGTTATTGTAGGGCTTACTGGTAGAATATACGGCGATCAAAGAATAATCGGGGCCACCATATGGCGATGAATAATTGTTGCCATAACCCAGCGGGTAATCATACAGTGATATGCCTGAACCGCCGCCACCAAAAGCCGTTATGTTTGAATACGGCGCCACACCAATGGTTGCCGATGTTGCATCACCATGTACGGTTGCATACGATCCCCGCACTTTTAAGAATGATATTACTTCCGGCAATTTTATATAATCAGAAATTGCGGACGCTACCGATATGCTTGGATAGAAATAATCGTTCTTGCCTTTAGGCAGGGCTGAAGACCTGTCCCATCTGCCGGTAAAAGAAACCGTAGCATATTTATTTAACATAGCATCCAAAGAGTAATATGCACTATACACGCGCAGGTCTGATGTAAAGCTGCTAGCTTGTATAGGATTTAAAGAGTTGCTAAAACTATAAACGCCGGGCACACTCATGTAGTCGGTTGAAGTAAAACTGGAATTATAATTAAGCATTCTTAAATTGCCACCCACCAAACCTGCGAGCTCAAGGAAGCTGCCGATTTTATAATTATAGTTCAACTGGATATCTGTATTGTTGTCAAACAACTCACGCCTGTCTTCCCTGTAATCACCCAAATTTTGTTCGCGGCCATAAGGATGTGCTGAGTAAGGCATTTTTTCAGAACGCAACAAACTGTAAGTTGACATTTGTGTGCGCAGGTTTACATTCAGGTGATCATCAATTTTATAATTACCGGAAACATAACCGTAAATGTCTGTTTTGTAATGGCCACGCAACCATTCTTCCACCATAAACCAGGGGTTATGATAACGTTGGTATTCTGCAAACACCGATTGTGTGCCTACTTTGCCGGGCTGCCATATACCTTGAATATCCGGCGCATTTACATCCCAGTCAGCCCCCGTCCACACTGCTATATTATAAATAAGGCTGTTCGGGCCATAATCCACATCGGGAAAATTGGGCGTGTATTGTTTATTGAAGTTCATATTAGCTTCTACTTTTAAACGCTTGCTAACATTATATGAACCATATAAATTAAAGTTGGTAATATTTAATTCCATATTTGGAATAATGCTCTCCTGGTATGATTGTGACAGAGAAAAACGCAGGTTGTAATTATCGCCTGTTGCATTCAGTGATATATTATTGGTTGTTTGAAAACCTGTTCTTAAAAAATTTGAAAGGTTGTTCTTACCACGGGAAGTCCATGGGGTAGGTTGAATATTCCCTGTCCAGGTATATCCACCCGGAAAAGTTGTTGTATACGTTTGATCAGGTGTATACGTGCCATCATATTGTGGCAATAAACGGCCATCAAAACGCGGCCCCCATATATCATAGTCATTATCATTCAGGCCACCACCTTTACCATCACCGAAGGCATACAACTGGTTGCCGCCCGGGCCGTATTCTGTTTGTACTCTCGGGAAAGCAAGAAAGCCCTGGTCGATTGAATTGGTTGAGTTTAATTCAATGGTAAAACCTTTATGTTTTAATCCTTTTTTGGTGGTGATCAGAATGGCGCCATACTGAGCACGGCTGCCATAAAGCGATGCCGCCGTTGGGCCTTTTAGTATAGTATATGTTTCAATATCATCGGGGCTAATGTTCCATGTGTCAGAACTGATAGGCACGCCATCCACGACGTATAAAGTAATTTCATTACCACGCAATAACACAGTTGGTTTGCGCAGCATTTCCGCAGAAGGCCCCACCGATAAACCGGCTACTTTACCGGTTAAACCGGTGATGGGATTCTGGTCTCTTGCTTTTACAAGGTCTTCACCGCTTACCTGCTGCACTGCGTAGCCAAGCCGTTTAACTTCTTTTTTTACACCAAGGGCCGTAACCACTACATCCGTTAATTGCTGCGAAGAAGTTGCCAGCATAATTGTAATAAAGCCACTATCATTAACAGCAATTGTTTCCGATGTGTAACCCACAAAACCTGCGGTAAGATTTTGGCCTTTATCCGTATTGATTGTAAAGTTTCCTTCTGCATCGGAGAGGGCGGTTTGCTTGCCCGAGGAAACAGTTGCGCCTGGTACAGGTTGCCCGGAGGAAGAATCAATTATTTTCCCATGCAGTTGTAAGGTTTGCGCATTGATTTTTGAAATAAATAATGAAAACAATAAGCAACCGAAAATGGTTATTTTTCTGCGTAAAGCATGCTTCATAACATTTAGTTTTAGAATGAAGCGGCAAAGCTATTTATGTGTCTTCCCTTTGCGTTTAAGGAAGCATTACCAAATGGTAAAGCAATTATTAATTTTATCCGGGTAACGAAAACATAATCGAGATTTAATGAAGAGTTTATATTCTTTATTTATGAAGTTTGCATATAAAATTATTTTCAAGTGAACTGGTACGAGATAAGAAATATAGAATCAATTGATTCGCCCGGGCTGGTTGTTTATAAAGAACGGGTGCAGCAAAACATTGAGTCAGTATTGAAGATGAGAAACGCTTCTTTATTAAGGCCGCATGTTAAAACGAACAAGATAGCAGAAGTATCTAAGATGATGTTGGACGCGGGCATTACAAAATATAAATGCGCCACCATTGCCGAAGCCGAAATGCTGGGCACCATCAACGCGCCGGATGTGCTGATCGCGTACCAGCCAACACCTGTTAAGGCAAAAAGAATAATGGTGCTTATTCAAAAATACCCTTCAACCCATTTTTCCTGTTTGATCGATGATGCGGGAAATGCGGAAAATATCTCCAATGTTTTTGCTGCCGGTAATATTTGTGTTGATGTGTATATTGATGTGAATGACGGTATGAACAGGACCGGCATTAAGCCGCAAAATGCTTTTCAGCTCTTTGAAGAATGTGAAAATCTTTCTGGCATAAAAATTATCGGCCTGCATGTGTATGACGGGCATATCCGCGATACAGATGTTGAGGAACGCAAACAAAAAACTGATGCTGCTTTTAATGATGTAGCAGAACTTGTTGAAAAAATTGAATTATCAGCAAGCAGGAAATTAAATATTGTTGCCGGCGGCTCACCTACATTCCCGGTGCATGCGCAAAGAAGAGACGTTGAATGCAGCCCCGGTACTTTTGTATTCTGGGACTATGGTTATAAAACCATTTTGCCCGATGAGCCTTTTGAGTATGCGGCGCTTGTTATTACAAGGGTTATTTCCATAATCGATGAACATACTATTTGTGTTGACCTTGGCCATAAATCAATAGCCGCTGAAAATGCAATTGAAAAACGGGTTCATTTTTTAAATGCGGAAAACATTCAATTCAGCGGGCAGAGCGAAGAACACCTGGTGTTAAAAGTTGAAGAGGCTTCCCGGTATAAAGTGGGGGATGTATTGTATGGCGTGCCGTATCATATATGCCCGACTGTTGCCTTGTATGAAAGGGCTGTTGTTGTTGAAAAAAATGAGGCTGTTGATGAATGGAAGGTGGTGGCAAGAGATAGAAAGATCAATGTTTGAAAGCAAACATTGATCTTTTTAATAAAGGAAATTAAAAGGGCTTCTCGGTTTCGTTCTTTGCAGCTTTCATATCCCTTGTATTTTTTTGAACAGCTATAGCGGAAAAAATGCTTAACACAAAAGACATCGCATAAAAGCCTTTTTCGCTTCTTTCCAATGTTGCATTCCATAAGCCTACGGTTAATAATACTACAGATAATATCAAGCAAAACCAGGCAATGCCATAATAGAGATTGGTTACAGGAATATCTTCTAATTGGTCACGTACGGCTTTTTGTACCGATATGGCTGAAAATAAGCCGAACAGTAATACGGTAAAATAATATCCTTTTTCATTCAATTCCATATCGGCATTCCATAATCCGATGTTGAATGCAATAGCACCTGCAAAAAAAGCTACCCATGATGCACCGATAAAAGCGGGGGAAGGTTGTAAGGGTTGTTTTTGTGCCATAAAAATATTTATAGAACAAAACTATTTTGGCTGGTTGCATTAATTTTTGACAAATGTCAAAAACAAAAAAATAACTTGTTAAAGCCTGCTCCGGATGCGGCTTAAAGTTTCCTGGCTTATGCCAAGATAGGAGGCAACGTAACCAAGCGACACACGTTCAGGAATATGCGGCGATTGTTTCAATAAATTTTCATACAGCTCTTTTGCTGTTTTAAATTGGGCATTCACATAACGTTCTTCCAGCCTGATATAATATTTTTCATAAACAATTCTTACCAGCCTTTCAATTTCGTGGTATTGATTAAATAAAGCAGTTAATTCATTTTTTGATATTGACCATAGCACACTGTTTTCGAGCAGTTGTATATTTTCAACAGCTGCTTCACCGGTTATAAAGCTGTGAAACGACGTTACAAAATCGTTTTCAAAACCAAACCAGTGCGTAATTTCTTTTCCATCAATATTATAAAACCCTCTTAGCGCGCCCTTCTCTAAAAAAAATAATTTGCGGCAAATATTTCCTTCTGTTACCAGGTTATCATTTTTATAAACAATAAGTTTTTTAAAACAACCAATTAATGCTTGCTGTGCTTCGTTGCTAAGTGTATGATGTTTTTTTATTTGAGAAAGCAGGTAGTCCATATGAGTTATTTAATTAGCAGGCTCAATGATCAAATTCTTACTATTAACTCAAACAGTTTCTGAGTTTATTTTTAAAAATAAAAGCAAGTAGTGCCGTTTCCTTATTATCCGGCAAGTTTAATAAAATTATATTTTTAAAAGATTGAACCGGTTAATATTACTTTTATCGGTGTATAAATAAAACTTTCGATGTTTACCGTAGATGCACATCTTGATCTTAGCATGAACGCCATGGAATGGAACCGCGACCTGCGTAAACCGGTGTTTGAATTACGCAACAGCGAAACTGGTTTATCTGATAAGCCTGACCGTTCAAAAAGTACCGTTGCATTTCCTGAGTTGCGTAAAGGCAATATTGGTTTAGTAGTAGCCACACAAATTGCACGGTATGTTGCACCCGAAAATCCTTTGCCCGGCTGGCATTCACCGGAGCAGGCATGGGCACAAACGCAGGCGCAGCTTGCCTGGTACAAGGCAATGGAAGATGCTGGTGAAATGAAAATGATGACGAATGCTGACGCTTTAAATGAGCATGTTGAATTATGGCTGAATGATGATGATCAACAAAAACCGATCGGTTATATTTTAAGTTTAGAAGGTGCTGATTCATTGATCGATATAAACTATGTTGAGCGTGCATACAATTATGGTTTGCGTGCCATTGGCCCCGCACATTATGGCCCGGGGCGTTACGCCAACGGTACCGATGCCACCGGAAGATTGAATGCTGATGGTAAAGCCTTATTAAAAGAAATGGAACGCCTGAATATTATTCTTGATGCTACGCATTTATGCGATGATGCATTTTGGGATGCCATGGATTTGTTCGATGGCCATGTTTGGGCAAGCCATAATAACTGCCGGAAGTTCGTGGATCATAACCGCCAGTATAGCGACGAACAAATAAAAATTTTAATTGAACGCAATGCCGTTATTGGTGCTGCCTTTGATGCATGGATGCTGGTGCCTGGCTGGAAGCGAGGCATATCAACACCGGAAAATATGCATTGCGGCCTTGAAAAGGTGATTGATAATATTGACCATATCTGCCAGCTTGCCGGTAATAGCCTGCATGTTGGTATCGGCTCGGATTTAGATGGCGCATTTGGCAAAGAGCAATGCCCATACGATCTTGAAACCATTGCAGACCTGGATAAAATCCCCGCTTTATTATTACAAAGAGGTTATTCAAACAAAGACATAGAAAATATAATGCATGGCAACTGGCTGCGGTTTTTGAGAGGGGCGTGGAAGTAATGAATATAGCGGATGGAAAATCTGATTGACACTACAATACAAAAAACGAAACAGCGAAGCATTGAAAATCAATGGTAGTTTTTTTGTTCTTTCGTACTATTCGGTAATATTGGTGTTAGCGGTCAGCTTAAAAGACGAAACAGAACAGAATGATAGACTTCAAAACATGCTACAATTCTCAATTTCGACAGGACATCAATAAGTTCTTTTCGACTATTCCTGATGAAAGTAGGTTTCACGAAGACAAAGACCAAAAGCAAATTTTTTCTATCCAACGCGAGAGATTAACGCCACAAAAAAATCATTTGGACTTTTTAGACAAGGAAACAAAAGAGCTTTTTGGGTTGCCTTGTTTTTTACCGTCTTGACAGATATGGTTTGCTTCACGCATTACAAAGACTATTACAACAAATTCCAAAGACTGACTCGTTACCCAAAATTAATTGGCAACTGTTTAAGTTGGTGCCACTATCATTTACATCCGATAGACATTTTTTACGCAATGAATCAAGGAAGAAATGCAACAGAACCACACTTATTATTTATTGACAAATTTTCAGACTCATTGGAAACAATGGAGATAGAAACAATTGATTTTTTCAATCAACACTTAACTGAAATAAGTGGAACAGAATTTTGGAACATATGTAAAGCCGAATTTCCATACAGACAGTGAACAGACAAGCAATGACAAAACACAGAGTTATAAATGCAAAATATAAAAGCCGAACCGCTAATAAATCGGTTTGATAAAAAGCTGGCTGACAAAGCAAAAAATCAACTTTTGCATGGCTATTTAGCTTTAGTAATCAGTTGAACTTTATAAATTTGGCGACATCCATAACAATGAACTTTTAATTAATTTAGCAGCAGTTCCTGGCCAAACGAGTTTCAAATATGAAAAAAATAATTTCATTTATGCACATATCGCTTGATGGTTTTGTAGCAGGACTGAACGGCGAAATGGACTGGATTAAAGTTGATGAAGAAATTTTTGATCATGTCGGAAAGCGAATAAGCGAAGGCGATACTGCATTATATGGACGAGTAACTTACCAGATGATGGAAAGTTACTGGCCTGCCGCAGGAGACAAGCCGACAGCGAGCAGGCACGACATCGAACATTCAAAATGGTATAGTAATGTTCATAAAGTTGTTTTATCAAAAACAATGAAAGACGCGGATTTGATCAATACAACAATTATTAGCGACAACCTTTCGGACAGCATAAATGGAATAAAACAATCCCGTCATGGCGGGAGTAAAGAGATCTTGCTTTTTGGTAGCCCTACAGCAACACATTCACTTATTCAACAAAACTTAATTGACGGATTCTGGCTATTTGTTAATCCAATTATTCTTGGACGAGGCATTCCGTTGTTTGCAGACATCAAAGAGAAGATAAAACTAAAGCTATTGACTACTACCCGGCAATTTACCTGCGGGGGTAACTGAGCTGAATTACACAGTTGACCGACAATAACAACGTGCCGCTGCAGTTTACCACTAAACGTTACGATTATGAGAATTTTAATTTTTATAATCCTGTTGTTAACAATACAATCATGTGCTACAAAAAAGTATACTAAGAAACAACTGCTGCCCGAAGGAATAAAATCTGCAACTGAAGAAATATATGTAGTAGTGGGTAGCCAGAATAAACTTTTGCTTAAAAAGGAAATGGTGTTCACTAAAAATGGCCGTATCAAACTCTCAAAAACTTTTGATTCTTTAGGTAATCTAATGCAGGAAACTGAAAAGAAATTATGGTTTGTGGTGGAATCGTATCCGGATAAAGAACCTTATTACTGTAAAACACGCTGGAAACCTGAACAACGCGAACGTATCAGCTGCTATACTAAAAAACGATACAAACAAAACGAAAGCATTTATCATTATAATAAAGATGGAACTATTGATAAAATAGCAGATAATTTTACAACATTCCACACACAGTATTTTTATTATGCTAACAATGAACTCTCTAAAATTGTTACCAGGGATAAAAATGATACACTTGTTGACGAAGTTTTAGTAAAATGTATGGCCAAAGATGAGAAAGGTGCTTGTTTAAAAGAGCGTAGGATTTCGGCCATAACAAATTATAAAGAAGAGATACTCATCTCTCCGGCTTATGATTAAACTGGCATCCAAACCGGCGAATTCATAGATTTTTTACAACAAATATTCTTGAAAATAAATTTTGGAAACCGAAAGGTTGCGCATATATTTGCAACCGATTGGCTTCATAATGGATAGAACAATTCCTGAAAATATGGGAAGAAAGATTTGATCAACCAGGCAAAGTATTATCTGCAAATCAAAAACAAAAAAAATGAAATCGACGATTCACGAACAACAAAACAACAGTATTAAAGACGTGCATAAAAACAATTTGCTATTTGATTTTACCGTTGACAAAACAACCAACTCGGTATTCATAAACAGGGAATTTGATGCTGACCTTTTGATGGTATGGAATGCTTTTACCAAACAAGAAATCCTTGACCAATGGTGGGGCCCAAAACCCTGGGTTTCTAAAACAAAGTATATGAATTTTGAGGTTGGTGGCCGCAGGTTTTATGCAATGGTTGGTCCCGAAGGACAAGAGCATTGGTCAATTCAGGAATTTACCGCGATATCGCCAGTAATCAATTTTAAAATGGTTAGTGCGTTTGCCGACAAAGCTGAAAACATCAATACTGAATGGCCAGGTTCTGAGTGGGATTTGAATTTCAGCGAACAAAACGGAACAGCAAAAGTTAGTATTACTATTAAACATAAAGATCTTGCCGATCTGGAGAAGATAATTGAACTGGGTTTCAAAGAAGGCTTTACAATGATATTAAACGAATTAGGCAAAATCTTAAGCACCTGCAAAATAAATACATCAGATTAAACGCTAAAATGAAACGATAAAATGGTTGAAGTATTCAAAACGAATGTACAGCACGGTGAACTGGCTGAGCAACTTGCTTCAATTCTTCGCGGCCGCTTTGCTTTTTTCAAGATTAATTTTGACCTTGAGGACTGCGACAAAATATTGAGGGTTGAAGGAAAAAAGATTTGTGTGGAGGCCATCATCGAAATACTGAGCACCCATGGGCTTGAATGCGAAGTTCTTACATAGCAAATGAGGCGCATCCCACGAATTAGCAATAAATCACTAACAATTAAAATTGCACGACAATGCGAAAAATAATTGTCTTATCAATGATCACATTAGATGGCGTAATGCAAGCACCGGGAGGACCAGAAGAAGATACATCAGGCGTTTTCAAATATGGCGGTTGGACCGCTTCTTATAGTGACGAAATTGGTGGTAAGGTGGTGCAAAAAGAGCTGAAACAACCTGCCGATTACCTGTTGGGCAGAAAAACATTTGAGATCTGGGCCGACTACTGGCCCGAACATGGAGATTTTTGGCCAGGCATTAATGAAGGCACAAAATACGTTATGTCTAACACCATTAAAAATTCAGGCTGGAAAAACACCGTATTTATCGAAAGCCTGGAAGATATCAAAAAGCTCAAAAATTCAGCAGGTGCTGACATCCAGGTTTGGGGCAGCAGTAAGCTTATTCAATTGTTACTTAAGCATGACCTGGTAGACGAACTCTGTCTCAAAATTTACCCCCTTACACTTGGTACTGGAAAAAAATTGTTTAACGATGGCCCGATTCCGGCAGCATTTACATTAACGGAGAGTTTGATTACATCAACCGGGGTGATCATTGCCACATACAAGCGGGCCGGAAAAGTTAAGACAGGTACTGTTGAAGCTACAAAATAAAATAAGCCGTATGAGATACCTAATAACGATTTTATTATTTACCATTCATAACATGGGGTTTTCGCAAAAATCATTACTTATTCCTGATACAACAATAGCAATCTCTACTGTAAATTTTGATTCCAAAGGAAACTTAATTATAAAGCCATCCCCAACATCATCTTCAAAAGATTTCGACTACCTAATTGGAAACTGGAAATTAAAAAACAGAAAGCTTAAATCACGACTTACCAACAGTACCGAATGGGTAGAGTTCGAATCGAGAGTAGAAATGGAC
>Ga0164241_10005213_pt1 | contig 12252 bp, 9 predicted proteins | sample OricomyardsoilBY_FD_108780 | JGI IMG/M metagenome (GOLD analysis project Ga0164241, IMG submission 108780) | Backyard soil microbial communities from Emeryville, California, USA - Original compost - Back yard soil (BY) | ecosystem: Environmental > Terrestrial > Soil > Unclassified | place: USA...
CGACGGACGGGAAATTCCCTTCAGCCTGCCGCGCGTCCACCAGCGCAGCCGCTACATCCCGGAAGGTTTGATCCTGGACCGCCTGTCCAATGACACATTTCTTTTGCGTCAGGAGGGGCAGCCCCACAAGTTGTTCAGCCGCCATGGCGAGCACTCCGGCGTTTTCCGCCTCGCACAGCTGCGCCATCCGTCCTACACCCCGGCCGGCAATATCCTAGGTGTGATCCATCAAGAGAGCGGCTTTGTCATCCATCTGCACTACAACAAGCACAACCAACTCACCCAGTTGCAGGGCAACTGGGGCAAAAGTCTGGTGCTGAACCGCAATAGCGAAGGGCGGATTGATAAAGTGGATCTGCGGGACGGCGCCACTGGTGCACGCAGAACCGTCGCAGAGTACGAATACGACACCCAGGGAAATTTAATCGCCCAGCGCAATGCAAACGGCGTTGGCGAAAAATACGAATACGAAAATCACCTCATTCGAAAGCGCACCCTGGTTACGGGGTTTAATTTTTATTTTGAATGGGATGGCAATGACTCAAAAGCGCGCTGCATTCACCAATGGGGCGACCGCGGTATTTACGACTACCGTTTTGAATGGTCACCGGAGCAGCAGTGCAGCAAAGCCACCGACAGTCGCGGTTACGCGCGGGAATACCGCTACAACCAGTATGGGCAGATAATTTCCGAATTGGATAATGAAGGGGCCTTGCACCAATACACCTATGAGCGCGGTCGCAAACGCAGCTACACAGACCCGGAAGGCAACACCACTGAATATTTCTTCGACCGCCACAATAATCCGGCGGGTTATAGAGATGCCTTGGGCAACCGCGTGGCGCTCAGCTGGTTCAATGGCAAGCTCACCAGCGTCACCGATAAAGACAAAAGCCATTGGCGTCGCGAATACGACAGCAAAGGCCAACTGATCGCGCTGATTGATCCTTTTTTACAAACCACTCGCTACAGCTATAACGCCGATGGCCTGCTTGCCAGTGTCGCCGATCCCATGCAGCGCACCACGCGCTATGAATGGTCGGAAAACGGCGAACTGCTTGGTATCATCGACCCGGAAGGTCATCAGCGCCGCCTCAGTTACGACCCATGGGGCCAGGTCACCACGGCGGAAATCATTCTGGCGGATGGCAAGAGTGCCGGGAAAATTCAGTTTTTCTACACGCCCTCCGGCTTAGTGGAAAAAGTGGTGGCTCCCAATAGCGACACCACCACATATCACTACAACGAGAACGACCAACTCATTCGCCACAGCGACCCGCAAGGTCGCACCACCGAATTTAAATACGACGGTCTGAGCCAGGTCATTGAGCGCATCGACCCGGAAGGCCAGCGCCTCAAGTATGAATACGACAGCGAGCGCAACCTCACGGCGCTCATTAATGAAAAAGGTGAGAAGCACCAGTTTTTTTATGACGGTAAAGAACGGCTGATAAAGGAAATCGGCTTTGACGGACGTACGCAGCATTACAAATACGACAAAGCCGGTCGACTGATCAAACATCTCGATGCTGGCGAAGTCATGACCGAATTCGAGCGTGATGCCCTGGGCCAATTATTGACCCGTACCAGCCGCTCCATCACGCAGCCGGCATTGCCGCTGGAGACGGTCCGCTTCAATTACGACCCCAAAGGCCGGCTGCTGGAAAGCTACAACGCCCACCAGTTTGTCTCGTTTACCTACAATGCCTTCGGCAATCTCACCAAAGAACACCACAGCGATTTAAATGCGCAGCGCCAACGCATCAGCGCCTCCATGGTGGATATAGGTTTCAGCAACGTCTGGCCAGGTAAGCGCAGCGGCATCCAACTGCCGGACGGCCAGCGCATTGATTATGGGTTCGACCATCATAATCGCCTTGATCAAATCGCCGTGAATGGCGACATCATCACCCGTATTGAGCGCGATGTATTGGGCCGAGAAATCAGCCGTGCCCAGGGAGATCTGATCACCCTCGCCGAATACGATCCCGCGGGCCGGCTGCAAAAACAAACCAGCTACAACCAAAAACAAAAAATTGTCGGCCCGATTCAACGTGAGTACGGCTACGATAATTTCGGCAATTTAAATCGCTTGAGCGACGGCCCGGAAGAAACCCGCTACGTCTACGACTTGCTCAATCGCCTGAAAAAGGTCGAAGGCAATAATCCGGAAACGTTCGCTTTCGATCCCGCAGGTAACTTATTGCAGTCCGGCGGCGGTGATTCCAGCAGCAGCGTCAAAGGCAACCGCCTCTTCATGCAGGGCGACCGCAAATTCACCTACGATGCCCGCGGTAATTTAATTCAGGAAAATCGCGGCAAAGACGGCAAGCTCGTCACCACTTTTGAATACAACCTCAATAACCAACTGATCAAAACCACCCACGACGGCCAAACCACCACCTACACCTACGACCCGCTTGGTAAGCGAATCAGCAAAACCGACGCCTTCGGTACCACCCGTTATTTATGGGCGGGCGACCAGATGGTCCAGGAGCAGCGTAACAATTTAAAGAAAACCTACATCTTCGAACCCGAAAATTTCAAACCCGTCGCCCAGATCGCCGACGGCAAAACCTACCACTACCACCTGGACCATCTAGGCACTCCGCGTGAACTCACTGACGACGAAGGAAAAGTCGTCTGGAAAGTCCGCTATAAAACCTACGGCAATGTGGCAGTAAAAGAAGTGGAGGAAGTGGAAAACAATATCCGCTTTCAGGGTCAATACTTCGACGAAGAAACCGGCCTACACTACAACCGCTTCCGTTATTACAACCCGAATACGGGACAATTTATTACGCAGGATCCGATTGGGTTGTTGGGTGGTGTGAATAACTACCAATATGCGCCTAATCCGGTGGGGTGGGTGGATCCGTTTGGGTTGAGTTGTAAGGAATACTCTCTCCTAAAAGAAATGGATTCCGCTTACGGGGGGGAAGAGCTTGGTTTTGCTAAAGCTTGGGCAGATCTACCCTTTGATGTAGAGGTCGAATATTTAATGTCGGAAGCTGATCGAGCAAAATATGAAGTTTTCGTAAAAAATGGACTACTTCATGATGCCGCTGGCCATTTGCTGGACACTTGCGATGCAAGAGACGGAAAATACATATTTGTGATGGATCCCCAGGGTCGCATTTTTGCCGGCGCCCCGCGCATATTTGAATTCCATCATTCTTCATTTTTGGCTGGTTCAAAAGTTGCTGCTGCAGGGGAAATGGAAGTTGCAGGTGGAATGCTTCTAATGCATGACAATAATAGCGGCCATTACAAGCCAACTGATAAGCATAATGATCAGTTTGTCAGCGAGTTGAAGGAACGAGGATTAGATGCGACTAAGGCCAGAGAGTCTGTTACTCGGAGTTGATACATGCAAGAAGTGCGGCAATACCATATAAAAGGTGCTGAAATAAAACGCGAGAAGAGCGGGCATTTGATTGTGGGATTTTCATCGCAAGTTATGGCGGATGAACAGCTGATTGCCTTGAAAGATATCGAAGAGAAATTTTTTTTGGCCTTTTATGGTTGTGATCTCTCAAGACGAAATTTAGAGATCTTAGTTCAGCTGGGAGTTTTGGAGTTGGGAGTTTTTCATTCATCATTCTCCGATGCTGATCTGACTGTATTGAGCCAGTCCAATACCTTGGAGCATGTAAAGTTACATGATACTTTGGTGACACAGGCCTGTATTGATGAAATTAAGAAGCAGAGGCCACAGCTGCGTATATTCATTTGATAATTGTTCGATAGAAATAGGCGATCTTTGTGAAGCATGCGTCCTTGATCTCAAAAATTGATATGAATTTTGAAGGTCGAGACTACATCTGCTCCGATATCCACGGCCATTTCTCCCTGCTCACCCAACAACTTGATCAAATCAATTTCAACGAACAAGCCGACCGCCTATTTTCTCTCGGCGATCTAATTGACCGAGGTGATGAATCTGATCAGGCGCTCGAATGGTTAGCCAAGCCCTGGTTTTTTGCAATTCAGGGCAATCACGAGCGCATGCTGATCAACGCCTATGAAAGCCGATCTGAATCCTTGTGGTTCCAGTGGATGATGTGGGGTGGCAGTTGGGCGGAGGACATGGATTTTGAGGCGCTGGAACCTTTCTATCAGTCTTTCTCGCAGCTACCGCTCGCAATCGAATTGGCTTTGCCGGACAGAAAATCCGTAGGTTTGGTACATGCGGAATTACCGGACGTTTGTGATTGGAATGAGGTTAAGCAGTTGCTGATGCACACAGAACCAAACCAAGTTGAGGCGACGCTGGTGGTCAGCGACATGCTCTGGAGCAAGAATCAGCCTTATTTACCGGCAGATGAAATTCCGCGAGTTGATCCGGTGCGCAATATCGATCATGTTTTTCATGGGCACACGATTGTGGAGAATTACCGGACGATTACCAACCGCACCTTTATGGATTTGGGATCCTATGAATCAGGTCGGATCGGCCTTATAGATCCCATCGAATTTCTGAAAGATTAGCTTTAACCATCTCCAGCTTGTCGCCGGTTTTTCCAGAATTGCTTTTCTAGAGTTAGGTTTTGACGGGTTTATCGACCTTGGAGCCTGCCGTTTAGTTTTATTGCTGTCGGGAAGTTTGGAAAGGGTTTTGCGATCAGCGCCGCCGGTAGGTGGGGACTATAAATGCCTTTGGCCTGAATGCAACCCGGCTCAGCTCCCAGTCGAGAAGCCCATGATTGCCATCGCCCGTCGTCAGTAGCTGCCCTCCATAGCAACTTTCTATGGTTTTTCTATAGACCCGGCCCCGTGGTTGCCGAATACTGCCCGGTCGTTTTGACCAGAACATCGAGCATTGCTTACCTGTATGAACCGCGCCAACCCCATCACACCTTTCTTCCAACAGCGCCGCCAACTGCTTAGAGGCATAGGCGCAGCAGCCGTATTGGGTGGGGTGGGGTGTTCGCGGGAGCCGAAGCAGGAGTTGTTGCAGGTGGGCGGGTTGCCGGTGACTTGTAATCTCACGCTTCCGGTTGCCTGCTCGGCCAAGATGGCGAGTCTGGTCTCTGCTAATGGTCAACCGATTCCTTTTGAGTACAGCAAATACAGTGGCTGGCCGGAAATCAAGGAATCCTTAATGGCCGGGAGGATTCAGGCGGCGTATATGTTGGCGCCGTTGGTGATGGACCTCACGGACAAAAAAATCCCGCTTAAAATTGTCTCCCTCGGTCACAGGTCCGGTGCGGTGATCATGGTCCGCACGGATTCGCCTTACCAGACGTTTAAACAATTGCAGGGCAAGCGCATCGCTATTCCCAGCCGTTTTGCGGTGGATTTTCTGTTCTTGCGCAAAATGCTCGCGCAGGAAGGCATGACCCACACGGATATCGAAATTGTGGAAATGCCGCCGCCGGATATGCCCGCCGCGCTTTATGCGAATGCAGTGGATGCCTACTGCACCGGAGAGCCTTTTGGTGCGGCGGCGCAGCAGGCCGGGTACGCGCGGCCACTGCGCATGACGCGTGACGAGTGGCGCAATTACATCTGTTGTGTGTTGACAGTGCGGGAGGAGTTGATTCAGTCCAATCCCGCGCTGGTGCAGGATCTCGTCAATCATGTAATGGGCGCGGGCAACTGGCTGGATCAAAGTCCCGCCAATCGGGAAAAGGCCGTCAATCTTGCTGCGGGGCGCGAGTTTTTTAATCAAGATCCTAAAATCATCCGCTTTGTCATGGAAAATCCGAGCGACCGTGTGACCTACGGCGATATGCGCATGATCCGCGATGAATTCAATGAGTTGATGGAATTATCGATAGCCGCCGGAACCCTGAGCAAACCCGTGCCTTACGAGCGCTACGTGGACGAGAGTTTTGTCGTCCGCGCCCAACCTTCCGCTATCGTGTTGTGATGTTTTTAATTCTTTGAAAATTCTTATGAAATGGCTCGGCATTATTTTTTTTTGGTTTTTTATCTGCACCAACCCGAATGCGGCGGAATTCAAATCCGGCGTATTTGAACCACCGCGCGCAGCACCGGTTTGCACGTTGCAGGGTTCACATGGGCAATTGTTTAAATTGAACGACACGCGCGGCCAGGTGGTGGTGCTGGGTTTTGGTTTCAGCCACTGTCCAGAAATATGCCCAACCACGCTCGCCAATTTGTCGCGGGTAATGAAAGAGCTGGGCAATGACGCCAAGGGCGTGCAAGTGGTTTATATCACGGTGGATCCAGAGCGCGACACCCTGGCCCGCCTGCGCGAATATATGGCCATTTTCAACCCGGGTTTTATCGGACTGACCGGCAAACCGGAGGAGCTTGCCGCCATTCGCCGGGAGTATGGCATTCTGATTGAAAGGGAAATGCAAAAGGACGGCAATTACGAAGTGCATCATTCTTCCTATTTATATCTGATAGACCGTCAGGGCTTGTTGCGCGCGCTGGTCCCCTACGGAAAATCCGTCGCGGATATCACGCACGATCTGCAAATTCTGCTGCGCGAACCCCCCCTTACTGCCGCACTATGATGCGTGGGTTGAAATGGGTCGTTATTGTGTCAGGCGCTGCTTTGCTCCTGGGCGCGGGTCTCGCCGCCTGGTGGCCTCTGGCCTATGAATCACGTGAGGAAATTTTTGAAATTCCCGAGGGCACCTGGGCGCGGCGCATGTCCGGCGACCCGGTTTCGATTTTACCGGACCATATTTATCTGGCTCTGGGGGTGAGGGATATTCTGGTGCTGCGCAATCGGGATACGGTGCCCCAGATATTTGGGCCGACGCTGATTATGCCTGGGCAAAGTTTTAAATTGCCTTTTGAACTGGCGTCGGATTACCAGTTTATCTGCACCGCGCATGCCAGCGGGCAAATGACGGTGGTGGTGGATGCGGAGCCGTTGGCGGGATGGCAGCGGCTGCAATGGCGAATGATCAAACTCGGCCGTAAAACCGGATTGTCGATTGCGGCTGCAAAGTAACAATTCACGAATAAATAGCAGTTCAATAATAAATAGCAACCAACAATAAATAACAATCCAACCATGGGGTGGTGCATAAGTTATATGGCGAAAATCAATAAAATATGGCCGCCGGTACTGCTGCTGGCGCTGCTGATAGCCGTGTGGTGGCTGGTGGTGGTGCAAAGTGCCAGTGTTATTTTCCCCACGCCCGGTCAGGTGGTGATGGGCACATTGGAACTGGTGGCGGACGGCACTTTATGGGGGCATATAGGCTCCTCACTGATGCGTGTCGGGGCCGGGTTTTTCATGGCGGCGATTTTGGCTGTGCCTCTGGGATTGTGGATGGGGCGTGTCGATGGCGCCTATACGACGTTGAATCCGGTATTCCAGATTTTACGACCGATTTCTCCCATCGCCTGGATTCCCCTGGCGATCCTCTGGTTCGGCGTCGGTAATGCCTCACCGATCTTTTTAATTTTCATCGCCGCAGTATTTCCCATGATCGTGCAAACCGCCGCCGGTGTGCACACCATTGAAAAGCGGTACCTGCGCGCGGCGGAAAATTTTGGCGCACCTCGGGCCAAGCTGTTGCGTCAGGTGATTTTCCCCGCCGTTCTGCCGGATCTGATCGTCGGTATGCGCATTTCACTGGGCGTGGCCTGGTTGGTGGTGGTGGCGGCTGAAATGATCGCCCTGCGCTCGGGCCTGGGTTATCTGATCATGGATTCGCGCAACGCCGGCAACCGCTACGACTTGGTGATTGCCGGCATGATTATTATCGGCCTGATCGGCTTATTGTTGGACGGTCTGATGCGGCTGCTGGAAGGTTTGAAATCTGTAAGGTGGCGTTATGGCCGATAAAATTATTATCCAGAATCTGAAAAAAGGATTTGGCGGAAAGCCGGTGGTGGACGGAATAGATTTGACCATTGCCGATGGTGAGTTTGTGGCATTTGTCGGCCCATCCGGATGTGGCAAATCGACGCTGATGAAAATGATCGCCGGCTTCGAACAACCCGACTCCGGCCAGGTCATGATCGACGGTGTTGTACGCAAAGGCCCCAACGCCAACGGCATTTTGATTTCTCAACACGGTTCGGTTTTTCCCTGGCTCAATGTGCAGCAGAACCTGATGTTCGGCCTGCACGGCGCGGATCATGCGCAAAAAGTGGAGCTTGCCGATCATTATGCGGCGCTGGTGGGTCTGAAAGGATTCGAAAAGCATTACCCGCACGAACTCTCCGGTGGCATGTTGAAGCGGGTGGAGATCGCCCGGGCCCTGGTGGTCAAGCCGGAAATCCTTTACATGGACGAACCCTTTTCGGCATTGGATGCTCTGATGAACCTGCGCATGCGCACCGAGTTGCTGCGCATTCTGGAAAAAGAGCGGCATACCGTCATTTTGATCACCCATGATGTGGAGGAGGCGGTGCATCTGGCCAACCGTATTGTGGTGTTGGCGCCCCGTCCCACACGGATCCAGGCAATTTTTGACGTGCCCTTTCCACAGCCGCGTAAACCCACCAGCCCCGAATGCCAGGCGCTGAAGGAGACGGTTTTGCGAGAGCTGGGTCTTTGACCCGGCTCTTGGCGCCGCCGCGGCACATTAAACCTCACCTTGAATTCCCCTTCCTCCGCTCCCATCTCTAACCTATCGTCTTTGACAGACTCCAAACCCCTGGCGCGGCAGCCCTTTACGTCGGTATAGAACCCGAAGCCTGAAGCCGTGTCCGAATAGCTTATGGCGATACCGCCATGTCTGTGAGTCGGCGCTCTTTTTTCGAATAAACAGGTATCTACATCATGTCACGACGACGTATCGACCAGATTGTGGCCCGCATGGGGACACTGGTGACCGAGATGCACACCCTGCATTTTCGTTTTGTGCAACAGGAGCGGCGGGGATGGCAGCCTTTGGTGAATATCTACCGCTATCCCGGCCATTACGAGCTGTGCGTGGAATTGGCGGGTGTGTCGCCGACGGATATAGAAGTGAATGCCGGTGGGAGACTGGTGTTGATATCAGGGATCCGGCGGTGGCCGGACCTGCGCTGCCAGCGTACCGGCAGCGAGTGTCGCCGTACGAATTTGATGGAGATAGAGGAGGGGGAATTCTGGCGGGAGATTGAACTACCGGACGAGATCGACGGCCGCTCCATGGAACTGAGCGCGCAGCAAGGCCTGGTATGGATCCATCTGAAACTTAAATAGGGGTGGCAAAAGTGTCGAATCATTTTCTTACAGCCGATTCTGCCGAAGGCCAAGATGCGCCCGAGGTGACCAAGGGTAAAAACCGCAGTGGCCTGGTGGATGAGAACACGGCCTATTTGCTGTTGCCCACCAAGGAACTGGTGATTTTTCCCGGCATGGTCATCACATTGCCGGTGGAAAATGAAGCCATCAATTCCGCCATAGAAGAACTCCTGCCCAGTCAGCGCCAGATTGTCGTTACGGCGCTCAACAAATCGGATATCGAAGAAGAAGGAATAGGTCCCACGGATTTTCAGAGGGTGGGCACCATAGGCCGTATAGCGCAGATGATGCGTCGCGGCGATGTGTTGGTGCTGGCGTTTGAAGCCCAGGACCGGGTGTACCTGGAAAAGGTGTCACCCAAAGGCGATGTTCTCCAGGTGAGAGTCAAGCATTTGCCGTCTTCCACACCGCCGGCGGAAGATCAGTACTGGCAGGCAGCGGTGCGCAATCTGCGTGATTCCGCCTTGCGGCTGGTGCGTAACTCGGACGCCATCCCCAAAGAAGCGGAACCGGTGGTGCAGAATTTTTCTGTCTCCAACACCGGTATGTTGACGGATTTCCTGGCCGCCAATCTGGCGCTTTCCTTCGAGCAGAAACAGGCGTTGCTTGAGGAAACCCAGGTGGTGCGCCGCGTGGACCGGTTGCAGAAATTTTTGAACGAACAACTCCACATCACCGATCTTCAGGCAAAGCTGCGGGAGGATGTCAAAACCGAATTCACCGAGGCGCAACGCAGGGCGTTTTTGCGTGAGCAGTTGCGCGCGATCCAAAAGGAATTGGGCGAGGACGATGGCAGCGATTCCAAGGTCGCCGAACTCGAAACCAAAATTGCGGAAGCCAAATTGCCGGAGACGGCCCAGAAGCAGGTAGATCGCGAACTGCGCCGCCTGCAGCAGTTGTCGCCCTCAAGCCCTGAATACTCGGTGATTGTGGATTACCTGGAGACCATCGCTGCGCTGCCCTGGTCAAAAATGAGCGAAGACCAGCTGGATTTAAAGCGCGCGGAGGAAATTCTGGACCGGGATCATTACGGCATTCCAAAAATCAAACGCCGCATTATCGAATATCTGGCAGTGCGCAAATTGAATCCTGCCGGGCGCGGGCCGATCTTGTGTTTCGTCGGACCTCCCGGCGTGGGCAAAACCAGCCTCGGGCAATCCATTGCATCTGCGCTTGGTAGGGAGTTCATCCGCATCGCTCTGGGCGGCGCACGGGACGAAGCGGAAATTCGCGGCCATAGACGCACTTATATAGGGTCTATGCCCGGTCGCATTATTCAGGAGCTGCGCCGCGCCGGCACTCGCAACCCGGTGATCATGCTCGACGAATTGGACAAATTGGGAGCGGATTTCCGCGGCGATCCCGCCAGTGCACTTTTGGAAGTGCTGGACCCGCGCCAGAACCAGGGTTTTGTGGATCGCTATCTCGATTTGCCGTTCGATTTATCCCAGGTGGTTTTTATCGCCACCGCCAATATGATCGAACCTATCCCGGCACCCCTGCGGGATCGTATGGAAGTGATTCGCTTGGCAGGTTACACACCGGATGAAAAACGCAATATCGCTGAGCGGTATCTGATTCCCCGGCAGTTGCAGGAAAACGGCGTGACCACCGAGCAGTGCGAATGGGAGCCAGAGGCGTTGAAGCTGGTCATTGACAGCTACACCCGTGAGGCCGGCGTGCGCAATCTGGAGCGGGAGATCGGCTCCGTGGTGCGCGCCACAGCGGCGCGCATTGCGCGTGGCGATATACAACAGGCGACCGTCGACGAAACAGCCGTAAAAGAGGCGCTCGGTCCGCTGCGTTTTGAAAGCGAGAAAAAAATCCGTCAGAGCGCGCCGGGTGTGGTGAATGGTTTGGCTTACACCCCGGTGGGGGGCGAAGTGTTGCATATCGAAGCGATTCGTTTCCCCGGCAAAGGCGGTTTTACCCTGACCGGGCAATTGGGTGATGTGATGAAGGAATCCGTCAAAGCCGCCGAAAGCCTGGTGCGCAGCCGTGCAGAAAAGCTCGGCATCAACCCCGAGGATTTCGGCAAATACGACGTGCACCTGCACGTGCCCGCTGGCGCCATTCCCAAAGACGGGCCATCTGCGGGCGTAGCCATGTTCACCGCGCTGGCTTCTTTATTTTCCGACCGCCCGGTAAATAATGAAGTGGGCATGACCGGCGAAATCACCCTGCGTGGATTGGTGCTGCCAATCGGTGGCCTAAAGGAAAAAACGTTGGCGGCATTGAATGCGGGAATTAAAACCGTATTGATCCCGCGCCAGAATGAAAAGGATATTCCGGAGCTGGCAGAGCAGGTGAAAACCGGACTGACCATTATTCCAGTGGATACGGTGGATGAAGTGTTGGAGCATGCGCTGTCAGGGCCACCTGACGTTGGTTGAATCCGGACCGGGCGAGCCGTTGGTTGCGGCGAGCCCATCCTGAAAGCAATGCGATTGGATTGTTCAGGCCAAGTCCTGCGCGGGGAGGGCGCAGAATCCTGTATATAATGCCGGGCGTTTTGACCCCGGAGTATTTCGCGCGTGATCAATCTCAGAGCCACGCTGTATCTGCTGGCTTTTCCCATGGGCTTTATGGGACTGGTGCAGGCTTTTTTCGCGCTTTTGTCCTGGCTTCTATTCGGGGATGGTGAGGAGGTGGAGTTTTTCCTGCCTTCCGCCGTGATGTTGCTTTGCGCAGTATTGTTTTATGGGCTCTCCCGCAGCTCCGTGGCATTGAAAATCGGGTTTAAGGATGCCCTGATGTTTGCGACCTTCACTTGGGTCATCATGGGGTTGCTCGGCGCGGTACCGATTCTGCTCATCACTCAAGTATCCTTTACGGACGCGGTTTTTGAATCCGTGAGCGGGTTAACGACCACTGGCGCGACAATATTGGTCGGGCTGGACCAGATGCCGAAAACCTTCCTGATGTATCGCCAGTTCTTGCAGTGGATGGGAGGGCTGGGGGTGGTGATTTTCGTGGTGGCGGTGTTGCCCATGCTCAACGTCGGCGGCATGAAGCTGTTGAAGGCGGAAACACCGGGACCAGTGAAGGACGAAAAGCTGTCGCCGCGGATCGCCAGCACG
>Ga0164241_10005214_pt1 | contig 12252 bp, 5 predicted proteins | sample OricomyardsoilBY_FD_108780 | JGI IMG/M metagenome (GOLD analysis project Ga0164241, IMG submission 108780) | Backyard soil microbial communities from Emeryville, California, USA - Original compost - Back yard soil (BY) | ecosystem: Environmental > Terrestrial > Soil > Unclassified | place: USA...
ATCCGGAAATATCAGCACGTTCGCCGGCTCCTTCAGCGTGCTGAACGGGTACGTCTTCCGGAGAATCTCTTCATCTACAGCCGTATTGGCCTGCATCTCGCCATCCACGGTGAGGTCCGGGTGACGCTCACGAAGAATTGCGACCGCATCGCTCACCTTGCGTGCGTCGGGGTGCTTCACCGAACCGAAATTCGAGAATGAAAGCATCGCAATACGTGGCTCGATGCCGAGCATGCGGACGACGCGTGAAGCGGCGTAGGCGATCTGTGCGAGCTGCTCGGCATTGGGCGTGATGTTCACTGTCGTGTCCGCGCAGAAGACTACCGTCTTGTCGAACACGAGCATGTACATGCCACTCACGAGGCCAGCTTTCGGGTGCGCGCCGATGACCTCGAGAGCTGGCCGAATGGTCTCTGGGTAGTGCATGTTGACTCCGGCGAGCAACGCATCCCCATCGCCGCAAGCGATCATGCACATCCCGAAATAGTTCGAATTGTACAACTGATGATGTGCTTCGCCGAGGCTCAATCCCTTGCGCTGACGTCGCTTCCACAAGTAGGTGGCGTACTTGTCGCGGAGCGGAGAAGTTGCAGGATCTTCGATTTCGACGTCGGTGAGGTTGATGCCATGACGGCGAGCGATATCGCGGATGTCTCGCGGGTTGCCGATCAGGATCGGATCTGCGATTCCCTCGTCCAGGAGTTGTTGCGCCGCGCGGATGACTTTGGGCTCGTAGCCTTCGGTAAACACGACCCGCTTCGGGTCTCGTTGCGCGCGATTGATGAGTCCGCGAACGATCCCACGTGCGCGACCGAGACGGCCTTCCAGCTTGTCCCGATAGTCGTCCAGGTCGATGAACTCGCTCGTAGCGCCGCTCGCAACAGCTGCCCACGCGACGGCGGGCGCGACCCAGAGCAGCACTCGCGGATCGAACGGGAAGGGAATGAGATAATCGGGGCCGAACTTCACGGACTGCAATCCGTACAATCGCGTGACACTTTCAGGGACGTCTTCCTTGGCGAGATGCGCAAGCGCGCGTGTCGCCGCCATCTTCATGACCTCGTTGACTTCCGTGGCGTGAACGTCGAGCGCGCCGCGGAAAATAAACGGAAAGCCAAGAACGTTGTTCACCTGGTTGGCGTAGTCGCTGCGGCCGGTCGCAATTATTGCATCGGATCGTACTGCACGAATTTCATCGGGCAGGATTTCCGGCATCGGATTGGCGAGCGCGAAGATTATGGGCCTGGGGCCCATGCGCGCGACCATCTCGCCCGTGACAGCTCCGGCGACGGAGAGGCCGACAAATACATCGGCGCCGACCAACGCATCGCCAAGACTGCGCGCGTCTGTCTTGTTCGCGAAGCGTGCCTTGTAGCGGTCCATCTCTCCGGGTCGGCCGGCGTATATCACACCTTCCCGATCGCACATCAGGATATTTTCGCGCGCGACGCCGAGGCGAACGTAATGTTCCGCGGTCGAGATGGCCGCCGCGCCCGCACCGGAAAACACTACACGCACCGACGCAATGTCCCTCTCGGATATCTCCAGCGCGTTCAGCAGTGCCGCGCCGGAGATGATCGCCGTGCCGTGCTGATCGTCGTGAAAGACGGGAATCTTCATCGTCTTCCGCAGCGTCTCTTCTATGTAGAAGCAATCAGGGGCACGAATGTCTTCCAGATTGATTCCGCCGACTGTCGGTTCGAGCATCTGGCAGAATCGAATGACGTCGTCAGGATTCTCGGACCCTACTTCCAGATCGAAGACGTCGATGTCGGCGAACTGCTTGAAGAGATTCGCCTTGCCTTCCATCACCGGTTTTCCCGCAAGCGCGCCGATATTGCCGAGTCCGAGGACTGCGGTACCGTTCGTCACGACAGCGACGAGGTTGCCGCGGGCCGTGTATTTCCATGCGTCGTCCGGGTGCTTCGCAATCTCGAGACAGGGCTCGGCCACTCCGGGCGTGTACGCCAGGGAGAGGTCCCGCTGATTGTTTAGCGGCTTTGTAGGTACGACGGCAATTTTGCCAGGTCGGCCGGAGCTGTGGTAATCGAGGGCGTCTTGTCGGTTCATCTCGGGGTTTCAAAGATCGCACGTCAGGTGCCCGCCGCGCCACCCTGCTGTCATATTGGCGTTCTCCGGGCCGGATGGCGGCGCGGCTGCCTGTCGCGATCGGTTGTAGCGTTTCGACGGCTGATGCGTAAATAAGGGTGCGGCTTTACAATTAGAAACGGATGCACAGGCTTTCTTCGCGGATTCGACCCACCTCAAGGTGGGTATGGCGGCTTGCGGCGACGCTCGCCGTACTTGCTCAGTGCTGGATCGCGGTTGCTCCACTGTCGGAGAGCCGCGGTTTCGGCCTGTCCGCCCATATCGAAGCTCTAGGCAACCACCGGGGGCATTACACACACGATGCGGCCAATTGTCCCGCCTGCACCGTTCTCTCACTTCAGTCGCTGAGCTCGCAGCCGGCCGTTGTGCCGGAAGCCCCTGGTAGTTCTGTTGTCACGCCGACCATAGCGCCAGCGGCTGGTATCCCCGCCGCGGTCGTTCATTCCACCCAGCCGAGAGCGCCCCCAGCGGTCGTGTAGCTCCCGAGTGCAGCCCCCGGGCATCCTGTCCGGCGAGCGCCGCACGCGGTGTCCACACAAGCACAGAGACCGCATGAGTTCCACAGGCTGGCTGGTCATGCTCGCGCTATGCGCGGGTACGGCCAGCGCGCAACAACAACCGGATACCCTTGTCCTGACCCGGGCCGATGCCATCCAATTGGCCCTGAATCGCAATCCGCAACTGGACGCAGCACGCGAGCAGATCGCTCAATTGCGTGCTGTGAAGGTCCAGGCGGCCGCCATTCCCGATCCGGCAGTGACCGCTTCGCTGGATCAGGAACCGGGGTTATTTCAGTCGTCTGGGTCCGGGCAGAAGAATATCGGCGCGACGCTTCAGGTGCCGTTCCCCAACAAGTTCAGATTGAGGGGCGATGTTGCCGGAGCCGACGTCAAATCGGCACAGGCCAACTATACGGCGCTTCGACAGCAGATCGCGGCCCTTACCTCGGAACAGTACGACTCGCTGTTGGTCGCCATCAAGCACAGAGCCGATCTTACCGAAGCGCAGACGCTCGCCAACGACTTTCTCAAGCGAACGCAGGCCAGATTCGACGCCGGTACCGCGCCGCGTCTCGATGTCATCAAGGCGCAGGTCGATGTTGCCGGAGCCACCAATGATCTGATTTCGAATCAGCGAACGATCACCGACGCCCGATCGGCTCTGAACCGGTACATTGGGCGTCCGCTCGGTGCAGCGATCGTCACCACCGATTCTCTGGTTGTTCCGCCGCCGCTGCCGTCGATCGAGCTGCTCGAAACAGCCGCATTGAAAACGCGACCCGAACTTGCGGGCCTCATGGCCGAACGAGCCGGAGCTCGCTCTGCAACCACTCTTGCGCGCGAGTTCTGGCTGCCGGATCTCACTCTTGGCGTCTCGCGAGATGTAAGCGGCAATAGCGGACCCGGAGTCTTTTCGACTGGCCTCGCTCTCCCGTTGCCGTTGCTTTTCTGGCAACATACGAAGGGCGAAGTGAGTCAGTCGGAGCACCGGGAGCGTGAACTGGCCGCGACCTACCGTGATCTTGAAGCGCAGGTCGCAGAAGACGTTCGGAACGCGTATTCCGCCGCAAGCACCGCGCTGCGCCAGGCGATCTACATTCGCGACGAATTGTTGCCTTCCGCCCGTGAGGCATACCGTTCGACTGCGGCGAGCTACGCGATCGGCGGAACGTCTGCGTTCGAAGTGATCGACGCGCGACGAACGCTACTGGATGCAGAAAGTCAGTACGCCGATGCACTCGCGTCAGCCAACACATCGAGATCAGATCTGGAGCGCGCAGTAAGTGTTCCACTGTCGACCATCGTTCCAGGAACCAATCCATGAACACGAAACACTTCTGTCTGTTCTTGAGCATCTCACTCGTTGCTGGCTGCGGAGGTGCAAACGGCGCCTCAGACTCGACGGCTGCATCGAACAAGCCTGCGGAACTGACACTCACGCCCGCACAGCAGTCCCGGATTCTTATAGATACTGTCAAGATCACGCATTACACGCCGAGCGTATCGACGACGGGAACTGTCGCGTTCAATGGAGACCATTCTACGCAGGTCCTCTCGCCTGTGTCCGGTCCCGTGACCAGGTTGCTGGTACAGCCCGGCGCATACGTGTCCCGCGGGACAACACTCGCCACCGTTTCGTCTCCGGACTTCGCGGCCGCGGTGGGTGCGTATCGAAAGGCGGTCGCGACCGCAACGAATCTTCAGCGAATCGCGAAGCAGAACGAGCAGCTCTTCAAGACTGACGCGCTATCGCGGCGCGATCTGGAACAGTCGCAGACCGACGCCGAAGGCGCAGTGTCAGACCAGCAGTCGGCACTGGAGCAGATCAAGTCGCTGGGTATCGATTCCGCGACGGCTCTTGGAGTCGGATCGGGCGCCGCCGCCGCCACCGGCGTCATCCGTGCACCGATCGCCGGAACCGTGGTGGAACGACTCATTACTCCGGGGCAGTTGCTCGAAGCGGGGACGACGCCGGCGTTTACCATCGCGGACCTTTCGACGGTCTGGGTGATGGCCAACGTATTTGAATCCGATCTGGCTTCGGTGCACAATGGCGAGCGTGTCACCGTTACTGGCGACGTCAGTCCGACTCCGTTTGAAGGAACCGTCGATTACATCGGCGCGCTTGTCGATCCTGCAACGAGAGCGACCGCCGTTCGCGTACTCGTGCGCAACAGGAACGATCTGCTGAAGCGCGACATGTACGTAAACGTGTCGATCGCGGGAACCACTTCGCGCGACGGCATCGTTGTTCCCGCGGACGCGGTCCTTCGGGACGATCAGAACCTCCCTTACGTCTACATCGCGTCGGGCGCTGCCCCCAACACTCACTACGTGCGTCGACGCGTCGTGCTCGGATCTCAAATCGGAACGAGTTACGCGATCACCTCTGGATTACAGGTTGGCGATCACGTAGTCGCGCAGGGCGCGCTCTTCCTGCAGTTCGCGGAGAGCCTGTGACACCCTCCGATCCACTCGACCCGGCAGAACTTCACGAACCATCAGGAGCTGAGTCGGAGAAAACTCCTGGGCAGGCGATCGCGGAGATGGATCCGCAGTCGTTCGTCAACCGAATCGTCGCAGCCTCGCTTGCACAGCCGCTCCTGACGGGAATCCTCGCGATTGTTCTGATCATCATCGGGGCTTGGTCGTTTTCGCGACTGCCCGTTGACGCGTATCCGGATGTCTCACCGCCCATGGTGGAAATCATCTCCCAGTGGCCGGGACACGCTGCCGAAGAAGTAGAGCGTCTCATCACGGTGCCGGTGGAAGCCGAGATGAATGGCACTCCGAATCTGAAGGTCATGCGATCGACAACGCTGTACGGACTTTCGGATGTGACAATGACATTCGATGACGGCACAGATACGTATTTCGCTCGGCAGCAGGTTTTCGAACGCATCCCCGACCTCGGTCTCCCCGATGGTGTATCATCATCCGTCGCGCCAATGTCGTCGCCGTCCGGACTTGTCTACAGATATGTAGTCCAGAGTCCCGATCGCTCCGCCATGGAGCTGAAAATCATTCAGGACTGGGTACTGCAGAAGCAGTACAAGTCGGTGCCCGGTGTTGCGGACATGTCTTCCCTGGGTGGCGAGACCATGCAGTATCAGGTTCTCGTGGATCCAACAAAGCTCGCTGGAGCGGGCCTCACGGTTGCGGCGCTTGCATCTGCACTCGACGCAAATAACGGAAATGCCGGCGGCGGCTTCTACTCGGAGGGTGGCCAGTTCTACTATGTGCGTGGGCTGGGGCGCCTCAACACACTCGAAGACATCGGCAACACCGTCGTTGCTGTGCAGAATGGAACGCCGATCCTCGTCAAGGACATCGGTTCGGTCGTCATCGGAAGCGCACCACGACTTGGCCAGTTCGGCTTCAACGACCAGAATGACGCCGTTGAAGGCGTGATCATGATGCGCACGGGCGAACAGGCCCAGACCGTTCTCAAGCGCGTGGAAGCAAAGACCGTCGAGCTGAACAGCTCGGTTCTTCCGAAAGACGTGAAGGTTGTTCCATTCTACGATCGCAGTGACCTGATCTCGCTGACGACCAAGACCGTAGAAGACAATCTCCTGCGCGGCATCGTGCTCGTGATCGTTGTTCTGATCTTTTTCCTGTACGATATACGATCGGGTCTGATCGTAGCGGTTTCGATTCCGCTCGCGCTGATGTTCGCGTTCATCTGTCTCGACATCCGACACATCCCTGCGAATCTGTTATCGATCGGAGCGATCGACTTCGGCATACTCGTAGACGGCGCCGTAGTGATGGTGGAAAACATCCACCGTCAGCTCGGCAAACGACACGGAACGACTTACGATCTGAAGGCCGTCATAATCGAAGCCGCGGCTGAGGTGGATCGGCCGATAGTGTACGCGATAGCGGTGATCATCGCCGGATTCCTGCCAATCTACGTTCTGTCCGGTCCGTCGGGGCGACTCTTCAAGCCGATGGCAGACACGACGATTTTCGCGCTTATCGGCTCGCTCCTGGTGACGATTACGCTGCTGCCGGTGGTGTGTCGAGTGGTGTTGCGGGGGGGCGTGAAAGAGCGTCGCAATGCGATCTTCGAATGGGTGCTCGATCGATACAGGAGCGGGCTGTTGTGGAGCCTCGCTCATGCCCGAACAGTATTGGTGGCGTCGATCGCCATCGGCGTGGCGTGCCTCCTTCTTGTTTCGCGGATTGGCGGCGAGTTCATGCCGAAGCTCGACGAGGGGGCGCTGTGGGTGCGCGCAACGATGCCCTACACGATCTCCTTTGAGGAGTCGTCAAAGATCGTTCCGCAGATCAGAACGATTCTTAAATCGTTCCCGGAGGTGACCGTCGTTGCGTCCGAGCACGGCCGACCCGATGATGGAACCGACGCTACGGGATTCTTCAACTCCGAATTCTACGTAGGACTCAAGCCGTACGGTGACTGGAATGGGAAATACCACACCAAACCGGAACTGATCGCGGCAATCGACAAGAAGCTGCGTGTATTTCCAGGAATCACTTTCAACTACACGCAGCCGGCCGAAGATGCGGTGGACGAAGCCGAAACGGGGTTGAAGAGCTCGCTGGACGCCAAGTTGTTCGGCCCGGACCTGAACATTCTTCAGGAGCGAGGCTCCCAGGTCAAGCGGGTCCTCGACGGGATACGTGGCGTAAGAGAAGTGACGCTTGTTCAGGAGCTTGGGCAACCGTCGCTCACCGTAACAGCAGATCGGGCCAAGATGGCGCGATACGGCCTGAACGTGGCCGATGTGAATGGTCTGATCGAGGCCGCAGTGGGAGGAGTCGCGGCGACGCAGGTCGTGCAGGGCGAACAGCTCTTCGATCTCGTCGTGCGCCTTCAACCGCAGTTTCGCGAGACGGCGGATCAGATCGGTGACATTCTGATAGCAACGCCGAGCGGCGCTCAAATTCCGCTCAAGGAAGTCACAACTCTCAAGATCGAGAACGGAGCGTCGTTCATCTACCGCCAGGATAATTCGCGCTACATCGGAATACAGTATTCTGTTGTGGGCCGGGACCTCGCTGGTGCGGTGGATGATGCTCGTGCGCAGGTCGCGAGAAAGGTGAAATTGCCGCCGGGGTATTCGATCGTCTGGGGCGGGGAATTCGAAGAGTACACGGCGTCGCGCCGCCAGTTGCAAATCGTGCTCCCGCTTACGCTCGCGGTCATCTTCATTCTACTCTTCGCTCTGTATCGGAACTTCAAATTCCCATTCATAACCGTGGTCGGTGTGCTTCTTTCAGCGCCACTCGGCGGATTGGTGGCACTATGGATATCCGGCACTCCGTTTTCAGTCTCGTCGGGGATCGGATTCCTGGCGCTGTATGGTGTCTCGGTTCAAACCGCGGTGGTGTACATATCGTACGCGAACGAGTTGCGCATCAACGGCCAGGGAATATCAGCAGCCACACTTGATGCTGCGCTGCTTCGATTGCGTCCGATCATGATGACAGCATTGGTGGCAGCGCTCGGACTTCTGCCGGCCGCATTCTCGACTGGAGTAGGGTCGGATTCACAGAAGCCATTCGCCATGGTGATTGTCGGCGGGTTGTTCTCCCGACTTCTGCTGAGCATCTTCCTGATGCCGGTACTGTATCAGATGGTATCGCGCGAGAACGACGAGTTGCACGTCTAGCGTGGTGCCTGGAATGATGGCAACCAGTGTCGGTGCGCGCGGGCGATCGCGAGGACTCAGAATCTTCGCGCTCGCTTTCGCCTTGCTGCAGATCTGTCTCCAGGGCACGTTCGCTGTCAGCGATGGATATGCGGAGCGGGCGAGTTCGCACATCGCGCCAGTACACGCGGAGACTCCTGGCAATCACCACCATCGGCTGCACGACAGCGACTGCGCTGTATGCCATGTGCTCGCGAGCGGCTCGACGGTCCCGCCTCGCGCAACGCCTGCCTGGATTGTCGGCGAACGTGTCTCGGTTGCGCCCGCTGCTGAGATCGGCGCTCGTCCTTACGCGATCCTTGACGGATCGCGACTCGCCCGCGCACCGCCGTTGAAAGTGTGATCCGAAGGTGGGGGCGGAGCCTCCACAATTGATTGACGTCGCCGCCACCATCTGACGGCGCGATCACACTATTTCATTCAAAATCATGTCAACCCAACACGCGTCAACGCGTGCGGTGACGTGCGCGCTCGCCATCGTGGCGTGCGTTGCCGCTGTCCCTGCACACGCTTCAGTCATATCGTCCGACACGTTACTAAGCACGTCGTTCACAATGTCGAGTCCCGAATTCAGCAACGTGCCTGCGGCGCGTGGCGATCTCATGGGTACGGTGACCGATAGCGCATCTCGTCAGCCACTCCCCAACGCCGAGGTGACCGTGATGCAGGGAGGTCGTATCGTACTTGCCGCGACTACCGATGCCTTTGGCCGGTACATTGCGCACGACCTGCCTTCCGGAACGTACAACATCACCGTCCGCCTGATGGGCTTTCGAATTCAGTCGAGCGAGATAAAGATTGGCGCATCCGGCGACATTCGCGCCGATTTCCGCCTGCCCGCGGTGGCGCTCAGTCTGTCGTCAGTCGCCGTGACGGCGGCCATTCCGCTCGCGATCGACACACGCTCTGGCGATCAGCGTTTCAAGCAGGACTCATATCACGGTGCGCCGACCAATACGACGTCGCAGATTCTGCAGCAGTCGATCGCCGGTGCTGCTCGTGCACCGACCGGCGAGGTACACATTCGCGGACAGCACGCGGAGTACACATACTACGTCGATGGCGTACCCGTACCCGCCGGCATCTCCGGCAGCCTCAACGAGCTCTTCGATCCGAGTATCGTGAATCAGATCGATTTCCAGACCGGTGGTTGGGATGCAGAATACGGAAACAAGAACGCTGCCGTTGTCAACGTTCAGACCCGCATTCCGGTCGGTGGCTTTCATAGTGCCATCTCTGGATATGCCGGGTCTTTCAACACGAACGGTGTGGGAATTACTGCTAGCACGAACAGCGGCCCGTGGGGATTCTTCGTTTCCGGCAGTCGCAAGTCCACCGACATGCGACTGGAACCGGTCGCCTTCGATACAGTGCGGGACCAGGTAATCAATTTCCATAATCACGGAGAGGACTATTCCGGCTTCGCCAAGCTGCAATACACGCCGAACGCATCCAATGTCTTCGATCTGGATGCGAGCCTGTCCACAACACGGTTCCAGGTTCCGTATGACTCGATCGGCGGCATCGTGCTGGATGACAATCAGCGAGATCGCAATGCCTTCGTGAATCTTGGCTATCGTCACATCTTTGGCGCTGATACCACTGCCGGAGTTGAAGGCGGTGCGACCAGTCAGACTCGCGCGGCGGAGCTGTTTGTTGGAGGCTTCGTGCGATCCGGCGGCCTGAAATACGTACCGGGAGCGGGCGACTCCGCTCAGTTCGTGTTCTTCCCGGATACTATCAATGCCTACAATCTGCGGGAGAACCGCAACTTCACGACCTATGGCATAAAGGCCGACTACACGGCGCATCCTGCTCGCGAGCTGGAATTCAAGTTCGGGACGCTCAGCCAGTACACGACCGGGCACGAGGATTTCGTCACAACGGCAAACTCCGGTGCGTTCGGTCCGGCGTCCAACTCGAATCTCAAGGGCTATGACGTCGGTGGATACGCGGAGACTGCATATTCTCCGGTCGAGAGGTTCGAGATTAGAACAGGCCTGCGCTACGACGCGCACAACGCTCCCTTTGCCGGAACGCGGACGCAGTTGAGCCCCCGCATTCGACTCAACTTCTTTCCGGATCCGGGAAACACTTTCTACTTGTATTACGGGCGGCTTTTCATTCCGACCAACGTCGAGGATCTCCGTGCGATTACGAGCGTCGCGCAGCAAGGTGTCATCGCTGCGCCCACACTACCTGAGCGCGACAATTTCTACGAGGCGGGATACATCCACCGGTTCCCGTTCGGACTCGTGTCGAAGCTGGCGGCGTACCACAAGCAGAGCACACCAGGTATCGACGATAACACCGTGCCGGGTTCCGCGATCGTCACGTCCGTGAACATCGCGCAGGTTCGCATCACGGGCATCGAGACAGTGCAGGATTTCCGTCCATCGGGGCCGTTCTCGGCGTACCTCAACCTCGCACTCAATCATGCGTACGGTCAGGGACCCATCACCGGTGGTTTCTTCCCTACGGATGCACCGCAGGGGTACTTCGACCTGGATCACGATCAGCGACTGTCCGGCACGCTGAGCGCGACCTACGCGCCGGGCCGGATCTACGCCAGCTACACCGGTACGTACGGATCTGGTCTCACAAATGGAGTGGAACCAGCGGATTGCAACTGTTCATACGGAACCGGGTTGTTCGACTTCAATCAGGGGATTCACGTGCGGCCGAGTTACATCTCGAACGTGAGCGTGGGCTATTCGCTCGCCATGGGCGGCTCGGTGATTCGGCCGGAGTTGTACGTTGACAACCTCTTCGACAAAAAATATCTGTTGAAAGGCGCGTTCTTCAGCGGCGCATCCGTCGGCAGACCGCGCAGCGTTCAGCTTCGCATCAACATTGCGCAATGACACGCAGATTCTGATCCATGGCGATCTACGGTAGCGGGTCTCCATTCGGGAAGACATGCACTGGTTTCGAGAGATTCCCGGTCCTGCCGACGGCGTAGACCCAAACTTCTCGCGGCGTTCGTTCACCGCGCGCCGCGAGAAGATGCGTGTCCTCGACGCCCGGCAGAATCTGAGTGGTCCAACCGCTCGTGGCGTGCGCCTGAACAACCCAGAGCCACGGCGTTTTTTCGCCGGACGCCGGGTCCATGTCTATTACCATTTCACCGGACTGCATGTCCAACCGCGCGATTGCCTGCGGTTCACCGGGAGATGATGAATCGAGCCACGGTGACGCTGGTGGCAATGCGGGTTCGGCGTAGCTGTCGCGCGTGATCTTCTCCGCGACGCTGTCCGGATCTTGCATGAATGTTGTCATGCTGAAGAAAACATCGCCGCTCGCACCGTCCTGCGCGCGCGTGAGGCGGATCTGGTCGGTCAGCTCCGATGCTCCGCGACTCTTGCCTTTCGTGTCATCTGCCAGGCTCGCGTTCAGGCCAGCGTAAATGTTCCGCTTGTGCTCGTTCTGGGACACCCACCACGCCAGCAACTCGGAAAAATCCTGCTGCGGACGCCCGATCGGCCAGTAAAGCTGCGGTACCAGGTAGTCGACCCAGCCATTTCTCAACCACTTGCGCGAATCGGCAAATATCTCGGCGAACGAATCCAGGCCTCGCACCGAGGCCGGATAGCCGGGACGCCAGATCCCGAACGGACTGATCCCGAACCGAACCCACGGCTTCACCGCGTGGATCTGCTCTCCGATGTGTTCGACGAAAGTGTCAACGTTGTTTCGGCGCCAGTCGTCGAGCGACAGGGTGCCACCGGTTCGCTGGTACAATGCATACGTCTTGCTATCTGGGAACTGTATCGTATGGCCACGACGATCCGTCTCGCGATATGGATAGAAGTAGTCGTCGATATGAACGGCGTCGATGTCATATCTTTTCGTTACATCGAGTATCACTCGAGTCGTGCGAGCCACGACAGCGGGGTCGCCGGGATCCATCCATATTTGCGATCCGTAATGACGAATCTCGCCTGGATCGGTGCGCGTCACATGTG
>Ga0164241_10005215_pt1 | contig 12250 bp, 9 predicted proteins | sample OricomyardsoilBY_FD_108780 | JGI IMG/M metagenome (GOLD analysis project Ga0164241, IMG submission 108780) | Backyard soil microbial communities from Emeryville, California, USA - Original compost - Back yard soil (BY) | ecosystem: Environmental > Terrestrial > Soil > Unclassified | place: USA...
CCTGGCGGCTATAGCGAGCGGGAACCACCCGATCCCATTTCGAACTCGGAAGTGAAAACGCTCCGCGCCGATGATAGTGTGGCAGCTGCCATGCGAGAGTAGGTCACTGCCAGGGTCCTAACAGTAAAAGCCCCCTCCGTCATGGAGGGGGCTTTTTTCTTTCCGGGGGCGGAATTTGCAGCTTCGCGTCGAATACATCGGTAACGAGCGCGCCCCCGTGGTGGTGGTCGAGAACGTCTGGCCGGAGCCCCAGGCGCTGATCGAAGCCGCCGCGGGCAAATCGGATTACTCCGTGCGTTCGCTCTACTACCCCGGGGTGCGCTCTTCGGCGCCGCCCGACTACGCGCGCGCCGTCACCGCGCAATTCAGCGACGTCATCCGCGCCACCTTCGGATTCGCCGGTGAGCTGACGATCACCGATTCGACCTTCTCGCTGGTGGCGACACCAACGGAAAAGCTGGTTGCCTTCCAGCGGGTGCCGCATTTCGATTCCACTGATCCCAACCGCCTGGCGCTGCTCCACTACCTGTGCGGGCCGCGGCATGGCGGCACGTCGTTCTACCGGCATCGTTCCACCGGCATCGAGAGCGTCACCGATGAGAACCGCGAGCGCTACATCAAGGCCGTGAACGCCGAGGTAAAAACCGCTGGCATGCCCGCGGCGCGATTCATCGACGGTGACACCGACATGTTCGAACGCATCGCACGGTACGAGTGCACGTTCAACGGCGCGCTGATTTATCGCGGACGGATCCTGCACTCGGTCAATACACCTGCTGATTTCGTCCCGGATCCGAACCCGCGCACCGGGCGGCTGACGGTGAACACCTTTTTGCTGTCGCAGGCCTAATCCCCGGTCCAATAGATCTCATCGCCGCGCGACATGTGGGACAACCACGAGTAGTGCGAGTAGAGGTTGGTGGGCTGGAGATTCGCGACCTCATACGGTCCCAGCAATGCAGGCGGCACTTTGAATCCATAACATTCGTCGGCCGCGAGAGTCATCCCGGCGCGGCGGCAGCCTTCGATGAGGCCCATCCTCAGCCAGGCATCCGCGTTACCACGTACATCCAGCAGCCGAGCCATCGTCGTACGGTCCGGCGCGAGTGGTTCGACCAGCCCAGTTCCCACCACCAGCCGGTGAATCGCGCCGTCCTGGCTGGCAAAGATGGGCTCGCCAAGCTTGTTCACCAGCCAAAGGGACGCGTCTCTCGGCAGTGGGGGGGTCCAGTAGCCGAGCAGTTTTTGCCAATCCTTGCCGTGCGGATCGATCAGGAAGTCTTGAATGTTCATCCGTAGGTCTTGAGGCTGTAGAGAAAGCGCCGCTTGGCGCGCTGGAATAAAATCACGCGCCATGATCAAAGTCAGCAATGAAGTCCGGGTAATCGAAGGGTGCAGTCCCGATGCGCTACCTCTGGACGAACTCCTGTCCGGGGGGCGGCCGGTGGTGCTCAAGGAGCTGGTCCGCAACTGGCGCCTGGTCGAGGCGGGGCTCCGTTCGGTCGATGACGCCATGGACTACTTGCGCTCGTTCTACAACGGCAAGGTGCTTTCCGCCTCGTTCGCCGCTCCACAGGTTGGCGGCCGGCTCTTCTACAACGACGACTTCACGCGCCTGAATTTCGAAGCGCGACGCACGCAGCTGGGCAACGTGCTGGACGAGATCAAGGCCCACATCGACGAGGCCGAGCCGCCGACCATGTACATCGGCTCGACGCTGGTCGATTCGTACCTGCCCGGAATGCGCAACGAGAACGATCTCGGCTTCGCCGCCTTGGGTGTCGACGCTCCGCCGGCAATATGGATTGGTAACCGCACCGTCGCGTCGTGCCACTACGACGCGCCGAACAACATTGCTTGCGTGGCCGTCGGACGCCGGCAATTCACGATGTTTCCCCCCAGCCAGGTCGACAACCTGTATCCGGGCCCGCTGGAACTCAATCCGGGTGGACAGGCGGTAAGCCTGGTCGACTTTTCGAGGCCGGACTTCGACCGCTTTCCGCGTTTCAAGGAAGCGCTCGGTGCCGGCTACTCCGCGCTGCTCGAGCCGGGCGATGCCATTTTCATTCCCTCGATGTGGTGGCACCACGTCGAGGGACTGAGCTCGTTCAACACGCTGGTCAACTACTGGTGGAGTACTTCGCCGAAGCACGTCCCCAGTCCAATGAGTTCGCTCTATCACGCGATCTGGTCGATCCGTGACAGGCCCGAAGCAGAGAAGGAAGCCTGGCGGCAGGTTTTCGAGTATTACGTGTTCGGGCCATCGTCGCGTGCGGGGGAGCATCTGCCCGAACAGGCGCGCGGCATCCTGGGGCCCATCGACGAAAATCGTGCGCGCCAGATCAGGGCGATGCTCCTGAACAGCCTGAACCGTTGAGATGTGCGCAACCGAACTGGAACGCGGAGGACCGAGTGCAATCGAGAGCAGTGAAGAAAGTAGTGATCGCCGGTGGTGGCACGGCGGGCTGGCTCGCAGCGGCCGCGATGTCACATCAGCTCGGCACCCTGCTCGAGATCACGCTGATCGAGTCGAATGAAATCGGGACCATCGGTGTAGGCGAGGCGACGATTCCTCCCATCCGCGTGTTCAACAAATTGCTGCAGATCGACGAGCAGGAATTCATGCGTGCCACGGCCGCGACCTTCAAGCTCGGAATTTCGTTCGAGAACTGGGCGCGGGTCGGCGACCACTACATCCACTCGTTCGGACGTAATGGCAAGCCGACCTGGATGTGCGAGTTCCACAACTTCTGGCTTCACAGCCGCGAGCTCGGCATCGACTCCGAACTCGGTGACTATTGCTTCGAACTGCAGGCCGCGAAACAGGGGAAATTCGCCACCGGCGCGAATGTCGACATCAACTACGCCTACCACTTCGACGCCGGGCAGTACGCGAAATTTCTGAGACGCATTTCCGAGGCGCGTGGCATCAAGCGTGTCGAAGGCAAGATCAATGAAGTCCGCCAGAACCCGGAGTCGGGCTTCATCGAGTCCCTGGTGCTTCAATCGGGCGCCGTCGTCGAAGGCGACCTGTTCATCGATTGCACCGGCTTTCGTGGACTGCTCATCGAGCAGACTTTGCACACCGGATACGAAGACTGGTCGCACTGGTTGCCCTGCGACAGCGCCGCGGCGATGCAGACCACGCTCATGGGTCCCGCACAGCCGCTCACGCGTTCGGTCGCGCACGGCGCCGGCTGGCGCTGGGGCATTCCGCTGCAGCACCGTGTCGGAAATGGCCTGGTCTACAGCAGCAAGTACATCACCGATGATGAAGCGAAGGCAGAGCTGCTCGCCGCAGTCGACGGCACACCCGTGAATCAGCCGCGCGTGCTGCGATTCCAGACGGGACGCCGTCGCAAGGTGTGGAACAAGAACGTCGTCGCGCTGGGTCTCGCCAGCGGTTTCATCGAGCCACTCGAGTCGACCAGCATTCACCTGATGATCGTCGGCGTGTCGCGGCTCATGCATTTGTTCCCGTTCGCCGGCATCGACGAATCGCTGGTGGAGGAGTTCAACGAGCAATCCCGCGTGGAAATCGAAAAGACGCGCGACTTCGTGGTCCTCCACTACCACGCCACCGAGCGCGAAGACACCGAGTTCTGGCGGCATTGTCGCCACATGCAGATCCCGGATTCCCTGGCCCACCGCATCGCCCTGTTCCGCGAGAATGCCTTTGCCTACCAGGGAGATTCCGAGTTGTTTCGTGTCGACTCGTGGTCGCAGGTCCTGCTGGGTCAACGGGTGATGCCGAAGTCGTATCACCAGTTCGCGCGGTCGATGGACCCGAAGGAACTGACCAAGTACCTGGGCGATTTCCGCCAGGCGATTTCGCAGACCGTGTCGCGCATGCCGCTGCACCAGGACTTCGTGAACGAGTACTGCAAGGCCGAACAAAGCGTCTGGAACTGACTGCCGATGAATATTGCGCCCCACCCATCGATGCGGATCCAGAAGCTGACGATCGGACGCGAGAACGCGCCGCTGGTCGTCATCGACAACCTGGTCGCAGACCCCGAAGAACTGGTGAGCGACGCGGTGTCGAAACGTTTTGCGGCACCGAACAGTTACTACCCCGGGCTACGGGCCAAGGCGCCGCTGTCGTACCAGATGTTCGTGTTGGGCGAGTTGCGCGCACTTTTGTGCGACTACTTCGAGCTAGAGGCCCGCAACCTGCGATTCAGTATGTGCCACTACTCCGTGGTCACCACACCGCCGGAACATCTGACCGCGTTGCAACGTATTCCCCACGTGGATACCAATGAGGCTCGGGGGCTGGCCACAGTCCATTACCTGTTCAAAGCCGACCTGGGCGGCACGTCGTTCTATCGGCACCGCGCAACCGGCTTCGAATACATCGATGAAGCCCGGCGGAGCACTTATTACCCGATCCTGGAGCGGGAGCTGTCCGGACCGGCGGCTCCCCAGCCGGAATACATTGACGGGGATACTCCATTGTTCGAGCGAGTAGATACCCAAGCCGGCGTCTTCAATCGCATGCTCGTCTATCGCCGGAACTCTCTGCACTCGGGGGCGCCAACGCGCGGTCTACCGTTGGTCCCTGACCCTGCCTCGGGACGGCTTTCCATAAACAGTTTTTTGGCTTGAACAGGTCAAATTCGTGGCCTGAATGAGCCATTTGGCAGAGGTGTTGTCTTTTTGCAGCACATTGGTCCCCGCATGACGCCATTTTCATCCAATGCTGCACTGCCGCAGTAGTAAGCAGCTGATCCTGCGAGGACTTTCTTACGGAATTTTCACGTTGCCTTGCGGCACATGTGTCGCAACTTCGTGTGGACTTTTCTATACATGCTTCTATATGCTCGGCTCCATGTTGAGGGGGACGCGCATGTCATGCGCCTTTGCTGTTGTGGGCTCGACGACCCTGGTCTCGGTTGGGTCGCATTCATCTTTTCCGGTGCCGCAGTCACCCTCCCCGTCGATCCATTCCTAGTTCCTGGTTTCGATTCGATATCGACTGTTTCCCGGTTCACAACTAGATAGAAGAGTGCGGAGGAGAAACTCTGTTTATGAAATTCAACCAAAATTTTCGGTTTTCGCCGAAGGTGCTGTTCACCATCGTTGGTGGCGCAGTACTGATCAATCCGGCGTTTGCCCAAGACCAACAAGCTGCGGGTGAAGAACTCGAAGAAGTGGTGGTCACTGGTCTGCGCGGATCCCTGAAGGCGTCGATGGACACGAAGCGCGAAGCTGTCGGCGTCGTCGATGCGATCAACGCAGAAGACATCGGCAAGTTCCCTGACACGAACCTGTCGGAAGCGCTCCAGCGCATCACCGGCATTTCGATCGACCGTCGCAACGGCGAAGGTTCGACCGTCACGGCCCGCGGCTTCGGTCCGCAGTACAACATGGTGACCCTGAACGGCCGCCAGATGCCATCAGCCGACGCGTTCGGCGGCGGCGACAACATCACGGGCGGCTCGGGTGGCAACTCGCGCGCGTTCAACTTCGCGAATCTCGCGGCTGAAGCCATCAGCGCGGTCGAGGTGTACAAGACGGGTCGTGCTGATATCGCCACCGGCGGTATCGGCGCCTCGATCGACATCCACACCGCCCGTCCGCTCGACAGCGACGGCGTGGTGCTGAACGTCGGCGTGAAGGCCGTCAGCGACACGACGAATCGTGTCGGCGACGACATCACCCCGGAAGTGTCGGGCATCTTCAGCTGGGCATCCGAAAACAAGATGTTCGGTGTCGGCCTGAATGCCAGCTGGCAGAAGCGTGATTTTGGTTCGTCCACTGCGACCGTCAACGACTGGCACATCCAGGCGTGGGACGCGAACAACATGGCGAACAACATTTCGTCCGGTCCGCTGTTCGCGCAGAGCGGCCTGAACCCGAACGACAACAACGTCAACCTGGTCGTCGAAAATGCGCCGGCCAACGGCCAGCTCTGGGGCATTCCGAACGACATTCGCTACGCGTTCTCGGACGCGGAGCGTGAGCGCACCAACGCGCAGTTCACGATGCAGTTCGCGCCGATCGAAACCCTGACCCTGACGGCCGACGTGACGTTCGCCGAGCAGGACATCACGGAAGACCGTGGTGAGCAGACGGTGTGGATGCAGCGCAATGGCTTCGACCACATCGTGTTCGACACGAACGAGACGGTGGCGACCCCCGTGCTGTTGCACGAGTTCACCGGCGCCAGCAAGGACTTCGGCTACGAGCAGCAGCATCGCGAGCAGAAGAATGATCTGCGTTCGGTGGGCTTCAACGCGAACTGGGATGTGAGCGAGAAGTTCAACATTAACTTCGACTACCACAACTCGCGCGCGCGCAGCTTGCCGGATGACCCGATCACCGGCGGTGGCGAAACGGCGTTCAGCCTCGCGGGCAAGGTGCCGAGCTCATGCTTGCAGACGGTCCCGAATCCGACGCCGACCAATCCGGACGCGACCACCTGCGTCAATGCGACCAACTTCTGGACGCAGGAGTTCCAGTTCAACAATGGTCTGCCGGTCGCCGGGCGCACGCTGTTCCCGACGCAGGTCGACGCGTATGCCGGGACGAACGGCAACCCGGACTACGACTTCAACGCAGGCAGCATTGGTTCGCAGGTTCTGCGTATCGGCTACCAGGACCAGGTCACCGACATCAAGCAGGGTCGCTTCGACGGCAAATACATGCTCGAGAGCGGTTCCTCGTTTGGCTTTGGTGTCGAGACGCGCACGATGGAATCGCGTCAGCGCTCCTCGGGTGGCTACCTGGCCCTGGGTGACTGGGGTGTCGGCGACGTCGGAACGGTCCCGGACATGTTCGCACTGCTGACCCCGTTCAGCCTCACGGGTGCCTTCGACGACTTCAACCCGGTCGGTGCTCCCACCGGCGGTTGGAAGGGCAATGCCGACACTCTCGGCCAGTGGGCCATCGACCATGGTTACACCAACTGGTCGGAAGCTTCGGCGCCGGATGGCGTGCTGGCTTACAACCCGGGCTATGGCACGAACAGCCTCGTACAGGAAGACACCCAGGCGGCGTATGCGCAGGTGGCCCTCAAGTTCGACATCGGCAGCATGGCGTCGAATCTCGTGATCGGCGCGCGTTACGAAGAAACCACCGTCACCAGCATCAACAGCATCCTGGTGCCGACGGCGGTGAGCTGGCAGGACGACAACGACTTCCGCGTCGAGCGTCCGGGCGTAGGCAGCGAAACCCTGGTCCGTGGCGATGGCAGCTACCACAACCTGCTGCCGAACCTGGACTTCGACATCGCCCTGAACGATTCGATGAAGGCCCGCTTCTCGTACAGCAAGACCATTGCTCGTGCGGGTTACGGCAGCCTGGCGGCGGGCGCGAGCCCGAACGGTCCTGGTGGTTCGACGCTGAACGGCTTCACGCCGAGCGGCACGCAGAACGACCCGGGCCTGCTTCCGCTCGAGTCGGACAACTTCGACCTGTCGTTCGAGTACTACTTCTCGGATAAGGGCTACGTCTCCGTGGCTGCTTTCCAGAAGAACGTCGAGAACTTCATCGGCAACGCGGTGATCAACGAGAGCATGTACGGCATCCGCGACGAGACGGGTGGTCCCCGCGCTCAGGCGGCCCGCCAGACGCTGATCGACCGCAACTTCGGAACGGACGACACGCGCCTGTTCACGATGGCCGCCATGATCGAGCATCCGGAAGGCACCACCTACCACGATGCCGCGACCAACACGGACATCTTCTTCCCGGGCGGTGCGGACAACTACGACGACTCGAATGCCCAGCACGTGGCGTTCGCGACGGCGTTCGACATCCTGCCGACGGCTGAGGATCCCTTGTACCAGTTCGCGGTGAACACGCCGGTGAACAACAAGGAAGCCAAGATCCATGGCTTCGAGTTGGGTGGCCAGTACTTCTTCGGCGACTCGGGTTTTGGCGTCCTCGCCAACTACACCATCGTCCGTGGCGATATCGGCTACAAGGTCGACTCCGATCCGAACACGAACCAGTTCGCCCTGCTCGGCCTGTCCGACTCGGCCAACGCGGTCCTCATGTTCGAGAAGTTCGGCCTCTCGGCCCGCCTCGCGTACAACTGGCGCGACGAGTTCCTCCAGACCGTCAACCGCGGCACCTGGAGAAACCCGATCTTCGTGGAACCGTATGACCAGATCGACCTCAGCGTGGGTTATGACATCACCGACAACTTCGCAGTGTCGTTTGAAGCCATCAACCTCACGGGCGAGGACGTGCGTTGGCACGGTCGTTCGGACAAGCAGTTGTGGCGCCTGGAAGACCAGGGTGCTCGCTACGCGCTTGGTGCCCGTTACAAGTTCTGATCTGAACTCGTAAAGGGTTGATAATGGAAGGCCGCTGATTTCGTCAGCGGCCTTCTTCTTTTGTGAATTTCAATTCGAGGATCCAATGGCCCGACACGTCCTGCTGAACAACGTCGAACACAAGAACCTGCGTATCGTGACGCGCCACGGCAAGGATGTGGGCGAGGCAGTTGGTTCCGTGCCGACGTTTCCCACCGAGTTCTCGGAGATCCTGCGCGAATATCCGATCTTCTTCCGCAAGGACGCCAACACGGGCGAGTACACCTGCATCGCGCTGCTGGGCTTCGCGCGCGACGAGAACCTGTTCCTCGAGGGCGACCGCTGGGAAGCTTCTTATGTGCCCGGCATCGTGGCCCGCGGGCCTTTCCTGATCGGTTTCCAGGAGCGGCAGGATGGGGGCGAACTGCGCCGCGAGCCAGTGATACATGTCGACATCGAAGACCCACGCATCAGTGAATCCGAGGGCGAGCGCGTGTTCCTGGAGAACGGCGGCAACTCTCGCTACCTGGATGGCGTCGCGAACATCCTGTCCGGGCTCAACGAAGGTATTGCGGCCAGCAAGGCCATGTTCGCCGCGCTGACGGCCTATGAGCTCATCGAGCCGGTGCAGCTCGAGATCAAGTTCCCTTCCGGCAAATACGACATCGTCGGCCTGCACACCGTGAGCCAGCAGAAGCTGCGCAACCTCACGGCCGAGCAGCTGTTCGAGCTGAACCGGTCAGGATTCCTGCAGGGCGCCTACCTGGTGATCGCGTCCCTGAACAACGTCAAGAAGCTCATCGACCGCAAGCAGCGGCGCGAGCAGGCTCAGGCCGCGATCGCGTCGTAGACCACCACGCGTTGCCAGAGGTGCGAGCAGTCGGCGACGAACTGCTTGTGGATGGCATGGTCCTGGTAGGTTTTCTGGCCCGCCAGGTCGTCGAAGAACAGCATTTCCGACGCGCTGAAGCTGTTGTCCACCACGTCGCGCTTCTCGGTGCTCGCGGGTATGCCGAAGTGCGCGCCGCGCACCGTTTCGATCTTGGTGAGAGTTCTCAAGCCGGCGAGCAGCTTGGCCAGGTCTTCCTTCGAGTCGGGATTCTTCAGCCAGAAAAACACGTGGTGCACGAGCTTGGGTTGGGTGTTCACGGGGGCGGTGACTCCGGCGGTGGATGCCGCGCCCAAGGCCGCGGCGGCGATGAAGGTCCTGCGTGTGGTCATATGAGTTCCGGGGTAATGGCTGAATGGGGCATCGCGAGCCGCTCGTAGGCAGCCTCGAGTGCGGTGCGGAAGGCAGGTTCCGAGAACAGCGCAGGCGGCAGCACCGACTGGAACTCCGCAAAGCGCGCCACGTCCGATCGGGCGTCGCCGGTGCAGGCGCGTCCGACCTCGGACAGCCGTTCGGCCTCGGGATCCACGATGGCAACGCTGGCCTTGGCCTGGCGCTCCACGAAACGCATCCAGGCCGCCAGCGGCATCACCAGCCGGTGGATAGGCCGGCCTGCGCGCAGGGCCTCCTGAAGCGTGATAACGATACGCACCGGCAGCTTTTTCGAGCCGTCCCAGGCGATCTGGCTCAACAGGTGGCGGATACCCGGGTTGCGGAACCGCGCCAGCACCGCCGAGACGTAGTGCTCCACGTCCAGCCCCGGTGATTCGCCCAGGCTTGGCGCGAGATCCTGCGTCATGAGCAGCTCGATGAACTGCGCCAGTTGCTCGTCGCGCATGGCGTCGGCCACGGTCTCGTGTCCACGGAGCGTGCCGATGTAAGCGAGCGTGGAATGCGAGCCGTTCAGGATGCGCAGCTTGGCGCGATCGTAGACACCCACGTCCTTCGCCAGCGTGACACCCACGGACTGCCAGTCCGCGTCGCGCATCGCGGGCAGGTCTTCGATGACCCACTGCGTGAACGGCTCGCGCTGGATGGGCCATTCATCGACCAGTCCGGTGAGGCCCAGCGCCCGCTTGCGCAAAGCGTCGTCGGTGGCCGGCGTAATGCTGTCGACCATGGTGCGTGGGCAAACCACTTCGCCTTCGATCCACTTCGCGAGATCGGCATCGGTAGCTTGGGCGAATGCCACCAGTGCCCGGTGCAACACCTTGCCGTTCTCGGGCAGGTTGTCGCAGCTCAGTACCGCGAACGGTGGCACGCCGGCGTCGCGCCGGCGCCGCAGGCCTTCGACGATCCAGCCGATGGTGCTGCGCGGCAGTGTGGGCCGCGAGAGATCGTGAACGATGTCGGCATTGCCGAGGTCAAGCAGGTTTTTCGCGTCGAGGCAGTAGCCTTTCTCCGTCACCGTCAGAGACACGATGCGCGTGTCGCGCGATGAGAGGCGCGCAAAGGCCGCCTCGTGGTCCGTGGCGCCGACCAGCAGTTCGCGGATCGCGCCGATGACGCGCGCCCTGGGCGCCGCGCCGAGCTCCACCAGGGTGTACAGGCCCTGCTGATCCTTGAGCGCGTCGCGCAGGCCGGTGCTCTTGAGCGACAGCGCGGAGATCGCCCAGCGCTTGTCCGAATGCAACAGTGTGTCGACGTAGAACGCCTGGTGCGCGCGATGAAACGCGCCCGGGCCGATGTGCACGATGCCGAAACGCGTGGCGTCGCGGTTGTACGTCGGCAGGATGGTGCCCGAGCGCGCGGAATGCAGGCTCGCCTCGGTGAGGCGCGGCGTCATGGAATACCCTCGTCCGGTCAGTGGTTGTGGCGCGGCGTCTTCTTCGCGACACCGCGGTATTTGACCGCCATTTCCATGACGGCTCCGCTGTCGAGTTGCCCGACTGTCGACCGGTAGAGCTCCTGCCAGGGCGTGGCGCTCTCCGGGACCGGTGGCAAACCTTCTGATTTGCGTCGGGTGATCTCTTCGGAACTGACGAGCATGTCACAAGTGCCGGCTGCGAGGTCGATGCGGATGCGGTCACCGGTGCGTAACCACGCCAGGCCACCGCCGGCGGCGCTCTCCGGCGAGCAATTCAGGATGGAGGGACTGTCGGACGTGCCGGACTGCCGGCCGTCGCCCAGCGTGGGCAGGCTCATGACGCCGCGCTTCAGCAAGGCATCCGGCGGCTGCATGTTCACGACCTCGGCCGATCCGGGCCAGCCCAGCGGGCCCGAACCGCGGATCACCAGGATGGTGTTCTCGTCGATGCCCAGTGATGGATCGTTGATGCGATCGTGGTAGTCGGTCGAGCCGTCGAACACCACGGCACGGCATTCGAAGCTGTCGCCCTGGCCCAGGTAGCGCTGGCGGAATTCCGGCGAAATGACGCTGGTTTTCATGATGGCGAAATCGAACAGGTTTCCCTTCAAGACGAGGAAACCGGCTTTTTCCTGCACCGGCTGTTCGTAACTCGTGATGACGTCCGCATCCACGGAGTGCCGGCCCGCGATGTTTTCAGCGAGGCTGCGCCCGGTCACGGTGAGGGCTTTGCCATCGACCTTGCCGACGCGCACCAGCTCGGACAACACCGCCGGTACGCCGCCGGCGCGATGGAAACGTTCGCCCAGGTACTTGCCGGCGGGCTGCATGTTCACGATCAGCGGCAGGTCGCGGCCGTACTTCATCCAGTCGTCGGGCGTGATCTCGATGCCCGCGTGGCGCGCCATCGCCACCAGGTGCGGCTGCGCATTGGTGGATCCGCCGATGGCGGCGATCGCCGCGATCGCGTTCAGGAACGACTGGCGCGTGAGGATCTTCGACGGACGCAGGTCCTCGTAGGCCATTCCGACGATGCGCCGGCCAGTTTCGTAGCTGATCTGTCCGCGCTCACGATACGGCGCCGGGATGGCGGCGCAGCCGGGCAGCGAAAGTCCCAGCACCTCGGCGACCGCATTCATCGTGGAAGCCGTGCCCATGGTGTTGCAGTGACCCAGCGATGGTGCCGATGCCGCCGCGGCTTCGAGGAACTGCTTCTCGTTGATCTGGCCCGCCGCCAGTTTGCGGCGCGATCTCCAGATCACGGTACCCGACCCCACTAGTTCGTTGCCG
>Ga0164241_10005216_pt1 | contig 12250 bp, 13 predicted proteins | sample OricomyardsoilBY_FD_108780 | JGI IMG/M metagenome (GOLD analysis project Ga0164241, IMG submission 108780) | Backyard soil microbial communities from Emeryville, California, USA - Original compost - Back yard soil (BY) | ecosystem: Environmental > Terrestrial > Soil > Unclassified | place: USA...
CGAGGAGCCGACCGGCGTGCACCGGTTGTTCCGCACGGATCAGCAGGCGACCTACCGCCTCGCGGGCACCGTGCTGCCCGCGGACGGCGGCACGGTGCCGGTGTCGCTGCCCGGCGTCGAGGTGGAGGGCACGAGCCAGCTGGCCGGTGACCCCGCCGCGAGCCCACTGTCCGCTGTGGACAGCAACCCGGACACAACGTGGATCGCCGACACCACCGACCAGCAGCCCGAGCTGACACTGACCTGGGAACAGCCCCGCGAGATCACCGGGCTGCACCTGACCACGTCGGAGGACTCCGGCGGCTCGCGGCCGACCGACCTGCTGATCACCGTGCCGCGCGGCAAGCAGTCGGTGCCGGTCACCCCGGAGGGCGACGCGAACTTCACGCTGACCACGAAGACGATCAAGATCGCGGTGCTGGCGACGGACACGAAGCCGGGCCGCCCGGCCGGGATCACCGATCTCTCGATCGACGGCGTGGACCTGCCGCGGCTGACCCGGGACGCGCCGTTCACCGTGCCCTGCGGCAAGGGCCCGGTGCTGGAGCTGGACGGCTTCCGTTACAACACCTCGGTTTCCGGCTCGCTCGCCGACTACCTGGCGCACCGCGCGCTGCGGTTCGAGACCTGCCGCGACTTCGGTGACGGCGTCGACCTGCAAACGGGCGAGCACGAGCTGAGCACCGAGCCGTCGGACGCCTTCGTCGTGCAGGACCTCCGCCTGACGTCCACTTCGGACGCGACGACGCCGGCGGCGGCATCGCAGGAGCGTGGGCACGAGGTGACCCACTGGGACATCACCGACCGCGAGGTCAAGGTCGGCGCGGGACCGGAGGCCGTGCTTTCCGTGCCGGAGAACGCGAACAACGGCTGGGTGGCCACTTTGGACGGTCAGCCGCTGCACCGGGTGCGGGTGGACGGCTGGCAGCAGGCGTGGCTCGTGCCGGCGGGCGAGGGCGGCACGGTCCAGCTGGACTTCGCGCCGGACGGACAGTACCGCGCGCGGATCGGCATCGGCGGGGTGAGCGCGCTGCTGCTCATCGGCTCCGTGCTCATCCCCGTGCGCAGGCGCCGGCCGATCGACGTGCGCCCGGGTGCGCGGCGCTGGCTGCCGTTCGTGCTGGTCGCGATGGTCGCGCTGCTCGGCGGCATGCTGCCGGTGGTGTTCCTGATCGGCTGCCTCCTGGTGCGCTCGCTGTGGTCGCCCGCGCCGCGCCTGCTGGCGTTCAGCGGGGCGGCGTTCGCGTGCGTCGTGGCGGTGACCGGGCGGCTGCTCGACCACGGGCAGCAGTGGGCCTACGGGTGGCTCGCGCAGTCGGCGCTACTGCTGTCCGCGGCGGCGGTAGTGTCGTCCTGTGTAGACTGGTTCGACTCGCCGCGAGCGGATTTCGACGAACGCGCCGGCGAGGACCAGCAGGCTGGTCGAGATGGCGGCCGCGGTGATCACCTGAGTCAGCTCGTCATGCAGCCACGCCGTCACCAGGACGATCTCGACCACCACGGCGAGCCAGAGCAGCACCGTTGACTTGCGGTCCGCGCTGGCGATGCGGGAGTACAGCAGGATCTGCACGAGCGAAAGCATTGAGCCGACGAAAGCGAACGGCCACACCGGAATGTGTGAGTTCGCGTAGTCCTGCCCGCCGATGACCGCGACGATCGTCGGTCCCATCGCGACCGCCCCGAGGATCACCACGGCGTCGAGCGCGGCGCAGATCGCGAGCGCGCGCGGCACCATCTTGCGGCGCCCCTCCTCGCTCGCGAGCCGGGGCAGCACGAGGATCGCGACGGCCTGCGGCAGCCAGTAGGCGATCTTGGTGACGATCGAGCCGACCGCGTACTCGCCCGCCTCGTGGGCCGGGAGGTTGTGCCGCGCCAGCACCAGGTCCAGGTTCACCAGCAGGACGAGCGCGAACATGGCCTGCACCGCGTGCAGCACCTCGCCGACGTGGCCCTTGTCGTGCCGTTGCGGCCGCGGTCGCCCGCACACGACCCAGCCCGCGAACGCGACCAGCGCCGCGCCGATCGCGGTGCCGGCCAGCGCGCCGGTGGCGTTGCGGAACACGACGAGCCCGATGACCGTGCCGCCGATCCGGCCGACCGCCTCGAACGCGAGCATCCCGGCGAGCGCCGGGAACCGCTGGGTGCCCTGCAGCACGCCGTAGGACAGGCAGATCAGGGTGATCGACATCAGCGAGATCGCCACGAACAGCACCGGCCAGAAGCTCTCCAGGTGCAGCAGCAGCATCAGCAGCGGCGCGGCGACGAGCGCCACGGCGGTCACCGTGCCGCTCGTGGCCAGGCCCATGGAGTACAGCTGCCCGGTGTCGCGTGTGGACAGTGGGGCGTGCTCTCTGATCCGGGCGACGCGCAGTGCGGCCGCGGTCTGCAGCCCCATGGCCGGCACCGCGCCGACCACCAGGACCGCCAGCAGCGAGCCGAGTTCACCGAACGTCGCGGGGGCGAGCAACCGCGCCGCGACCACGTTGAGCAGGTATGAGGCGGCCTGCGTCCCGGCGACGCCGATGGACACCAGCAATGCCGCCACCCGTACCCGCTCCGAGACGTTGACTGCCACGGACACCTCCGGTTACCGGCGGGTAGGTCGCCTACGGTAGCCCAGCGAAAATCAGCGGAACACCCGCAAATCGGCTGTTATCGTCGGAGACATGTGACCCGACCCCGGCATTCCGGACCAATCCGCCACGCTATGCCGAGGTCACTCATGTCTTCGATCGTCTGCACCAATCTGTCCTTCTCCTGGCCCGACGGCACACCCGTCCTCGAGGGCCTGACCGCCGCGTTCGGGCCGGGTCGCACCGGCCTCATCGCCCCGAACGGCGCCGGCAAGTCCACCTTGCTGCGGCTGATCACGGGCGAGCTGGCACCGACCGCGGGCACGGTCACGGTCGACGGCGTGCTCGGCCACCTGCCGCAGACACTGCCGCTGTCGGGCTCGCTCACCGTGGCCGAGGTGCTGGAGGTCGCTCCCGCTCTGCGGGCGCTCGCCGCCATCGAGACCGGTGACGTGAGCGAGGAGCATTTCGCGGCGGTCGGCACCGACTGGGACATCGAGGAGCGGGCACGCGCCGAGTTGGACCGGCTCGGCCTCGGCGACGTGGCGCTGGACCGGCGGCTGGAGACGCTGTCGGGCGGCCAGGTGGTCTCGCTCGGGCTGGCCGCGCAGCTGCTGAAGCGCCCGGACGTGCTGCTGCTGGACGAGCCGACGAACAACCTCGACCGCGACGCGCGGCGGCGGCTGGCCGCGGTGCTCGGCGACTTCGCCGGCTGCCTGCTGCTGGTCAGCCACGATCGGGAGCTGCTGGACCGGATGGACCGGATCGCCGTGCTGGAGCCCGGTGGCCTGTCGGTGCACGGCGGTAATTTCTCGTCCTACGAGGTGGCCCGGGCCGTGGCCCGCGAGGCGGTGGAGCGCGAGGTGCGGGGTGCGGAGCAGCAGCTGAAGCGGGAGAAGCGGGACATGCAGCTGGCCCGCGAGCGGGCGACGAAGCGGGCGGCGGCCGGGGCGCGGTCGAACACCGACCTGCCGAAGATCGTCCGGGGCACGCTGAAGCGCCGCGCACAGGAGTCCGCGGCCCGGGCCGACGACGTGCACAGTTCGCGAGTAGGCGCTGCCCGGGCCCGTCTCGCATCGGCCTCGGAAGCGGCCCGCGAGGACCCGGCGCTCGTCCTGTCGCTGCCGGACACCGCGGTCCCAGCGGGCAGATTTCTCTTTCGCGGCACGGACCTGCGCGTGCGGTCGCTGTTCGCGGGGCTCAACCTGACGATCCGCGGCCCGGAACGGATCGCGCTGACCGGGGCGAACGGCGTGGGCAAGTCGACGCTGCTGCGCTTGGTCGGCGGCCTGCTCGCGCCGACGTCCGGCTCCGCTCAGCGATTCGACGGCCGGGCCGCGTACCTGTCACAGCGGCTGGACCTGCTGGACCCGTCGCTGGGCACGCTGGACAACCTGCGCGCGTTCGCGCCGGCCCTGTCGCGGACGCGCACCATGCACCTGCTCGCGCAGTTCCTGTTCCCGCCGTCGATGGCCGCGCTACCCGTGTCCGGCCTGTCGGGCGGCGAGCTACTGCGGGCGACGCTGCTGTGCGTGCTGTCGGCGTCGCCCGCGCCGCAACTACTCCTGCTGGACGAGCCGACGAACAACCTGGACCTGGTGAGCGTGTCCCGCCTGGAATCGGCGCTGGCCGCGTACGAGGGCGCGTTCATGGTGGTAAGCCACGACGAGCGGTTCCTGTCCTCGCTCGGCCTGACCCGCCGCCTGCACCTGGCGAACGGGGTGCTGGCGCAGGAGTGAGTTGTCCACAACCGCGCGAGTTGTCCACAGCACGCACGTGACCAGCCCTTTTGTCGGTGGTGGCCGATAGACTGGCGCTGAGGGGTGCCCCCGGGACAGGGTGGGGGCTACGTTTCTGGCGTTCTGCACGCGCGCGTGCACAGGTTTGTTGTCGGTGGCGCGGGTTTGCCGTGTTGCGGCCGTATTGTCGCGGCGTGGAGTGGTCGGCTTCGGTGGAGATCGCAGTGCCGCCTGCCGCGGTGTGGGCGGTGTTGAGCGCCGTCGAGGACTGGCCCGAGTGGACGCCGTCGGTCACCTCGATCGTCCGGGTCGATCCCGGGCCGCTGCACGTCGGCCAGCGGCTGCGGATCCGTCAGCCCCGGTTCCCGGCGACGGTGTGGCGGCTGACCGAGCTGGTCGAGGAGCGGCTGTGCGTGTGGCGGGCCGCCGCCGGGGTCGCCGCGCGCCATTCGCTCGGGCCGTCCGGCGGCGGAACGCGGATGACGCTGCGGATGATCCAGCCCGCCGTCATCGGACTGCTGACCGGCCGGCTCACGCGGCGCTACCTGGCTCTCGAGACGAGCGGGCTCAAACGGCGCTGCGAGCGATGAGTTCCGGGCGCCCGGCCGGTCTACCTTCGCATGATGCGTGAGGTGCTCGATTCGCACGTCCGGGCCGGGACCCTGCCCGGCGCGGTGGGCATGGTGGCCCGCGGTGACCGGGTGGAAGTGGCGGCCGTCGGCTCGGCCACGCTCGGCGGCCCGGCGATGGCGGAGGACTCGATCTTCCGCATCGCGTCGATCACCAAGGCGATCACCGCGGCTGCCCTGCTCACCCTGATCGACGAGGGCCGCCTCCGGCTGGACGATCCGGTGCGCGAGTGGCTGCCGGAGTTGGCGAACCCGGTGGTGGTGCGCACCCCGTCCGCGCCGGTCGACGACGTGGTGCCGGCGAACCGGCCGATCACCGTGTTCGACCTGCTGAGCGGGCAGGCCGGGTTCGGCTTCGCGTCGGACCTCTCGCTGCCGGCCGTGCAGCGGCTGTTCGCGGTGCAGCGGGACGGCCGGGAGGTGCAGAGCTTCCAGCCGCCGGACGAGTGGATGGCGGAGCTGGCGCGCGTGCCGCTGCTGTACCAGCCGGGCGAGTCGTGGCTGTACGACACGTGCTCGGCGGTGCAGGGCGTGCTGATCGCGCGCGTGTCAGGGATGTCGCTGCCGGCTTTCGTGGCCTCGCGCCTGCTGGAGCCGCTGGGCATGGCCGACTCCGGGTACGTGGTGCCGGCGGCGTCCCTCGACCGGTTCACGTCGTACTACCGCACGGACCTGACGCTCGCGGACCCGCCGACCGGCCAGTGGAGCACGATGCCGGCGTTCCCGCTGGGCAGCGGCGGCATGGTCGGCACCGTCCGCGACTACCTGGCGTTCTGCCGGGTGCTCCTGTCCGGTGGGGTCGCGCCGTCCGGGCGGCGGCTGCTGTCGGGGTCCTCGGTGCGCCTGATGACGACGGACCACACGACGGCGGCGCACCGGGAGATCGGCGCGCTGTTCCTCGAGGGGCAGGGCTGGGGCTTCGGCGGCTCGGTCGACATCGCGCCGGTGGAGCCGTGGCACGTGCCGGGCCGGTACGGCTGGGTCGGCGGCACTGGCACGACGGCGCACATCGTCCCGTCGACGGGCACGGTGACGATCCTGCTGGCCCAGGTGGCGACGGAGGACCCGGTGCCGCCGAAGTGGATGCGCGACTTCTGGCGCCACGCGGCTTAGTCAGATGTGGCCCTCGTCCCGCAACACCTGGAGAGCGGTCCCGGGATCGCGGCGGATGGCGGCACGGAGCTGCTTCTTCCGGAAGGACTCGCGTCCTGATCGGACAACGTCCTCCCAGCCCGCCCTGCCGACGACCAGCTTCTCGACGACGAGGAACTCGATCAGATCCTCCAGCGACGGCCGGAACCGACGAGGCCCGACCGGCAGATGCAGACGCTTCAGCACCCTGGACTGGCCGTCGACGCGCCGCACCTTCGCCCATTCTTGGGAAGAAGCGCACACCTGCACGTGGGCCTCGGGGTAGTCGCCCTTGCCGCGTTCGTAGTCGTAGTGGAGTAGCTCGCCGCTCAGATCGCCCGCGAGGGAGAGCACCTGCACCGACGACGTGACCATCAGGTACTTCCGGAACTCGTCGGCCTCGAGCCGGAACGAGATCCCCAGGTACAGGCGCGGCGCCTTCTTGTCGATCGTCAACGGGATGCCGACCCGGCTGTCGAGTTGCCGCTTGCTGATGCCGGGGCCGACGACCGCCCGTGGATGGGGATGGTCCGACACGACGACGCTCAGGCGAACGCCGTTGCAGATGGTGCGGTTCAGAAGCTCTTCAAGCTCGTCCTTGAAAGCTCGCGAGACCTTGCGAAGATCAAAATCGGCCTTCAGGTCGTTACCCTCTCAGCAGATCGCCGACCGCCACCCAGGCAAGGCGGGCGCTCAATGATTCGAAGTCTCCGGACTTCGCCTGATCGAGCAGGTCATCCATCGTGCAGCCGGCGCGAGCCAACGCCTCTTCGATGGCGGCGTTCAGATCCTCTGCGTCCGCGGTCGCAAGATCGCTGCCGGGATGCTCATCCACCGCTGTCACGACAGCCCTCCCGGTACATCTTGTGGTTGCTCACGCCGTTGCACGTCAGCATGCCACCAACCACTGACATTTCGGATTTCCTGGGCCCGACCTGCGACTTCGCCGCGACCACAGCCAGGCAAACACAACAACCCCCGCGCGCACACGCGCGTGCAGAACGCAAGAAACGTAGCCCCCACCCTGTCCCGGGGGCACCCCTCAGCGCCAGTCTATCGGTGGCCCGTGACAATTCCGGGGTGTTGGCGCTGGCTGTGGACAAGGAGGCGGGTTGGGGATAACTCGGCGCTTCCTGGTGCCCGGGGTGTGTGCGGCCATGGCGCTCGTCGTGCTCGCGCCCCTGTTCGGGCGCGGGTTCACGCTCGCCTACGACATGGTGTTCGTGCCGCGGCAGGACCTCCTTCCTGCCGCGCTCGGGCTCGGGACCGCGCTCCCCCGCGCCGTTCCGGGCGACGCGGTCGTCTCGCTGCTCACCTACCTCGTGCCGGGGGATTTGCTGCAGCAGGTTCTGCTCGCGGGTGCGCTGTTCGCCGGGCCCTTCGGGGCCGCTCGGTACCTCCGGGACGAGACCACCGGGGTGCGGCTCGTCGCAGCAGTCGCCTACGGGTGGAGCGGGTTCGTCGCCGAGCGGTTGTTCATCAGGCACTGGCCCTACCTGCTCACCTACGCCTGCCTGCCCTGGATCGCCCGCGCCGCCCGCACCCTGCGCACCCCCCGCGACGCCGCCACCCTCGTCCTCGTCAGCGCGCCCGCCGTGCTCACCCCGACCGGCGGGATCCTCGCCGCGGGGCTGGCCATGGTCTGCGGTGGCACCCGCAAACTGTGGCTGACCACGTCGATCGCCGTGCTGCTCAACGCGCCCTGGTGGGTCCCCGCGATCCTGCACCCCGGCAGCACGCTGTCCGACCCGGCAGGCGTCACGGCTTTCGGCGCGCGCGGCGAGAGCTGGGCCGGCCCCCTCACCAGCCTGCTCGGGCTCGGCGGCATCTGGAACGCCGAGGTCGTCCCCGCCAGCCGCACCAACCCGATCGTGCCGGTGATCGTCATCGCCATGACCGCGATCGCCGTCCTCGGCATGCGCAAGCTGGAAAAACCGATGGTCGGGCTCGGGGTCGCCGGGCTCGCGCTCGCTCTCGTCGGCGGCACCCCGGTGCTCGGCTGGGTCGTCGAGCACGTGCCCGGCGGCGGGCTGCTGCGCGACTCGCAGAAGTGGGTCGCCTGGTGGGCGCTGCCGTTCGCGCTCGGGTTCGCACTCGGGGCCGGGAAAGTCGCGAGCGCGTCACGGCGTGGGCGAACGGCGCTGCTCGCCGCGGCCGCGATCATCCCCGTCGCGATCATGCCCGACCTCGCCTGGGGCGGCTGGGGGCGGCTCGCGAGCGTCGACTACCCGCAGGACTGGGCCGCGGTCCGCCAGATCCTCGAGACCAGCGACCACCCCGGCGACGTCGTCGCGCTCCCGCTCGGCTCGTTCCGGCAGTTCGCCTGGAACGGTGACCGCACCCAGTACGACCCCGCCGCCCAGTACCTGCCGCGCACCACCGTGGTCGACGACACGCTCGTCGTCGACGGCCGCGCCGTGCCCGGCGAGGACGCGCGGGCCGCAGCCGTCCGGAAGGCCCTCGCCGAGGGGCGTGACCTGGCCGAACTCGGCATCGGCTGGATCCTCGTCGAGCACGGCACACCCGGCCGGATCAGCGGAAATCCGTTGAAACCAGACGAAAGGATCTACCACGGCCGGTGGCTCGACCTGTATCAATTGGGTGGACCGCCACGACCGGACGAGACCGGCAGGCCGCCGAAGGCCCCGGTCATCACCGCCGATGTGTTAGCACTTGCGACGGTGATGCTCAGCGTGTTGTGGCTTGTGTTACCGGCCGGTAGCCTGGGGCGGTCCAGCAGTCGGACTCGGGAGTAGTGACGTGGGAAAGCTGGTCGGCGCAATAGCATCGGTTCTGGTCGGGCTCGCGCTAGCGACGGGGGTCGCGGTCGCGGTGTCGTCGGCTTCCGCGCCGGACAAGGGCGTCAACCTCGAGGATCCAGCGGCGCCCAACGGTTCCGGCTCCGGTTCGCTGTCCGGTGGCGGCAGCGGTGGCGACGGCACGGTCAACTACGGCTCGTCCGGCCCCTGATCGCCGCGGCATTGGTCGCAGGCTGATCACCAAAGGCTGAGAAGGCCGGTGGCCCCAGGGCCACCGGCCTTTCAAGGATTCAGGATCCCCTGATCACGTAGCGCGTCGAGCGCCAGTGCGTGGCGCGGTCGTCGACCACCCGGGTCGCGACGACCGACCCACCCGCGGCCTCCACCGCCGAACGCAGCCGGGACGGCGCGTAGCGGGTCATCCGCATCGGCGCCGGGTACCGCAGGAACACCTTCTGCGCCAACCTGATCGCCGGTGCGGGCGCCAGCCGCCACACCGTTCCCTTGAACGTCCACAGTGGCCGGGTCGTGCACTGCAGCAGCGCCACGCCCTGCGGCCGCAGCACCCGCACGAACTCCGCCAGGTAGGCGTCGATGGCCGTGGCCGGCAGGTGCTGCAGCACGAGCTCGGAGTACACCAGGTCGAACGACGAGTCCTCGAACTGCGAGAGGTCCTGGCGTTCGTTGAGGACGAACGTGCAGCGGCCCGTGGTGTCGAGCTTGCGCGCGACCTCCAGCATCGGCGGCGACACGTCGACCCCGACCACCTCGTCGGCGTGCTCGGCCAGCGCCTGGGAAAGCCGGCCCGCACCGCAGCCGAAGTCCAGTACCCGGCTCCAGCGCGGCCCGGCGCCCTGCTCGGTCAGCCATGCGGCCGACGCCGCGACGTCCGCACGCCCGGTCTCGAGGAACTGCTCGGGATCCCAGCGGCCGCCCCGCTTGTCGGCGGCGACGTACACCGCCCACAGCGGATCCTCCTCGCCGAGCCGCACCCAGTCCCGGCGGACACCGTCGAAGCTCTCTTCGTGGCTCACCCGTGGCATTAAACGCGATTACAGGTCGGCGGTCGCGACGAGCACCGCTTCGAACTCGGTGACACTGTTCTCCCAGGCGAACGTGCCGGCCCGATCACGACCCGCGTCACCCATGCCGGTGCGCAGCTCGTCGTCGGTCAGCAGCTGGTCGACATGCCGGGCGAAGTCGTCGAAATCGTCCGCCAGCAAGCCGGTCTCGTTGTTCACAATGGACTCCGCGACCCCGCCTGCCCGGCGGTAGGCCACCGAAGGCACGCCGTGCGCGGCCGCCTCCATGATCACGATGCCCCAGCCCTCCTTGACCGACGGGCACAGGTGCACCCACGACCGGGCGAGGATCTCGTGCTTGTCCTGCTCGTCGACGAAGCCGTGCATGGTGACCCGGTCCTCCACGTCGCGCAGCGCGACGTGCTGGCGCAGGTTCTCCACCCACCAGCCGTGCCCGACGACCTCCAGCCGCAGTTTCGGCCACCGGTGCGCCAGGCGCGCCACCACGTCCACCGCGTGCTCGACGCGCTTGTGCGGCACCACACGGCCGACCACGACCAGCGTCGGATCCTTGTCGCGCTCGGCGCGCACGGGCGGCGCCTCGTCGAGTCCGTTGCGCACCACAGTGGTCCGCGAGGTCGCCACGCCGAGGCCGGCGAGCTCGCGCCGGGTCTCGTCGGACACCGTGAGGTACCGGCAGCCGCGGTAGAGCAGCGGCGCGAAGCGCGACTCCATCCACCAGCCGATGCGGGCGAAGACCGGGCCGACGACCGCCGACCACTGCTCGCGGTGCACGTGGTGCACGAGCACCAGCACCGGGCAGCGGGCCACCAGCCGGGAGAAGAACGGCATCCCGGCCTGGACGTCGACAACCACGTCGGGCCGCAGCTGCAGGACCGCGAGCAGCGCGTACAGGTACACGCCCCACCGGCCACCGCGGCGGCGGTAGCGGACGCCGTCGACGATCTCGTCGGCCGGACCGTTCACGTGGGCCGCGCACTGGATGGTCACCCGGTAGCCACGTCTCGCGAGGCCCTCGGCCATACGCTCGACGTAACGTTCGGAGCCACCGCCCTCGGGGTGCTTGGTGTCTCGCCAGTTGACGAACAGCACCGCCGGACGGCTCTCGCGTTCGCGGCCCATGAAATCTCCGCATCGCAGATGATAGGTTACCGGCCGGTACAGTGGACCAAAATAATCATGAAAGCGATACCCCCAATGGTAGGTAGCGGAACACGAAACGATTCAGTAACCACGCACGAAGCAACATTCAGCAGATCCGTGCAACTGTTCCGCGCTTTCCTGAAGGAGCAGTCCGACCCCGATCACTTCTATCAGACCCTGGCCACCGACTCGGTGCGCCAAATATCCGGTTTCGCCCCACTTGAGAACCGTTTGGTGCTCGATGTCGGCGGCGGTCCGGGCTATTTCGCGGACGGTTTCCGGGCGGCGGGGGCGAACTACTTCGGCATCGACCCGGACGTGGGCGAACTGTCCGCCAGAGGCGAGCCCGCGGAGGGCATGGTTCGTGCCAGCGGCACTGAACTGCCTGTTCAGAGCGGCTCCGTGGACGTCTGCTACTCGTCCAACGTGCTGGAGCACGTCGGCGAGCCCGCCACGATGCTGGCCGAGATGGTCCGCGTGACCAGGCCGGGCGGAACCATTTTCGCGTCTTTCACGCCATGGTTCTCACCATGGGGCGGACACGAAACCGCACCATGGCATTTCCTCGGCGGTCACTATGCGCGACGCCGTTATGTCAAGCAGAACGGGCACGAGCCGAAAAACCGTTTCGGCGAAAGCCTTTTCGCATTCCGGGTGGGCACGGCGATCCGCTGGGCACGCCGCTGCGAAAACGCCGCACTGGTCCGCGCCCTCCCGCGTTACCATCCGTGGTGGGCGACCTGGATCGTGCACGTCCCCGTTCTGCGGGAATTCGCCTCCTGGAATCTGGTGCTCGTACTCCGGAAACTGTGAGTGATTCCGGAAACTGTGCGTGACGTTTATCGGCTGGCGTCGGCGGGTTGGCGGCGAAGCGGCGGGTCGAACCCGTAGCGGCCACCCCGCCGGCCGCCCATGCCGAGCAGCATGATGCCGCCGGCCACGATCAGGATGGCGCCGATGATCCACATGGCGGTCGGCCACGACGTCAGCAGGCTGAGCTTGGACTTGTTGTCCTCGGCCTTGGTGACGTTGTCGTTGATCGTCGCGTCGTTGAACCGCAGCGTGCCGTCGAACACCGTGGTGCCCTCGCCCGGCTGCTGGCCCTCGGCGACGAGCTCCTGCTTGCCCTCCTGCTGGCCGACCACGACGATCCCGGTCACCGGCTCGACCCACACGGTCCGCTTGACCTGGTAGTACAGCTCGGTGTCGACGCTCGGCTCGTCGTCGCGGCCG
>Ga0164241_10005217_pt1 | contig 12249 bp, 5 predicted proteins | sample OricomyardsoilBY_FD_108780 | JGI IMG/M metagenome (GOLD analysis project Ga0164241, IMG submission 108780) | Backyard soil microbial communities from Emeryville, California, USA - Original compost - Back yard soil (BY) | ecosystem: Environmental > Terrestrial > Soil > Unclassified | place: USA...
GCATCAGGATGTGGACAACGCTATGCGTTCCCCACATCCTGACACGACAAACAAGCAAACAATTAGTTAACTTTATATTAGGAACATCTGTCAACCTTTTTTAGGACGAGTCACTTTGGATCAGGTGCCTCGCCCTAAAAATTTACTCGCTAACCGTGTATCTAAATACCTGCCTGGCAATTCGCCCATTGCTGTCAATTCCCTCAATAGTTACACGGTAGGTGCCCGGCGCACTGTTAGTAAAATAACTTAGCTGCGCTTTTCCATCATTACCGGTATTAACATCCGGGTTCCAGTAAACAGTGGGCCTCCATTTATCAATAACATTTCCAGGTATTGCGTTATAATCAGGTGTATAAAAATCATGCGCTATGTCAAATCCATTTTCAAACCGGTGAAGTTTAACCGGCGATGTTTTGGTCGAGCCCGGTACATAATGCTCCTGCTCATACGCCCAATAATCAATCCCACCGTTTTTTGTAGTAATTACAACTACGCCATTACCACCGCTTAACCCATAAGCCGCGGCATTGGCTCCTTTTAAAACTTCAATGCTTTCAATTTCAGAGGGGGCTAATGTAGTAAGAGCGTCAGGTCGCTCCATTCCATTAACAAAAACAGCCATCGGATTGGTAGATCGTCCTCTTGCAATTAGACTCTTTCTGCCTCCGTCACCAATTTTAACTGTCACGCTATTCAATTTCATTGCCAGGCAGTCAGCCAAAGTGGGGGCCACGCAATCTAACAGGTCAATAAATGTTATTACCTGATCTGGCGTTAAGCCGATGCTTGATGATGATTGCCGAACCAAATCTTTTACAGAAGGCTGCGCCTTTTTCTTATCTTTTATAAACACCTCGTTAAGCTCGGTACCAAGTATATTGCCGGTTTTTAAATCTTCTATCCTTTTAGCAACATATTCCATGTATTGGTAAGCATTGTTATCCTTAAGTGTGTCGGCCATTATTTCATCGGTAATAGGCGGCGGTGTAAATTTATCAACGGTAACATTTAGCTCTTTGCCGTTCTTTTCCTTTGCAACAATATAAAATGGCTCACCTCTTTTAACCGGAATATTATCAAATTTAAACTTGCCCTTATTGTCTGAAACCGTAGTTAGAACCGGGCCCCCTGTCGGAAAATAAATACCAATTACACTTGGCTCTGCCGGTTTGCCTTTGTTTGTGTACACCAAGCCCTGCAAAACAGCGGAAGTATCCGGTGAAAGACTTGTTGCCTCCTGTTTAGGCATTGACACTTTGTCGTCGGTTTGCGCTCTTACTGTTAGTAACATATCATCAAGTTCCCGATAACGCTCAGCATCTGATTTACCTGTATCATAAATTAACTTATTGTTTAGCAATAAGTCGCTGTATATGCTATTGTGATCAACCAAGGGTTCATCAGTTTCGTTATTTACCGAAACCGAAAAATTTCCGCTAATTGGTATACTGTCAGCATCCGTAACGGCAATACTTATGTCAACTTTATCATGTGGTTTATAGGTCGCTTTGTTAACAGCCAGCTTTACTTTAAGTTGCTGGCTGTTAACTTCGTTGTATACTATCCTATCTGCAATAAGTATATTATTTGCTGTATACAGGCTAAATTGCAACATACCCTGCGGTAAAGAGGTTTTTAATATTACTATGCTGTCGCCTGTTATCTCTACCTGTTTTTCTTGTTGAAATTGTATCTGGCCATTTGTTCTGCCAACAAGCCTCAATTGTGTTTTGGTGGTTATATTGCTTGTGTTAAAATAAGCAACAATTTTATCCTCATTTTGCGTTATGGCCATTCCAATGCCTGGCTGTACAGATTGGGGTAGGGCAAAGCGTTTTTCGCGACCGTTGGCCAGCTCAATTATCGCCCAGTATTTCCCCTTATTTAGTGGTTTTAAATTAAACGCGCTAATTCCATTATTATTTGTCTCAAATTTAGCTATATGGCTGCCATCTTCGGTAGCTATATACCCGGCTATTTTACTAACCGGTTTTCCCAGGGCCGTAACTTTTAATGCCACCCGGGAGTTTACATCTGTTATCAGCGACCCTCCTTCCGGAAAAAACCGGAACTTTAAACTGTCAGCAGCAGTTTGCCATTGCTTTGTTATTGCACTTTTGGTCTTGGCTGTTACAATGTTAAGATCAGCTATGCGGATGGTTTGGTAAAAAAAAGCATTGCCGTTTTTTAGCATGTTATAAGTATAAACCCTGAGCAGGTACGCTCCCTTTTTCAACAAGCTATCGCTAAGCGCTATTTCTCCCCGGGCCGTACCCATAATTAAAGGTAAACGCAGGTTTTTAATAACGCGTTTGTTAGCATCAATCAGCTCTATAAAACAAACCTTGCTATCAGCGGATGGTGTATTATTAGCATCCACAACATATAACTTCATCCATACCGTATCGCCTTTTAGATACCACGACCGGTCCATTTGGATGTGGATCTTTTCAACACTACCAGTTTGTGCTATGGGTTCGGCCGCTAAAGGTAGTTTGTTTAAGTCCATCTGTTCTATAAATTCTTCGGGCAACACATCAGCAACCCGCTGCCAAGCCCAGAAGCCTTCATTTATTACATTTTGCTGCGGAGTTAACGTGCCGTTTTTGTTTATTATCACATCATCATTGCCCAACTGGCGAAGCGCTGAAATTTGCGCGTTTGGCATAGGAATATTTAGATGCGCGCCTGAATTTAAAAACCTGGAGGGTTCACCTTTACGGGTGTAGCAAAAATAAAAGCGCGTGGTGTCTCCATCTTTTACTAATAATGGCAGCTGCAAAACCTTGTTTATATTCACTATTTTATATAGCGATTCAGGTTTAACAGGTTTAAGACTTGCGAGGTCAACATTTACGCGATTGATCACCAAACCAGCGAGCATCGCTACTCCCGGCGCGTTTAATTTTGCAGACCGACCTAACTCTGAGTCGGCAATTTTATAGATCTTAAATCCTTCAGCATCAGTAGTGCCTTCATACAAAGCCCTGAAAAAATGCCGCATTGAACCGTAATACGCGGCAGAACGATTTTGGCTCCATACCTTTTTCTTTTTATCGTCGCCTTTTAGTTCTTCAAAAAACACCTTCCCCTCAAACGCAAACGACCTTTCTTGATGGTTAATTGCCGAAGAGTTTAACAGGTAATACACATTATAACCTAATCCCAGGTTTTCTATCTTGATAAAATCTGTTGAGCGGGCTGTTAGTGTATTGGTCGCCTCAATGTTTTTAAACCTTATTACATCACTGTTAATTATTCTGCTTTTTCTGGCATTGTCAGACTGGCCAATAAACCCCTCTGTAAACATTTTCAAATACCGCCCCCTGTTGCCATCGGGTTTGGCTTTTACATTAACTTCATTCAACGCTATGGCATCCGGGTTTAAAGTAATAGCCATATTAACAGACTTGTCGGTAACTGTAATAACTTTTGTAAAGGTTACAAAACCCATCATTCGCACCAGCACTTCGTAATTACCCGGCGGAATTCCGGACAATTTAAACATCCCCGCATTGTCAGTATTTGCAGCCCATTTAGTGTTAGTTATAAATATCGTGGCACCGGGCAACGATTCGCCTTTTTCATCTGCCACGCGGCCGGTAAAGCTAAAGCGCGCTGTATCAGCCAGTATTTTTGGTGTTGTTAAGGTCTTAGAAATAATGGCATTATGCGCGAACGAATATTTAGTAAAAAGTATTAGCGCGATACACAACATGATCTTAACACAATCATGTCGATAGGATCTAAAGTTAAAGTAACACGGTTCCATTTAGTTACTAACCGTATATTTAAACACCTGCCTTGCAATCCGCCCATTACCGTCTATACCTTCAACGGTTACGCGGTAGGTACCCGGCGCGCTATTGGTAAAATAACTTAGCTGCGCTTTTCCGTCTGTACCGGTAACTACATTTGGATTCCAGTAAATGGTTGGCCGCCATTTATCAATAACGGTTGATTGAATTTTGGTATAATCGGGACTATAATAGTCGTTCGGTATATCAAAGCCGTTTTCAAACCTGTAACGCTGAACAGCGGCTACTTTAGTCGAGCCCGGTACATAGTGTTCTTGTTCATATCCCCAATAATCTAAATCGCCGCCTTTGGTAGTTATTACCACTACGCCGTGGCCGCTTTTAAATCCATAAGCCGCGGCATTGCTTCCTTTTAAAACTTCAACACTTGCTATTCCAGAGGTAGACAACGTTGCAAGAGCATCCGGCCGCTCCACACCGTCAACAAAAACCGTCATTGGCTCGGTAGACCTTCCTCTTGCAACTAACTTGGGTCGGTGAGTAGTGTCGTTCATCATAAGAGTTACACCATTTAGTTTTAGTGCGAGGCACCCGCCTAAGGTGCTGGACGCACAGTCTAAAAGATCAATAAAGGTAAGCACCTGGTCGGGCCTGCCACCTATGTTTGATGATCTTTGTTGCACTAATTCTTTCATGGCAGGCTCAGTCTTTTTCTTGTCCTTTATAAGCACTTCTTTAAGCGCTGTTCCAAGTATATTATTGCTTTTTAACTCTTCAATCCGTCTAGCGATAAAATTAAAATAAATATCATTGGTAATAAGGGTGTCAGCCATTATTTCATCTGGGATAACTGGTGACTCATATTTATCAACCGAAACGATCAGATCCTTGCTTTTATCTTTTGCCACAATATACAACGGATCGCCTCTCTTAATAGGAATCGAGTTAAAAGTAAACCTGCCATTGTTGTCTGAAATTGTAGTTAATGCAGGGCCGCCCAACGGAAAGAATAAACCAACTATGCTTGGTGCTGCAGATTTACCTTTGGCAGTTAATACCTGTCCCCGCAAAGCGGAGGAAGTATCTTGCGGAAGGTGAGGTGAGGGCTGTTGCGCTAATTCTTGTTTTACGCCATTTTGCGCGTTGAGTGTAAGCAGCAAATCATCCAGTTCACGTTGCGTATCTGCCTTAGGCTTAGCCAGATCGAACCTTATTTCACGACCTCCATTTTTTATACTTCCCATCAGCAAACTTTTAAGGATGTTTTTTTCATTAGCATCATCCACGGCTATATCTGCTTCGTTATTAACAGAGACAGAAAAGTTGCCGCTTACGGGTCTGTTATCCGCATCAATCACAGCAATATTTATGTCAACCTTGTCATGCGGTTTGTAAACCGCTTTACCAGGCATTAATTTTATATTAAGCTGCCTGTTACTATTATTATATATGATTCTTTCAGCAACCTGATTGCCGCCGGTATGTAAATAAAGCTGCAGTATGCCCGCGGGGAGTTCTGTTTTTGAAATAACAATGCTGTCTGCTGTTGACGCCAGTAGCTTTTCTGCCTGGTAGGTTATTCTGTCATTTGTTTTAACAATAAGATTTAATGGTGTTTGGCTATTAAGGTTAGCGGCGTTAAGGTATACTATAATGTCCTCATCATTTTGTTTTACCACCATATTAACGCCGGCTGACTGTGGCTGAGGTAAAGCAAAACGTTTTTCATGTGCGTTAGATAATGTAATCACGGCCCAATATTTACCCTGTTTAAGCGGTTTTAAGTTAAATGTGCTAATGCCACTTTTATTGGTTTCAAATTTAGCTATATGGCTTCCCTCTTCATTTGCAATGTAGCCGGCCACATTGTTAACCGGGTCGCCGAATGCTGATATCTTAATAGCCACCCGTACATTTAAATCGGTAACCATCTTTCCGCCCTCCGGAAAAAACTGAACTTGCAGGCTGTCAGTAATAGCGGAATGATTTTGTATTGGAGCAATGTTTTTCAATTCAGCGGATGCCGGACTAAGATCAGCCAGGCGAATGCTTTTATAGAAAAATGAGTTGCCATTTTTTTGCGTGTTATTGGTGTAAACCCTAAGCATATAAGCGCCCTCTTTTACCAGGCTGTCGCTAAGTGCTATTTCGCCCCAGGCTATACCTGTGTTTAATGGCAGTCTGAGGTTTTTAACAATACGTTTATTTTTGTCAATCAGTTCAACAAAACAAACCTTACTATCTGCCGATGGTTTATTATAAGCGTCTACAACATAAACCTTCATCCAGGCTGTGTCCCCGGTTAAATACCAGGGTCTGTCCATTTGGACATGGATCTTTTCAACAGGCGCAGGCTTATTTAAAGGGTTGGCAAGGGCATTTACATTTTCTGCCTCTAATAATCCCTCTATTTCAGTAGGTAACATATCGGCCACACGCGGCCATGCCCAGTAACCCTGCAATAGCAAACTTTTCTCGGGTAATAATGAACCATCTTTATTCAATACAATATTGCCGGGAACTACCTGATAAACGCTTGATATCTGGGCGTTAGGAACAGGGATATTTAAATGCATACCCGAGTTTAAAAAACCTGAGGACTCTCTATCGCGGATATAGCAAATATAAAAACGGGTGGTATCGCCATCTTTTACCAGTAAGGGTAGTTTCAAAACCTTGCTCATACCCGCGGTTTTGAATAGCGAGTCGGGTTTTACAGGTTTCAGATTTGCCCGGTCAATAACTGTACGCGCTACGTTTGTAGCACGGGTTCGGGCAGATGCAGAAATGTTGTAATTTGAGGATTGACCGAGCTCCGAATCGGCAATTTTGTAAACCTTAAAGCCTTCGGCTTCTGTTGTTCCGGCAAATAAAGCCTTAAAAAAATGCTGCATTGAGCCATAATAAACAGACAAGCGATTTTTTTTCCATGCTTTCTGCTTTTGCTCGTCACCCTGTAGCTCCTCAAAATATACTTTACCGTCGTAGCCAAAAATTTGGTCGTTCTGGTTAAAAGAAAATGAGTTTAAAAGAAAACTAACATTATAACCTAATGCGGCGTTATTTACTTTAATAAAATCAGTAGAGCGGGCAGTTAAAGTGCCGGTGGCTTTGTCATAATTAAACCTAAGCACATCGCTATTTAGTATTTTACTTTTTCGCGCGTTGTCAGATCGTCCAAGAAATATTTCGGTAAATGTGCTTAAATAACGAGCCCTGTTTCCGTCGGGTTTGGCGGTTATTCTGGCTTCGTTTAATGCAATTGCGTCCGGGTTTAGTGCAACATTTATTGTAATGGATCTGTCTGCAATATTAAAGACCTTTGTAACGGTTACAAAACCCATCATACGCACCAGTAGTTCATAATTTCCGGCAGGTATTCCGGTTATTTTAAAAATGCCCTGGTTGTTTGTATTTGCAGCCCACTTAGAGTTACTTATAAATATTGTTGCGCCAGGAAGGGGTTGGCCGGTCTCGTCAATCACGCGTCCGCTAACATTAAAACGCGTACTATCAACTTGTATCTGGTAAGGCGCTTTATCAACAATCAAATCATATGCAAATGAATGCTGAGCACAGAGTATAAAGCAAATAACCCAAAGCGCTACAATAACCGGCACGCGCAGATAATGAAAGTTATTAATATACTGACGTTTCATTTTTACGAGGGTTGTGGCGGTTTGAGGAGTGTAATGGGTTTATTTAGGCTGTGTAAGCATAAGTTTCCCTAATGATAGGAGCCTTACAGGTGTATAAACCCTAGTCAAAATGAAAATTAGGTCTTTAGTTGATGGAGCATGGCAGGGAATACAGCTTTGTTTATACGGCCTTAACCGCCTTTATCAGCATTTCTGCCGCAGCATTAATAGTTTGATGGATGATATCTTCGCGGTTGCCGCTGAATACCTTTCTGAAACTATAGGGTTTCCCTTTAACCAGTGCAAATACAAACATGGTACCCACAGGCTTTTCGGCGGTCTCGCTGCCGCCCGGTGCGGTAAGTCCTGTAACACCAACCTGAATATCTGAGGGTATTTTTGAATCTAAACGTTCAGCAAGATCCTGCGTTACCTCCATTGATTCGGGCGTAAACTTGTCAAATAACTCGCGCGGAACGCTTAATAAAGAAACCTTCAGGTCGGCATCATAACAAACAATGCCGCCTTTTAAAACCTTGCCAGCTTGTTCGGTTAATGCAAACTCAGAACATAGCCATCCGGCGGTAGCACTTTCCGCAAAAGAAATAGTGAGGCCTTTTTGGGCCATTAGCTTGCTTAGTTCCGCTATTCTACTCTCTGCCATAATACCTATTTATTAAATATTAAACAATGAAAGTTCGGCCTGGTTTGGTTATGTATAATGATGAACGATTTGGCCGCATTTTGCTAAAAAAATCATCCAAAAACAATAAGTGTTTTAAAAACAATTATACATTTGCTGTAAGTTGTTCACAAACCATTATAATACCAATACATCATTATGAAATTTTTTAGTTCCACGCTGCTTGCAGCATGCTTAGGCGCTCTTACGCTTAATAGTTATGCGCAGGATATTTCGGTTGTTAGCCCCGATAAACAATTAAGTGTAGGCATTACAGTTACCGACGGGAAACCGGCTTACACGGTTACTTATAAAGGCAAAACCATGTTGGATAAATCGCCATTGGGCCTTACCACTAACGAGGGCGACTTTAGCACAGGGATGAAATATTTAAGCAACACGCAGGGTGTTGTTGACAAAAACTACACGCAGGATAAAATCAAACGCTCGCAGATCCATTATGTGGCCAATAAACTTATCTACGTGTTGGAGAACGCCAAGCAACGTAAGTTCAATATAGAGTTTCAGGTAAGTAATAACAATATAGCTTTCCGTTATCAGATAGAGCCGATGGGCGAGCGCATGTCATGCGTGGTGGAAAAAGAAGCGACAGGCTTCAAGTTCCCGGCTGCAACAACCACATTCCTTTCGAATAACATGACACCCATGACAGGTTTTGCGCGTACAGCCCCGAGTTACGAAAGTGCTTACGCTGCCGACGCGCCGATGGTAAAGCCACGACCAGCAACTGAAGGGTATGTATTCCCGGGTTTGTTTCACGTTGGTGCTGATGGATGGGTGCTGTTGTCAGAAACAGGAGTAAGCAGCCTTTATTGCGCGTCGCACTTGAGCGAGATCTCGGCGGATGGAGTTTATTCAATTGAATATCCAAGTATTAAGCAAAATAATGGGTTTGGATCAACAGGTGCCGCAATATCATTGCCTGGTTATACGCCATGGAGAACCCTTACAGTGGGCGACAATTTGAAGCCAATTGTAGAAACCACTATTCCTTATGATGTAGTTGACCCCCTGTACACAGCATCAAAAGTTTATAAATATGGTAAAGGCACCTGGAGCTGGATATTGTGGCAGGATAACAGCATGAACTATGCAGATCAGGTAAAATTTATTGATCTGGCTGCCACACTTAAGTACGACTTTATTTTGATAGACGCCCTGTGGGACAAAAACATAGGGAAGGAAAAAATGAAAGAACTGGTAAAATACGCCGCTTCAAAAAAGGTGGGTGTATTTTTATGGTACAACTCAAACGGACAGTTTAACGATGCGCCACAGGGCCCGCGCGATAAAATGAATACATCCATCGAGCGGAAAAAAGAAATGAAATGGCTGCGCGATATTGGTGTTGTGGGCCTTAAGGTTGACTTTTGGGGTGGCGATAAACAAGAAACTATTCGTTTGTACGAGGATATCTTCTCGGATGGTAACGATTACGGCTTGATGATAGATGTTCACGGTGCAACCTTGCCACGCGGATGGGAGCGCATGTATCCAAACTATGTAGGCAGTGAGGCTGTTTTAGCATCGGAGATGGTATATTTTAATCAAAGCAACCGTCAAACTGAAGCCGTTTATGCCACATTCCATCCGTTTATCCGCAACGCGGTAGGTAATATGGAGTTTGGCGGAACATTCTTGAATAAATTTCTAACAAAAAACAATCAGGCCCGTAGTCCGCGTTTAACCACTGATGCTTTCCAGTTGGCAACAGCTGTTTTATTTCAAAACTCGGTTCAGTTTTTCGCGCTTGCGCCTAATAACTTAACAGATGTACCGCCTTTTGAAATAGATTTTATGAAGACAGTTCCCACTACCTGGGAGGAAACAATTTATATTGATGGTTATCCGGGTAAAAGCGCTGTAATTGCACGTCGTTCTCAGGGTAGGTGGTATATAGCCGGTGCTAACGCCGGTAAGGAAGTTTTAAAGCTTAAGCTCAATTTACCTATGATAGCAGGTAAAAAGGTGCAGCTGTATAATGACGATAGCGCTAAGGCTACCTTCACCAAACAAATTGACATCGCCAAAAATGGTGAACTTGAAATAGAGATACAGCCAAATGGTGGCTTTGTAATAAAGTAATACAGCCTAAAACAAAAAAGCCTTGCAATGCAGGGCTTTTTTTGTTTTAGGCTGTAGCGTTTTTGAAAGAGCTATCGTTTTAAAAGCAAAATCAACGCCTTATGAGAAATATAGTTATTGCATTCTGCGCTCTTGTTACTTTACTTTCCGTTACTTCTTGTAAAAAAGGGCCTTACGCTTCTGAATTTGAAGAAAGTTACAAGGCATGGATAAAATTCAAAACCGAATCGCAAAACTCTTATAATTATTCTATTATAACGGGCTCACTTTCAGGCGTCACAACAGAAACTATAATTTATGTGCAAAACGGTAAAGTAGTAAAGCGCTCATTTAGAGCCACCTCTGAACACGCCGGTCCACCTGTTGTAGTGCAGGAGGAATGGATAGAAGAGGGTAGCAGTCTTAATACTCATCAAACAGGAGCGCCTACCAAAACATTAGATCAGGTGTATGCGGAAGCAGAGAGTAACTGGCTTAAAAAACGTGATAATGCCCAAACCTATTTTGAAACAAAAAACGATGGTATGATCTCGTTGGTAGGTTATGAAGAAGACGGTTGTCAGGACGATTGTTTCCGTGGAATAACTATTGGCTTTATTGCTAAGATTCAGTACTAAGCAACAAAAAAGGCCGTCCTTTCGGAGCGGCCTTCAACCTATCAAATTGTATAAACCTATAATGAATATCTAAGGGTAATACCTAAAGTTCTTTGGTCGCCAAGAACACCGGCGTAATGGCCTGCGTTACCACCTGCTGGCAATAGCTGCTCAAAATAGTTCTGATTAAGCAAGTTACGGCTCCATACATAAGCGCTTATACCGCGTGTTGCTTTAAAACCTAAGCGGGCGTTAAGCAAACCATAACCGGCTATGTTTAAATAAGCCGATGGAGAGGCGCTCGATGAGAATGATGAACGGAAAGAGCCATCAACTGCTAAAAAGAATTTAGATGTATTGTTATCTAAAAATTTAGCATCGGTAGCAAACTCGCCGCCTAGTGCCCCCGCCCATTTTGACACACCAGGAAGTGCTCCGCCAGAGATATCTTTAAACGGAGGTAATAAGCCTGTTTCCTCTAACGGAAGTGGTGCATTGGTGAACTTAACATATTTGGCATCTGTCCAGGCAGCGCTACCATAGAACGAGAAATTTTGATCAACTTTTATATTAGCATCCAATTCCACACCTTTTACATTTACTTTCTCAGCATTTGCTATGTAACCACGGTTAACCGTTAAATCTGCAGATTGAACGTTCGTTTGGTAATTATCAATGTCTGAGTTATGGAAAGTAACATTCAGGATAAAATTATCCAATGGCGTGCTTTTAAAGCCAATTTCATAGTGACGTGTTTTTTCAGGCTTGATCACTGCATAGTCCAATATGGTTTTACCGGCCTCAGGCGATGGCAATCCGGCCACGTTTACACCCACAGGCTTGTAGCTGGTTGAGTAGGTAGCGAAGGCGTTTAATCTTGTGCTTGGTCTGTATGCGGCAGTTAATGAGAAGGTGAAGTTGTTCTCATCAACATTCGTTGCGTAGTTCTGGCTGCTGTATACACCGTTTTTTATTTTTTGAAGCTCTGTTTTTACTGCTGCGTTGTAGCTGCTGTTAGCTATATCCAGACCGCCTCTGGCCTGACGATCATAAAACACATCTTTTTTATCATAGTTTATACGTACACCGGGTACAATGTGGAAGTTTTTTGCGAATTCATAATCAATACTACCAAATGCCGCAGCGCTTTTTGATTTGATTGAAGCGTTTGTATAAATGCCGTAACCTTCTAACAAACCTGGTGTAGCCCATAATTGGTCGTTAGTGGTACCCGGAGTGTTGGCATTGTTACCTGTCGAGCTTTTTGAAAAACGCCATTGTGCAGCGCCAGACTCCTCGGTTCCGGTAATTTTCACTTCCTGGTCAAGGTAATACACACCTATAACGCCACTCAACTTTTCAGATAAGTTACCGGCATAACGTATTTCCTGAGACCAGTTATGATGTTTAGCAGGGTTTTGAGATTTTTGCAATACAGGTAAACCTGTAAAGTCGCGGTCGTTTGA
>Ga0164241_10005218_pt1 | contig 12249 bp, 8 predicted proteins | sample OricomyardsoilBY_FD_108780 | JGI IMG/M metagenome (GOLD analysis project Ga0164241, IMG submission 108780) | Backyard soil microbial communities from Emeryville, California, USA - Original compost - Back yard soil (BY) | ecosystem: Environmental > Terrestrial > Soil > Unclassified | place: USA...
GAGTGAAAACTTTTGGAAAGTTCTTTTGAGGCCGTGAATCAAATAAAAAAACTATCCAACTTTCCAAAAGTTTTTGAGAAGAATCGAAATCATAATTATTTGCGGGTCTACTGCAAATAAACTTTCCAAAAGTTACCGCCCTTTTTTTAATTCAGATCTTTTCACAAAAACACAACTTTCTTTTTTATTCAGGAACTGAGTGAAAACTTTTGGAAAGTTCTTTTGAGGTCTTGAACCAAATAAAGCAACTATCAGCATTTCCAAAAGTGTTTGATAAAGGACAAGCAATTGGAGTTCATCAAAAATCTTCTTTTAAATAATGCTAAATGTGTACTTTTGACGGCATTTTAAAAAAGAACAAACAACTAAAAACGGTAATTTAAAAAAGTCTTGGAAAGAAAAATAACTAAAATAGGAGTTCTCACATCAGGCGGAGACGCTCCGGGAATGAATGCAGCGATCAGGGCAGTAGTACGCACAGGTATTTTTAATAAATTAGAAGTTTTTGGTATCAAACGTGGCTACCAGGGAATGATTGACAACGATATCTTTAAGATGGAGAGCACCAGCGTTGCAAATATTATTCAACGGGGAGGTACCATCTTAAAAACGGCCCGCTGCAAAGACTTCTTTACAATAGAAGGAAGAAAAAAAGCATACAGTCACCTGAAGAAGCACGGTATCAACGGGCTTGTAATTATTGGCGGAGATGGTTCTTTCAGAGGAGCGCAAATATTCAGTAATGAGTTTGATATCCCTTGCATTGGCCTTCCCGGTACGATAGATAAAGATATTGCCGGAACTGATTTTACGATTGGTTTTGATACCGCTGTAAATACTGCTGTAGAAGCGATTGATAAAGTTCGGGATACTGCAGATGCCCATGACAGATTGTTCATCATAGAAGTAATGGGTCGTGATTCGGGCTATATCGCGCTTCATAGCGGAATAGCTACCGGCGCCGAAAATATCTTAATCCCTGAGCGAAAAACTGACGTTGAAAGTGTAATCAATGCATTGGTTGAAAAGCATGGACGCAAAAAATTAGTAAATATCATCGTTGTAGCTGAAGGTGATCAATTTGGCGCCGTGGAATTAGGGAAAGTAATCACAGAAAGAATACCTGACCAGGAAGTCAGGGTTACCATATTGGGACATATACAACGTGGTGGGTCGCCCACATGTTTCGACAGATTAATCGCCAGTCGCATGGGTTACACTGCCGTAGAATGCTTAATGGAAGGACGTTTCAATGTCTTTGTAGGTATTGTTAACAATAAGATGCACTATATCCCACTGGACCAGGCGGTAAAGAAAAAACAGAAAATGAGTGAAGACTGGATGAAAATAGTTAAGATATTGTCGAGCTGAGTGGTGAATGCCTGCCCGAACGGCAACCGGGCGGGGTGAATTGTGAGTGGCCAGTGGTGAGTGAATACGATCTACAAACCACGAACTATGAACTATAAACTTTGAACTAATACATAAAATATAAAAATGTCAAAAAATATAAGTAAATACCTTTACAAGGACATGGATAAAAAAGCAGGTTTTGATCATTCGATAAAGCGGACTAAGATTGTGGCCACTGTAGGTCCGGCTTGCGATAATTTTGATGCGATGGTAGCATTGGTAAAAGCCGGCGTCAATGTATTCCGCCTGAATTTTTCACATGGCAGCCATGAAGACAAAGCACGAATCATTGAAATAATCAGGAAAATTAATACCTCACTTCCTTTTAATATTGCTATACTGGCCGATCTACAGGGACCTAAACTCAGGGTGGGCGAAATTGAAAATAACGCACTCGAAATTAAGCCCGGGGATCAGTTGACATTTACCAATGTAAAATGCATTGGTAATTTTGAAAAAATTTATGTGAGCTATCCTAACCTTCATAATGATGTTGTTCCGGGAAATATTATTATGATAGATGATGGCAAGCTTGAGGTGAAAGTAAACGCAATACTTCCCAATAATGACGTACAGGTTGAAGTAGTCATGGGAGGGATACTTTCGTCTAAAAAAGGACTAAATCTTCCTGACACAAAGATTTCATTACCGGCGCTTACCGAAAAAGACCTCGAAGATCTTGATTTCGTAATAGACCAGCAGGTAGATTGGATCGCGCTCTCTTTTGTTCGCGAGGTAAAAGATATTACCGGGCTAAAAGATATTTTAAAGAAAAGAAACTGCAAATCAAAAGTAATCGCGAAAATTGAAAAACCAGAAGCAGTAACTAATATTCGCGATATCATCATTGAAAGTGATGGAATAATGATCGCCCGGGGAGATTTGGGGGTAGAGTTGCCAGTAGAGAAAGTGCCGTTGATACAAAAAGAAATTATTCGCAAATGCATGCACAGGGCCAAACCTGTAATAGTTGCCACGCAAATGATGGAAAGCATGATAGACCGGATAAAACCAAACCGTAGTGAGATAACGGATGTAGCCAACGCCGTGCTGGAAGGGGCCGACGCATTAATGTTAAGCGCGGAAACTGCTACGGGAAATTATCCTACACTCGTGATAGAAACCATGAGTAAGATAATAATGGAAGTAGAAAAAACCGCTTACGATTACAACCGCGATGACATTCTTTCTCCGCAGCCACATTCACCTTCGTTTTTAAGCGATGCCATCTGCTATAGCGGCTGCAAACTTGCCCAGGATGTAAAAGCGGACGCATTGATCGGAATGACACAAACCGGTTACACCGGTTTTATGCTAAGCAGTTACCGTCCCAAATCGTTCCTGTATGTGTTTAGCAAAGAAGAAAGCCTGATTAATCAACTGAGTCTTAGCTGGGGCGTACGGGCTTTATTTTATGATGAAGAAGAAAGCCTTGATGATATTTTCTCTGACCAGTTGGGAATATTAAGAGAACGCGGATTTCTAAAGCCAGGCGATGTGGTTGTAAACACAGGCAGCACACCAGTTTCTTTGCATTTGCCTACCAACGTATTAAAAATTACCAAGGTGAAGGAATAATTTTTCTTCATAAGGCTTTGTAGGCACAAGGCATGCCTTGTGCCTACAAAGCCTTATGTGTAAACTATCAGTCCGTTTTTATTTCCAACAGGCCACAATTATTGCTACGATAATATTCCCGCACAAGGTGTATAGAGTGTTTGTACAATTCATTCCAAACGGTTTTTTTTCTTAAGCCTAAGAAATACGAATCGTTGTAGCAAAGACAAGTGCCACGAAAGACCTTTAACTTTAACACTGTGCTATCCCACTAAATTTGAGCACGTAACGATTATTCGTGGATTTGCACTAAGAACCAAACCAATAAGTAATCGTTTATCTGTACATTTAATCTCTAAATTTAACAGGCAAATGAAAAAATATTTATTCCTCATCACACTCATTTTATTCTCTTTCGCTTCGTTTTCTCAAAACGAAGACAGCACATGGTTTGTAAATAATTACACCAAACTGGAACAATATATTCCGATGCGCGATGGTGTAAAATTGTTTACATCAATCTACATTCCAAAAAATCAAAGTAGTAAACATCCTTTTTTAATGACCCGCACTCCTTATTCGAGCGCTCCTTATGGTGAAGGAAAATTCGCTAATTATTGGGATGGATATAAAATGACTTATGCCAGAGAAAATTTCATTTTTGTACGGCAGGATGTAAGAGGAAGATATATGAGTGAAGGCAAATTTGTAGATGTAAGGCCTTTCAATAAAAACAAAAAAGGAAAAGAAACTGACGAAGCAAGTGATACGTATGATACCATTGATTGGCTCGTAAAAAATATCAAAAATAATAACGGGAAAGTGGGCATTACCGGAACTTCCTATCCTGGTTTTTATTCAACAGAAGCCGCAATGAGTGGACATCCTGCACTAATAGCGGTAAGTCCGCAAGCCCCGGTGACCGATTGGTTCATGGGCGATGACTTTCACCACAAAGGCGCCTTTTTCGTAATGGACGGATTCTCATTTTATCCTTTTTTTGGAACGCCACACCCTAAACCCTCCACTATGTATACTCATGGATTTTCATTTAAATCGGATGATAACTATAATGCCTACCTGAAAACGGGCGCTTTAAAAAATTTTGCTACATTGATGGGCGATAGTATTCCGTTTTGGCACGAAATGTACCAGCATCCGAATTATGATGCATGGTGGCAGGCACGTAATGCACGCGTGGGTTTGTACAACGTAAAACCTGCGATGCTCTGGGTCGGCGGATTGTTTGATGCCGAAGATTGCTTCGGTGCATGGAATTCCTATAAAGCCAACGAAAAGCAAAGCCCGCAAACCAATAGCAGGCTTGTGATGGGGCCATGGTATCATGGACAGTGGAGCCGCGAAGGTAGTTTTTTGGGTAATGTGCAATTTGGAAGTAATACATCCAAATACTTCCAGGATAGCATTGAAATACCTTTCTTTAATTTTTATTTATTGGGAAAAGGTAATACGTCAAATATTGCCGAAGCCAATATATTCTTCACTGGCGAAAACAATTGGAAAAAATTTGATGAGTGGCCGCCAAAAAATGTGGATTATCAAAATCTGTACTTAGGCTCAGAAGGAAATTTATCTTTAAATGAAAAATCTGAAAATAAAACTTCTTTTGATGAATACACGAGCGACCCCGCTCACCCGGTTCCTTATACACAAGATGTGCATTTCAGAAGAACCAGAGAATATATGGATGATGATCAAAGATTCGCGTCGCGCCGGTCTGATGTATTAACTTATGAAACCGAAATATTAAATGACAACATAACGCTTGCGGGCCCTGTAATTGCGGACCTCATGGCTGCCATCTCCACTACAGATGCCGATTTTGTGGTGAAATTAATTGATGTATTTCCTGATGATTTTAAGTACGCTTCTCCTACACCTCCGTCTGCTGACGAAGATAGCAGAAGACCTTACCCGATGGGCGGTTATCAAATGCTCGTTCGTGCAGAAATCATGCGTGGAAAATTTAGAAATAGTTTTGAAAAACCCGAACCATTTGTTCCGGGAGAAATATCCGAAGTGAAGTGGGAACTTCCTGATGTGGCGCATACTTTTCTAAAGGGTCATAGAATCATGATACAGGTTCAGAGTAGTTGGTTTCCATTGGCTGACCGCAATCCGCAAAAATTCATAGATATTTATAAAGCCGATGACAGCGATTTTCAAAAAGCCAATATTCGCATCTATCACGATGCAGAAAACGCTTCAAAAATTATATTACCGGTGTTAAAGTAATTTTATAAATTAGCAAAAAGAAAAATTATGGAAGCCATTATATTAGAACCTGGAAATGAAGCTGAGTTTGAAAAGATAAAAAAATTTGCCTTTAAAAATAAAATACCAACTTCAGTGTTGGAAGATGAAGATTACAGGTTTATCGAACGTAAAAAACTTGCGGCCATCGCTAATACAAAATATCCTCAATTAGATATTACCATAGAAGATATTGTAGCCATTACTAAAGAAACAAGAGCATTGGAATATGCAAAAAGAAATCTCCGTGGTTATTGACACAAACTGGTGGATAAGCTTGTTTCTTTCGAAATATAAATCTCCGCTGACAGATCTTTTCCTAAATAAAAAACTGATTGTTTACAGGAGTTACTATCTGACACAGGAGATTTGCAATGTTATAATAAGACCAAAATTTAAAGGGATTTTTAGCATCGGTCATCTTGAAGATTTTATTGAGAGATATGAAAAAAGCACAACCTTAATAAACGTTACTTCAGAGGTAGAATTATGTAGAGATGAAGATGACAACTTTTTACTTGCCCTTGCAAAAGATGCAAAAGCTGATTTCCTGATTTCTGGCGATAAAGACCTTCTCGTTTTAAAGAAATTTGAAAATACTTCCATCCTTACGCTTACTCAATTTTTAGCACACCTTAATAAAACATAGCATGATGAGGAGAATATTCCAGTTTCTATTCTTATTAATCTTTACATCATCCTTTGGTCAATCTTCTGATTTCGTAAAAGAAAATTATACAAAAATAGACACTACCATTTCGATGCGTGATGGCGCGAAATTATATACCATCATTTACGTTCCAAAAGATCAATCTGAAAGATATCCATTTTTGATGGAACGTACTCCTTATTCCGTTGCACCATACGGTGCAAATAATTATACACGAAGGTTAGGTCCAAATTCTGCGTTAATGAACGATCAGTATATTTTTGTCTACCAGGATGTGCGTGGACGTTATATGAGCGAAGGACACAACCTTGAAGTAACACCGTACATCCCCAATAAAAAAGATAAAACCCAGGTGGACGAAAGCAGCGATACGTATGACACCGTTGATTGGCTTTTAAAAAATATCCACAATAATAATGGCCGTGTTGGATTATATGGAATTTCATATCCGGGCTTTTATGCCACGGCCAGTTTGCCCGGAGCGCATCCTGCAATTAAAGCGGTAAGTCCGCAAGCACCGGTAACTGACGAATTTATTGGTGACGATGCCAATCATAATGGAGCCTTCTTCTTGCTGGATAATTTTATGTTTATGAATTATTTTGGCGAGGACAGAAACGGGCCTACGGAAGATTACGGTTCTTCCATGTTTGATGCAAATAACAACGATGTGTATCATTTCTTTTTAAATATGGGCCCGGTAAAAAATACTCAATCCGAAAAATATTTTAATCATCACAGCTATATCTGGAACGAATATCTCGCTCATGATACTTATGATGATTACTGGCAAAAACGAAACATCAGGCCCTATCTGAAAAATATAAAAATCCCTACACTTGTTGTCGGTGGTTGGTTTGACGCAGAAGATCTTTTCGGCTCATTACATACTTATGAGGCGATAGAAAAACAAAGCCCTGTAAATAACAATTACCTCGTGATGGGCCCATGGACCCATGGCGCATGGGCAGGAAATGGATGGAACAAATTTGGCACATATAATTTTGGAAGTAATACCAGCCAATATTTCCAGGATAGTTTACAAACTATGTTCTTCAATTATTTTTTGAAAGACAAAGGAAAATGGAATGCTTCTGAAGCAACCGTTTTCGAAACAGGAACCAACGAATGGAAGCATTTTAATCAATGGCCACCGGCCAATATTTCTGAAGTGAGTTATTATCTTGATGCTGATAAAAAATTATCCATCAAAAAAAATGACACGAAAAATAGTTTTGATAAATACATCAGTGATCCTTCTGATCCGGTTCCTTATACAGCCAAAGTTCAGGGAAGGAGAAATAATGAATATATGGTGGAAGACCAAAGCTTTGCCGCATCCAGAAATGATGTATTGGTTTTCGAATCACCTGCTTTAAATGAAGATATGACGATAGCAGGCCACATTCTTGCTGATCTTTTTGCAACCGTTTCTACTACAGATGCAGACTTTATTGTAAAGCTGATTGATGTAGTGCCGGCAAATGAAATTTCTTCTTCTCCTCCCGTGGAGGAGGCCGGGAGGAGGCACGATTTCCAGCGACTTGTACGTGCCGAGGTAATGCGCGGAAAATTCAGAAATAGTTATGTTCTTCCTGAACCCTTTGACCCGGGAAAAATAAACGAGGTAAAAATAAATCTGAATGATGTTTGCCACACATTTAAAAAAGGACATAAAATAATGGTGCAAGTGCAAAGTAGTTGGTTTCCTTTGGTGGACATGAATCCTCAAAAATTTATGCGTATTCCGGAAGCCAATGAAACTGATTTTGAAAAGTCCACGATCCAAATTTACCACGATAAAGATCATGCATCCAAAATTGTACTTCCTGTATTGAATTAAATTTGTATTTTAGTCTTTCTGGATTCACTATTCACTTAAAAAAATATACATGAAACATTTTATTGTAGTTACACTTATGCTCACCAGTATCATAACCTTTGGACAAAACGAAGTTGTAATAATTCCAAAACCCGTATCGCTGGAAATGCACTCCGGGAATTTTAATTTGAATGCCAAGACAACGATCATCACTAATAAAGATGCTCAACATGTTGCAGACATGCTGAACGTTTATCTCAAAAAATTATATGGATTTACTCTTTCGATAAAAAATGGTTCCTCATCTAAAAACGTAAAAAATGCAATAATTCTTGGTTTACTGAAACCTGATGAAAGAAAAAAAGATGAATATAATCTGGAGGTAAAAGCCAATAATATCAATGTCGCAGGTGTAAGCAACGAAGCCTTATTTTATGGCATTCAAACGTTGCTTCAACTTTTACCACCTGAAAAACCAGCAGCGGGTAACATCAATTTTGAGATACCGCAGTTAGCGATTAATGATTATCCTCGTTTTCAATATCGCGGCATGCACCTGGATGTAGGCCGTCATTTTTTTGATGCTGACTTTGTAAAAAAATATATCGATCTGCTTGCTTATCAAAAATATAATACATTTCACTGGCACCTCACCGAAGACCAGGGCTGGAGAATAGAAATAAAAAAATACCCAAGACTTACTTCGGTAGGTAGTTACAGAAATGGAACCATTATCGGCCATCATCCCGGCACAGGAAATGATAACACGCGCGAAGGGGGTTATTACACGCAAGAACAAATAAAAGACATTGTAAAATATGCGAAGGACCGATACATAACAATCATACCTGAAATTGAAATGCCTGGGCATGCTTCTGCAGCTATTGCGGCGTATCCTGAGCTGAGCTGTTTCCCTAATGATGCTACTGCGATATCTGACAAAACTCCATGGAGTGGAAGCCGCGAAGGCAAGCAGGTACAGCAAACGTGGGGCGTTTTTCCCGATGTATTTTGTCCTTCCGAATATACTTTTACCTTTCTTGAAAATGTATTGGATGAGGTAATCAAATTATTCCCGTCGAAATACATTCATATAGGTGGAGATGAATGCCCTAAAACGTATTGGAAGAAGTCTGAATTTTGCCAAAAATTAATTAAAGATAAAAATCTAAAAGATGAAGAAGGTTTGCAGAGCTATTTTATTCATCGTATTGAAAAATATCTCAACAGCAAAGGAAGAAGTATCATTGGCTGGGATGAAATCCTGGAAGGTGGGTTGGCGCCTAACGCAACAGTTATGAGTTGGCGTGGCGAAGAAGGGGGTATTGCTGCGGCACAGCAACACCATGATGTAGTAATGACACCGGGAAAATATGTTTATCTTGACCACGCTCAAATTAAAAATGGGGATAGTGTAACTATCGGCGGCTATCTTCCGCTGGATACTGTATATAATTATGAGCCCGTTCCAAAAGAATTGAACCCATCAGAAGCCCATTATGTGCTTGGCGCGCAGGGAAATGTATGGACAGAATATATGGCAAATCCTCAAAAAGTGGAATACATGATATTTCCCAGGATTAGCGCATTAAGCGAAGTGGTTTGGTCGCCTAAAGAAAGTAAGGACTGGAACAAATTTTCGTCAGATCTACCGGAGATGTATAAACGATATCAACTGTGGGGTGTAAATTATTTTAAGCAATAAGAAGCATTTTTATCTGTGCTGATTTGAATTGCAGGTATAATGCTGAAGAATGGTTGGTGAAATCTTCTGTAATTTTTATTGGGTAAGCGTTTGAAAAAAGTTTAGTAAAGACCGTGTTACTAAACTTTTTTTTATTATATGGATAATGCCGAAGATCGACAGAAAGCTATCAGCGGCGCTATCCGGGGGAGTTGAAGTTGCAAGAAAAGAAGTGGATTAATTCAGGGAGTTCATTCTTCTTTCAACTGAATTCCCTCTTTAGCAAATGTTATTTTGTGCTGCCTGTATAAATTCCCCGTTGTCATTTTGAATGTTTTTTTACTCATGCCGAAGAATGAATAAATTTCTTCCGGTGAGGATTTATCATGATAAGGAAGATAACCGTCATTCTCTTTTAACAATCGCAACACTTTTTCTGCTTCATCCTCTACCCGTTGATAGCCGGGCTTTCCGGCGGCTACATCAATTTTATTTTCGGGCAAAATATTTTTTATAAATCCTTTAAAACGATCGCCGATATCAATATTCCGATAAATTTCATTGTTATGTAAAATACCTTTATGAATGTTATTGATGATCACCTCATAGCCTATATCTGTTTGGCGATACACTACTAAATCTACTTCATCTTTTATTTTTACCGTAAGATTTTCATTCGATAAAAACGGTTCTAATTTTTCGGTTGCAGCCACTCGCCCGGTTTTTTCGTCCATTACAATCTTCACAAGATATTCCCCATTGGGCGCCATAAAATTTTTAATCTTTGATTTGGGAATAAAAAGATCCTTCATCAATCCCCAATCAAGAAAAGCCCCCTGGTGGGTTACATTTACGGCTTTCAATTTTACAATGTCTCCGAGTACGCCATAAGGCTTTTGAGTGGTGGCTATCGGCCTATCTTCGCCATCGTGATATAAAAAAACCGAAAGCTCATCGCCAATTTTTGTATTTAGGGGAACAAATCGTTTGGGCAATAAGATACCTTCTCCCCCATCATCCAAAAAAACACCCATCGATTTTTCTTTGATCACTTTCAGCAGATTGTATTTTCCTATATGTACCATAGCCAAAACTTATTTATTGATCAGGAGTAAAAGTAAAGCTCTTATGCCACTTTAAACAAGAAACAGTGAAATGCACGCCAAAGAAATTTAGTCAGTTTCTATGTTCTATTTTTAGTTAACTGAACTTTTAATCCTGTTTTGCTCGTCTGATGCTCCTCCGCGGCTGCGTTGGTTCTGATTCTTCAATGGCTTGCCAAACCGGTATAAGAACGTTAATGAAAACGTGCGGGTGTAATTGGTGTTTTTGATATATCCATCTATAGCCTGGTAATTTACCGTTCCCATAAAATTCTGCGAATTGAAGATATCGCGAATGCTCGCTTTTAAAGTCCCCTTATTCTTCAAAACCGATTTCTGCAATCCAGCGTCCAGTCTCCATATTGGGTTCATCACTATTTGTCCTTCAATTCCTTTTGACCGGTAAAAACCACTCAATTCTGCACTCCACCCCTTTTCAAATTTTAGCTGGTTATTCATGTTGAACAAAAATGAAGTGTTGGCAACATTCAAAACACCATCATCAATTACACCGTAATACGTATCATGATTCACATCTGCGTATAAATTGGTATTCCAAAAAGAAGTAACCGGAAAATTAGCGCTAACGGCAATTCCATAATTTTCTTTTGAGGATAAGTTTTCCTTCGTTTGAAATGTTTTTCTTTCGCTGGTAATTTGCTTAAGAACGTCAGTAAAGACGTTATGAATTTTACTGTAATTAATGGTGGTCGATAAAAATCCGTTGTAAGTATGCGTGATTTCTATATTGTCAGTATACTGAGGTTGCAATAAAGTATTGCCTACCCGGTAGGTATATTCATCTAAAAAATAGTAAAATGGATTCAGGTCTTCATAGTCGGGCCGGTCAATCCTACGGCCATAGTTAGCCGAAAAAGTATTTTTCTTATTTGCCTCGTAACTCACATAAACTGTAGGAAACAGGTCAATATAATTTCTTGTAAATGAAGAATCGGACCTGGTGGAATTACCTAACTGATTGCCGTTGGCATTGGTATTTTCAGCACGCAAGCCTGCCTGGATTCCCCACTTCTTTATTTGCCTGTTGTAATTAACATAGCCTGCATTAATGTTTTCTTTATAAATAAAATGATTGGTTTTCCCATTATCTGTTACATATCCCGCACTGGTACTGTCCTGGTAAAGTGCATCATTATCGGTGGTCACATAACTGCTCTTTAAGCCAGTCTCTATTCTTGTATTGTGTTTTAATGGAAAAGTAAAATCTGTTTTTGCCGAGTAAATGTGCACATCAGAAGGAAGCCTCCCTATCAATTGGGATGATGGCGCCCGGTTAGAAAAATCAGGATTATAATAACTGTTTGCCAGCGCCTGATCAGTGATTTGATCATATTTAAGATAATCAAGATCGACGGTAAATTCTTTCCCGGAAGAATCAAATACGTGACGCATATTGAAATTGGTAGAAAAATTATTGGATTTACCGGTATTTGTATTATCCGCGATGACAATTGAATCCGTTTTATTTTCCCCGTCATTCAAATTGGTTTGATTCCTGCTTATATGATCAGACGGATTAAGGAAGCCGGAAAAAACTACACCCAAGGTGGTTTTTTTATTGGCATAAAAATCCATTCCCGCTTTTAGATTATGAACCTGCCACGAATTGGTTGCAAAATTATTTTGGTCAAATATGGATTCAATTTCCTTGGAACTTGAATCTCTGAACTTTCGGATAATATGACTCTCCTGGTAAAGCTTTCTA
>Ga0164241_10005219_pt1 | contig 12248 bp, 9 predicted proteins | sample OricomyardsoilBY_FD_108780 | JGI IMG/M metagenome (GOLD analysis project Ga0164241, IMG submission 108780) | Backyard soil microbial communities from Emeryville, California, USA - Original compost - Back yard soil (BY) | ecosystem: Environmental > Terrestrial > Soil > Unclassified | place: USA...
AATAGCATTTCGCAACATCTTTAAAAGACAAGGCTGTAATAAAGTCTCCAATTTGTGATAGAGCTATTTGATGAGAGATCTTTCAATTATAGATAATAACGGGTATGAGATTGTTTTTGGAGAGGATATTAGTAATCGTTAATACTAATTATGTAATTTATCATCCTATAAAATTTTTATGTTGATTTTTATTTTTATAATGCAGAAAATATAACGAATCAACTATACATGCAGGAAATTACAGAAAATACAGTGCGGCAATTAACAGGCAAAACAGCACAACTGAAAAAAGAAATTCAGAAAGTGATTATTGGCCAGGAAAGAGTTATTGATGAAATACTCGTAACATTATTTGCCGGCGGCCATTGCCTTTTGGAAGGTGTGCCGGGCCTTGCTAAAACATTAATGGTACGCACTATTGCACAGGCCTTGCATTTATCATTCCGGCGCATACAGTTCACGCCCGATTTGATGCCAACCGATATTCTCGGCACCGAAATACTGGAAGAAGACCATAGCACAGGTAAACGTTTTTTTAAGTTCAATAAAGGCCCCTTGTTTGCCAATATTGTTTTGGCAGATGAAATAAACCGTACGCCGCCTAAAACACAATCTGCCCTACTTGAAGCCATGCAGGAATTTGAAATAACATACGGCGGCCAAACATATGCGTTGGATAAACCGTTCTTCATACTTGCCACGCAAAACCCTATTGAGCAGGCCGGTACTTATCCTTTGCCTGAAGCGCAGCTCGACAGGTTCTTGCTATACATTAAAATTGGTTATCCAACGGCAGAAGAGGAGGCAGGTATTTTAAGCAATACAACAGGTAATCTTACAAGTAATGTGCAAGCTGTTTTAAGCGCAGATGAAATACAACAACTTCAAAAATTGGTACGGGACGTATTCATCAGTGAAGACCTGGTGCAATATGTTTCAACATTGATAAGAGCAACACGCCCTGCTGCTACAACAATAAATTATGTAAAAGAATGGGTACGCTGGGGCGCTGGCCCGCGTGCAGGCCAGGCATTAATATTAACCGCTAAATCACGTGCTCTATTGCAAGGCCGTTATACCGTAGTGATAGATGATATTTATGCAATGGCCGCGCCTGTTTTAAGGCATCGCATTTTATTGAACTTTAAGGCAGAGGCCGAACAGATCACTTCAGATAATGTAACAGAAGTGTTGCTGAAGGAAGTATCACGCAGTAAAACAGTGCTGGATTAAGTTTCATAAATTGTGAAAAAATATCTTTAATATTTTGTTCAGTAAATTTATCAGTTTGCTCTTCAATAATTGAAATGTTAATAACACCATAACTGCTTCAGAAAACAGTGAATGTGTATGTAAATGCAACGTTTGCTTTAAGGCGCATCAAGACCAAAAATGTTTCAAAAAAAGGGTTGCTTACTTCCTTGTGTTATGCATGTGCAGGAGTTTACTCTAAAGCAGATTCAACAATTGTATGATGCTATACATTCAAAATAATTTTTTTTGATATTGATTACTCAAGTAACTAACTTTCTAATTTTAATATTGGTGCTTGTTTTCAATAACTAAAGCTGCAATTAAAAATGAAAGATGAAAGTTAACCAAACAGAGAAGCTCCTGTGCTGCTTTAATCCCGAAATAGTAATTAGAGAAAAATGTATCTCAAACTAATGATGCTCTTAAATATAAAACACAATGCTTGTAATAATAAGTGACCTGCACGTTACCGATGGCACATCTGGTGAAATAATAGATGAAAAGGCTTTCCGTATTTTTAGAAGCCGCTTAAGTGATATGGCTTATGATGCGAGCTGGCGTAAAAACAATGGTGAATATATCCCCATTGATACTATAAACATTTTATTGCTGGGTGATATTATTGATATGATCCGGTCTGAAAAATGGAACGATCAGGTAGAGGCAAATATGCCGTGGACAAAACAAAGAGACGATGCTTTTTTTGATTTGCTTGAAAAAATCACAAACGGGATATTAGAAAACAATAAAAAATCTTTTGCTATACTTAAAGACATTGCAGCGGGTGGTATTGAAATTCCTGCATCTATGCAAATTCTTTCCGAAGAAGAAAAGTTGAAACAAAAGATAGGTTCAGTAGCCACAGGAAAGGTGCATCCTAAAGTGAATATATATTATATGGTGGGCAACCACGACTGGTTTTTATATATAGATCATCCACGTATGAACAGCATCAGAAACAAGGTGATTGATGAATTAGGCCTGGCTAATGAACGTGACAAAAAATTTCCCTATCACCCTGCTGAGAATGCTGACCTTTTACGCCTGCAGCAAGACCATAATGTATTTGCCTTGCATGGCGACATGTTTGATGAAACTAATTGCCAAAGCACAGGCAGGGATGGTTCTTCAGTAGGTGATGTAGTAGTATTAAAGCTGTTAAATGAAATACCAAACCAGGTGAAGAACCAAATAGAAAAATTCGATACCAAAGGAATGAGTGATACAACAAGGGATGCCTTTATAAAAGAACTTAGAGAGATTGATAACCTGCGGCCTTACAGCCTCGCTCCATTATGGATATCTCAGGTAATTAAAAAGTATGGACTGGATATTGAACTTGTAAACGACTCCATAAGAGATGCATTAAAAAAGTTAATTCACGACTTTACAAAAAACCAGTTGGTGTCAGAGCATCATAAAGTTTATTTAGTAATGACGGTTGCAGGCTTTTTAATTGGCAATAGTTTTAGTATTGAGAACCTGGCAAGTATTATTGAACATCTGTCATTAGCTAAAGATAGTTTTGAATCGTACCGGAAATATGCCCGAACGCTTTCAATGGAAGAATACGGCCATGATAAAAAATTCTTTGTTATGGGGCATACGCACTATCCGGAAATAGTACCGATGTCTTCGTTTAATTTAAATGGTCAGCAATTCAGTAAAATATACATGAATACGGGCACATGGAGAATGTTGCACAAACAAGGTGTTTACGATGACAGTCTTATTAGTTATAAAACTATGACTATCGCTGCCTTTTTTAAAGATGATGAACGTATGGGTCATGCTTTTGAATTCTGGACAGGCTCGCTGGATTTATAGAGCACCCTAATTTTTATTAATTTATACTTATGATAAAATGCGCTCTCCTTAAAAAAATATTCGTCATTAAATCGCCTCAGCATGAGTTTTAAAATAGTTTCATCTTTTTATTTCTTGTTATGAAATTAGAGGTATCTTTAAAATTGATTACACCACTGTTGCCAACCAAAATTTTTCATTTATCAAAACGCCTTTATGGATTTCCAACGGTTATCTTCTTCCTTGTCTGCTATGCAGAGTCATTATGATGTTATTGTTATCGGCTCCGGATATGGAGCAGGTATTTCAGCTTCACGTCTTTCCCGCGCAGGAAAGAAAGTTTGCCTTCTTGAAAAAGGCAAAGAATTTCTTCCTGGTGAATATCCACGTACCCAGGATGAAGCACTAAAACAAATGCAGTTCAATACTCCGGACATGCATATAGGAGCTAAAACTGGTTTATTTGATTTTCATTTAAATAAAGATATCAGCGTATATAAAGGATGCGGGCTTGGCGGCACCTCGCTGGTAAATGCCAATGTATCTCTTATACCTGAACCAAGAGTATTAGAAAAAGAAAACTGGCCAACAGAAATTTTGAAAGATCCGGACTCGTACTGGAGAAATGTTGATAGGGCGAAAAATATGTTACAGCCGACTCCATATCCTGAAGGGCAAAATGGTTATCCTAAATTGCCTAAATCAGAAGCTATGAAAATTTCTGCCAAAGCCATGAATAAAGATTTCAGTTACCTGGATATTAACGTAACATTTGAAGACAAAAAAAACAATGCAGGTGTTGACCAATATAAATGCGAATTGTGCGGCGATTGCATGACAGGCTGCAACTATGGTGCGAAGAACACCACCTTAATGAATTATTTACCAGACGCTAAAAATCATGGTGCTGAAATTTTTACCGGTGTAGGTGTGCAGTATATAAGCAAAGCAGATAATAAATGGGTTGTTCATTATTTAATTGAAGGCGCCGGAAGCGAAAAGTTTAAAGCCCCCGATTTGTTTGTTACAGCAGATATTGTTGTTGTTGGTGGCGGTACACTGGGTAGCACCGAAATACTGCTGCGCTCAAAGGAAAATGGCCTGCAAATTTCTGATATGACAGGCCACCGTTTTACCGGAAACGGAGATGTGCTTGGCTTTGGATATAACGCGGATATTAAAGTAAATACAATAGGTTTCGGGCCGCATAAGCCAGGTGAAATAGATCCGGTTGGGCCTTGCATAACATCTGTAATAGATCTGCGTAAACAGCCTGTGCTGGAAGACGGAATGATAATTGAAGATGGCAATGTTCCTGGTCCTTTAGCTAAGACCATCACAGGTTCTATGGTTGCCATTTCAAAATTGTTTGGCCATGAACCGGGCGAAAGCCTTATTGAAAAGGCGCATCGTAAACTTCGCGAAGCAGAAAGTATTATAGCGGGCCCATATCACGGCGCATTAAACAATACGCAGGCTTTTTTAGTTATGACACATGACGACGGTAACGGCGTAATGTCGCTGAAAAAAGACAGGCTTGTTATAGACTGGCCCGGCGTAGGCAAACAGGAAATTTTTAAAAAGGTAGATGCTAACCTTCGTGCAGCCACAGATGCCATAGGTGGTGAATACGTTGTTAATCCAAGCTGGACAAAAGTTATGAATTACGACCTTATAACAGTGCACCCCCTGGGCGGTTGCATTATGGGCGATGATGCTTCCAAAGGTGTTGTAAATCATAAAGGCCAGGTATTTTCTTCCAATACAGGAGCAGAGGTGTATGAGGGCTTGTATGTATCTGATGGTTCCGTTGTGCCCTTGCCACTCGGCGTAAATCCTTTGATTACTATTTCTGCTTTGGCAGAAAGATGCTGCGAACTGATGGCTAAAGATTACGGCTTTACCATTGACTATAGCTACAAGGACTTTGAAGTAACCGGCGAAACCCTAAAGCCGGGAATTCAATTTACAGAAACCATGAAAGGCTATTTTTCAACAGATGAAAAAGATGATTTTGAAAAGGGGAAAGAACTCGGGCAACAAAATAATTCTCCTTTTGAGTTCACACTAACAGTAACGTCCGATGATGTAATGACCATGCTTCAAAACAGCAATCACCAGGCGGCATTGGAAGGTATTGTAAAAGCACCTGCACTTTCTCCTAATCCAATGACTATTTCTACCGGTATTTTTAACTTGTTTGTTGATGCCCAGGCCGACGTACCAACCAAGTTGATGAAATACACCATGAATATAAATTCCGAAGAAGGTAAAGACTATTTCTTCTATGGCTATAAGCTTATTCGCGATGATAAAGGCTTCGATCTCTGGAAAGATACCTGCACATTATTTATAACAGTTCATGAGGGTAAAGATGAAGCATCACCCGTTTTAGGGAAAGGAATTTTAGTTATTGAAACTGCTGATTTTGCAAAGCAGATGACTACGATGAAGGTTCTAAATACGCCATCCAAATTGGAACAACTGAAAGTAATGACGGCTTTTGGTAAATATTTTTCCGGCTCTTTATACGAGATCTACATTAAACCAAAAATCTAATACACTCTATCCGCATGACGCAGCATGGTGCCTATTCTATAATCGTCAATATACGTGAAGGTATGCAGCAGCAGCTGAATGACCTTTTGCAGCAAATTGTTGATGATGATGTGGAAACAAATACTATCGTTCCATTTAAAAAGATAACCACTATTCATTTTGCAAGGTTTGTTATGCTTGATAAAGGCAATGACGCTGAAGGCAGAAGTGTTCCGGCGCGCCTTGCCTTTACCACTAATTTCGATATGCCGTTAAACAACCACCTAAAGCAGATGGTTGATGTAGCCGGGCCAGGTTTGTGGCGCATATTCGCTATGTGTGAAGGCTTTCCCCAAGGAGATTATAATCCGGAATTGCTGGAAACTTTTTTGGCGACCAATAATAAAAAAAGCGAAACATTCTATGTAGGTGTGGGTTACAGAAGTGTACAGCAAATACGTAATGAAAATATCTTACGTAATTCCATTAACGATTATATTGATAGCAACCGCGGCGCTTTATTGAATCAGTCTGCCATCGCTTGCCGTAAACAGATAATTGATTTCGTAAACGCAAACCCCGAAATGCAATGGGCAAAAACGCCTGAACCTGCCGCCTCCTTTATTTGGAATTTAATGTTTTGGGGCAAACTCATTGTTGTGCTATTATTATTCATTATTCTTATTCCACTCATCATTCCCTTTGTAATTATTTGGATGCTGATTATGCTCTTTCATGAAATAAATGAAAAGCAGGTTCCGAACCCTGTTACTAAAGATCATATACGGGTATTAGTTAATAAAGAAACGCAATTAGTGCAGGCGCAATTTTCCGCGCTTGGTAACCTCAAACCCGGCACGTTCAGGCATGTAACCATGATGTTTCTTCTGCGGACTACCGATTTTCTCGCTCCTCATCTTTTCAGTAAAGGAAAACTATCGGGCATACCAACCGTTCATTTTGCCCGGTGGCTTGTAATTAATGAAGGAAGACAAATGCTTTTCCTCAGTAACTACGATGGCAACTCTGAAAATTATTTACGCGATTTTATACATATAGCTGCCAAACAATTAACGCTTATGTTTTGCCACGCAGAAGGCTATCCAAAAACAAGGCTAATGGTTTTTGGTGGCGCAAAAGATGCGGAAGGTTTTATGGCGTGGGCACGCTATAGGCAAGTTATTACCAATGTATGGTACTCAGCCAATAAACAGGTATCAGTAAAAAATATTTATAACAACGGTAAAATCAGGAACGGTTTGTACGGCTCAATGACGGAAGCCGAAGCGCAAAAATGGCTTAGTATTATTTGAACAGTTACAACTTTAATGTATGCAGGAACAAATTGATGTAAAAGATATACAGGGTATTATCATCCGGGGTTATTCAAACTTTCCCGCTGCTGAATTTTTATTGCTTTCAATAAAAGATGCCGCTCTTTCAAAAAAATGGCTCTCATCAATACTAAAAAATATTACGCCCGGAAATGTTAAGCCGGATGATGTTGCAGCGCACATCGCTTTTACTTTTTCCGGCTTAAAGGCTTTAGGCCTTAACCAAAATATACTTGACAGTTTTCCTATTGAGTTGGAAGATGGTATGACAACAAAACATAAACAGTTTTTTTTAGGAGATTTTGGTGACAGTGATTCGGCAAATTGGGAATGGGGTTCTGATAATACAACACCCGTACATATTTTACTAATGTTGTACGCAAAGGATTCAGCCACGCTTGCTTCGGCTGTTAACGCATATAAAAAAGATTTTGATAGTTACAATATTCAGGAAATACAGTCGCTCGGCACAACTGTTTTGTATGAAAGAAAAGAGCATTTTGGTTTCCACGACGGTATTGCGCAACCCACAATAAGTGGCCTTAAACGGAAGGATAGTGGTGAAAACTGCCTGGCAGCAGGTGAGTTTATCTTAGGATATAAAAACGAATATGGACAATATACACCGAGGCCTGGCGTACCTGCCGAAGCAGATCAGTCAAACCTGTTACCAGCTATGCCGCAAACAGCTATGCACGATTTGGGATTAAACGGGAGTTACTTGGTTTTTCGTCAGCTAAAACAGGATGTTTCTTTATTCTGGAAATATGTAGCAAGTGTTACAAAAAACATGGATGGAAGTGTAAATGAAGAAGAGATGATTAAACTGTCTGCTCAAATGGTTGGACGCTGGCCAAACGGAACGCCGGTAGTTCTTTCACCTGATAAAGAATTAGCTGATATGGGAGATAAAGACGATTTTGGTTATCGTGATTCAGATCCAAATGGTTTTAAGTGTCCCGTATCCTCTCATACCAGGCGGTCTAATCCAAGAGATTCTCTGGATGTTAGCAAACCCGTTTCTTTGTCCATTTCAAAAAAGCATCGTTTACTGCGCAGAGGCCGCTCTTACGGGCCTCCTTTAACAGAAACCTTAAAACCTATTGACTGTTTAAATGCTGCCGAATGTGACGATGATCGCGGGCTTCATTTTATATGCGTTAATGCAGATATAGGCAGGCAGTTTGAATTTGTTCAAAACGGATGGATAAACAATATAAAATTCAACGGGTTATATGAAGAAGCCGATCCTTTGGTTTCCAATCATCATAATCCCCAGGATGTAAAAAAAACAGGTAGCTTTTGTGTGTATAATAATGTTGTACGTAAAAGAATGACTGATATTCCTGAATTTATTAAAGTAAAAGGAGGTGCCTATTTTTTCCTTCCCGGCATCAAGGCATTAACCTTTCTTGCAAATTTTTAAATTATGCCTGCGCAACCTGAATTAGGAAAAGAATATATTCAACCTGGTGAAGAGCAGGATACTAATATTATTATTGACACTATTATTCAATATCTCAAAAAAACATATCCTTCCGGTAACACATTAAGACAGTTTCATGCAAAAATGCATGGGTTTGTTGAAGCTGTATTTACAGTTGATAACAATTTACCGTCTAATATTCAGCATGGTTTTCTGCAAAATGGTAAAAGTTATAAAGCATGGATACGGTTCTCTAACGGTAACACAAAAATAGTAGATGACCGGAAAGGAGATTTACGCGGTATGGCTATTAAATTATTGGATGTGCCTGGGGACATGCTGGTGCAGGATGAAACAAGGCCACAATCGCAGGATATATTATTAGTTAGTTATCCAACGCTGATGACGCCTGATGTGGCTGGCTTTAAAGCAAATATCCGCGCACTATGCGGCGGCCTTACAGGTATTATAAAATTCGGGATAAACCCCTTCAACTGGCCCACGTTAATCCGCACACTTCAGTCTATGAAGAAAATGAATAATCTCTTCAATCAGCAATACTGGAGTGTTAGCCCTTCAAGATTGGGAACCACTGGCCAGGCTATTAAATACAGTGTTGTGCCTGCATCTAAACCAGCAATTTTTCAACCAGGCGAAAAGCATCCTGATTTTTTACGTGATGTAATGCAGCAGGAATTAAATCAACAGGATTTTCATTTTCATTTTATGATACAATTTCAGCAGGATGCGGTGTCTATGCCAATAGAAAACCCGTGTGTGGAATGGAAATCACCCTGGATTAAAGTTGCGGAAATTACAATACCCATGCAAGTATTTGATACCACGGAGCGTAATGCGTTAGGCGAAAATGCAAGTTATTCGCCCTGGCATAGCCTTGCTGCACATCAGCCACTTGGCGGTATCAGCCGTGCACGTAAAAAGGCTTATGCAGCCATTGCTGCCTACCGTTTACAAAACAATCAAAACGTATAATATGCAAACAGCTAAAAAATTTCTTATCCTCTTTCACGCTCTTACTTCTTTTATGCAGTTTGGCCTTGGCATTTGGATTTTGTTTGCGTTAAGCAGCCTGCTAAAAATTGAACACATGGCTTACAGTGATGACCTGAAAGTGTTTTCCACTTATTTTGGAGCTTGCCTTTTTATATTCGCTTCACTGGGCGTGTTGGCGATGAGATTCAACTTGCAAAATAAACCTGAAGGGCTTGTTCTCTCTAAATTTATAGGCTGGTGGATGCTTATTGCAGGTATAATTGTAATTGCCGAAATTGGTCGTTACGACCTCGCCGTTATAGATTTTGTAAGGGGTATAGCCATCCTGGTTTCTGCTTACATGGTAAAGAGATAAATGCGCTTAACACAAAAGATAAAACTGTTAGTTTTCAAAAACAATAACTTGTTTATAAAAGCTCCATTACCGGATAGATTTATTTCTGCAATGAACTGCAAAATATAAAAATGAGTGTAAAAGCAAATCTTAAAGAGGGGTGTGTAACTGCGGCTATTTGAATTGTACTCTCCAAACAAATGAATTCCGGTTACTACCAGTATTCAGCAATTTTCTTTTTTAAAAATGCAACACTTCTTTCCAGTTGATCCATGCCCTCTACACCGTCTTCTATACTTATCCAGCTATCAAAGCCGACACGTTTCAATTCAGAAAAAATAGCATCATAATCATTCAGGCCCTTACCTATCTCGCCATGTTTTAAACGCTTTGCATAACCCGCGGCATCTATTTCTTCCTTGCGCAGGTCTTCTAAAGTTCCATCAATAAGATAACGGTCGCTTGCATGCATGGTTACTACGCGTTTGGAAATACGCCTTAATAATTCAACAGGGTCTTCGCCAGCCAGGTAAGTGTTGCTGGGATCATAATTTACACCAAAATTGGGGTTATGTATTTTATCAACCAGCCTGCAAAATATATCTGCCTTTTGTGCAAATTCGGGATATAGCCAAAAATCATCTTTATAATGATTTTCGATGATGAGTATTATTCCATGTTGTTTTGCATAAGGCAGGCAGGCTTCTATACAATCTGCCGCCAGTTGTATACCTTCTTCAACAGGTATTTCCGGCCTTCTTTGCCCTGATAATACACGGCAATACGAAGCGCCCATTGCATGCGTCATGTCAATCCATCGTTTCTGCTTTTCTATTTCAGCTAAACGAAACTCTTTATCCCTGTGTGTAAAATCAGGCGAACAACACATCATCGGTATTACTTTGCCTGTATCTTCAACCTGTTTTTTAAAGTTGGCCCAGTTGCTTTCATCCTGCATTTCCAAAAAGCCCGCATACCATTCAAGGCCATCAATATCCAATGCTGATGCAAGTTGTATCCATTCAGAAAGTTGCATACTTCCGTCTTTACAAAGAGCCTGCATAAACGCTTTTGGAAAAGCAGCTAACCGTGGCATATTCATTATTTTTTTGAAGTGGAAATTGTTGATGTATCTTTTGGCGGGTTGCGGCCAATAAAAGGGTGTTGTTCAATGTCAACTACCTGTCCGCTGACGGGGCCGCTTTCATCTGCCAGCCAGTAAACAGCAGCGGCAGCAATTTCTTCGGGTAATAAAATGCGGCCCGAGGGTGCATATATGGCAGGCAATTCTTTATACCATTGTTCGCCAAGGCCATGTTCTTTTTTGCGTTGCATTTCTTTTTCCGTTAATACCCACCCTGGATTTATCTGGTTTACACGCACACCATTTTCCCTGAATAAAGTGTCGCCAAGATTTCTTGTCATGGTCATTAATGCGCCTTTTGAAATGCTGTATGCTAAAAGGTTTGGCTCGCCGCAATAAGCATTTACGGAACCTATGTTTAACACGCAGCCATGCGTTTCTGTAAGATAAGGAAGCGCTGTTTTTATTAACAGCAAAGGTGCAAGGGTATTTGTTGCAACCACTTTATTAAAAAGGTATTCATCTGTTGTATGAATGTTTGATGAAACAACCCATGCAGCATTATTTACTATGGCGTCAAGCTTTCCGAAACTTTTTATAGCATTCTTCACAAGGCTTTCAGCGGCCCCGCTGATTGTAATATCCCCAATGTAAAGAATTGCATTGTTTTCACCCGCTTTGGCCAGCACATCCTCGCCCCAACCTTCTTCAAGGCCGTGAAGAACTACTTTGGCGCCTTCTTTTATACAACGCAATGCTATGGCTTTACCAATACCCGTAGTGCTTCCCGTAACAATGATTACTTTATTTTTTAAGCGCATGCTTTAATAAATAGTTTGATTTGAACAATAGTTTTATACTGGTTTCAGCACACTCTTTACCACTTCGCCTTTGTGCATTTTTTCAAACGCTTCCTTCCAGTCTGTAAGCGGCCATACCCCCCCGATGATTGGCCGCACATCAAGTTTGCCTGATGCCATTAAGGAAATTACTCTTTCCCATACCGGCCAGTTATGGCTAAAGCTTCCCTGCAGCTTCACATTCTTTTGCACTAAGGTATCCAGCGAAAAATTTAATGGCTGAGGGCCCCAGCCCACTTTTGATATAAACCCGTTTGGCCTTACAAGGTCAAGCGCAATTTTTAAAGTAATGCTGGCTCCGGCTGCATCAATTACACCATCGGCGCCAAGGCCATCCTGTTGTTTTGCCCATGCTGTTGCATCTCCTGCAATAATATCACAACCATATTGTTTCGCAATTTGCAAACGATGCATGTCTGTTTCCAATCCAACCATGGCCACATCGGCGCCACATAGCTTTGCTACAGCAGCACATAAAATGCCTATAGTGCCAGGGCCTAATACAACAATGCGATCCCCCGGTTTTATTCTTGCATTTTCAACTACGGCATTAAAGGCAACACAACAGGGTTCAGTTAAACATGCCTGCTCAAAAGGA
>Ga0164241_10005220_pt1 | contig 12247 bp, 8 predicted proteins | sample OricomyardsoilBY_FD_108780 | JGI IMG/M metagenome (GOLD analysis project Ga0164241, IMG submission 108780) | Backyard soil microbial communities from Emeryville, California, USA - Original compost - Back yard soil (BY) | ecosystem: Environmental > Terrestrial > Soil > Unclassified | place: USA...
CAAAAGTGAGCGGACCGGGTGCAACGCTTGGCACAATAACAACATCAAGCCTTTCTATTTCTAATCTCGTTGAAGGGACATACACTTTGCGACTAACCGTTACCGACAATGGTGGACTACCCTCGAGTGCCGACATAGATTTGGTTGTGCTACCAGCAAACTTCAATCAAAACCCTATCGCCAATGCAGGTCCCAATGTTTTCATAACGCTTCCTGCTAACACAACAACGTTAAATGGGTTAGGAACTGATCCTGACGGAACAATAGCCACTTATTCATGGAGCAAACGACTAGGCCCCGGAACAGTAACAGAGTCGGGTGCTAATACCCAAACGCTAGTACTCTCGAACCTTGTAGCCGGAACATACCTGTACAGACTTACCGTAACCGATGACAAAGGCGGCACAACGTTCGATGAAGTATCTGTTTTTGTGACAGATGAAAATGTCGAAATACAAAATGACCCACCTATAGCACATGCTGGTGCTGATAAATTATTGCCAAAGGGAACAACAACAACGACACTTACCGGTTCATTTGAAGATACAGGTCTGATTAATCGCGTTGAATGGACACAAATAAGTGGTGGCGACGCAGTACTTGATGGCACTGCTAGCACGACCTTAACATTGAGTAATCTAAAGTCAGGTACCTATGAATTTGCATTTACAGTTTATGACGCATTGGATGTCTCCGATTCAGATGAGGTAACTGTAACGGTACAGGACCATGTATCCGTCGATTCTAAAAAATTCTTCTCTCCCAACGGAGATGCTCAAAACGATGTATGGATATTGGATGCTGATGTAAGTAAATTTGAAAATTGCAAGCTCGTTATTTTTAACAGTCAGGGAACAAAAGTATTTGAAGCCACTCCGTATCTAAACAACTGGAATGGGAATTACAATGGACAGCAGCTACCCGAGGATGTTTATTTTTATATATTAGACTGTGCGGGTGAGAAAGATTCTGGAAGTATAACCTTAATTAGATAGCCCTCATTATGACCAGAAAAAAAATATTACTACTGATATTTTTCTTTTCGTTTTTATCGTTGACTACTTTGTCACAAAGTTTACCGACGTATAATCATTACTATATTCATCCCTATTTCTATAATCCCGCTACACTGGCGGCTAAAAATTATACCGAAGTTAACTTAATCCATCGTCAACAATGGGCGGGATTTGATGGGGCCCCAGCCTTTACTCAGTTGAGTTTAGCGCTTCCTTTTACAAACAAGGTTGCCACCGGTCTGAATCTTTACAATAACAAAAGTGGAATGTTAACAACCACTTCAATACAAGCCTCATTTTGTTATACTATTGATTTTAGTAATGATACATATTTTAGTTTCGGGCTTTCAGGCGGTGCTGCCCGAAATGCCATCGATGTTAGTAAAATCGATGACCTTAGTGATCCGGCCCTTCGGGGTAAACTCGACAAAAGTTTCTTTTTCGAAGGACAGGCTGGAGTGAATTTTCAATTCAAAAAACTAAACATCGGTTTTTCAATACCACAATTATTCAAACGATCGCTGCTCAGCGCTACTGACCTCCAAGACACTAAATTTGATGCGTTTGAAACCCTGGTTTCATCAATAAGTTACCGATTAGAAGCTAGTCCTGATATTACGTTTGAACCATTGCTCTTGTATAGACAAGACGAAGTTAACGGAGGCAAACTAGGTGGATATGCAACCTTATACTTAAAACAACTCTTGTGGGTTGGTGGCGGTTACAAGCAAGACTATGGACTCTCTGCTTACGCAGGATTTCAAATCTCTGAAAGAATCCAACTTGGTTATTCTTATGAATTTGCAACTATTTCTATCCCGGAGATAACTAACAAAACCCATGAATTTCGTATTGCTGTTCAATTAGGAAAACGGAAAGTTAATAGACAGGAATTGGCAAGGAGTAAAAAGAGAAAAGAAGCGGCTATAGCTGATGATACAGAAAACCAATCGGTGGAGGAAAAATCCGAAACGGCCATTGACTCGGTGGAAGAATCTATTGTGAAAGATGAAATCGAGGCGCAAAATATTCCACAGAATGACATGGAAAAAGAGGTCAAGCAAAACACACCTATTGCAAAAACAGAGTCACCTGTAAGCGTTGAAGCGCCTCTGCCTGAAGTAAACGAACCTGCTCCAATAACGATTAATGTGCCGTCAAAAAAGATTACAAAAGAGCTTCCTACAGAACAATCTATCGTGAAAGAAGAAATGCCGGCAGTTCCTGTTGAAAGGGTTGTAAAAGCCGTTACGAGTAGCCATGTGAATGAACTTAAAAAAGGCGTTTACGTAATCGTCGGCGTTTTCGGTGTAACGGCAAATGCAAAAAAATACATTGCACAGCTAAGACAAGCGGGATATGAAGCCAGTCTCGGTTATAACTCTGGAACCAGATTAAACTATGTTTACATTCATGGTGGAGAAAGCCTGGCCGCTGCTCGCGTGCAAAGAGATGGATTGCGCGGGATCGACAAATTTCAATTCCACGACGCTTGGATAATGACCATTGAAGAATAAGAAGGAATACGCTATTGAAACAATTCTTTAAGTTTCATTTTAATCAATGAAGGCCCCTTAATTAATGCTTTACCAAAAAAGCCAAAAGGCTTGGCTCCCTCCCATGCGGTACCTTTGAGATACTGATAGAACAGGTTTTGATGTTTATCGTGATAGTCGCTAAAAATAGGCTTGTAACCAATAAAGTGTAAAATAAATGGCATGTTGTTCTCATCTGCAATATGAGGCGGATAATTCCATCGTTGATCTATAGATTTCCACTTGCCGTGTAATACAACATTAAGACCTTCCTCATCCATCGCCTTTGGCCAGTTCAATTTTGTATTCAAAACTTCATTGACCTTTGTACGAATATTTTCTTTACGCCATTTTTGCACATCAATAACAAGCATACCGGAATTGAAGTAAGGTGATCTTATATCAATTCCCATGACCTTGAAATTATCCAATCCACGATGGTGGGCGGCATAAAAGCATTGACTAGCGAGTGAAAGATTTCCTTCTAAATCGATATCCCATAATTTTTGCAGATCCGCAAGTACAAGCACGTCAACATCGAGATAGATAACCTTATCGAAATCTTGAAATATCTCGGGTATCATTAAACGGAAGTAGGCCGTCTTAGGCAGATAGTCAACTTTATTAGGAAGTTCTATAGCGCTCAATATCTCGTTTGAAATGTCTATAAAAACCACTTCGAGTTTCGTAGAAGTACTTAATTTGCGTTTATTGGAAACGCTGATCTTATCTGAAAGAAGATAAACTACATACTTATCAGGATTGGAACAATTGGTTTCAATCGATTTTAAAAAGGCCGCAGCCATAATAGCAAAATTATTATTGCTTGCTGTTACGACCGGGATTTTCCCACTTTGTGGTTTTATGCGTATCATCTCAAATCGAGTTTAAATCCAGAAATCCCTTCCGTTATAAAGGCGGCAGGATACAATTGCTTTTGTCAATTAGTTGTACCTTTGCAAGGTTAAAATTAAGCAGAAAATTAACGTTATTACTAATCTCTTAAAATTAATAAAACGCTGATTGAAGCTACATTAAAAAGAAAGTATGCGACTTAGAAACCCATCCTGGTTAAATAAAGAACTTCTTTACAAAACGAGTATAGAGGATATTAACGATGCAGTATTTGCGTCGATTAATAGCAGGTTGTCAAAGCTTATTTCAGATAAGCCTGTCGTTTCTGTTGTAATTGCCGCGTATAACGAACAGACCAATATTATTCGTTGCCTAGATTCATTGGCAAACGCTAAAACCAAATACCCAATCGAAATTGTGGTAGTGGACAATAACTCTACCGATAAAACCGCAGATGTAATTCATAAATTTCCAGCCGTTACATACGCTTTCCAGAAAATACAAGGCTGTGGAATTGCACGTCAATTGGGGCAAGAAACGGCCAAAGGAAAATACATTCTTACGGCTGACGCTGACACACATTATCCACCAAAGTGGATAGACAAACTGATGTCTCAATTGGAAAAACCAGGTGTTGTTTGTGTTTATGGAAGATATTCCTTCATTGCCGATGAAAAGACCCCAAGATGGAAGTTAACTATTTATGAAACACTGAGTGATATCATGGGACTTGTAAAAAGTTACAAGCGGCCCTATCTCAATGCGTTGGGGATGACCATGGGTTATGTAAAAGAACTTGGTCTGAAGATCGGCTTTGTGCCAGAGCACATTCGTGGAGAAGACGGCAGAATGGCGTTTGACTTAATGAAATACGGTAGAATTAAAGGCGTTTACAGCAGTAGTGCCCGTGTATGGACCATTACTCGTACCATTAGTCAGGATGGAAGGTTACGGGATGCATTGTGGAAACGAGTATTGATGGCGCTTGCCAATTTTGGCGATATGTTCAGAAAACAAGCTGATCACGACACAAAGACTTCCAAAAACAGCACTGACAACGTACAGGAAAATCTTGAGAAGATAAAAGGAAAATTCAAATTTTAGCCCGCCACCAAATTCACAAATTTCCTTTCTTTAATTCATTACTTGCAAAGTCGCAAGCACGCGCCGTGAGCGCCATATAGGTGAGTGACGGATGTTGGTTGGCGGAAGACGTCATGCAACTTCCATCTGTAATAAAAACGTTTTTTACGTCATGCATCTGATTAAATTCATTTAACACAGACGTTTTAGCGTCACGTCCCATACGCGCAGTACCCATCTCATGAATGGCCGAACCTCCGGCGAGATCATAGCTAAATGTTATTATATTCTTAAATCCAGCTTTCTCTAACATTTCCTTGGCACTTACAACCATATCTTTTTTCATCGCCTTCTCGTTTTCGTGATATTCAAAATTAATTTTTACGAGAGGTAATCCCCATTGATCTTTCTCTGTGGGGTGAAGCTGGATACGATTGGTGGCATAGGGTAACGTTTCGCCCCATGCTTGTATCCTAATCTTCCAATTCTTTGGTTCAACAATGGCGTTTTTGTACGTCTCACCAAAGCCTTCCATTTTAGCATACAAATCACGCCACCCTTCTCTGTACGCTTTACCTTGAAAACCATATCCCCTAAGAAAATCTTTTCTTTTTGTACGCTCATTAATATTTCTAAACCGGGGTATATAAATGCTACCCGGATTTCTTCCTGAGTAATACTTATCGTAAAATCCATCGTACTCACCTTCCGCACCAGCAAGAACCGAGTGGTCCATAAGATTACGCCCAACCTGATCGCTTGAATTGCCTAATCCTTTTGAGAAATGATCTGATGTTGAATTCAACAAGATAGCAGCGGTGGCGATTGTTGAGGCGTTAAGAAAAATAACTTTTGCAAAAAAATCTATGCTTTCTTTTGTTGTTGCATCAATAACACGAACACCTATTGCCCTGTTAACGGTCTTATCATACAATACTTCTTTCACGATAGAATGAGGCCGTAAGGTTAAGTTGCCCGTAGCTTTCGCCGCTGGTAGGGTAGCCGCGTTACTACTGAAATAACCGCTGAAAGGGCAACCTCTTGCACATAAATTTCTAAACTAGCACGGCCCTCTCCCATTTAAACCTTTTGTAAGATTGGCTACCCGCCCGTTAATAACACGGATGTCTTCAAAGTTTTCCAGGGTTTTCTTAGCAAAATATTCTTCCACGCAATTCATCTCAATGGGCGGAAGAAAATTTCCATCGGGAAGATGAGGAAGGCCTTCTGACTTGCCGCTTATGCCAACAAATTTTTCTACATAATCATACCAGGGCTCAATATCCTTATATCGGATAGGCCAATCGACCCCAATCCCTTCTTTTGCGTTGGCTTCAAAATCAAGATCACTTAACCGATAAGTTTGTCTTCCCCAAGTGAGTGACCGACCTCCTACCTGATATCCCCTTATCCAATTAAAAGGCTTCTCTTGTATGTATGGGTGTTGACTATCCTTTACAAAGAAATGTTTTGTAGCCTCATCATAGGCCAAACTTTGAATAGGATTATTTTTTTTGTCCTTGATTGTATTAGTAAGATGGTGTTCGAAATCCCAGGGATGTTTAAGTGCCGTTGTATAATCCTTGACATGCTCAACATTCCTTCCCCGTTCAAGCACCAAAGTTTTTAAACCTTTTTCACAAAGTTCTTTAGCGGCCCATCCGCCCGAAATGCCTGACCCTACTACAATAGCGTCAAATGTATTTTCGCCAATTATTTGCGTTGTTCGATTTTCCATTACTTAGGTCGTAGCCCACGATTTTTCTCCTGATATGTAAGGCCGGCAAGCTTCATACTTTCCGGGGATGTATTCATATCGAACAGCTTTTGTGGCTCCGATTTCGGAAGTAAAATATCCAATGGTAGTATATTCCTTCAAGGTTGTAAAAAATGATTTTCCAAAAAACACGTTTTGTGCTTTACCGATCACACCGGGAAAAGGTTCATCTTTCTTTTGAAAGTATTTCAAAACACTTTGCTGTTGAGTAACCGAACAACGTTCAAATGGCATACTAAACCGGGCATGAGTATATTCTTGTAAGTCTTTTAGTCCCTCGATAAATTTATTTTGCGTTTTAACATCCGCGCAATCCGTAACCATTTTAATAACAAATTCATGAACATTGGCTTGCAACGCACTTGGTGAATCTGCTGTAGCGGGTATAATATTATCAACCAGCGAACCCAAAAGTTGCTTCTGCCTATTAAGATGATTTAAATCAGGCGACCCATTCCATCGTATCCACTTATACCCTGAAACTGCAAATGCACTTAGTCCTCCCAATGTGCCAATCGTGAATAATGCTTTTCTTCTTTTCATTGTCGATGAGAATTATTCAAGACTAAATTTATTCACGGCGTTGGAAATTTCATTCACACTATTTTCCCAAGTATGCTTGCGCGCAAATGAAATGCGAGCCGATCGCTTATGATCGGAGTCCTCTAATAAAGCCTGATCTATATTGTGTTCAAAATTTTTAAAATCGTTACTTAAATAGACATGATCCTTAAAGAAATCCATTGTCTCCGTGTAGGTAGCAACAGTCGGTTTCCCCAACGCCAGGTATTCATCAATTTTTCTTGGATAATTGCCTATCGTCATCTCGTTTACGAGTTGAGGATTGATACATACATCAAAATGACGTAGGTAATTCAAAAGCTCACGCTCAGGTTTAGCGCCCAGGAAATAGACGTTCTTACAGTAATGCAATTGAGATGATTTGAAATCATCGTCTTCAGGGCCAACCAATACAAAACTGTACTCAGGTTTGTTTGTAGCCAGGTATTCGAGCAACTTTATATCAAGACGCATGCTTGTTAGAAAGCCCACATAGCCAATTATTGGTTTGCGGATGGATTTCAAATCATCAGGCGTCGAAAGATCTTTATCGCTGGAATCAAATAACGTGAAGTCACAACCCTGCCCTGTCATGTAAGCGTGTTTATTAAACGGAGCAAGATATTTCGCCAGGTAGTCAGAGTTTGAAACCACAACGTCATATTTACTTGCCAGTTGAGGCTCCATGTACGCGCCATGTTTTTTAAAATAGCGTTGCGAGATGAGGTTATCGCGAATGTAGTAAATGGAGACTGCGGGCGATAATAGTTCTTTAAGATAAAAACCTAAAAACATAAGGCTGTCATTGAACAGCACAATATCCTTAAATCCTATTTCTTCTATAGTTCTCTTAATCTCTTTTGCGAAAAGCTGATTGTTCCTTTTGTTGAAGAAGTTATAGATTAAGCCGCGAGGCAGTTTATTGATGCTCTCCGCCACAAATGATGGATATAGAGTCCAAAGATTTTTATCGAGCTGCTCCAATCCCGTGACTTCACCGCGAATGATACTTGCCCGCTTCATTACTTCTGGTGATTTCCTTTGACGAATTTGGGTAATTCTATCGAGTGGTTGATTAACATAAAGAACTCGGTTATGTTTACTGAGTTCTAGCGCGATATTTTTACAATTACTGCCTATTCCAATATCCCAGGGTTGTATCCCTACAATAACGAAATCCCGATTATTAAACATTACAGCCAAGTTTAAACCATTGCGAATATACTATTAGTATTCATGCCGACGATTTTATTCAATAAAAGAAGACAGCTTTTGTTACAAAAATTCCACATGTGGTAACATTGCCATGATGGTGCAAACGTTTGATGCATAAAAGATCTTCCTCTTATTAAGCATTCAGTGTTGGCTAGCTTTTTGTCTATCCGACCGTTGCACCTATCTTGCTAAAAAATCTGCTCGTGAACAAACGCTCGAATCTAAATTTTATCTCATGAATTGGTTAAAAGTTGCCCCGTTAACCGGCGTTATCTGCTTCATATTAATAACATCACATGCACAACACGATCTAAGTTGGTACGGTATGATTCCTGGCACCACCAGTCAAAGAATTGTACCCGTTGGTACGGGCCCTAAGACAAGTTCTAGGATCCATTGGGACGAGACTCCTCCCATTCCAAATTGGACTAATACATATCACCCTATGGCGGGCTTTAATACCAAGTGGTACAACGGTGACATGACAAAGCCTGCTTACAAGGAGCTTACGCTAACCGACAATAATAATCCATTAGACGGTAAATTTAATTTCAGACTACTGTCACCTGTAGGCTATGATGGAAGCAATTCATATCTGTATCCGTTAATTATTATGCTTCACGGTGCCGGCGAAAGGGCGAACTGCTGGGGATCTAATAATTGCTATATCAAAGATGGGGTGTATGACGTTAAGTACATGAATAATGATCATCAACTCTTGCTAGGTGGCCAACAACATTTAAAGGCTGTTTATGATGCGAATGGTAAGAAAGCGGAGGATCCAACATTAAACCCAAGAGCATTTCCTGGTTTTGTATTATTTCCTCAAATGCAAGATGGATGGACTCCAACGGTTTATGAGCAAGTAGAGATTGTACTTCAAAAACTTTTACTCACGTACAAGATTGATCCGAATAGAATTTATATTCACGGACTTTCCGTTGGTGGTGCTGGTGTTTGGGCGATGCTCTCCCGACACCCAGAGTGGTATGCAGCTGCACTGCCCATGTCTGCGGTAATAAACCATTCAGATTTTACACCTGAATACACAGAAAAACTTGCGGAGATACCCATTTGGGCTTTTCAAGGCGGTAAAGACACCGCTCCTCAACCTTACGACATGTACCAAGCTATAGAAAAATTTAAAATGGGAGGCGGTACTGTTAGGTATAAACTTTACCCCAACCTTGGTCACGGCGTCTGGAATGATGCCTATGCTGAGCCTGATTTTTTTTCATGGATGTTGCAAAAAAACAAGTCTGACATACATGTATACTTTGGTGATTCAACTACATGCGCCACAAACGGACAAGGTGTTAAGTTGGGAATTAGCGATGGTTTTCTGGCGTATCAATGGCAAAAGGACGGAGTGGTTATTGCCGGGGCGACAAGCTCAACCTATGTAGCCACACAACCCGGACTTTATAAAGGAAGATTTAGTAGAATATCTGCCTCACCGACGGAGGCAGAGTGGAATCAATGGTCGAAAGCCGTTCGTGTCAGAGAAAGTATCGCTATAACGCCGGTTATTACGTCATCTTCAAGCACTCACTTTCCAACTCTGAATGCCGGTGAAACCAATGTACAACTCAATGCTCCGGCGCAAGCAAGCCTGATAAAAAAATGGTATAAAGACGGGGTACTGCTGCCAGATACATCAAAAATAATTAACAAAACTGCATTAGACGTCGGCAAATATACGCTTGTCACTCAGTCGTATGATGGATGTCCCAGCCTTGAGTCAAACGCAATCTATATCACATCTACTTCTCCAGAAACACTTGCTGTACCAACCGATTTTTTTGGTACGGTTACGTCCCCCAGTAGCGTTCAACTGTTTTGGAGTGATAATTCTCCTAATGAAACTGGCTTTGAATTATACCGGGCCTCAGACCCAAATGACTATTGGACGTATGTAGGCTTGATATCAGCAGACGGAATTTCACTTCACGACAAAGGACTTTTACCTAACACAACATATTATTATAAACTTAGAGCCGTAAGCGCAAATGCCAGATCGCCATACGTTGATCTTGAAGTAACCACTATAGTAGATGTTACACCGCCCATTGCACCACAGAACCTTACTGTGGTTAAGTCTGACGTAAAAAGTGTGAAACTAACCTGGAACGTTTCCACAGATAACGTCGGCATAAAAAATTACCTGATCTATTTTGGAACAACCCTGGTGGGGAACACTGCCTCTGCTGTAACTTCCTATACAGTAACAGGATTGATTCCTAATTCGAACTATGCGTTTACTGTAAAAGCAGCCGATTTTAGTGGCAATCTTTCGCAGCCAAGTAACCAAGTTAATACAGCCACTACCTTCTCAGGTTTGGACTATGAATATTCAGAAGGTGGAAGAGAAAATCTTTCACTCTTTGACTGGAACAAAGCGGAATTTACAGGGCATGTAGCAAACGTCACGCTCCAACCGAAAACGCAATTTGATTATTTCTACTTTAAATTTCATGGATACCTGAGTGTGACAAACGCTGGCAATTACCAATTCAGACTCTCATCAGATGACGGAAGCGCTTTTTATCTGGGAAAGAAAAATGAAGCGTATACCGAAGGACCTACGGGCACATTCAACAATGCAGACCTCGCTCAAAATCAAATCGCCGTTCGCGACAGCACGTATTTATGTACCGATATAAGATCAAAAGATGTATCGGCCGATCAACCACTTGCGGCAAATTCATTTTATCCTTTTGCAGTCCTCTACTTTGACTTTACAGGAGATGAATGCCTCACAATCCAATACAGAGGTCCTGACACAGGAGGAATATGGACAACTATACCTAATAGCAAATTAACGAGTGGTGCTACCCCTGTCTTGCCCTTTCCTCCTGGCATCCCTACCGGGTTAAGTGCAAATTCACCTGATCCAACAATGACTACAATTAGCTTGAGTTGGAATGCAGTATCATCGAACCCTGCCGCACAATACCAGGTATATCGATCGACTGACAATGCCTCGTTTACGATTATTGCAACAACAGGAAACACAACCTTCACCGATACGAACCTCGTACCTAACACTACTTATTATTATAAACTTAAGAGCATAAATATAAACGGTGCCTCTGACTTTAGTGCTACGGTCTCAAAAAAGACAATACAAGATACAGTAGATCCATCCGTTCCCGGTTCGCTTACCATTGTTAGCCAATCCCACAACAGCGTCGCCCTTCAATGGGAAGCATCAACCGACAATGTTGCCGTCACAGGGTATAACGTATATGCTAATAATACACGCATTGATACCACACCATATACTACTTTTACAGTCTCCGATCTTTTGCCCAACATAACATACAATTTTACAGTGACTGCTGTAGACACAAGTAAAAATGAATCTAGTCAGTCTAACGTGGTGCAGTTTGAGCACCTAATCACTGGTATCGAACAAGCCGAAAAACAGTTTACGCTAACGGTCTATCCCAACCCTTCCTATTTTGGAAAAATCAATTTATCGGGTACTGCTCATAAGGATAGACAGATCAAATGCAGTGTGGTGGATATGGTAGGTAAGGTCATTCTTACGCGTCAAATTTCACCGGAAGAATATGCACACGGCGTAGTGTTACCGGACCAATTAGCAAAAGGGTTATATGTTGTGAGGGTAAATCAAGACAACGAGATGCGTCAGCAAAAATTTCTGGTTTATTAAAGCTCTAAATTACTACTGTCCAGGGAAATTTAAATTTCATAAAATCTTCGTTATCTCAAATAAGTCGTGTTTCACAGTTGATGGAAAAGCAGGTTATCAAAATTTTAAAACTTTCTTTTCTATTTCACGGCGCAATACTTGAAGGTTAGACGTAGGCTACTTCATCAATTAAGTCTTCTGCCATCGAGGATTTTACTAACCTCAGATCTTTGCGAAACCTTCTGCTCGGCCCCGAGGAGGTGGCACAGCACAGCCCACCTCCCCTGCTACTTCTCTCCTACTTCCCTGCTACCCGTCAATCAGAAGACGCAACAGTAGCAGGTCAGTAGCAGGAAAGTAGTAGTGGTATATACGCTAGTTAAAAAAATCGATTAAAAAGTTGACCGGCAGATAGGCTGCCGGTCGCGGACCTATATTTGTCAAAAACAAAAAAAAGAATATGGCGCGCATAACCAGTAATCCTATTATGAACGGTGCCCGTGGCATGTTGGGTAATGTTGTAGTTTACCGGCAATTCAGAGGGCAA
>Ga0164241_10005221_pt1 | contig 12247 bp, 10 predicted proteins | sample OricomyardsoilBY_FD_108780 | JGI IMG/M metagenome (GOLD analysis project Ga0164241, IMG submission 108780) | Backyard soil microbial communities from Emeryville, California, USA - Original compost - Back yard soil (BY) | ecosystem: Environmental > Terrestrial > Soil > Unclassified | place: USA...
ACCTACGCGTGGGACTTCACCTCCGACGGCACGACGGACTTCCCGACCGTCCCCGCCGCGGACCGCGACGCCAGCCGCGCGACGGAGCACCCATCCGGCCAGGCACACGAGAGCATGTCGGCCGGCAGCACGCCGGCACCCACCCGAGCGGCGGACAACCGGACAACAGAGGGCAGCGGCCAGACGGGCCAACCTGCGGCAGGCCGGTTGGCGGAACACACCGAAGGCCACTCGGCAGACCGGCGCGACAGCCGAGTAGCAGACCGGTTCGGCGGCCGAGCGGACCGGTCCGTCGCCGGGTCGAGGGCAACTCGCGCCGGGGCAAGCATGGCGGGCGAGGAACTGGGTACGCAGGCGAGGGAATCACGGGCCGAGCGGTCCTCCGGGTCCACCACGATCGCCGGGCTGCTGGCCGAAGCGCTTGCCGCATACCAGGAAACCAGTGACGAACCGGAACCCGCGCCACACCGGCCCGCGCCGGACAACGACTTCGACAGGCTCTTCGATTGGCGATACCAGTCGCCTGCGAGCGGCCGTCACCGATCACCCGAATGAGGGTCCCAATCGGTCGTTACCCTTGGCGCGAATCAGGATGCCCTTAGCGGGATTCGTGATCAGATTAGGGTGTGTCCTGCAAGTGGCACACCGACGTGCCGCCAATCGTGGAGTCGCGTAGAGATGACCTCGACCGGAACCCGCACCCACTCGCGCCCCGACGCCGGTCACAAGCCGGGCGAGGGGCCCGAGAATCCCGAACAGGTCCGGGACGACCTCATCGAGCTCGCCGCCGCCGACGCGGGGGAGCTCGCGGACCTGCTCCGCCTCTACTACCGCTACATCCCGCCCGAGGAGATCATCGACCACGAGCCGGTCGACCTCGTCGGCATGGTCCGCGCGCACCGCACGCTCGCCGAGCAGCGGGTGCCCGGCCGGCCCGCGGTCCGGGTGTTCAACCCCGACGTCGCCACCGACGAGTGGCAAAGCGGCGGCACCGTCGTCCAGATCGTCACCGACGACATGCCCTACCTGGTCGAATCCGTCTCCGCCGAGCTGGTGCGCGGCGGGCTGCAGGTCCACCGGGTCGTCCACCCGATCGTCGTGGTCAGCCGGGACGTCGTGACCGGCGACCTGCGCGACGTCCTGCCCAGCGCCGAGGCCGACGACCCGCCGCCGGACGCGCTGGCCGAGTCGTGGATGTCCATCGAGGTCGACCTGATCACCGACGCCGACCGCAGCCGGGAGATCGAGACCGGGCTGCAGCACGTCCTCACCGACGTCCGCGAGGTCGTCGAGGACACCGCGCGGATGGCCGGCACCGCGCGCGCCCTCGCCGACCAGCTCGAGGACCACCCGCAGACCGACGAGGCCCAGGCGCTCGAGGGCGCGGAGCTGCTGCGCTGGCTCGCCGACGGCCACTTCTCCTTCCTGGGCTACCGCAACTACGAGCTCGTCCGCCAGGACGGTGAGAACGCGCTGCGCACCGTCCGGGCCAGCGGCCTCGGCGTGCTGCGCCAGGACAGCCTCGCCGCCCGCAGTCTCACCGTCGGGCCCGACACCACCGCGCACGCGCTGTCCACCGACCTGCTCGTGCTCACCGAGGCCTCCGCGCCCTCGACGATCGCCCGCCGCGTGTACCCCTACTACGTCGGCGTGAAGACCTTCGACGACGACGGCAACGTCACCGGCGAGCACCGCTTCCTCGGCGTGTTCACCATCAATGCCCTGCACGAGGATGTCCTCGACATCCCGGTGGTCGGCCGCCGAGTGCGCGAGGTGATCCACCGGGCCGGCTTCCCGCTGGAGTCCTACACCGGCCAGAAGATGCTCGAGGTCATCCAGAACTGGCCGCGCTCGGAGCTCTTCTCCACCACCGCCGACAACCTGTACCAGACGACCACCGGCGTCATCGCGCTCGCGGACCGCCGCAGGCTGCGGCTGTTCCTGCGTCGCGACCCGTACGGCCGCTTCTACTCCTGCCTGGTCTTCCTGCCCCGCGACCGCTACACGACCACCTCGCGCCTGGCCATGCAGGAGGTCCTGCTCGACGCGCTCGGCGGCAAGAACCTCGAGTTCTCCACCCGCATCGGTGAGACCTCGCTGGCGCAGGTCCATTTCACCGTGCACACCGTGGACCCCGAGCAGGCTGCCGAGGCCGACGTCGCGCACATCCAGGCGCGCATGACCGAGGCCGTGCGCACCTGGGACGACCGCCTCGTCGAGGCCGTCTTCGCCGAGCAGCGCGAGCAGGTGGCCGAGGGCAGCGAGCGGGTCGACGACGACACGATCACCGTCGGCGCGGAGTCCGCGACCGAGCAGGGCCAGCGCTTCGCCAGCATCTTCCCGGAGGCCTACAAGGAGGACTTCGACGCGACCGCCGCGCTCGCCGACCTCCGCCGCCTCGAGGGCCTCACCGACGACGGCGACATGGACATGGCGTTCTACATGGCGCCGCACGCCGAGCCGGGGGAGCGCCGCTTCAAGCTCTACCTCGCCGGCCACGGGGTCACGCTGACCCAGGTCCTGCCGGTCCTGCAGCAGATGGGCGTCGAGGTCGTCGACGAGCGCCCCTACGAGCTGCGCCGCGAGGACGGCACGAAGTGGTGGATCTACGACTTCGGCCTGCGTGCCGAGCCGTCCCTGGTCGAGGGCCGCTCCGCCGAGGAGCGCAAGGAACAGCGGATCGCGTTCGAGGAGGCGTTCGCCGCGATCTGGCGCGGCACCGCCGAGTCCGACCGGTTCAACTCGCTCGTCCTGCGCGGCGGCCTGACCTGGCGGCAGGCGGCCCTGCTCCGCGCGTACGCCCGCTACCTGCGCCAGGCCGGCACCCCGTACTCCACCGAGTACATCGAGGACGCCGTGCTCGGCCACTGTCAGGTGGCGACCAAGCTGGTCCGGCTGTTCGAGGTCCGCTTCGACACCCGCCTCGCCGAGCACGAGCGGCAGGAGGCGGTCGAGGACCAGGTCGCCGAGATCACCGCCATGATCGACGACGTCACCAGCCTCGACGCGGACCGGATCCTGCGCAGCTTCCTCACGCTCGTCTCCGCCACGCTGCGCACCAACTACCGGGTCCGCGACGAGAACGGGGCCCCGCGCCAGTTCCTCGCGATCAAGCTCGACCCGCACGCGGTGCCAGACCTTCCCGAGCCCCGGCCGCGGTTCGAGATCTTCGTGTACTCGCCGCGGGTGGAGGGCGTGCACCTGCGCTTCGGGTCGGTCGCGCGCGGCGGGCTGCGCTGGTCCGACCGCCGCGAGGACTTCCGCACCGAGGTGCTCGGCCTGGTCAAGGCACAGGCGGTGAAGAACGCCGTGATCGTGCCGGTCGGCGCGAAGGGCGGGTTCGTGGTCAAACGGCCGCCGGTGCCGACCGGCGAGCCGGGCCCGGACCGCGAGGCGTGGCTCGCCGAGGGCGTGGCGTGCTACCGGGACTTCATCTCCGGCCTGCTCGACCTCACCGACAACATGCGCGCGGGCAAGGTCGTGCCGGCGCCCGGCGTGGTCCGCTACGACGAGGACGACACCTACCTCGTGGTCGCGGCCGACAAGGGCACCGCGACGTTCTCCGACATCGCCAACGACGTCTCGAAGCAGTACGGCTTCTGGCTCGGCGACGCGTTCGCCAGCGGCGGCTCGGTCGGCTACGACCACAAGGCCATGGGCATCACCGCCCGCGGCGCGTGGGAGAGCGTCAAGCGGCACTTCCGCGAGCTGGGCAAGGACACCCAGACCGACGAGTTCACCGTCGTCGGCGTCGGCGACATGTCCGGCGACGTGTTCGGCAACGGCATGCTGTGCTCCGAGCACGTCCGGCTCGTCGCGGCGTTCGACCACCGGCACGTGTTCATCGACCCGAACCCGGACGCCGCCTCCTCCTTCGCCGAGCGGCGGCGGATGTTCGACCTGCCGCGCTCGAGCTGGGACGACTACGACCGCTCGCTCATCAGCGAGGGCGGCGGCGTGTGGCCGCGCACGCTCAAGTCGATCCCGATCAGCGAGCAGGCCAGGGCCGCGCTCGGCCTGCCGGAGGACACGGTCAAGCTGTCCCCGCCGGAGCTGATGCACGCGATCCTGCTGGCGCCCGTCGACCTGCTGTGGAACGGCGGCATCGGCACCTACGTCAAGGCGAGCGGCGAGAGCAACGTCGAGGTCGGCGACAAGGCCAACGACGCGCTGCGGGTCGACGGCAAGGCGCTGCGCGTCAAGGTCGTCGGCGAGGGCGGCAACCTCGGCCTCACCCAGCTCGGCCGCATCGAGTTCGCGAAGAGCGGCGGCAAGGTCAACACCGACGCGCTGGACAACTCCGCGGGCGTGGACTGCTCCGACCACGAGGTCAACATCAAGATCCTGCTCGACCAGCTCGTCAGCCACGGTGAGCTGGCGCAGGAGCAGCGCAACGAGCTGCTGGTGTCGATGACCGACGAGGTGGGCGATCTCGTCCTCGCCGACAACTACCGGCAGAACGCCGTGCTGGGGGTGAGTCGGGCCCACTCGATCCCGATGCTCACCGTGCTGGCCCGGCTCGTCGCGTTCCTCGAGGAGCGCACGGGTCTGGACCGCGACCTGGAGGCTTTGCCGTCCTCGCAACAGTTCCGCGACATGGACAATAGCGGCGAAGGGCTGACCTCGCCGGAGCTGGCGACGCTGCTCGCCCACGTCAAGCTGGCGCTCAAGGACGAGGTGCTGGCGTCCGAGCTGCCCGACGCGGACGTGTTCGCCCGCCGGCTGCCCGGGTACTTCCCGACCCGGCTGCGCGAGCAGTTCACCGCCGCCATCCCGAAGCACCCGCTGCGTCGCCAGATCACCACCACGCTGGTGGTCAACGAGGTCGTCGACGGCGGCGGCGTGTCCTACGCGTTCCGGCTCGCGGAGGAGATGAACGCGAGCGCCACCGACGCGGTGCGCGCGTTCACCGCCACCACCCACATCTACGACCTGCAGTCGCTCTGGGACGACATCCACGCGCTGGACAACGTCGTGCCCACCGACACCCAGGACGAGATGTTGCTGGAGAGCAGGCGCCTGCTCGACCGGGCGTCACGCTGGTTCCTGTCCAACCGCCCGCAACCGCTCGCGGTCGGCGCGGAGATCAACCGGTTCCACAAGGTGGTCGCCGAGCTCGCGGCCGACGTGGGCACGCTGCTGCGCGGCGCGGAGCAGGAGGCCACCGCCAAGCACGCCGAGGACCTGATCGCGCAGGGCGTGCCGGCCGCGCTCGCCACCCGGATCGCGTCGCTGCTCAACACCTACTCGCTGCTGGACATCACGGAGGTCTCCGAGCTGGCCGAACGCGACGCGGGGCTGGACACCGAGCGCAGCCCTCGGGAGACCGCGGAGCTGTACTACGCGCTGTCCGACCACCTCAACCTCGACTCGATGCTGACCTCGGTCAGCGACCTCGCGCGGGGCAACCGGTGGCACGCGCTGGCGCGGCTCGCGCTGCGCGACGACATGTACTCGTCGCTGCGGGCGATCACGCTGGACGTGTTGCGGCAGAGCGATCCCGGCACCACGGCGGACGTGAAGATCTCGAACTGGGAGCGCACCAACGCCTCCCGGCTCAGCCGTGCCCGCGCGTCGCTGGAGGAGATCCAGCGCTCGGGCCGGCTCGATCTCGCCACACTGTCGGTCGCCGCCCGGCAGGTGCGCAGTATGGTCCGCTAGTGGGTGTATTTGTTGCCGAAGTCCGGCCGCGCTGGTCGGACATGGACGCGTACGGACATGTGAACCATGCCAACACCGTGACCCTGCTCGAGGAGGCCCGGATCGCCCTGCTGTTCGGCGAGGCCGCCCGGCAGGGCGCGGACGGGCTCTCGGCGGGTGTGGTGGTGGCCAGGATCGTCGTGGACTACCACGCGCCGCTGATCGCGAACGGCGGCACCGTGCGGATCTCGATCTCGCTACGGGAGATGCGCCACGCGTCCTTCACGCTGGACTACGAAGTCCACAGTGGACCGTCGCAGGACGATCCGGTGGCGGTGACCGCGGAGACCATGCTGGTGCCCTACGACCTGACGGGCAACCGGCCGCGGCGGATGTCCGAGGCGGAGCGGGACTTCCTCGCCGCCTGGCGCAGCAACGGCGGGGGGCACGGTGCCTGAGCTGACCTTCACCGACCGGTCCGAGCGCGACGACCTCGGCGCGTTCGTCGCCCGGGCCGTGCGCCTCGACGGCACGACCGTGGTGCGGCTGCGCAACCGCGACGGCGGCCGGATCGACTCGTGGGTGGCCACGCCGTTCGACGTGCTCGCCACCCGCACCGTGCTCGGTCACGTCGAGCCAGCCGACGTCACGGTGTCGGGCAACGAGCTGCTCGCCGCGCTCGCCGTGTCGCGCGGCGACCGGGTCGACCCCGGCCCGGTGCTGGACCTGCAGTGGCGCTCCGCGCTGCCGCCGCAGGCGCACTGGCAGGTCGTGGAGTCGCTGCCGGCCAAGATCGTGACCGACCTGGCCGACCGCGGGCTCGAGCTGGCGCGGGAGAACATGGGCCCGCACGGCACCCCGCCTGCGTCCCTGCTCGACCAGACCGTGCTGACCGTGAGCGGCGACGGGCTCGACGTGAAGATCCCGCTGCGGTGCCTGTTCGCCATGTCCGGCATGGGTTTCCTCGGCACCGGCACGGCCGACGAGCAGGTCCGGGTGACGGCCACCGACGCGTGGCTGCGCATCGACGCCCGGTTCGGCGCGGTGGTCCGCAGGCGGCACGCGTTGCTGCCGCTTCTGGTGTAGGTTGCCGAATCCTTACGACGTGGGACCGAACGGGAGCGGAGGACGTCGTAGTGAGCATGGAGGATGACGACCCGGCCCGCCGGTTCCTGGACCAGACCGTGCCGCGGGACGACTCGTGGGACGGCCGCGAACCCGAAGAGGGGCCCGCCCGGCCGCGGCACGTGCAGCATCCGGCCCCGCCCGAGCCGCTGCCGGACCCGAGGCAGCGCCGCAAGCAGGCGATCCGCAACGCCGCGTGGACGTTCGGTCCGACCGCGGGCTACCTCGCCGCGTCGGCCGCGTTCAGCGGTGACTCCGCCCAGGCCGACCCACAGCCCGAGCCGCAGCCCGAACCTCGGGCCGCCGCCGAGCCGGACCCGCCCGACGGCGGCGCCGACCACGGCGACCATGGCGGCGGGGACTACAGCGGCGGCGAGATCGGCAGCGGCTGGTAGCGCTCAGACCAGCCACACGGCGGTGTCCGGCGGCAGGTACTCCTCGTCGAGCGGCCCGCTGGCCAGCAGCACCGTCCCCGGCGGCAGCGGCACCGCCTCGTCGGAGGTGTTCAGCACGCACACCAGCCCGCCGCCCCGGCGCCGGAACGCGAAGCAGCCCTCCGGGGCGCCGTACCACTCCAGCGAGTCGCCGGCGAACGCGTCGTGCGTCTTGCGCAGGTCGAGCGCGTGCCGGTACAGCGACAGCACCGAGCCCTCGTCCTCCAGCTGCCGCTCCACGGTCGGCCCTGCCCACTCGGGCGGCATCGGCAGCCAGGTCCGCGTGCCGGGGGAGAACCCGAACGGCGGGGTGTCGCCCTCCCACGGCATCGGCACCCGGCAGTTGTCGCGGCCGCGGTCGGTGTGTCCCGAGCGCTTCCACACCGGGTCCTGCAGCGCCCAGTCCGGCAGGTCGACGTTGGGCAGGCCGAGCTCCGCGCCGTTGTAGACGAAGATCACCCCTGGCAGGGCCAGCTCCACCAGCGCCATCGCCCGCGCCCGCGCGCGCCCGGCCTCGCCGCCGCCGTAGCGGGTGACCTCGCGCCACACGTCGTGGTTGGACAGCGTCCAGGTCGGCGGCGCGCCCGCGGCCGCGGCGGTCACCAGCGACTCCTCGATGGCCGAGCGGACCGCGGCGGCGTCGAACGGCGCCAGCACCAGCCGGAAGTTGAAGCCGAGGTGCAGCTCGTCGGCCCGCAAGTAGTCGGCGAGCCGGTCGTTGTCGGTCACCCACACCTCGCCGACGGTCATCGCGTGCGGGTAGGCGTCGAGCACCTTGCGGATCATCCGGTGGATCTCGTGCACGCCGTCGTCGTCGAACCGCGGGTCGTAGAAGTCGTGGTGGCCCATCACGCCCACCGCGCGCGGGTCCATGTCCGGCAGGCCGGCGGGCTTGGCCATCCCGTGCGCCACGTCGATGCGGAACCCGTCCACGCCGCGGTCGAGCCAGAAGCGCAGCGTGCGCTCCAGGTCGGTCCGCACGTCGGAGTTCGCCCAGTTCAGGTCGGGCTGCTCGGGCGCGAACAGGTGCAGGTACCACTGGCCGTCGTGCACCTGCGTCCAGGCAGGACCGCCGAACACGCTGACCCAGTTGTTCGGCGGCGCGGACCCGCCCGCCCGGCCGTCGCGGAAGATGTAGCGGTCCCTGGCCGGCCCGTACGGCTGCGCGGACAGCGCCTCGCCGAACCACGGGTGCCGGTCGCTGGTGTGGTTGGGCACCAGGTCGACGGTCACCTTGATGCCGTGCGCGTGTGCGTCCGCCACGAAGTGGTCGAACGTGTCGAGGTCGCCGAACAGCGGGTCGACGTCGCGCGGGTCGGCCACGTCGTAGCCGTGGTCGGCCATCGGGGAGCGGTAGAACGGGGTCAGCCAGAGCGCGTCGATGCCGAGCAGCTCCAGGTAGCCCAGGCGGGAGCGGAGACCCTCGAGGTCACCGACGCCGTCACCGTCGTGATCGGCGAAGGATCGCACGTAGACCTGGTAGAACACCGCGTTCTGCCACCAGGCGGAGTCTTCCTGGCCATCGTTCTGGCCGCGGTCCGAGCTGCGCACGAGGGGTCATCCTGCCAAACCGGTCACCGGCGAGACAGGGCCAACTTTCGTAACCGGCGCGAGAGCCGTCACACCCAGCTGTTCATCATGCTGTTCGCGGCCATCTCCAGGTAGGTCCACAGCTGGTCGCGGCGTTCGGCGGGCAGGCATGCCTCGTCGACCGCGACCCGCATGCAGCGCAGCCACGCGTCGCGCTCGATCGGGCCGATGGAGAACGGGGCGTGCCGCATCCGCAGGCGCGGGTGGCCGCGCTGGTCGGAGTAGGTGTGCGGGCCGCCCCAGTACTGCATCAGGAACAGCCGCAGCCGCTCCTCCGCCGGACCGAGGTCCTCCTCGGGGTAGAGGGGCCGGAGCACCTCGTCCTTGGCGACCTCGGCGTAGAAGCGCGCGATGATGCGGTGGAAGGTCTCCTCGCCGCCGACGGCGTCGTAGAAGCTCTCAACGTTCTCGGGTGTCGCCACGGCTCCATCCTCCCATCACGCTCAGACCTCGTTCTGCGGGAAGGTCCGTCCGAGCGGGCCGCGGATGCCGGCGTCCTCGAACGCGCTGACGACCTTCGCCCGCAGCGACCGCTGCACGGCCCACTGCCTGCCCGGCCGCACCTTCACCGTCACCCGCAGGGTGATGCCCTCCGCCGCGGTGACCTTCTCCACGCCGAGCACCTCGGGCGGCTCGATGACGTCGTCGGACAGCGGCTCGGTGCTCGTGGCGTCCGCAGTGACGCGCGCGAGGACCTCGGTGGCCTCGCCGACGTCGGCGCCGTAGCCGATCGGCACGTCGACCACCGCGACCGCGAAGCCCTGGCTGGAGTTGCCGACCCGCAGGATCTCGCCGTTGCGCACGTACCAGACCGTGCCACCCACGTCACGCAGCGTGGTGATCCGCAGGCCGACCGCCTCGACCTTGCCGACCGCCTCGCCGGTGTCCACGACGTCGCCGACGCCGTACTGGTCCTCCAGCATCATGAACACGCCGGACAGGAAGTCCTTCACCAGGTTCTGCGCGCCGAACCCGATGGCGACGCCGACGATGCCGGCGGACGCGAGGATCGGACCGAGGTTCACGCCGAGCTCGCCCAGGATCATCATGAACGCCAGCCCGAACACGATGAACGAGACGATCGACTTGAACACCGAGCCGATGGTCTTCGCGCGCTGGGCGCGGCGTTCGGACAGCAGCTGGCCGAGCGACTGGGGCGCCCGCTCCCGCAGCGGCCGCAGCACGGTGGGGACCTTGCCGCCGGTGGCGCTGGTCAGCCGGTCGATCATGCGCCGGCAGATCGCGCGGAAGATCAGGGCGCCGATGATGATCAGGAGGATCGTCAGCGGCTTCGCGATGAGCCAGTTCGCCGAGCCGGCGAGCCACTCGTTGCCGGTCCAGTCGTAGACGGTCCCGCACCAGCCCTCGTCCTTCGCGCACTCGGGCGGTTCCAGGCTCAGGGGGTCCAAAACAATCACGGCGCCGACCATAGTGGCGGCCCTTCGCGACCCGTTCACCAGATCTTTGTGATCGTGAAGACGGACACGTTATGCAACACACGTGCGGAACGGGGGTGATCTGTGGTGAGCTATGCCTGCCGAAACCGGTGGAGGTGGTCGCGTGCCCGACCGACATCCGACTCCGATCGGCGCCGCCCGCGCTGGGCTGGCGCCGCGGACTCAGGCGCGTCCTAGTTCCGGCAAGCCGGACAACGGTACTGCGGAACAGACCACCGGGCCTCCCCCCTGGGGACGCCGTCGGGTGTTGTTGTTGAACACGACCTTCGAGCCGCTGACCGCCTTACCTTTGCGGCGTGCGGTGGTGCTCGTGGTGTGCGGCAAGGCCGAGGTCGTGCACGGCGATCCGAGCGGGCTGGTGCTGCACTCGGCCTCCGACAGCGTCCTGGTTCCCTCGGTGATCCGGCTCAGCACGTTCGTGCGCGTGCCCTACCGCGCGCGGGTGCCGCTGACCAGGGCCGGGCTCATGCACCGCGACCGCTACCGCTGCGCGTACTGCGGCAACCGCGCGGAGACCATCGATCACGTCGTGCCCCGTAGCCGCGGTGGCGACCACACCTGGCAGAACTGTGTCGCCTGTTGCGTGAAGTGCAACCACCGCAAGGCCGACAAGCTGCTTTCCGAGCTCGGCTGGCGGCTCCGGGTGGTACCAAGAGCTCCACGTGGGGTGCACTGGCGGCTGCTCGCCGGCGTCGTGGACGCCGACCCACAATGGCTGCCTTACCTGGGAGAGCCCGCCGCCTAGAAGGCAGCGGGCTCCTATTGTGTCCGGGGCTCAGTTCACGAAGCGGTTACCCGCGTGCCGGCCGTGACGCGGGTGCCACGCGTGACCCGAGTGCCACGCGTGACTCGCGTTCCGGCGGTGACCCGCGTGCCGCGGGTGACCCTGGTGCCCCGCGTGACGCGGGTGCCCATGCGGTCAGTCAGCTCCGACTGGGCCATCCGAGTGAGGCTCGAGGTCGGTGCATTCGTAAAGCTCATGGTCATGGCGGTGCTCCTCGGCGGTGTACGCACGGAGAGTGCGGATGAGGGGTGCGCAAGGGCCGTACAGGTGAAAGCTATGGCTTGGGACTGTAACCGACAAGACGTCTTCTGTGACCGCCGTCGCCCCGGCGCCGCCTTACGGCCGTTCGTATGCGCCGGATAGGCCTGATGCGGGACGGTTCGCACGTGCACACGGCCGACCCCGGCTACCCGTTTACGTGGCATTGGTGACGTGAAGTGATCATGTTGCGCCCGTTGCGAGCGCCACCAGTGGCGCTGGGTAGTCTGTCGCCCGTGAGCGTGGTGCAGACTCTCCTGATCTACGCGGCGATCCCGCTTGGCATCTACGGCCTGATCGCCCTGCTGACGTTGCGCGGGAAGTTCGCGCGCACGCCCCGGTACCGCCCGGGCCAGTCGTGGGACTACCCCGCGGTCTGGTGGACGGCCAACCCGGCAGGCGTCGGCACCCAGACCGCCGCCGTGCCGACCGGCGGCTCGAAGGGCGCGAAGCGCACGGCCAAGGGAGGCGCTCGTGGCAGCTGGTGAGATCGTCAAGACTCAGGGTGTGCCCGGCGAGATCCTCGTCGAGGACCCCGAGCACGGCTACGGCGCGGTCGTCACCGCGAGCGGCCGGATCTCGGTGGCGCGCGAGCACCGCACGGAGCCGCCCGAGGTGCCGTTCAGCCACGTGCAGCTGGCCCGGCTCGACGAGGCGCTGACGCTGTCCGCGCGCGCGACGGGCCTCGGCTTCAGCGTCTACCTCGGCGACCTCGGCGAGGACACCCGGGCGAGCGCCGAGAGCCTGCACGCCGATTCCGGCACGCACGCCCCGGCCGCCGTGCTGGTCGCGGTGTCGCCCGCGCAGCGCCGGGTCGAGATCGTCACCGGCGCCGAGTCCACCCGCCGGCTGCCCGACCGCGCCTGCAACCTGGCGGTCATGAGCATGGTCGCCTCCTTCAAGGAGGGCGACCTGATCGGCGGACTGGTCAGCGGCCTGCGCATGCTCTGCGACCAGGC
>Ga0164241_10005222_pt1 | contig 12247 bp, 11 predicted proteins | sample OricomyardsoilBY_FD_108780 | JGI IMG/M metagenome (GOLD analysis project Ga0164241, IMG submission 108780) | Backyard soil microbial communities from Emeryville, California, USA - Original compost - Back yard soil (BY) | ecosystem: Environmental > Terrestrial > Soil > Unclassified | place: USA...
CGAGAGCACCTGGTTCGAGGGCCTGCAGCTCCTGGCCGTCTACGCGGTGCTGGCGATCGCCTTCTTCTACGCCTAGTCAGCCCAGCTCGCGGAGCCGGCGCTCGATCTCCGCCTCGACGTCGAGCGGGGGCTTGCCGGCGCGCACCCGGCGGGCGTTGCGGGCCACGACGAGGTCGCGGACCTCGGCGCGCAGCGCGGGATCGGCGGCGGGGGAGGTCCGGCCGCCCAGGCCCACCGCGTCGGGCTCCGCGCGCGCCAGGCGGGCGACCTCGGCGTCCACGTCCAGCGGCGGCTCGCCCCGGCGCACGCGCCGGTCGCTGCGGGCCTGCACGAGCTGGCGGATCTCCTCGTCGCGGATCGCCGCGGAGGGGCTCTGGCCGACCAGCCGGGTCACGAAGGGGTCCGGGCCGCTCGGCGGGACGTCCAGGGACATGCCGCCGCGACCGATCTCGTCGTAGCGCCGGCCCGCGCCGACGAGCGTCGCCACCCCGACCACCGCGGCGATCGCCACGACCACGAACACGACGACGCCGAACGCCTCGGTCACGATCGCGGAAGGGGCCGGAGGGCGGACATCGGGAAGCTCCGGACGGCGCGGGACTTCATACCAAGACACTACGCGCATCAGGGGTGCCTGCGGTACCCTGGCCGAATACGGCGGTTGACTGACCAGTCAATCGCGTGCCCCGCGCCAGGCCGCCGAGGCCTCGTGCCCCTCTTATTTCGCAAGGAGTTCTTGTGGTCGATTTCACGCTGACCGACGAGCAGAAGGCGCTCAAGGAAATGGCGCACGACTTCGCCGAGAAGGAGATGCGCCCCGTCGCCTGGGAGTACGACGTCGACGGCACCTTCCCGCAGGACATCATCAACAAGGCCTGGGAAGTCGGCCTGATGAACTCGCACATCCCCGAGGAGTACGGCGGGGCCGGCGCGTCCTACTTCGAGGGTGCACTCATCGAGGAGGAGCTCGCCTGGGGCTGTTCCGGCATCCAGACGACGGTCGGCTGCAACGGCCTGGCCGGCGCGCCCGTGCTGCTCGGCGGGTCCGAGGAGATCAAGAAGAAGTACCTGGGCCTGCTCACCGAGCGCCCCGCGCTCGCCTCCTTCTGCCTCACCGAGCCGGACGCCGGCTCCGACGTCTCCGGCATGCGCACCCGTGCGGTCAAGAAGGGCGACAAGTACGTCCTCAACGGCAGCAAGTGCTTCATCACCAACGGCGGCTACGCCGACTGGTTCACGGTCTACGCCAAGACCGATCCGGACGCCGGCCACCGCGGGATCTCCGCCTTCGTCGTCCCCAAGGACGACACGATCACGGTGGACAAGAAGGAAGACAAGATGGGGCAGCGCGCGTCCAACACCGCGACCATCACCTTCAACGACACCGAGGTCCCCGCCGAGAACCTGCTCGGCGAGGAGAACAAGGGCTTCAAGCTCGCCATGATGACCCTGGACCGCACGCGCCCCGGCGTGGCGGCCATGGCCACCGGCATCGCCCGCGCGGCGTTCGAGATGGCCACGGAGTACTCGAAGGAGCGCACGCAGTTCGGCGTGCCGATCGCGATGCACCAGGCGATCCAGTTCATGATCGCCGACATGGCGACGAAGGTGCACCTGTCCCGTCTGGCCACGTGGAACTCCGCCACGCTGCTCGACCAGGGCCGGCGCAACACGATCGAGTCCTCGCACGCCAAGCGCTTCGCCGCGGACACCGCGATGGAGGTCACCACCGACGCCGTGCAGGTGTTCGGCGGCTACGGCTTCATCAAGGAGTACAAGGTCGAGAAGTTCATGCGTGACGCCAAGATCATGCAGCTGTACGAAGGCACCGCGCAGATCCAGCGCCTCGTCATCGCCCGCGAGACCCTGCTCCCGCGTCGCGTCGAGGAGCCGGCTTCCGTCTGAGCGCGCCTCGGCCCCGCTGGCTTTGTCCTCGCGGAAGCGGCGCCCGCCCTCCCGCGCCCGCGCGACGGCTGCGTCCGCGCCAGCGGGGCCGATGCATCGCTCAGCCGGAACCCGGTAGCAGTCTCGGAGGCCGCCCTGCACGGGCGGCCTCTGTCGTTCCCGCCATACTCCGTGGCATGCCGGACCGCACCACCAAGGACGCCGTCGCGCGGGCCGCGCCGCTGGACGCCGCGCGGGCGGCCGCCGGCGGGCGCTCCGAGGCGGGCGACGAGCCCGCGGCGCGTGGCGCCGGCGCGCACGACCCCCTCGTCGGGGACCTGCGCCGCGGCGGGCTGCTGCCGCTGCTCGTCCTGCACTTCCTGCGCGAGGAGCCGTCCTACGGCAACCGCCTGATCGAGCGCATCCTGGACCTCACGGGAGGCGTGCTGACGGTCAACCCCAACACGATGTACCCGCTGCTGCGCTCGCTGGAGGAGCGGGGGATGATCGCGGGGGAGTGGGAGCACCCCGAGCGCCGCTCGCGCCGCTTCTACCGCGTGACGACCGAGGGCGACCTGGAGCGCATGCGGCTCGTCGGAGAGGTCGGGCCCCGGCTCGACGCCGTCGCCGAGGGCATCGAGCGGATCCGCGCCCAGGCCCTCGGCTAGCGCGAGCCGGCCCCGCTGCGTGAGAATGGCCCGATGAGGACCGTCAAGGCCACGATCCAGCTCGCCGCGCGAGCCAGCGACGCCGAGGCGGTCTGGTACGACACCGCCCGCTGGCCGGTGTTCGTGGACGGGCTGGATCACGTCACGAGCGTGGAGGCCGGGTGGCCCCGCGCCGGCGGCACCGTCGTGTGGGAGAGCCACCACGGCGGCCGTGGCACGGTCCGTGAGCGCGTGATCGCCTACGAGCCACGCCGGGGCCAGGAGTCGGCCGTGGAGGACCCGGAGGTCCGGTCGATCCAGCGCGTCTCGTTCGTGCCGCGGGACGGCAAGGTCGTGGTCACGCTGGAGCTGGAGTACGAGATCAAGGAACGGGGCGTGTTCACCCCCGTGGTGGACCTCCTGTTCGTCCGCTCGGCGCAGACGGCGTCGCTGCGCCGCACGCTCGACCGCTTCGCCGTGCTGGTCACCGCCGCCCCCGCGGTGGATCCCCCCGATTGACTCGTCAGTCACCGGGGAAGCGAACCCGCCCGCCCGGCGCCGGGCCGATACCCTTCCGTCCCATTGCCGTCGTGCCGGTGCGCGCCTCAGCGGCCGGCTCCCCTCAGACCCAGGAGTCCCAACCGCAATGTTCGTCTTCAAGGCTGCCGTCGTCGGCGCCGGCACGATGGGCGGCCAGATCGCGCAGTCGATCGCCGCCGCCGGCATCCCCGTCGTCCTCAAGGACATCCGTCAGGATCTGGTCGACGCCGGCCTGACCGAGGCCCGCAACGTCACGCAGGGCCAGGTCTCCAAGCTGGTCTCCAAGGGCAAGCTGACCGAGGAGCAGGGCGCCGCGCAGGTCGACGAGATCGTCGGCCGCATCGAGGGCACCACCTCGTACGCGGGCTTCGGCGACGTCGACTTCGTGATCGAGGCCGTCCCCGAGGTGATGGCCATCAAGCAGGCCGTGTTCGGCGAGCTCGACGCCGTCACCCCCGGCCACGCGATCCTCGCCTCCAACACGTCCTCGCTCTCGGTCACCGAGATCGCCGAGGCGACGCTGCGGCCCGAGCAGGTCGTCGGCTTCCACTACTTCTACCCGGCGTCGGTCATGCCGCTGGTCGAGGTCATCGAGGGCGACGACACGTCGCAGGAGACCACGCAGGCCGCGGTCAACTTCGCCCAGGCGATCAAGAAGCAGCCGATCACCTGCGCCGACGTCCCCGGCTTCGTGGTCAACCGCATCCTCAACTCGGGCATCTCGGAGATCTTCCGGGCCCAGGAGGAGCGCGGCCTGTCGATCAAGTCGATCGACGACGCGGTCGGCGCGCAGAACGTCACGCCGATGCCGCCGTTCTTCCTCATCGACCTGCTCGGCCTCGACACCGTCCTGCACGTCGCCGAGTACCTCAAGGAGATGTACGGCGACCGCTTCTACGTCTCCAAGGGGATGCAGCAACTGGTGGCCGACGGCAAGCTCGGCGCCAAGAGCGGCGGGTCCGGCTTCTACACCGACGGCGTCCCGAACCTGCCGGGCGACGGCGAGGCGGATGGCGAGGAGCTCGCCAACCTCCTGAAGCTGAAGTCGATCGTCGAGGCCTGCCTCGTCCTGGAGGAGGGCGTCGCCACCCACCGCGACATCGACGTCGGGATGATGACCGGCGCCGGCCTGGACCCCCGCCGGGGCATCTTCCCGCCCTTCATGGGCGCCGACATCGCCGGCCTCGACGTCATCCTCGAGCAGCTGGAGCAGGCCCAGGAGAAGCACGGCGAGCGGTTCGCGCCGCCGCGCATCCTGCGCCGCCTGGTCGCCCAGGGTCGCCTCGGCCAGAAGACGGGCCAGGGCTTCTACCCCTACCCGGCCGAGGACGCCGAGCAGCCCGCGGAGGTCGTCAAGCTCGAGACCCGCGGCGACGTGGCCATCGCCTGGCTCGCCAACGGGATGATGAACTCCATCTCCCCGCAGGTCATCCAGGACCTCGGCAAGGTGTGGGAGCACGTGAAGTCCTCCGGCGTCCGCTCGCTGGTCATCGCCTCGTCCAACCCGCTGCTGTTCTGCGCGGGCGCCGACATCAAGGCGTTCACCAAGATGGACGCCGACGGCGGCCGGGAGCTGCTGGACAGCGCCCACGCGCTGTTCCGCGACCTGGGCCAGGCCAACGTCACCACGATCGCGGCCATCAACGGCCTGGCGTTCGGCGGCGGCTGCGAGCTGGCGATGGCTTGCGACGTGCGGATCGCCGCGCGCTCGGCCATCTTCGGCCAGCCCGAGGTCAAGCTGGGCATCATCCCCGGCTTCGGCGGCACGCAGCGCCTGCCGCGCCTCGTCGGCACGAACAAGGCCCTGGAGATGAACCTCGTGGGTGACGCCATCGGCGCGGAGGAGGCCTACGAGTTCGGCCTCGTCAACCGCACCGTGGTCGACCACGAGCTGCTCGACACCGCACTGGCCTGGGCCCGCAAGCTGGCCGAGCAGGCCCCGATCGCCGTCGAGCAGATCAAGCTCGTCTCCGGCAACGGCGACCTCGACGCGGGCATCGAGGCCGAGAAGGCCGGCTTCGCCGCCGCCTTCGGCAGCGCCGACGGCGCCGAGGGCATCTCGGCGTTCCTGGGCAAGCGCAAGCCGAACTGGACCGGCAGGTAGGGATGGGTCCCGCGACCACCGACACCGCCGCCCTCGCGGGGACGGCCCGCCTCGCGGAGCTCGTCCGCGAGGCCGGCTCGGTGGTCGCGCTCACGGGCGCCGGGATCTCCGTCCCCTCGGGGATCCCGGACTTCCGCTCCCCGGGAACGGGGCTGTGGGAGGACGTGGACCCGATGGAGGTCGCCCACATCGACGCCTGGCGGGCCGATCCGGCGCGCTTCTGGCACTTCTACGGCGATCGCTTCGCCACCCTGGGGCCCAAGCGTCCCAACGGCGCGCACGCGGCCCTGGTGGCCCTGGAGCGCGCCGAGAGGCTCGACGCGGTCATCACCCAGAACATCGACATGCTCCACCGCAAGGCGGGCACGCGGGAGCTGGTCGAGGTGCACGGCACGATCGAGCACTCGTCCTGCCTGGCTTGCGGCCTGCGATTCCCGGTGGACGAGGTGCGGGCCCGGCTGGCCGCGGCCGGCGACGGCGTGCCGCGCTGCGACTGCGGGGCCCCGCTGAAGCCCGACGTCGTGCTCTTCGGCGAGTACCTGCCCGAGGGCGCGCTGGAGCGGGCCTACGCGCTCGCGGCCGGCGCCGACCTGCTGCTGTGCATCGGCACGTCGCTTGAGGTGCACCCGATCGCCCAGCTCCCCGGCATCACCAAGCGGGGCGGGGGCCAGGTCGCGGTCGTCACCAAGGGCGCGACGTCCTGGGACGACCGCGCGGCGGTGAAGCTCAGCGGGGACGTCGTGGTGGAACTGACGGCGCTCGCCGACGCATTGGCCTAGCGGCCAACGCTCGGCGCCCGCCGCCAGTTCCATTGCGGGTATCGGCTGGCGCCGATACCCGCGCGCCATTTGGCGGTTCGTGCGTTTGCCCACCGTGGGGGTGGCAAAGCGCGCGAGCCTCGTCATGCGCGGCGCGGCCCGCGCCGGGGGCGCTAGCGCAGGCCGCCGACGGAGGCGGCGCGGGCGCGCAGGGCCGACTCGACCAGCCACAGCGCCGTGCGCACCTCCTCGACCACCGCGTCGTCGAGCCCGCCGCGCAGCGCCGCGTTGGCCGCCCGGGCCACCGGCTCGCGCTGCTCACCCAGGGCGACCAGCCGCTCGGCGATGTCGCCGTGGTCCTGCCACGGCACCAGCTCGGCCAGGGCCGCCTCCAGAGCCACGCGCACGTGCAGGGCGGCCTCGCGGTACAGGCCGGCGTCCAGGTCGCGGCGGGCGTCCAGGGCCAGCGTCTCGGCCGCCAGGGCCACGTCGCGGCCGCTGAGCAGCGCGCCGAACCGCTCCTGGGCGCCCAGGTCCGCGGCCCGCCGCTCGAGGGAGCCGTCGGCGACGATCGTCCGGGCGTCCACCCAGCGGCCCTCGGCGACCTGCTCGCCCTCGCCGTAGCCGACCCGGCACACCAGCGCCTGGCCCATGGTGGGGGCGCGCATGGAGGGATCGCCGGCCGCGACGCGATGGTCGCGGACGGCGGCGCCCAGCACGGCCAGGGCCGCACGCGCCTGCTGTTGGTCGTCGAGGTCCTGGAGCCAGGTCGCGCCCTCGCTCGCCCCGCTCAGGCTGTCGGGGTCGACGATCGTCACGCGGACGATCGGCACCGGCGTGGGGGGTGGGGAGGGAGGGACCTTCACCGACTTGCGGCGCCGGTTGATGAGCCGGCGCGGCGGCGCGGCGAGCGTGCCGATCACCAGCACGTGGGCGGGGATGCCCGCGTGGCCGCGCACGACGTAGCGGCCGTCCGGCGGCCCGAGCGTCCAGGGGAACTCGAACTGGACGAACCGGAACACGTCTATGACCTGTGCCCCAGACGTGCGTGGGCCGCGGGGCCGGCCATCGACGGCGCTAGTCCTTGGCGTCGGCGGAGATCGCGTACTCCGAGGGCTCGGTGAGCACCGTCGGGTTGTCGATCTTGCCGAGGCGATCCAGCAGGCGGGACCACTGCTTGGGCTTGAGGGTCGCGGTGTCCTTCAGACCGCCGCCCTCGGGCTTGAAGCCGACGTGGATGTGATCCGCGTGATCCGGCAGCGCCAGCGTGTTGTCGGCCCCCGGGTAGGTCATCAGGCTGATGATCTGGTGGGGCTTCATCGTGCCCTGCAGCGTGAGGAGGCGGCGGATCGTGATGTCCGTGACCGACCCCTCGCCCTGCGTGCCGGGCTCGATGCGGATGCCGTTGATGGCGCCGATGTCGACCGCGCTGCCCGTCGAGTGCTCCGAGACGTTGCCGCTGGTCGTCATCTGGCCGTGGCCGCACTCGAGCGCCGTGACGGTCGGGCGCAGGCCGCTCTGGGAGAGGAAGGCGAGGGTGGCGAGCACGCGCCGGTCGATCGCGCCGGACTGGATGTCGCGGCGGCCGCACTCGTAGATCTCGATGCGCGGGTCGTTGAGGACCAGCCGCGAGAGCTGCTCCTTGCTCATGAGCAGGATCTGGCCGATGCTGGCGTTCTTGCCGCCGCTGCCCAGCAGGGCGTTGCGGCCCGCGGCGCGGTAGATGGCCGTGGACTCGAGCAGCTTCCAGCCGTCGAGGATCGGCTTCGGGTCGATGCGCGGAGCGCCGCGACCGGCGGGGCGGATCGAGAAGCTGACGTGCGGGTCGACCTTGTCGGCGACCTTGCCCAGGCGGCCGAGGATCGTGCCGGCGATGACCTTCGCGCCGGGCTTGAGCTCCTTGAGGACGACGTCCTTGCGGTCGAGCCCGTAGATCTCGGTGAAGTAGCTCTTGAAGCTGGTGACGCCGTCGGAGCCGGCCAGGAGCTGGTCCTTGCCGCCGTTGGCGTAGGCGTTGGTCCGGCGCGGGTGCGCGAACACGCGCTCCTTGGTCGTCGACTCCGTCTCGTCCGTCACCGTGGCGCCGGTGGGCGCGGCGGCGTCGCTCGGGGCGGCTTCGGTGGCCGGGGCGTCGGCGGCGGCCGTCGTGTCCTTGGCGGCCTTGTCGTCGGTCTTGCCCTGCGAGCCGGCCGAGGCGGCGAGGTCGGGCTTGGGGTCCTTGTCCTTCGTGCCGTCGAGGTTCAGCTCCGCGTCGACGTCCTTCTTGCTGACCGTCTTCTCCTTCGGCACCGGGTAGGCGGTGGCGAGCTTGGCCAGGCCGCCGTAGCGGTAGGTGTTGCCGAAGCCGTCGCGCAGCTTGATGACGTAGCCGCCCTTGGGATCCGGGCCCATGGAGACGATCGTGCCGTCCTGGACCGCGATGGCGGGCGATCCGGCCTTGGCGAAGATGTCGACCGCGCGGCGGTCGGGGTCGGCGTCCTCGGTCACCGTGGCGGTGCCGGCCTTCTTGGCCTTGGCCTTCGCCTCGGCGGCGGTGAGGTCGTCGGCGTAGCGCGCGGTGGCGTGCACGGGGAAGTGACCCTGCGTGAGGCCGGTGAGGCTGCCCACGAGGTCGGCGGGCAGACCGCTGATGAGCCGGGCGCGCATGATCACGCTGTCGACGTACCAGTCGGCGTGGTTGTAGGCGAAGATCGCCTTGCGCACGTCCTGGTCGGCCCCGGCGGCCTTGAGGTAGCGGGCGGCGGCGAAGATCGCGTCGACCGGGTTGTACGGATCCTTCTTGCCGTCGCGGTTGGCGTCGACGCCGTAGCTCTTCCAGCTCTCGGGCATGAACTGCATCCACCCGAGCGCGCCGGCGCTGCTGACCGAGAGGTTCCGGCCGTAGTCGGTCTCGATCTCGTTGATCGCGGCGAGGATCTCCCAGCGGATGCCGTACTGGATGCCGGCGGCCTGGTAGATCGGGAGGAGGAAGGGCGGGATCCGGAACTTGTCGATGAAGAAGTTCGGCACGCCCTCGGGGGCGGCGCCGGGCTCGGCGAGCGAGAAGGTCGGGTCGGCGGCCGTCGGCGCGTTGCCCGCCTCGCGGGTCGCTCCCTCCGGCGTGATGATCTCGACGTCGTCCTCAGCCTTGTCCTTCGAACCCTCAGGCTTGACCTGAGCCTCGATCTTGGTCGGACGCTGCGCCTTGTCCTTGCCGGCCGACGGCTCGTCGGTCGTCGTGGTGGGCGTCGTCGTCGTGCCGGTGGGCGTCGTCGCCGGATCGGTCTCGGTGGGCGTGGACGTCGTGGGAGGCGGCGTGGCCTCCGTGGTCGTCGGCTCCGGCGTGGAGACGACGGGCGCCGAGGAGACGCTGACGACGGGCTCGGTGAGACCGAGCGCGTTGCGGACCTCCTCGTTGGAGGCGCCGGGGGAGACGTCGGCCGTGACGCTGAGCACCTTGCCGCTCGCGAGGGTGACCACCAGGGCGCGGGGCTCGGCGGAGGCCGGGATCACGGCAGAGCCGAATCCCACCGTGAGAACCACGGCGGAGACCATTCCGATGAGCAGCTTGCGTAGAGACATGCGGTGGTGAATTCTTCCTCTCCCGGGCAGACACCGTTGAAACCGGTACCGGGCGAAGAACGCAAGGTACCAGGGCACGGGGTCCGTACGAGCCGGACGCTACTTCGCGTGCAGGACGAATGCAACGACGGGGCGGCGAATTAACGCTTTCTCTACACGCGAGGCACATCCCGGTCACAGGAGCCATCAGGAACAGGCCGTTCCTGATGCGCCAGGTTCCCGACGGGGGCCCTCGGGCCGGATCCCGGTGGTTGACCGGCGATCGGACGTCGTGTCTCAGGCTCGACTTGAGGGTGAGACAGGCGAAGGTGCGGCGGGGCGCCCCCTCGGCTCCTCCCGGAATTCGGCGCGCCGACGCCCGTTCCTGCACGACGTGTCCCCACGGTGCGCCGTTCGGCGGTGGCGTTGTCTACCGTGGTCACCCATGACCCCGAGAACCCTCCGATGAGCGCCGGGCTGGCCGCGCTGCTCGACGACATCGCGGTCCTCGCCCGCGCGGCGGCGGCGTCGATCGACGACGTCGCGGCCGGCGCGGGCCGCGCGAGCGTCAAGGCCGCGGGCGTGATCGTCGACGACGCCGCCGTCACGCCGCGCTACGTGCAGGGCTTCTCCCCCGAGCGCGAGCTGCCGATGATCAGGCGGATCGCCGTCGGGTCGCTGCGCAACAAGATCCTCGTGATCCTCCCGGTGATCCTGCTGCTCAGCGAGTTCGTCGACTGGCTGCTCACCCCGATCCTGATGGTCGGCGGCGCCTACCTCTGCTTCGAGGGCGCGGAGAAGCTGTGGGAGGCCGTCGGCCCGCACCGCCACCACGCGCAGGCCGCGGCCGCGCAGGAGCCCGCCGACGAGGACGCGCTGGTCGGCGGCGCGATCCGCACCGACTTCATCCTCTCCGCCGAGATCATGGTGATCGCCCTCAACGAGGTCACGGACGAGCCGCTCCTCGCGCGCGCCCTGATCCTGGTCGTGGTCGCCCTGGTGATCACCGCGCTCGTGTACGGCACCGTCGCCCTGATCGTGAAGATGGACGACGTCGGCCTGCGTCTTGCGCAGGCGCGCGAGGGCGCCGCCGCATCGCTGGGCCGCGGCCTGGTGCGGGCCATGCCGGTCGTGCTCTCGGTGCTGTCGACGGTCGGGATCGCCGCGATGCTGTGGGTCGGCGGGCACATCCTGCTCGTGGGGCTCGACGACCTCGGGGCCTCGTGGCCGTACCACCAGGTCCACCACGCCGAGGAGGACGTCCACCACGCGCTCGGCGCGCTCGGCGGCGTCGGCGGCTGGCTGACCAACACGCTCGCGTCCGCGATCCTGGGCCTCGCCGTCGGCGCGATCATCGTCGCGGTCCTGCACCGGATCCGGGGCGGCGCGCACCACGGGACGGCCTGACCGTGCCGGTGCTCCCCCTTCCCTCCCCCTGTCCCTGCGGCTCCGGCGGCACGTACGCGGACTGCTGCGGCGTCCTGCACCGCGGGCGCGGCGCGGGAGGGGCGACCGCGCCCACCGCGGAGCGGTTGATGCGCTCCCGCTTCAGCGCGTTCGCCGTGGCCGACGCGGCGTACCTGCTGGCGAGCTGGCATCCCTCGACGCGTCCCCCGTCGCTGTCCCTGGACCCGGGACTGGAGTGGCGGCGGCTGGAGGTCCTCACCACCACGCGGGGCGGCGTGGACGACCAGGCGGGGACGGTCGCGTTCGTCGCGCACTTCTGGGACGTCGCGGCGGGCCGGGGCGGGCAGCAGCACGAGGACAGCGTCTTCGTGCGCGAGGACGGGCAGTGGTTCTACGTCATGGCCGCGCCCTGAGCGGGGAGACGCCCTGTCGGGGCGCGCGGCCGGGGCCATTAGGCTGTCGGGCATGAGCGACCCCACCGACCAGGACGGCCTGCGCGACCGTCTCACCAAGGGCGGCGAAGACGTCATCGGCCGCCTCGCCCAGGAGCTGCTGGAGAACCCGATGGTCAGCGGTGCGCTGACCAAGGCGCTCGGCGCCCGCGAGAAGGCCGTCGGCGCCCAGGAGGCCGCGCTCGCCGCGCTCAACCTCCCGACCGCCGCCGACATCGAGCGGCTCACCCGGCGCGTGCGCTCGGTGTCCCAGCGCCTGGAGGGCATCGAGGACGGCGTCGACCGCGTCGACGACCGGCTCGCGGGCCGGGGGGCGGGCGGCGAGGCCGAGCGCCTCGCGGCGATCGAGACCCAGCTCGCCGCGCTCGGCGCGCAGCTCGACGCGGTGTCGGGCCAGCTCGGCAAGCTCGCCCCGGCCAAGCCGAAGGCGGCGCCGCGCAAGCGGGCGGCGGCCAAGCCGAAGGCCAAGCCGGCCCCGGCCGCCGACGCGAAGCCCTCGAGCTAGTCGGCGGGCACGGCGGGGGCGGCCAGCGCCGCCGCCGCCACGGCCCCGAGCCGCTCGCCCGCCGCGGCGAGCGCCTCGGCGTCGATCCGCTCGCGCGTGCCGGTCAGCAGATCGGTGACCGCGAGCAGGCAGCCGGCGCGCAGCCCGCGCCGGGCGGCCACGGTCAGCACCGCGGCGGCCTCCATCTCGACCGCGAGCGCCCCGGCCGCGACCCAGCCGGCGGGCCGGGCGGGATCGGGGTCGTAGAACAGGTCGGTGGTGGCGATCGTGCCCCGGCGCGCGGCGACGCCGTCCGCGACGGCCTGGAGCTCCGCGGCCGCGGCCAGCGCGTCGGTCAGCTTCGGGTCGCCGGCCACCGGGCCCGCGGCGCCCAGCGCGGCGCTCGTCCCGTCGGCGGGGAGGGCGGCATC
>Ga0164241_10005223_pt1 | contig 12247 bp, 6 predicted proteins | sample OricomyardsoilBY_FD_108780 | JGI IMG/M metagenome (GOLD analysis project Ga0164241, IMG submission 108780) | Backyard soil microbial communities from Emeryville, California, USA - Original compost - Back yard soil (BY) | ecosystem: Environmental > Terrestrial > Soil > Unclassified | place: USA...
CTAATTATTCCTTTAAAGAAATTCTTGCTGGCCTGGGTACTGAAAATAGCGATAACGATTTAATAGGTAATGCGTGTGTAGGTTGCAGTTACATTACTTACAACGGTATTGACACGATTAAAAATAAGACGCGTCTTGCATTGCAAAATGGTGCAGGAATTATGATTTGGGAACTATCGCAAGATGCTTCTGATGGTTTTAGTTTGCTAAAAGTTATTAATACAGAGATTCAGCAAGCTAACGCATCGAGTAGTTCAGCTGGCATTGTCAACAGTTCAGCAGCTAGCTCAGTTGCGATAGCAAATGATATTGGTCACCCATCAAACAATTCGGGCGGTGCTTTAAGTCTTGGAGGTTTATTGCTGTTAACGCTAATCGCAATCGTTTTTGCCTTTAAGCCTGTGAAAAAATTTACACAAAGAAAAACCTAATAGGTGCCGATGAAATAAATGAGGTAATACTTTTGGTGGATCGGGTTCGAGTTTCAGATGGACATAGAAGCTTCAAATCTACAGTGATAAATTCAAAATGCACATACACCGTTAATTAAGCTTGGCGGTGAGTATATGAAAGTAAAACACATATTCTTTGTTAAAATTATAAAGATGCAATTGTAATAAAACGGTTTTTAAACCGAATAGGTTTTCGTTTAGCGAATCAAAAAGTGACTGTAACTTTAAAGGGGTAGGAAGATGCAAAAACACAAAAAGGCGGTAACGTTTAAGCGTTCACTGCTCGCAATGTCGATAATGACTTTAGGCACACCATTGATTGCTTTTGCGCAAGCAGGAGCAACTGAAGTTGAAGAAGTTGTTATTACCGGTATGAGAAACAGTATCAATACTGCGCAGGATATAAAGCGCAATGCTGATACCGTAAAAGATGTAATCACGGCAGCAGATATTGGCGCCTTGCCGGATAAATCGGTTACTGAAGCACTTCAACGTGTTCCGGGCGTAACCATTGAACGCTTTGCATCTTCCAGTGACCCGAAACACTACGCTGACGAAGGTACTGGTGTATTAGTGCGCGGTTTGGATCGTGTACGTTCAGAAGTGAATGGGCGCGATGCGTTCAGTGCTAATCCCTGGGGTGGCTTAAGCTACGAAGATTTTCCAGCAGAATTATTGGGCTCGGTGGAGGTTGTTAAAAACCAGACTGCTGACCTGATATCTGGTGGCATCGCCGGTACTATTAATCTGGTTACTCGCAAGCCATTTGATTCTGATAAACGTCTTATTTCTTTTAATGCGAAAGCAAATTACGGTGATTTCCGTGAAGATGTCACTCCATCCTTCTCAGCCCTTTTCTCAGACAGTTGGGACACAAGTGCGGGCAAATTTGGTTTCTTGATAGCGGCGTCGCAGTCAAAATTTGAAACACGTGGTGATGGCGTTGGTACGGGTAACTACCACGCTCGCGGCACAGATAACACCCCGAATGCGAGTTGGGATATTTGGGGCACACCCGTAGGCCCAGGTAAAGTAGAAGGTGCCTATGATGGCCCTTGTGTGCCCAATGCTTTGGGTTGGATGCCTGAATGCGGTGGTAAAGCTGCCAATCTGGTTTCTGCTGCTGATGCTTATCATTCACCCTTCGATGGCGCGGCAGTTCAGGGGCAAGCTGACGGAACTACCGTTTACGCACCTGCTAACTACCACATGGGTACAGCGGAAAACGATCGTAAACGCACTGGTTTTACAACATCATTGCAGTGGCAAAACGCTGATGAAACTGTGGTCGCTACCCTTGAGCATATTGACTCTAAAGCTTCATTGGAGTGGCGTGAGCACGTAATTGCGTCTGGCGACCGTGGATTCGTGAGAGGTTCAGGCGGAGCGGTTCAGTGGACTGACGATGCTGCGAATGGCCATCCGTTGACTATAGATAGCGATGGCTTCCTGACTTCAGGTGTGGGTGCAGGCAGTGACGTTAATTTCCCCCTGCAACTTCGTACTCGTTGGAACTACAACGAAAACAACGTAAAAGATACATCGTTTAATTTGAAGTTAACGCCATCAGACAATTTGACGGTGAAGCTTGATTACCAACATATTGATTCTGACCAAACTGTGCATAACTACAGCATGGGCTCTCAAGTTCGCGGCGACATCGTAGGGCAGGTCGCGCCTTACTATCTGGACTTACGAGGTTCTAAACCGACAATTGAATATCTAAGTGATCGCGTTTCTAACCCTACTGCAGCTGGTAACCCCGATATGTTTGTGGGGAGCGGCATGCAACAAGAAGTTTATTCAGAAGCCAAAGAAGACGCATTCAAAGTTGATTTCGAGTACAAGCTGGATGGTACCTTTACCGCAATTAAAGGTGGCCTATACCACTCCAGGAAAGAATTAGAAGTAAATGATACTGAGTATTCTAACTGGGTAGCGATTGGCACACCGTGGATTGAAGCAGATCGTTTAGCTGCCTCAACACAAAACGCACCAGATATTTTTGAGCGTATCAGCTTCGCTGACTTCTATCATGGCGATGTCTTAAAAGGTCCTAACAACAGCTTCCTGTTCCCAAAAATGGATCTGGTTAAAAACTTTGCCGAAAGTTTACGTCAGGGTTGTATTGACGGATGGGTGGGTAAAGGGGATGCAGTAGGTAACGCCAATGATGGTAGCGGTGGTTGCGCCAAACCTTACGCAGATTTGAATAACCGTATAAATGGTGATTTCGCTGCGCAGGATATAAGTTCTTCCACTGAGAAGCGTAATGAGTTCTACGTTCGGGGCGATTTTGCCTTTGACGATTTAGCTGTTCCTGTTAAAGGTAACTTAGGCCTGCGTTATGTTGGCTACAAGCTAGAATCCACTGGCTTTTTGGTTTCACCAGCTACTAATGCGCGCGGCACTGGTTCCCTAGCGACTGTTATGCAAACCAAATACCCTGAAATTTATGCGCTGGCAAATGGCGAGATTTCTCAAAGCACGGTTAATGGCACTGACTACAGCACTGTTTTGCCAAGCTTAAACCTGACCTTCGCTTTGTCGGACGACGTGATTGCGCGGTTTGGTGCATCCAAAGGCTTGTACTATCCAAGCTTGCTAGATACTCGCAATAGTATGTTGGTTAATCTTGATTACACCCAGGTGTTGCAAGACCCTACCAAGATTCGCGATGACTCAAATGGCAATCCTGTGGTAGATATCAAAGATATCGAAATCAGTGCTACAGCTCGTAACGCCTATCTTGAACCAGAAGAGTCAGTCAATCTTGATCTGACTGGCGAATGGTACTTTGCTAAAGCTGGTTCTTTGTCGGTAGGGTTATTCCACAAGAAGCTGGACAATATCATTCGCAACCAGAGCTTTAATTTAGACATTGAAACTGGTGGTAATACTTATCCAGTATCGGCTTACGGCCCTGCTAATACCGGCTCTGGTACGATTCGTGGTATTGAGTTTTCCTATTCTCAATTCTATGACTTCCTCCCGGGTTTATGGAAAGGTTTAGGTTTGCAGTTTAACTACACCTACATCGACCAAAATGGTTTGGAAGATCCAAACAAAGCAAGCGCCGATCTACAATTTACACCTGGCGGTGCTCCAATCTCTGACAACCGTAATAGTTTCCGTATGTTCACTAATTTACCTTTGCAAGGTTATTCAGACAGGAACATGAACATTGTTGGTATGTACGAGTACAAAGATGTTTCTTTCCGTGTGGCTTACACCTGGCGTTCAGAATATTTGCTGACCTTGCGTGAGTCTGAAGAGTTTGTACCAGCTTACGCCAAGGCTTCCGGAATGGTGGATGCCAGCTTGTATTACGCAATCAATGAAAATGTAAAAATCGGTATTGAAGGTAGCAATTTACTGAATGAGCAAACCCAAACCCAGTATCAATTGAATCAAGCCGGCGACAAAACCGATGCTTTGAGCTTCACGACTGACCGTCGTTATGCGCTGAGTGTTCGTGCAACCTTCTAGTAGAGCAATTGTGCTAGTAGAAAGTTGTTAGATAAGGCGCGCAGCAGAAATGCTGCGCGCTTTTTTTTCAAAGTAACAGCTGTTTCTACTTTCAAATAATTTATTGTGGTATATGAGTAATATAAGCAAGTAATCTTGAGTCGAGCCAATTTGAATACTTCAAGATAAGAATAGAATTTACTTTAGAAGGGAATCGTCATCTTCGCGTAGCGGGGACGACGACTCCCTTTTTTACACAAGCTTATCGAGTAAGTCCTTAAGTAAGTACCATTTGGGCAAGATGAGTGAAAGCGCAGGCGCAGGTAAGTGCGCAAGGTTGAGTGAATGGCAGATTATAAAAATATCCCCGAGTACAAAAATCTCCCGGCATCGCAATTTTTTGACGAGATAGTTCCCCAGCAAAAACCTATCATCATTCGCGGTTTTGCCGAACATTGGCCGTTAGTGAATGCAGCAAAAAAAACACCGCAGGATTTTGCGGAGTACCTAACACGTTTTTACACCGGAAAAAAAGCCAGCATATTATTAGGGCACCCCGACATCAAGGGACGTTTTTTTTATAACGATGATATGACCGGCTTAAATTATATTAAGGGCGACGAGCGGTTAGATTTATTTTTAGGCCGATTATTAGAGTTAGCAACAAAAGAAATTTACCCCGCTGTATCCATACAAAATTTATTGCTGAGCGATATATTGCCAGGGTTGAGTGACGATAATAAATCTGATTTCTTTCCCGATGTTGAACCCCGTTTGTGGATAGGAAATCAGGCAACTGTATGCGCGCATTACGACGGCTCTGATAATCTAGCGTGCGTTGTTGCAGGGCGTAGAAAATTTATTTTATTTCCACCAGAACAAGTTGCGAATTTATATCCAGGTTCATTGAATTTTACTCCTGCGGGTGCGCCAGTTAGTTTGGTTGACCTGCATAATCCAGATTTTGATCGTTATCCACAATTTAGAACTGCTCTTGAAAATGCTTACTCAGCAGAGCTTTATCCCGGTGATGCGGTTTTTATTCCAATGCTCTGGTGGCACCACGTTGACTCACTCGAGAAAGTAAACGCATTAATGAATTACTGGTGGAATGGTTCTGCCGCTAAAGAAGTTATCCAACCAACACCGCTCGATAGTTTAAATATGGCGATGCTGGCTATGCGAAAATTAACACCACTTCAACGCAATGCCTGGCGCGCCATGTTCGATCATTATCTGTTTAAGCAAGGCGTAGATCCCGCTTCTTATATTCCAGAGCATTGTCAGTATGCAGTAGGGGATATTTCTTCCCAGGCAGAAAGAACACTTAAAGATCACGTTATAGACAGATTAAAGAAATAATACAGACTAAAGAAATAATTTGGAATTATCATGAAGATAAAACATATCGCGATTGTGGGCGGCGGCAACGCCGGATGGCTTGCAGCAAATCACTTGGGCTTAGAGTTGTCGCGCGATCCTGAAATTAAAATTACATTAATCGAATCAAAAGATATTCCCGTTATAGGTGTGGGCGAAGGAACCGTTCCTCTTATTCGCAATAGTTTGCAAAACTTTGGGATTAGTGAAGTTGATTTACTGTTGAATTGTGATGCAACTTTTAAAACAGCGATTAAGTTTTCCAATTGGATGAGCACTGAAAAATACGGAAAAGATAATTTTTATTACCACACATTCGACGCTCCATTTCCGAGCGGATACGATGTCACCCATTATTGGCTGGGTAATAAATCCGACGCTTATTATTCAAAGTTATCGGCGGCTTACTATATTGCTGAAGGGAATCGCTCTCCTAAACGGCCAGACTCACCACCCTATAAAGGTTTGGTGAATTATGCCTATCATTTTGAGGCTGCAAAATTCACAACACTGCTGGCGGACAATGCTAAAAAAAGATTTGGTGTAAGACATATTTACGAAACTATTAAAAGCGTAGCGCTGCATGATGATGGCAGCATTAAAGGCTTTCAGTATGATTCAGGTGGTTACGAAGAATTTGATTTTTATATTGACTGCAGCGGCTTTTCATCCTTGTTGATTGGCAAAGTATTAAAGGTTCCTTTTATTGATAAAAGTAATATTATTTTAACGGACACTGCCCTGGCATTGCAGGTTTCTAGCGATCCACACGAAGAATTTTTCCCGTATACCAAAGCGGTAGCGCACGGCGCTGGTTGGGTATGGGATATTCCGCTTACCACGCGGCGCGGTACAGGACTTGTCTATTCTTCGCAGCATATGAGTGATGATGAAGCACTACAAGAATTTTCTAAATATCACGGTAAGGATCTTGAAAATTCAAACGCTCGAAAAATTCCGATGAAAGCGGGTTATCGCGAAAAAATATGGGAGAAAAATTGCGTAACACTCGGTTTGGCCAGTGGCTTTGTCGAGCCGCTTGAAGCTACCTCACTTTTTGTAACTGACTTTTGCGCAAGTATGATTGCTAAAAAAATTCCGCTATATAAAGAAGAAATGCCTTTATTTGCTAAATCATGTAACGAAATTGCGACCTTAATTTGGGAGCGAATTTTTGATTTTATCCAACTCCATTATTGCATTTCAGATAGAAGAGATACGCAATTTTGGTGCGATGTGACTGAGAAGGTAGCCTTATCCGATCTTTTAAAAGAAAGGTTGGAAATGTGGAAATATTCCATTCCGCAGCGCACTGATTTTGCCAGCACCTTTGATTTTTTCCACACAGAAAGTTATTTGTCGGTGCTTTATGGCATGAATTACGCCACAAGAGCTCCGGCCGTAAACGACACTGTGGGGAATTTCGCAAAGCAGAAAATTTCAGAACATCTTGTGAACTCAAGAAGGCTGGCTGATTCATTAATGCTGCAACGAAAATGGCTAAATGAATTAAAAGAGTATGTAGCTAAAAATAGGCCGGCTTGAATATGACAAACGAAAAGCCAAAAAAAATTCTTGTTGTCGGTGGTGGCACAGCGGGCTGGATGGCTGCAAATTTAATAGCATCGCGTTGGAATGATGTAGACATTTGCGTGTTGGAATCTACTGAGATTGGCATTATAGGTGTGGGTGAGGGTAGTACACCGCATTTAAAATTCTTTTTCGATGCGATTAATGTTACTGAATCCGAATGGATGCCCGCTTGTAATGCGACTTACAAGAACGGAATTTCTTTTGTTAATTGGTCAAGCGTTCCTGGCTTTGAATCTTATTTTCATCCATTTGCGGCGCAAACAGATGAATTTACTGTTCCAACTTTTTTCAGCAATGTCAGGGCGCGTATTCAGGGCCATAATATAAATGCACACCCGGATAATTATTTTTTAGAAACCTATCTTACAAGTCAAAACCTTGGTCCCATCCCCGCCGAATCTTTTCCATTCCAAATACTCTACGGATATCATTTCGACGCAACGCTGGTGGGGCAATTCCTTGCTGAAAAAGCGGTAAGCCGAGGCGTTAAAAGAGCTTTCGGTACGTTAACTGAGGTAATACAGCACTCAGATGGTGTTTTAACCGGGGTGAGATTGGATGATGATAGTGTTTTAGAAGCGGATTTTTTTATTGATTGTTCCGGATTCAAGTCTTTACTCATACAAGGTGCATTGAGGATTTCTTTTAACAGTTTTAAAGAAAATTTATTTAACAACGCAGCAGTTGTAATGCCCAGTGAGATTTCTGAATTAATTCCGCCGCAGACGAAATCAACTGCGTTATCAAGTGGTTGGGCCTGGAAAATTCCCTTAACCAATCGCTTCGGCAATGGTTATGTTTATAGCAATGATTACATCACACCTGATCAGGCCGAAACAGAATTAAGACAACACCTTGGTTTAATTGATAGCGATGTCTGCGCCAGACATCTGCGAATGAAAGTTGGGCGAGCTGAGAAGCATTGGGAAAAAAATTGTCTTGCCGTTGGTTTATCCCAAGGATTTATTGAGCCGTTGGAAGCTACTGCACTTGCACTCTCCTATGAAACTATTACAAATTTCATCAAATATTATGAAGATGGACATTACAGCAGTAAATTTGAAGAAATTTTTAACACGGAAATAAATGGCAAGTTTGATGGCGTTAGGGACTACATTGTTTGTCACTACAAGGCTAATCAACGAAAAGACACTACTTACTGGCGTGACAATGCTGTTAACACTCACGTATCCGATAACCTGAATAAAATTTTATACCTGTGGCGAACCAGCCAGGATTTTGCAAAAGATATGCACATGCATAATTTACAAGGAAGTTATCAGGCAAAGTCGTGGGCATGTCTATTAGCGGGTTATGGCGTTCTACCACCATTGTATTTGAGTGCAATAAAGTCTTACTACAAGCCCCAACAAGATATGGATCAATTAGCCGATTTTATTCGCAGATGCGGATTGAACTTTAGACAGCACAAAGAGTTACTTAATTAAAATGTCAGAGGTGCGGATCAAATTTTCGGTTGGCACGAAATGCGGGATATAAAAAAAGCCAGCTACTCGCGTAACTAGCCTTTGGTTTTGCATAATGCTTGATTAATCGGGTCGTGCTGCCAACTCTTCTTCAATGAAGTTTAATGCTTCATCAATTAGCAACAACATTGAATGCTTGGCGCGCTCTGCATTGCGGTTTTTAATCGCGTTAAATACTTTGGCATGATCTTCGACAATACCTTCGTGATTTCCTTTCATAGGACTGGTGTGACTGATACTCACGCGCAATGCGGTTTGGATGAAGTCACGCAGACGAATATAAAAGCGGTTGTTACTGGCGTAGAGAATACTAATGTGGAATGCAATATCAGCGTCTAAATCTTCCGGTGTATTATCTTCTGCATTTTTCATTCTTTCCAATGCAGCTTCAATTGCGTCTATTTGTTCCTGGGTCGCATAGCGAGCAGCAAGTGCGGCCGCTTCAGGTTCGATAGCGATGCGCACTTGCAAAAATTCCTTTAACACCTTCATTGAAGGTTTACTTTCCAATGACCAGCGCAGTAAGTCGGGATCAAAAATATTCCATTCTTCTTCAGCTTGTACGCGAATGCCCTGGCGTGGCTTGCTGGAAATTAAACCTTTTGCAGAAAGCATTTTTACAGCTTCGCGGACTGCACTGCGGCTTACGCCAAATTTATCGCAAAGTTCCGCTTCAGTTGGGAGACCGTCGGTATTGTATTCGCCGCAAATAATGGCTTTGCCCAGTTCATGAACCATGCGGTGAGAGAGATTGAAGTTGCGGTCAAGTAGCGCCATTAGTTGCAATCCACATTGTTAAAAGAGTTGGCTGAAGGTTAACGATTTATGCTTGATATTACAATATAAGCATTTCGCTTAAATACATGTTCGCTAAGGTAAATAAGCCTCTGAAGCGCACGTTATTTTGATGTCCGGATTTTTAACATCATCACTGGGTACATAGGTTGCCGTTATTATTTTGTTTTTCGCCTTTCACTTTTGTGGCTCGATCTATATAGTAATACAATAATATCTAATATGGTGAGGATTATGAAGCCTTTTGTACCTTTTACTGCCCTGTTCATAGCCGCTATTAGCGTAGCTGGTTACGCGGCTAATCCGCTTTTTTCAGATGTATTGACCGCTGACCCGGCGGCTTTGGTGGTCAAAGACAAGGTTTATCTGTACACCGGCCATGATGTAGCCAAAGACAATACCAAATTCTACGAAATGCACGATTGGCTAGTGTTTTCATCCAGCGATATGGTGAATTGGGAGGCTCACGGGCCGCGCATGTCTGTGAAAGATTTCAAATGGGCGAAAGGTGATGCCTGGGCGAGCCAAATTATTGAGCGTAAGGGTAAATACTATTGGTATGTAGCTGTGCGACACGATGACACCAAGCCGGGTTTCGCTGTAGGAGTCGCAGTTGGAAACTCTCCGCTCGGCCCGTTTAAAGATGCTCTTGGCAAAGCATTGATTTCAAATGATATGACTACCGATACACCGAATGATTGGGATGATATAGATCCGTCAGTTTTTATCGATGATGATGGCCAGGCCTATTTGTTTTGGGGAAACTCCAAGCCCCGTTATGCCAGGCTGAAAAAGAATATGGTTGAGCTGGATGGTGCTATCCAGCCAATCAATATTCCCAACTTCACAGAAGCTTTATGGATCCACAAACATGGTGATTGGTATTACTTGTCATACGCCACCGGTTTCCCGGAAAAAATTGCCTATGCCATGAGTAAAAGCGTGACCGGCCCGTGGGAATATAAGGGCATTCTTAATGAGCTGGCGGGTAACTCCAATACGAATCATCAAGCGATTATCGACTTCAAAGGTAAAAGCTATTTTATTTACCACAATGGCGCTGTTCAGCCCGATGGTGGCAGCTTTCGTCGTTCCGTTTGTATAGATGATTTGCACTACAACGCTGACGGTACGATTCGACGCATCATCATGACTAGCGAAGGTGCATCACCAGCTAAGTAATATTCTAATACTATTACTAAGTTGTTATTTTGTAAGATAAAATTTCAGTTTTTATTTTAAAGCACGTGGCCGAAACCTTGTTAATGATGTTTCGGCCTTTTTATTGAGCGCTTGGCAGCCGGGTTCGCGTTAAGCTATTACGAAAAGCAGTCATTAACAAGTTAAAAATAGTCTGATAATTTGATGGTTTTTTGATATGTAACGATTGACAAAATTGCTGCGTAGTGAATAATATTATCATACAAAATAAAGCATCCGAACTGGGTGTAAAAATGACTATGGTGATGTGATGACCTCTTATGCTTTAGGCCTTGATTACGGCAGCGATTCGGTACGCGCTTTATTAGTGGATGCCCTGACTGGTGATGAAGTTTCCAGCAACGTGGTCTATTACCCACGTTGGAAAAAAGGCTTGTATTCAGTACCTGCCAAAGACCAATTCCGCCAGCATCCATTGGATTATCTTGAGAGCCTTGAACAAGTTGTCCAGGGTCTATGGAACAAATCTCCCGCAGGTGCTGCCGCCCAGGTTGTAGGCGTTGGTTTTGATACCACGGGTTCTACGCCTATCGCGGTTGACAGCGAAGGTATGGCGCTTGCGCTCAAGCCAGAATTTGCTGAAAACCCGAATGCCATGTTTGTGTTGTGGAAAGACCACACGGCAATTAAAGAAGCACAGGAAATCACCGCTGCCGCCAGTTCGGCAGAAGCCAATCCAAAATTCGAGAACTATTTGAAATACGAAGGCGGAATTTATTCTTCTGAATGGTTCTGGGCAAAAGCCCTTCATGTATTGCGTGAAGATGCTGCCGTTGCCAAGGCTGCGTATCTTTGGGTGGAACATTGCGATTGGATGTCTGCGGTTATCACCGGCACAACTCATCCATCCAAATTGCGCATGGGGCGTTGCGCCACCGGCCATAAATTAATGTGGCACGAAAGCTGGGGCGGTTATCCACCCAATGATTTTTTTGTTGGAATTGATCCATTGCTCGATGGTTTGCGCGATCGCCTGCCTGCAAAAACGTTTACCTCTGATCAAACCTGCGGATTGCTAACGGTAGAGTGGGCTGGGTTGCTCGGGTTGCCTGTGGGCACTCCGGTGAGTTTCAGTGCGTTTGATTGCCATATGGGTGCGGTCGCAGCCAATGTGAAACCCGGTGTTCTAACTAAAATTATGGGCACGTCTACTTGTGACATCACAGTCGCGAGCTACAAAGACATTGGCGATAAATGCATTCGCGGAATTTGTGGCCAGGTTGATGGTTCTGTAACGCCTGGTTTCGTTGGGCTTGAAGCGGGTCAATCTGCATTTGGTGATTTATACGCGTGGTTCCGCAATTTAATTAATTGGCCGCTAGCAAATTTATTAAATTCATCTGCACTGTTGGATGAAATGACCAAAGCAAAACTTGCTGAAGAAATCGAAGAAAAAACGCTCGTTGCGTTAAGCGCAGCAGCAAGCAAATTAGCGATTGGTGAAACGGGTATTACCGCATTGGATTGGGTAAATGGTCGTCGTACACCCGATGCAGATCAATCTGTTGCCATGGCAATTGCCGGTTTAAAAATGGGCAGTGATGCTCCGCAAATTTTCCGTGGTTTAGTAGAGGCAACTGCTTACGGAGCGCGTGCAATTATCGAACGTTTTAAGCAAGAGGGCGTGGCGATTAATTCCGTAGTGGCAATTGGTGGTATTTCCAAAAAATCTGATTTCGTGATGCAAACTTGTGCCGATGTTTGGAATTGCCCCATCGAAGTTTTAGAGAGCGAGCAGAGTTGCGCTCTTGGTGCTGCAATTTTCGCTGCAGTTGTTGGCGGTGTTTATCCTGATGTTGCCAGCGCGCAAAAGGTGATGGCATCCACTGTGTGCAAAACCTATCAGCCAAA
>Ga0164241_10005224_pt1 | contig 12244 bp, 9 predicted proteins | sample OricomyardsoilBY_FD_108780 | JGI IMG/M metagenome (GOLD analysis project Ga0164241, IMG submission 108780) | Backyard soil microbial communities from Emeryville, California, USA - Original compost - Back yard soil (BY) | ecosystem: Environmental > Terrestrial > Soil > Unclassified | place: USA...
CCTCCAGCACCAGCTTCAGTTCGGACGGCTTCTCGATGACGATGAAGGTCTGCAGGCCGAGCTTGCGGCCGATCAGCGCCAGGCGGATGTATTCGCGGTCCTTGTAGCCGTTGCAGACGATCAGCCCGCCCGGCCGCGACAGCGCCAGCACCGCCATCAGTTCCGGCTTGCTGCCGGCCTCCAGGCCGAAGCCCTCGCCGTGGTGGCTGGCCAGGGTGCCGGCCACGCCCTGGTGCTGGTTGACCTTGATCGGGTACACCGCGGTGTAGCCGCCGGCATAGCCCCAGTCGTGCCGCGCCTGCGCGAACGCGGCCTGCAGCTTGCCCAGGCGGTCGCCCAGCACGTCCGGGAAGCGCACCAGCATCGGCAGCTTGGCGCCCTGCGCCATCGCCGCGTCCACCACCTCGGGCAGCGCCACCGCCGGGCCGGCCGCGCCTTTCGGCCGCACCGCGATGCGGCCTTGCGCGTCCACGTCGAAATACCCGTCCGCCCAATGCGGGATCGAGTAGGTCTTGCGGGCGAGGTCGAGCGACCAGTCGGTCATCGTGGGGACACCGGCGGAACCAGGGGGACGCGCATTGTAGGGCCTGCGCCGTTGCGGGGCCGCACCGGGGTTCAACCGGGTTTCGCTACAATCCGCGCCCCACCTGGCTTGCACGGAACCGCCGACATGACCGAACCGACCTGGCTGCACGAGAACTTCGACAAGGCCGGTTCGTCGATCGGCTTCCGCATCGTGCGCAAGCTGGACGAAGTGCAGTCGCCGTTCCAGCACATCGAGATCTACGAGTCGACAGACTGGGGCAACGTCATGCTGATCGACGGCGCGATGATGCTGACCACCCGCGACAACTTCCTCTACCACGAGATGATGGCGCACCCGGCGCTGTTCACCCACGCCGACCCGAAGCGGGTGGTGATCATCGGCGGCGGCGACTGCGGCACCCTGCGCGAGGTGCTGCGCCATCCGGGCGTGGCGCAGGCCACCCAGTGCGACATCGACGAACAGGTCACGCGCATGGCGGAGAAACATTTCCCCGAGCTGTGCGAATCGAACGGCGATCCGCGCGCGGAACTGCTGTGGGACGACGGCCTCGCCTACATGGCGAATTGCGAACCGGGCAGCGTGGACATCGTGATCGTCGATTCCACCGATCCGGTCGGCCCGGCCGAAGGCCTGTTCAACAAGGCCTTCTTCGAGGACTGCCATCGCGCGCTGAAGGACGACGGCATCCTCGTGCAGCAATCGGAATCGCCGCTGGTGTTGCTCGATCTCATCAAGGCGATGCGCCACGAGATGGGCAAGGCCGGCTTCGCCAGCTTCCAGACCCTCCCATTCCCGCAGCCCTGCTACCCGACCGGCTGGTGGAGCTGCACGATGGCGAAGAAGGCCGCCGGCGCGGACTTCGGCTTCCGCGAGGCCGACGCGCGCGCGAAGCCGTTCGCCACCGCCTACTACAGCGCCGACCTGCACAAGGGCGCGCAGGCATTGCCGCCGTTCGTCGCGGATGCGCTGGCCGGCTGAACGCGTCGCCCGCAGCCGGAACTGCGAAGCCCGGCACGGAAGGCGCGGGGTGGCGTCGATAGGGTGCCGGGTTGACCCGACACGAGGGATCGACGTGCCAGCGTTATCGCATTCATCGAAGGCAGGCCTGCTGGCCGCGCTGCTCGCGTGGCCGATGTTCGCGTTCGCCTCCACTTCGATGCATGCCGAGGCCGGGGAACCGGCCAGCACCCGTGCCGCCGCGTTCGACGCGACCTTGCAGAAAGTGGTCGGACCGGAATCGATGGACAGCGGCGAGGAGGCCTACGACGCCGACCTTGAGCGCCTGCGCGCCCTGCTGCCCGGCGACGACCTGGTGCGCGACGTGCGCTTCCGCTCGGTGTATTGCGGCAGCGGCAAGTGGACGGATGCGCAGCGCGGGCTGGCGTATGCGGATGAAGCGCTGAAACGGGCGCGAGATGCCCGCGATACCGCATCGGAAGCGCGGGCGATGCTGTGCCGCGCGGATTTCATCATGGCGATCAGCGGCTCGCAGCGCGGCCTGCCCGAGCTCGAAAAGGCCATCGCCCTGCTTCGCAACGGGCAGGAGCAGCAGTTGCTGGCGGAAGCGCTGGAAACGCGCGGCGACATCCTCTCCCTGCTCGGCGAACAGGCGCGGGCAATGCTCGATTTCCAGCGCGCGCGCGCCGCCTATCGCGATTCCGGCATCGACCACGAAGTGGAAAGCCTGATGCAGAGCATCGCCATCGCCTACCGGCGCATGGGCGACTGGCCGCAGGCGCAGCGCTACTTCACCCAGGCGGTGCAACGCACGCAGGGCAAGGGCGACTGGGAAAGCACGGCCAGCAACCTGATCCAGCTCGGCTTCCTGCATGGCGAATCGGGTGCGCCGGACAAGGCGCTGGCGTCGTTCCGCGATGCCGAACGCGTGGCCATGGCGCATGCCGACGCCGACAACCTCAACGCCGCGCGACTTGGCCTGGCCGAAAGCCTGATCGCGTTGGGCCAACCCGATGCGGCGCTGGAGATCCTGCAACAAGCCCGCTCCGGCTTCGCCGCAGGACTCGACGATTCCAGCGAGGAAATGCTGCTGATGCTGACCGGCCAGGCGCTGGCACGGCAGGGCCGGCACGCGGCGGCGCTGGCACAGTACGCGCAGGCCATGCCGTTGATCCGGCAGGACGGCAACGATCGCTATCTGGCGATGCTGTTCAAGGCGCAGGCCGCCAGCAAGGAAGCGCTGGGCCAGGCCGGCGCCGCGCTGGAGGACTACAAGCGCCATACCGACCTGCAGATGAAGCTGCAGGGCAAGATGCGGCTGGAGCAGGGCCGCATGCTCGAATACGAGTACGAGATCCGCCGCCGCGATTTCGAGAACCGGCAACTGCGCGCGGAAGCCGCGGCGAAGCGGGAGGAAGTCGCCACCCTGCAAACGGTGCGCCGCCTGCAATGGCTGGTGATCGTGCTGGCCGCGCTGCTGGTGGCCCTGCTGTCCTCGCTGGCTTGGCGGCAATGGAACAAGTCGCGCGCGCTGCACAGCCTGACCCTGCTCGATCCCTTGACCGGCGTGGCCAACCGTCCCGGCATCGAGCGCGAGGCCGCGCGCGCGCTCGACGAGTCCCTGCGCGAGGGAATGCCGTTGTCGCTGTTGATGCTCGACATCGACCATTTCAAGGCGATCAACGACCGCCACGGCCATGCCGCCGGCGACAAGGTGCTGCGCGCCACTGCCTCGGCCTGGCAAGCGCAACTGCGCGGGCGCGACCCGCTGGGCCGGGTTGGCGGCGAGGAATTCGTGGTGGTCTGCCCGGACACCACCCTGGAGCAGGCCATGGTGGTGGCCAACCGGCTGCGCGACGCCACGCGCGCCTTGCGTTTCGACGGCATCGATCCCGCCTTGCGCGTGAGCGTCAGCATCGGTGCGGCGCAGGCGCTCAAGGCCGGGGACAGTTGCGATGCGCTGATCGATCGCGCGGACAGCGCGCTCTACCGCGCCAAGCAGCAGGGACGGGACCGGGTCGAGAATTGAGGACGCAGCGATGCTTTACAGCGCGTCGCCGTCCATCTCGCCGGTGCGGATGCGCACAACGCGTTCCAGGTCCCAGACGAAGATCTTGCCGTCGCCGATCTTGCCGGTGCCGGCGGCCTTGATGATCGCTTCGCTGACCACGTCGACCTGGTCGTCGGTGACCGCCACTTCCAGCTTGATCTTGGGCAGGAAGTCGACCACGTATTCGGCGCCGCGGTAGAGCTCGGTATGTCCCTTCTGGCGGCCGAACCCCTTCACTTCGGTGGCGGTGATGCCCGCCACTCCGGCCTCGGCCAGCGCCTCGCGCACGTCGTCCAGCTTGAACGGCTTGATGATCGCCATGACCATTTTCATGCGCGTGCTTCCTCGTCCCGATGCGAGGAGCATAGCTCGCCGCCGCACCGCGCGTGCATACTGCGCCTGCGCGGATGGCCGGCTTCGACAGGGAGTTCCCCCACCGCGCGCGACGGCCTGCACCGACGGCAACGACACCGCGCGACGCGCATGCTCGTGCCGACGAACCCAAGCAGGAACACCACGATGAGCCCGCCCCCGATGATCGACCTCGCCCAACTCGACGAACTCGCCCGGCGCCTCAGCAGCCTGGTCCCGCCCGGCCTGCGCGAAGGCCGGGAAGAACTCCAGCAGAACTTCAAGTCGGTGCTGCAGGCCGGCCTGGGCAAGCTCGACCTGGTGACCCGCGAGGAATTCGAGGTGCAGCGCGCGGTGCTGGCGCGCACCCGCGAGAAGCTGGAAGCGTTGGAACGCGACCTCGCCGCGCTGTCCGGCGATGCGCCGCGCGCGCCGGCGCACGGCACGCCGCAGCACTGAGCCCGACGCCATGGGTCTTGCGATCGTGCACAGCCGTGCGCGGGTGGGCGTGCGCGCGCCCGAAGTCCGCGTCGAAGTCCACCTGGCCGGCGGGCTGCCGTCGATGAGCATCGTCGGCCTGCCGGAAGCTGCGGTGCGCGAAGCCAAGGATCGCGTGCGCGCGGCGATCCAGTGCGCGCAGTTCGAATTCCCCGCGCGACGGATCACGGTGAACCTCGCGCCGGCGGACTTGCCGAAGGACGGCGGGCGCTTCGACCTCGCCATCGCGCTGGGCATCCTCGCCGCCAGCGGGCAGTTGTCGGTGGACGCGCTGGACGGTTGCGAGTTCCTCGGCGAACTCGCACTGACCGGCGAGATCCGCGCGGTCGACGGCGTGCTCGCCGCCGCGCTGGCCGCGGGCGCTAGCGGGCGGAAACTCATCGTCGCGCCCGGCAATGGCGCGGAGGCGGCGCTGGCCGCGGACGTCGAAGCACGCACCGCGCGCACCCTGCTCGAAGTCTGCGCCGCGCTGGATGCGCGCAAGCAATTGCCGCTGGCGCAGGCTTCGCCATGCACCACGCCGCGTGCGCCCGACCTCGCCGACGTGCGCGGGCAGGCGCAGGCGCGGCGTGCGCTGGAGATCGCCGCGGCCGGCGCGCATCACCTGCTGTTCGTCGGGCCGCCAGGCAGCGGCAAGACCCTGCTCGCCTCGCGCCTGTGCGGCATCCTGCCCGAGCCGTCCGAAGCGGAGGCGCTGGAAGCGGCCAGCATCGCCTCCGCCAGCAGCCGCGGGCTGGACGTTTCCCGCTGGAAGCAGCGGCCATTCCGCCATCCGCACCACACCGCCAGCGCGGTCGCACTGGTCGGCGGCGGCGCCGATCCGCGCCCCGGGGAGATTTCCCTCGCCCACCATGGCGTGCTGTTCCTCGACGAGTTGCCCGAGTGGAGCCGGCACGCGCTGGAAGTCCTGCGCGAACCGCTGGAATCCGGCCATGTCAGCATCTCCCGCGCGGCGCGGCATTGCGATTTCCCGGCGCGCTTCCAGCTGGTCGCGGCGATGAATCCCTGCCCCTGCGGCTGGGCCGGCGATCCCTCGGGCCGCTGCCTGTGCAACGACGAGATGATCCGCCGCTATCGCGGGCGCATCTCGGGGCCATTGCTGGAACGCATCGACCTGCATGTCGAAGTGCCGCGCTTGCCCGCCACCGCGTTGCGCACCGACGCGCAGCCCTGCGAGTCCAGCGCCGCGGTGCGCGCGCGCGTGTTGCGCGCGCGCGGCGTGCAGCATGCGCGTTGCGGCGCGGCCAATGCACGCCTCGACCAGGCGCAAACCGATCTGCATTGCCGGCTCGCGCCGCGCGATTCCGCCTTGCTGGAACGCGCGGTCGACAGCCTGCAACTGTCGGCGCGCTCCCTGCACCGCATCCTGCGGGTCGCCCGTACCATCGCCGACCTCGCCGGCAGCACGGCCATCGAGACCCCGCACCTGACCGAAGCCATCGGCTACCGGCGGCTGGAGCGCGGCCGGGAGCGCGCCGCGGCATGACCCATGGTCCGTTCGCGCCGCGACCCGCGTAGTGGCCTTGCGATACCATCAGGCGCGCGGCCACGCCTTGCGGTTCGGATCGAGTTCGTAGGTTTGCATTGCCGATGCGCGTGGGCCGAGGCCGCAGATAGCGAGCGGCCCCTCGATCCAATGCGTCAGCCCGAATGCGCGCTCGATGTCCGCTTCGTTGATCGCCGCGGTGACGTAGCTGCCAAGCCCCTGCTCGGTCGCGCTCAACAGCAGGGTCTGCGACAGGTGGCCGATGTCGAGGATGCAGACCCGGTAGGCCTTGGGATGGTTGCGGTACTTCCAGAAATTGCGCCGGAAGCGCGGCGCCAGCACGCACAGCGCGTGCGCATCGGCGAACCATTGCTGGCCGCCCACCGCGATCCAGGCGAGGTAGTCCAGCGCATCCTTGTCGCGGGCATCCGCGTGTTGCCCGGCATTCGCCAGCACCAGCGCTTCGTCCAGCGGCAGCGGCTGCAGCGCGTGCTCGCGCGGCCGGTAGTGGTACAGCCCGCGCGGCAGGCCGGCGACGTTGCGCACGATCAGGTAGCACTCGGTGGGATGCAGCGCGCCGCCGGACGGGCTGGTCTTCTTCAGCACGTCGAAATCCTCGGCGCCTTGCACCTGGCCATGCGCGGCGAACGCGCGCTCCAGCACCCGCGCCAGGTCCGCCAGCGGCAACGAAGCCGCGGTATCGAAATTGCGGCAGGTCGCGCGCGCATCGAGGATGTCGTCGAAGGCCGTGCGCTCCGCCGGCGGCAGCATGATGCGCCACTGCGCATCGCCGCGCTCGTGCAGCATCGGCGGCGGCACTCCGTAGTTCTCGCGCAGGCCTTCGGCGGTCAGCAGGCCGGCCTCCTTCACCTCGCCGGCGGCGTCGATGCCGTCCCAGCGCGATGCCGCATGCCAGACCGACGCCAGCCCGTGCCAATGCTGGCCGCGAAAGCGCTCGTCAATGTCGCGCTGCGCGGCCCACGGCTTCGTACTGCCGACCAGCAGGCCGGCCTTCAGCAAGCCGCGCACGCGCGCAGCGCCATGGCGTTCGCGCAAAGGCGCAACCGCGATCCAGTCCAGCGGGCTCATGCCGCCGAGCAGCGCGACATCGGCGGCATCGACTTCCACCGGCGCCGGCAGTTGCGGGGCATGCGCGAACCACTGCAACCGGCTGACCACGCCGGTACCGCCCGCAAGCAGGTCGTCCAATTCGAAATGCGCGATTTCTCGCGGCTCCAGCCACAGGGTCGCGCAACGCCTGATCCGCACTTCGTCCCTTCCCGCTTGCCGTAAACGTCGCGGAAGCGTAGCGTCGCGGGGAATTTTTCACCAACCGCAGGGGGAATGCGCATGGCAACCAAGAAAGGCCCGGCACCGGCACCGCTCGACCCGAAAGTCGCGAAGAAGCTGTTGGACAAGCTGTCCACCGACAACGAGTTCCGCAGGCTGTTCAAGCAAGATGCGGATGCGGCGCTGGCGAAGGTAGGCTACAAGACGGAGCCAGGCGCCACATCGGCGAGCGGCTGCATGCAGTTGCAGCCGACCGACAGGATCGCGCCGAAGGCGAAGATCGTGCGGGATCGCGCCAAGCTGGAGCAGGCGATGAATTCCATCGTCAACTTCGATTGCGCGAAGGGCTTCAGCGCGGACTGATCGTCAACCGCACCGCAGGTGCGTAAACGGCTGCCGGACCACGCGAGCCCCGCATGCGCCCACGCGATGCGGGGCTCTCTTTCATGGCGCAGGCCGAATCGCCTGTGCGCGCCGTTGCCTGATTGCCTCGGCGGAAACCGCCGCATTGAAGAACCTCAGCACGTCCGTGGTGGTGCTTTCCGCGAAGATGCGGCCACGCCGCGTGGCCAACCAGTCGGCCTGCGCTTCGGCAAGGGCGGCATTCCCGGAAGCGTCCGCCGCCCGCATCAAGGCCCAATGGACCGCCACCAGCGCAGTGTCGCTGGCTGCAAGCGGCGAGAGCCTTGCGATCGCCGCGTCCGGCTTGCCGGCCATGCGTTCCTGCTCCGCCAGAACGACTTGCTGCAACTGGCCCACGGTGGGGTAGTCGCGCAGGGCGGCATTGCCCTGCACGTTCCTCAAGGCACCGGCCGCCATCGCGGCATCGTCCCTGCTGGCCGCCAGCAAGCCGACAAGCAAGCGCAACTCGGTCGATGCCGGCGAATACACCGCATCCGCCTCCTGCGCACGCTCGCGCAGCGCGTCGCGCAGCGCGCGCAGGTCGCGCATGCCATCGCCATGTCCGGAAAGCACTGCCACGCTGGCGATTGCCGCATGCGCGCGCAACGTTTCCACGACATCGGCGGCGGCTTCGGCCTCCTTTCTCCAAGCACTCGCAGCCGCGGCCGCCATCGGCCACTGCCCGCGATCGATGCCGGTCACGACCCCGGCCTCGCCTTGCCATCCGCTTCGCCCGGAAGTGCTGGCCCGATACGCCTTGTCGGCTTCGGCGTGCTGGCCGCGCGCATCGTAGGCGCGCGCGTATTGCTCTCCGGCGCCGCTGAAACCGGCGGCGCGCGAGCGCTTGAACTCGGTCAACGCCTCGTCGATGCGCCCTTGGCCCAGCAGCGCGATGCCCAGGCTGTAACGGGCAACTTCCGCGCGGCCGTACTGGGGTTTCATCGCGCGTCGAAACCCTGCCTCCGCGCTCTTGAAATCATTCATGTAATGCCATTGGCGAGTCGCGGCCCGGGAGATGATCCGGTAATCGTCCGGATACAAGGCCAGATACTCTTCCGTGCTGCGCAGCACCCGGGCAGGCGGGCCATGTTCCCCGTGCAGGAGTTCGATGCGCGCGCGCTCCTGCGGGGATAGGCGTTGAGGAATGGCGAGGGCGTCGGTTCGCGCCTCGCTGGCCTTTGCGACCTCGCCATTGCTTGCATACAAGTCGGCGATGTCCGCATGCGCCAACGCGAATTGGGGATCGAGTTGCAGCGCGCGCCGATACAGGCCGAGGGCCTGTTCGCGATCGCCGGTGGTCCTCACGATGTTGCGCGCCACCGCGAACGCCTTCAACGCCTCCAGGCTCGGCGTCGCCACGTTCGGCAACGCCACCGAGGTCTTCTCCACGTTCTGCATCGCCTCGCCCAGCTTCTCGCGCAACTGGTCGGTGACGTCGTCGATCGAGGCCAGCGCGGATTCGGCGCCGCGGCCATCGGCATACAGCGCGTAGACCGTGGTCTGCGTCCGCGGGTCGACCACTTCCGCACTGACCCGCAGGCGCCCGCCCACTTCGGCGACGGTGGGCAGCAGCAGGGCGCGCGCGCCATCGCGCAGGGCGATCTCGGAACCGGCCACGCGATCCACCTGCGCATCCGGCTTCCGCTGCATGCGCTCCAGCGTCTCGCGCACCTTGAGGTCGCTGAGCACGTTGACGTAGCGCGACTGCTCCAGGCTGATGCGGAAGGCCTGTTCCAGCGAATCGTCCAGGCGCGGGTCGCCGGTGAGGTTGCGCAGGTCGCCGACCACCACCCAGTCGCGCTCGGAGAACGCGATCGCCGGTTGCGGGCGGGTCAGGAACCAGCCGCTGAACGCGATGCCGGCCAGCAGCAGGGTTTCCGCGGCCAGCGCCACGGGGCGACGCCACAGCGGCAGGTCGCGCCAGGCCTTGGGCGTGTGCGAGGGCATGCGCAGCGGCGCAAGGCCGGGCTCGCCGACTTCGAATACTTCCTGCGCCTCCGGCAGGCCCTTGAAGCGCCAGCGCCCGTAGCTCTTCCACACCAGCAGCTCGCCGCGCTCGCCCAGTTCGCGCGCGGCGCGGTGTGCCAGCGGCTCGGCGGTGGCGGACAGCAGGATCTGGCCGGGCCGGGCCAGCGCCATCAGGCGGCCGGCCAGCGGTTTCGCCAGGCCTTCGACTTCCAGCGACTTCGCGCCCAGGCGCACCGCGTCTAGGCTGTTTTCCCACACCAGCACTTCGCCCACGTGCAGGCCGGCGCGCGCCTGCAATGGCTGCTTGAGCTGCAGCTCGCGGCCGAGGTCGCGCAGGCCGCGCACATAGTCGAGCGCGAAGCCGAGGCCGTCGATCGGGCGTTCGAAGATCAGCAGCAGGCCGTCGCTGCGGTCGATCAGGCGGCCGCGCCAGCGTTGCTGCAATTCCAGCACGATGCGGTCGTGGGCGCGGAACAGGTTCGCCGCGGCGCCGTCGCCCAGCTTCTCGACCAGCAGGGTGGAATCCACCAGGTCGGTGAGCAGCAGGGTGCGGACCTGCGGGGTATCGGCGCGCGCGCTCATCGTGCCGGGCTCAGTCCTGCCACTCCACGCGGTCGCCGCCGAGGCGCTTGGCGCGGTACAGGGCGGTATCGGCCTGGGTGTACCAGTGTTCCCAATCCTGGCCGGTGCCGATGATGCAGGCGCCGACGCTCAGCGTGGTCATCTGCGGCGGCTTGTTGTGCATGCGCTGCAGGATGCGCGCGCTGTCGATGATGTAACCCGCGATGCGCGCGGCATCGTCGCGGCCCTGGCCCTGCAGGAGCAGGCAGAATTCGTCGCCGCCGAGCCGGCAGGCGATGTCCTCCGGCCCCGCCACTGCGCGCAGCAGGTTGGCCACGCTCTGCAGCAAGCGGTCGCCCGCCAGGTGGCCGTGGGCATCGTTTACCTGCTTGAAGCGATCGCAGTCGATCAGGATCAGGCTCATCCCGGCTAGGGTGCTGTTGTGCAGGCGCTGCTCGATGTGCGCGCCGAAACCGCGGCGGTTGGTCAGACCGGTGAGTTCGTCGGTGCGGGTCAGCGCCTCGGTCTGGTTCAGCCGGTGCGCGGTGGCGCGCAGGGTATCCAGCGTGGATTGCAGTTCCTGGTTGCGGCGGCGCAGGCGCGCGATCAGCGCCTGCTCGTTGAACACCACGCGCATGATCGCGCGGCGCAGGAAGTGGGTGAGCAGTTGCGGATCGCGCGCGGCCAGCGCGTCGAATTCGGCGCGACCCAACTCCAGCAGCATGCCGGCTTCGGCCATCGTCGCGTCGGCGCTGCGCGCATGGTCGCCGATCAAGAGGCCGAGCTCGCCGAAGAATTCGCGCGCGCCGAGGCGCTTGCCGACCAGGTCGTCGCCGAAGTCGAGGTCGACCGCGCCGCTGGCGATCACGAACATCGCGGTGCCGAGGTCGCCGCGACGGAACAGGCGCTGGCCGGCATCCAGCCTGCGCGTGCGCGCGACCTGGACGAACAGGGCGTATTCGGCGGCGGTCAACGCGGGCGAATGCGGGTCGCCCGAGGCATGGGCGCCGTTTGCGTCCTGAGCGATTGCGACCACGCCCTCTCCCACTCCACGCCCCCCGACATGACAAGGGCCGCAGGATAACATCGGCCCGATGCAGCAAGGGTTACGCGGCCCGGCGGCGAAACCGGCCCGCGCGGCGTGGACGGCGTGCTCAGGCCGCGGCGCGTTCGCCGTGGAACTGCGCTTCCTCGGTGCTGCCCTTCAGCGCCACCGTCGAGCTCTGCCCACCCTGGATGGTCTGGGTGATCGCATCGAAATAGCCGGTGCCGACTTCGCGCTGGTGCTTGACCGCGGTGAAGCCGCGTTCGGCGGCGGCGAACTCGCGCTCCTGCAACTCGACGAAGGCGCTCATCTGCCGGCGCGCGTAGCCGTGGGCGAGGTCGAACATCCCGTAGTTCAACGCATGGAAGCCGGCCAGGGTGATGAACTGGAACCTGTAGCCGTAGGACGCGATTTCCTTCTGGAATCTCGCGATGGTCGCGTCGTCCAGGTTCTTCTTCCAGTTGAAGCTTGGCGAGCAGTTGTAGGCCAGGAGCTTGCCCGGGAACCTGGCATGGATCGCTTCGGCGAACTTGCGCGCGAATTCCAGGTCCGGCTTGCCGGTTTCGCACCAGACCAGGTCGGCATGCGGCGCGTAGGCGAGGCCTCGGCTGATCGCCTGGTCCAGACCATTGTTCGTCTTGTAGAAACCTTCGACGGTGCGCTCGCCGGTGATGAAGGGCTTGTCGTTGTCGTCGACGTCGGAGGTCAGCAGGTCGGCGGCTTCGGCATCGGTGCGGGCCACGATCAGGGTGGGCACGCCCATCACGTCGGCGGCCAGGCGCGCGGCGGTCAGCTTCTCGATCGCCTCGCGGGTCGGCACCAGCACCTTGCCGCCCATGTGGCCGCACTTCTTCACCGAGGCCAGCTGGTCCTCGAAATGCACGCCGGCGGCGCCGGCCTCGATCATCGCCTTCATCAGTTCGTAGGCGTTGAGCACGCCGCCGAAACCGGCTTCGGCATCGGCCACGATCGGCTGCAGGAAGTCGATCGCGTCCTCGTGGCCGAGGCCGTGCTCGTTGCGTTCGGCCTGCTGCACCTGGTCGGCGCGCAGCAGGGTGTTGTTGATGCGCTTGACCACCTGCGGCACCG